>Ga0182024_10003598_pt1 | contig 36663 bp, 40 predicted proteins | sample P32metaG_FD_120480 | JGI IMG/M metagenome (GOLD analysis project Ga0182024, IMG submission 120480) | Permafrost microbial communities from Stordalen Mire, Sweden - P3-2 metaG (Illumina Assembly) | ecosystem: Environmental > Terrestrial > Soil > Wetlands > Permafrost | place: Sweden: Stordalen...
CGCCGCCTCAATCGCAGCTACGAACGGCGCACAGAAGTCGCCGAGGCCATGGTCTATCTGGCCATGTGCCGCCTGATGCTCTCGCGATGGCTCAAACATTAGTTTTTAAACAGGCTCTAAGCGGAAGTTACACTATTCCTAGCAGTGTTACCAACGTCGGAGGCTATGCGTTCTTTGTCTGCGACGGACTGACCAGTGTCAGCATCGGCAGCAACGTTACTAGCATTGGGGATTCTGCTTTCTATGCATGCGCTAGCCTGACCGACGTCACAATTCCTGCCAGCGTCACAAGCATCGGGAATAATGCGTTCTTGGGCTGCGCCGCCCTGACCAACGTGACGATCAACGGCAGCGTCACAAGCATCGGGAATGATGCATTCGAGGTCTGTGGTAACTTGAGAAGCGTCTATTTCAAAGGCAATGCACCCAACATTGGCTCGGATGTGTTCATTGATAACTTAAATCCACCAGCCGATGATACGAACGTGAGTATCTATTATTTGCCCGGCACCACGGGCTGGAGTTCGCCTTTTGCCAGTGTTCCGGCCTTAATGTGGAACCCGCTGATCCAGGCCAGCGGTGCGAGCTTTGGCATCAGTAATAATCAATTCGGGTTCAACATCACCGGCACAAATAATTTTACGGTCGTAGTGGAAGCCTGCACCAATTTGGCCAACTCCGCTTGGATTCCACTCAGAACCGTCACACTGACTAACGGTTCGTTCTATTTTAGCGAACCACTACAAACGAATAGCCCTGGCCGCTTCTACGGTCTCGGCTTGCCCTAGAAATCTTTTGGAATCGTTGCTTTATATGGCAAATGCCGCCCCGAGTCGCCTAGCAACATTGCGAATTTAAAAGTTCTTTCTATGGTGAAACCAGGGGAGCCAACTCGGCCTCGTACTCGTGCCGAGCCGCGAGCCGGTTGAAATGCTGGTGGTCGAAAAAGCCAAGGATTAAAAATAATTTGTTACCTCTTCGCGTTGGCGTCCATTTAATATGTAGATGATGACTGACGACATGGCGTTGGTGCGGGAGTTTGCCGCCAACGCATCGGAGGGGGCGTTTGAGATGCTAGTGGCGCGGCATATCAACATGGTCCATTCCGCCGCCTTGCGCCGGGTCGGGGATGCGCATCTGGCGGAAGAGATCACCCAGGCCGTCTTCATCATTCTGGCGCGCAAAGCCGGGGCGCTCGGCGCGAAAACGGTTCTTTCCTGCTGGCTCTATCGCACTACGCGCTTTGCCGCCGCTGATGCGTTGAAAACCCAACAGCGCCGGCAACATCGTGAACAGGAGTCATACATGCAATCCAACTTGAACGAAGCGCACTCCAGCGAGGTCTGGCAGGAAATAGTGCCGATGCTGGAAGCCGCGATGGATTCGCTGAACGAAAGGGATCGCAACGCGGTCGTCCTGCGTTTTCTTGATGGCAAAAACCTGAACGAAGTCGGCGCGGCCTTGGGCGTGAGCGCGGACACGGCCAAGATGCGCGTGAGCCGCGCGCTGGAGAAGTTGCACCGCTATTTTTCCAAACGCGGTGTTTCTTCCACCACGGCAATTATAGCCGGGGCAATTTCCACCAATTCCGTCCAAATCGCGCCCGCCGCTCTGATCAAAGCAACCACGGCTGCGGCCCTGGCCAAGGGCGCGTCGGCAAGCAGTTCCACTTTAACCCTCATCAAAGGAGCATTGAAACTTATGGCCTGGACAAACGCCAAAACAGCAATCGTGGCGGGGGCGGGCGTGTTGCTCGCCGCCGGAACTATCACCGCGATTATCAAACCCATGGCAGCGGTTACGCGGACCACCGATAAAAATATTGGTGACTCATATTTTACTGACTCAACAAAGATATGGGCGGCCCCGGACAATGTTTTGATTTTCAGGCCGACGCATTTCACAGATGATCGTGGTGCGGCAACAGTCGCCAGCACCCAATCCGGGCTCAAACCAAAATGGAGAATGGCAGGCGCCAGCCAGTCCATTGAAGAGGTTCTGGCACAGGTTTATGAAATTTCTCCGAGGCGTTTGATTCTCCCGGCAAATATGCCACCAGACAGGTTTGATTACTTGGTTACATTGCCAGCGTCAGATCAGGCCCGCCAAAATGAGCGGTTGCAAGCGGAAATAAAAAGGAAGCTGGGATTGGTCGGGCAATTGGAAAAGCGGGAAACGGATGTTCTTTTGCTCAAGGTCAAAACATCCGCATCGGGGTTAAAATCCCACACCGGCCAAAACAGCTCCGTTAAAATTTCATCCGGCAAAATTCATGCGAATGGCCAATCCGCAGAGATGCTGGCATTTTATACCGAATATGCGGTAAAAAAAGTGGTGATTGATCGAACTGGATTAAATGGCCGTTACGATTTTGTTCTGGATCAACACCTTTTTGACAGCACTTCCGATGCAGGCGCGGTGGAAAATGCTTTGTTGGATGATTTCGGCCTCGAACTTGTGCCCAGCCGGGAGCCGGTTGAAATGCTGGTGGTCGAACAGGTGAATCATTAACCGGAAGCCTTCACTGCCGCGACAAATTGTTCGCCGGCTTGCGCCAGCGGCGGAAGATACATCACGCCCATGAGGATGGGCGGCAGTTTTGGTTGGATGGGCAGCAGCTTCAGCCGCGGTCCCGCCAGACAGCGCAACGACGAGGGCGCAATGGCCACGCCGCGCCCCGCCTCGACCGCCGCGATCAGGCTGGTGACGCTGTCGTGTTCTTCCGCGACCACGGGGTCAAAACCAAAAGGCCGGAAGACTTCCCGCAGCCAGGCGTGATACTCGGGATATTCATCCCGCGAATAGCCGATCAGCCGTTCCTCCCTTATTTGCCGCGCCGGAACCGCCCGCTTTTTGGCCAGCGGATGCGACGCCGCCATCGCGCAGTAAAGCGGGTAAGCCGCCAGTTTTTCAAAGACCACGCCGCGCGCCGTCCGGCCGGCGGGCTTGACGCCCAAGGCAACGTCCAGCTTTCGTTCCAGCAACATGCGAGCGCATTCTTCGGTGGAGCAGTCGTGCAGGGCCACGCGCGCGCCGGGATGTTGCTGTTCGAATAATTTCAGCGTCTTGGGCAGAATTTCCACGGTCAACGACGGCGCGTAGCCAACCCGCACCTGGCCGCGCGCCCCATTGGCCACGGCGCGGACGGCTTGGACGGCGTCGTCGGTCCGCAACAGGACGGCGCGGGCCTCGTGCAGAAAGATTTTTCCCGCCTCGGTCAATGCCAGCGATTTCGCGGTGCGCTTGAACAGCTCGACGCCCAGTTCCTCCTCCAGGTCGCGGATTTGGCGGCTGAGGGGCGGTTGAGAGACGTGGAGCCGCGCCGCCGCCCGCGTCACGTTTTGCTCCTCCGCCACCGCCGTAAAATAGCGCAAATGCCGCAGTTCCATTCCTCCAGCATACCTTGCGGTATCGTGCTTGGCTAGATTGGTGCTTTATTGGTGGCGTCGTTTTTCCCCGGCAATCTACAAATCAGAAACATGTTGCCGCGGTGTTGTCCTGCCGTCAAAAAGAAATTCTAATCCTAATTATCACAATTCGTCAGCCGGCAGCCGCGGGACATCGGGCGAGGCGTCGAGAAAGGCGATGAAATCCTCCCGTTTGGCCCGGAGAGCGCGCTGGCGAAGGTGGCCACCGTCAGCAAACGCGCTTAATTTCTCAGCAGCGGCGGAGGAAAGCAATTGATCCACAGTCAGGCCCTCTTTGGCGGCCCTCGAACCTCGGCGTTAAAATGGGAGAATCACTGAAAGAATTAGGAATTGCACAATAGCTCGTTAAATGCTATATATACTACGCATATGACGCAAAACAAATAGCATTATGAGCTATAATCTTTCAAAAAATGAAATTGAACGAGCCTTCAAACTTCTGTCTGGCCGGCTTGACCTTATGGAAACTGAGCCGGTGCGGTTGGTTGTTTGTGGCGGCTCGGCTCTCATAGTCATGGGGTTTCGGCAGCGCACAACGAATGACGCAGACGTGGTCGCAATGATGAATGCCGGTGGTGAGCTTATCAGTCCAGATCCGCTGCCAGCTTTTTTACTGGAAGCCAGCGCGCAAGTGGCTCGTGACCTGGGGCTGAAGGAAAATTGGCTCAACAATGAACCAAGCCGGAACGAGGGTGGGCTGTTTCAAATGGGTTTGCCAGCCGGATTTACAGATCGTTTGACCAGGCAGGTATTCGGCTCCCGGCTTTCGATTTATTTTACCGGTCGCCTCGATCAAATTCATTTCAAACTCTATGCCGCCGCCGATCAGCGGGACGACACGCACATCGCTGATCTCCGCGCATTGAAACCAACCGACGATGAACTGGCGGCTGCCGCGCGCTGGGCCATGACTCATGATGTATCGGAAGGATTCAGAATGGTTCTGATGGAACTGCTCCAGCAAATGAGATATGAATCAGTCACTAAAAACATTTAAGGAGGAATACCAAAACCATTTGGTGAATTTCCTCTGGCGGCAGTGGTCGGCCCTGGGTGTGGCCGGCCATGCCAGCGGCGATGATGCCTGGATTATTGATCCCGAAGCGTTGCTGCTGCTCACTTGCTCTTTGGGTCGCTGTGAACCGCGCCTGTTTGATGAAGTGCTCGACTGGTTGCAGGAAAATGGCCGGTTCATCAACGTCCAGCGGTTGAAACGCATCCTCCGCACCGAAAAATTTGCGGGCGAACGGACGCTGGCGGCGATCGCCAGTGTGTTGAGCAAAGGCACCGAAGCCCTCAAATGGAAACTGCTCGCTCGATCGGCCCCGCCGCCATCTGCGCCGGAGGAATTTTTTTATACGCCGGACGGCAAACCGCAACCGGCGCTGGGGGAAGCCGAGCCGCATTTCGCGCGTTACGGCTTCAGGCGTGGACCGCTGCGATTGCGCGGGTATTCGCAAAAATTCCGTCCCACTCAGCCAACCAACCTCGCCCTGCAACTTCGGGCGTTGTTCGGCATCAATGTTCGCTGCGAAATTGTCCTTTTCCTGCTTACCCACGAGGCGGCGCACCCATCACAGATTGCCCGCGAAGCCTATTACTTCAAGCGGGCGGTTCAGGGCACGCTCGTGGATATGAGCCGTTCGGGCGTGGTTGAACTGCGCCTATCCGGCCGGGAAAAGCATTACTGGTTGCTTCAGAATCATTGGGCGGCGTTGTTGAATCGCCCGGAGAAATTTCCGCAATGGGTCATCTGGCCGGCTGTGTTCAGCGCGCTGGAGGGAATCTGGCTGAAACTTAACGACCCCCGGCTTGACGCGCTTGATCCGTTGCTGCAATCCTCCGAACTGCGGCAACTCATGGTGGAGGTTCGTCCGGCTTTGGAACGGGCGCGATTCGACAAAACCCTTTCCGACCACCGCAATTATCTGGGCGAAAAATATCTGCCTGTGTTTCTCTCGGACGTCAAAAATCTACTCGGATAACCGCGAAAAATAATGGGGTCAGCCCATCATCTAAAATCTGGGTATTGTCGTTGATCAGGCATCTTGAATGGAACGCCAGTCGTTCGAATTCTGCGTTGCGGCAACTGGCCATTATTCTTAACATGACCCGTGTGAAATTTCCGGCGTTAAATGGGTTGATATGGCTTGGAGGATGCGCCGCCGTTTGTCTGATCAACACTGGCTGCCACAAGACCGTCCGGTATAAAAGGTTCACCCCGGAAGTCGCCCGGCAGATGCGGCTGGATTGGAATGTGAAAACCCTGGTGGAGGCCTACAAAACGGCGGGGCGCACTGACCCAAAATGGGATGAGACGGCGGAAGGCGCCTTGAACGAGTGGGCGCGCACCCGCTCCCGCAACACCGATACAAACGAAGACTGGCGTTCGATCATCTCGGACAATTGTGCCGGGGCCAGGGGCGCAGGTTGCACTGATCCGATGATTCGTTATTTGTCCTTGCGCAGCGCCATGAACCAAACCGGCACGAAGCAGGAAGTCGCGAAGGAATATTGCGAGGTGGCGCAGGACATGGAGGGCAGTTTGTATCCAAGCATACGGAAGTTTTATGCATGGGAGCGGGCGGGACAGCAACTCAAGTTCGCGTATGGCGCCACTTCAAATTTTCCACCGGAACTGCAACCGCTCAATACCTGGGGGCTGGCTGAGTCGGACCTTTTGAACGCTCTTTCGGACCGGACGATGCCAGTGGAGGAGGTGTACGATGCCTGCCATGAACTTTTGGAGGTATGGATGTGGAGCAACGACCATTATTTTCCCCTCTACCAGAATATTGAGGGAAAGTTTACCGACGATTGGAAAAGCGACCCACTGTTCCTGCTCTTAAAGGGCGAAGTTTACATTCAGTTGGGATGGCAGGCGCGGGGTTACGGTTATGCGAATACGATCACGAGCGAAGGCGCAAAATTGTTTGACAAGCATCTGGCCACGGCCGAGGAGGCTTTAACCGCTGCCTGGCAATTAAATACAAACGAAGCCCGCATCGCTGTCAAGATGATGTCGGTGGAACTGGGTCAAGGCAAGGGCCGGGACCGGATGGAACTCTGGTTTCAGCGCGCCATGAAAGCGGACCCCAATGACTACGATGCCTGCGACGCCAAGTTGCTTTACCTTGAACCGAAATGGTACGGCTCGGCGGCGGATATGCTGGCGTTTGGACGTGAATGCGTCCAAAACGAACAATGGGGAGGCCATGTGCCTCTTATATTGATAGACGCCCATGTCGCCATACAAGAGCAATTTGCGGATGATGCGGCGAAGGCTGATTATTGGAAGCAGCCGCCAGTCTGGACAGATCTGAACAGTGCTTTTGAACGCTTCTTTGAACTGAATCCTGACGAAATCAGTTGGTATCACAACTATGCCTGGTACGCCTATCAAGCCGGACAGTGGGCCACTTTCAACAAGCTGGTCCCCAAACTCGGACCGGTGAACTACGATTACTTCGGCGGTCGGGAGAAATTCGAAGAAATGGTGGCCCAAGCCAAAAAGCATGCCGGTGAAACGAAAGCGAAAAATTAGGGCTGCAGGGCGCAAATGGCGCTGATAATTTGTTGTGATTCTGTACCATATAAAAATCGGAAAAATTCACGGTTTTTGCCCGCCATTGAGGCCATGTCCGAATTTCCGAGATCTGACTTGCGCCTTTTTTGGGCGTGATGGGAAAACGCTTTTGGTTTTTTCGATTGCGGCCATAATGGGCGGGGAATGAAATTGCATCGCCTGGCATGGGTGGCGGGAGTGGTGGGTTTGCCGCTGTCGCACTACTGGTTGGTGGCGCAAGTCGAGCCTTTTTATTCGCCCATCTATTGTTTTCTTTGGTGGTCGTACATCTTCGCGGTGGATTTTGCGGTTTATGGTCTGCGCGGGAATTCCCTTTTGCGCGATCAACCGCGCGAGTTTTTGTTTCTCACCATTTGGTCAGTGCCGGTATGGCTGTTGTTCGAGATGGCAAACTTGCGCCTGCACAATTGGTATTATGTGATGGCGCCAAGCGCCGCTTCGTGGGCGATGGTTTTTCTCGTTCTTTCCTTCGGCACTGTGCTGCCCGGGATTTTTGAAACGATGTCGTTGGTGCTCGCGTTGATGGAGAAATTCGTGCCGGGCGGAAAAATCACCGGCCGCGCCTTTGCCGTGAGCCGATGGAACGTTGGCCTGCAATTGGCGTTGGGCGTGGTGATGCTCGCGCTGATGCTGGTGTTTCCCTCGGTTTGTTTTTGTCTGGCGTGGGGTTTTGCCTTCTTTTTGACAGACCCCATCTGTTACTGGGTTTGGCGCAAGGAAAAAAATCACGTGGGCCGCAGCTTGCTGGGCCAATTGGCTGCGGGCGACAACACTCGCCTAGTGGCGCTGCTGGTGGCGGGATTTATTTGCGGCGGCCTTTGGGAGGCTTGGAACCTCGGCGCGCGCACCAAGTGGATTTATTCCGTCCCGTTCTTTGACGAACTAAAACTGGGAGAAATGCCGGTGCTGGGCTTCGGCGGTTTTCCTCCGTTTGCGCTGGAATGTTACGCGCTGGTAAACTTTTTGAGCCTGTTTCGGGATGGTCGGAATTGGGAACTCAGCGCATCGGAAAACCGCGCGCGCCGCGGGATGCCCGCTTGGGGCGTGGCCGTGTGTGCGGTGATGCTGCCGCTGTTTGTCATGGGCGCCGGCGTTGCCATCGGTATCGGGCGGACTGTTACTTCATGGGCGACGCCACTGGACCGGGTTTTTTCCCAGGACCTCGGGCCACAAGGCATCAAGGCGTTGCAGGAAAGACACGCATCGCAAGGGAATCAATTTCTGAAACTGAAGGACCGTCCGCCTGAAATTGATCCGGCGGTATTTGCCCGGATGCGGCGCGTCGCGGCCATGGGCGAGTTGAAAGGGATGGGACTTTGGAACGCACTGGCGCTGGAACAATTGGGAATCAATGACGCGCAAGATTTGTCACGGCAGAATCCGCAGGAACTGCTGCTCCACCTCCGAGGCTTGCGACGGACTGTTCGGCTGGAACAGGTCAAGGTTTGGATACGTGAAGCGGAGAGAAAGGCTAAAGCTCTCAAGACATAAACCGGGATGCCATTCAATTTTTCCTTTAGCCTTTTCTTTAAGTCGCGCTTGGCCTAAAAGCAGCGCATGTCATTTGACCTGCATCGATATCTCCGCCGGCAAACAGCAGCGGTGGATCGGGCGCTGAACCGTTTTTTGCCGCCCGCCAGCGCCAAACCGGCGACCATTCACCGGGCCATGCGCTACTCCATCTTCGCCGGCGGCAAACGCCTGCGGCCCGCCCTCTGCCTGGCTGCGGCGGAAGCCTGCGGCGGCACATGGGACGACGCCCTGCCGCTGGCCTGCGCGGTGGAGTGCATCCACACCTATTCATTGATCCACGACGATTTGCCGGCCATGGACAACGACGATCTGCGCCGCGGCAAACCGACCAATCACAAAGTCTTCGGCGAGGGCATCGCCATTCTGGCGGGAGACGCGTTATTGACAGAAACTTTTGCCATCGCCGCCCAATGCAAGGGCTGGCCGCGCTACAACCATCGCGACATTATTCTGGAACTGGCGCAGGCTGCGGGGTCAAAACAACTTATCGCCGGACAAGTCGCCGATTTGGAGGGGGAAGGAAAAAAAATTCCAGCCAGCCAATTGCGCTACATTCATGAGCGCAAGACATCCGCGCTGTTGTGTTGCGCGGTGCGCCTGGGCGGCATGAGCGCCAATTGCGCGCCTGGCCAACTGCAGGCCCTGACGGGGTTCGGCTACAACATCGGCCTGGCCTTCCAAATTATTGACGACATTCTGGACGTCACGCAAACCAGCGAGCAATTGGGCAAAACCGCGGGCAAGGACACGGCGGCAAAAAAAGCGACCTATCCATCGATTGTGGGCATGGAGAAATCGCAAAAAATAGCAGGACAACTGACCGACCGGGCCTTCCGGGCCTTGCAAATCTTCAGTGGAAAAGCCCCGGCGCTGGAAGCCCTGGCGGAATTTTTATTGAAACGCGACCGATAGCCCGCCGGGCTGCGAAATTATTTCAAAAATAACCCTTGACCTGCTTCCGCTATTGTATTAGTTTACTAGTATAATATTTAAATAGAACATTAATTGTTATGGCAGGAATCGTTTTTGATCAGTGGCAGGTCGAGTATAATTCGGGCATCCCGGTTTATCGGCAGATCATCAACCACGTCTGCGCGGCGGTGGCGGCGGGCGCGTTCAAACCCGGAGATCAACTGCCCACCATCCGGGCTTTGCACGAGCGCTTGAACGTGAACCCCAACACCGTCGCCAAGGCCTACCGTGAGCTGGAATTTAAGGGGGTCATCGTGAGCGAACGCGGCAGCGGGTCCTTCATCAAGGCCCGGCCGACCTCGCCCGCGCCCGGCGCGAGGGAGAAGAAGGCCCGGCTGAAAAACCTTTATCATCGTCTATTGACTGAGGCGGCCAGCAGTGGCCTGACCGAGAGAGAACTGCTCAGTTTCATGAAAGAAAGGAACATTTAATATTATGGGTACAAAATTCAATCACAGTTGGGAGCTTTTCAAGGCCTCCATCGCCGTCACGCGCCGCAATCGCAAATTGCTCTGGTTCCCGGCCCTGAGCACGTTTCTGACGGTTCTGATCGCTCTTTTCTTTCTGGCGCCGGTGGTGCTCCCGGCGGTGCTGCATCCCACGGGCTACCATCTCAATCAAAAGGAACATTGGATGGCCCTGAGAGATTATTATCTTGACTATAATGCCATAACAGCCGAACCCAAAAAACTTCACCCCAAGCCCGCCGCGCCCCAGATCCTTCGCCAGATCTTCACCGGTCACGCTGCCGATGATACACTTGACCCTGCCGCGGTTGCGCACGCTTCAACTCATGGTTTCCTCGCTTCCCGTAGCGGCTGGCTTTATTGGCTCATGCTTACCCCTGTGGGTTGGATTTATTGGTTCGTGGTTTATTTTGGTTTGATGTTCGTGGCCATCTTTTTAAACGTCGCCTTTTACAGCGAGATCATCTCAGCCCTCAACGGCCGGGGCGTTTCCATCCGGCGCGGCCTCAGCGTGGCCCGCAGCCGATGGCCATCGATTCTCGCCTGGACTCTGTTGGCTGGGGCGGTCGGATGGATCATTCGCAGCATTGAGCGACGACTGCCGTTTGTCGCGCGGCTCGTGACCGGATTTATCGGGCTGGCCTGGAGCGTGGCGGCGGTGTTTGCGATTCCGGTGATCATCCAGGAGCAACCCCTGCGCAATCCGATGAAAATTCTCAAGCAATCCGTGCTGACATTGAAGCGGACCTGGGGGGAAGGCCTGATTGGCTACCTCGGATTTTCCGCGGGAAACGGGATAATCTTTATGTGCTCGCTGGTTCCGTTGCTGCTGGCGGCCCTGATAGCGTTCGGCCTCAAGAGCATTTGGTTCATAGCCGTTGCCGGAATGATCTGGGTGATTGGCCTGCTTTTCATGGCCTATGTCGTCAGTGTCGCCAGCCAGGTCTATCGTTGCGCCCTCTATATTTATGCCGCCGAAGGCGTGGTGCCCGCGCCTTACAACCAGGATTTGCTGGACATGGCCTGGAAGGTCAAAAAGAGTTAAAGCTGCGATTGCCGGTTCGTAATCTTAATCTTAATCTCTGAGGGGTTAAGATCAGGATGCAGGAGCGGATGCGCCCTCATCGCCGCCACCGTAATGCCTTTCGACTCTCTCGGCGACGTCTTTATAGCCGGAATCCGCTTCGTAGATCAGTTTGAATTGGTCAATGGATTCCTCCTTTTTGCCCATCTTGCCAAGGACAATGCCCAAAGCATAAATCATTTCTTTCTTCTCCTCGTCGAAGACGAGTTTCTCCTTGATGGCATTTTGCAGGCTGCGCGCGGCCATGTCGTTCATGCCGAGTTGGGCAAAACACTGGCCAAGGTAACTGAGCGACTGTATGCGTTTGTTCGGATTGTTTTGCGCCTTCTGAAATTCCTTGATGGCCTCCCTGGTTTTCCCAGTTTGAAAATAAAGTTTTGCCAAGTCAAAGCGTATGACCAAATCATTCGGATATTTCTCGGCCCGCTGTTCGACATCGGCTAGCAAAAAGGTGTCACGTTCGACTTGAAGCTGCTTTTTCGTTTCGGCAAAGGCGGGGTCTGCCGAATCCAGTTGGGTAATGGCGTGATTGAGCTTTTTGATCGTCGTCTCGGCAATGACTTTTTGCAGCGAAGCGTCCGTGTTGCCTTCCTGATCGATGATTCTCTGGTAGGTTTCCAGCGCCTTGTCAAAATTCTTCTGCTGCTCATAAAGCTCGGCCACAGAACGCAGCAGCTTCAAGTTTCTGGGCTCATTGGTGAGCCGCTCCTCGAGCTCGGCAATCATTCTTCGCGCCACGTCCTCGGTCTTGACCTGACGGCCCTCTTGCTCCATCGCCACGGCCTGGTCTTTGTCCTTTAAAATATCGCGATAAGAGCCTGAGCCGTCCGCCAGCGCTTCGTAACCGCCTTCCTTTAGGGTTTTCTTGGCAGAGATGTCCTTCAGTTCCTGGACGAGCCTGAGATCGCCCGGGTGCAATCGAATCAACTCGCTAAAAATGGCTTCCGCCTTGTCACCCTGTCCGGCGGCCGAATAGGCCCGGGCCAGGCTTTTTTTGACTTCCTCGTCCTTTGGCGCATTTTTGACCGCGATTTCCAGGGAGAGAATGGCGGTCTTGGGCAAATCGGCCAGCATGGCCGCCTCGCCCAAAAGCTTGTGGCCCGCCGCGCTGTTCGCATCGGAACTGAGAATGTCCTCGGCAATGGCCAGGGCATCCACCGGATTTTTCGCCAGGGCCAACTGGCCTTTGGCGACCAGGGGCGAGGAACCGGCGCCGCTCAACATTTTCCTGAACAAAGTGGTGCTGCCACCCGATTTCTTGAATTGCGACGCGCGCAACGCCTCGCGACAATCATAAAAAGCTGGCTCTTGCTTGAGGACCTGCTTAAAGATGTCCACGGCGTAATCGAAATTATTCCGGTCGAAGGCTGTTTTGCCTTTTTGGTACTGCTCGCGCAAGTGGCGCGGAATCTGGTTAATTGTTTTCTCTGCCATGGGAGGATTATATGGAACCCGCGTTAAAAATCCACCCAAAAATTAACCTGTGGGCGTGCCGGTTGGCCGCAAAAAGTATTGATTAGTAGCCCTCTCTGCCCGTATTACGGGAAGGTTTATGCCAGCCATGGTTGAGAAAAATTGCGCGAGGCGGGCCAGGCTGGCTTTCTGGACAGCCGGGGTCCTGATGACTTTGGCTGCCGGCTGCTCGACGGCCTACCACCCGGCCGAAAATGCTTCGTCAACCAATAACATCCCCAACTCCCTCTCCAATGCGCTGCAAAGCGTCAAGAAGCAGTTCGCGCCCGACAGTCATCTGGCCATCTTCAAAGTGGATATTCTCCGCGACGGCAACCATTTCATCCTCAGAGGCGATGTGGATAATGCGGCGGCCAAACAAGCAGCGGTCGCGGCGGCGGCTGGCACCGGCCTCAGCGTGAAAGACCAGATCGATGTGTTGCCGGATAAAAAACTCGGCGACCGGCTTTGGGGCATCGCCACCTTGAGCGTGGTCAACGTCCGCGAAAAGTCCGGCAACCCGGCCGAAATGGGCACGCAAATGTTGACGGGCGAAGTCTTCAAGGTTTGGAAAAAACAAACCAACTGGTACCTCATCCAAACCGCCGACCATTACGTGGGTTGGGTGGAAGCCGGCGGTTTCACCAATTGCACAAAAGCGGACGTGAACCGCTGGAACGCCTCCCCGCACCTCATCGTCATCGCGTATGAGGATCGCATTTTGGAGCAACCCGATGCCGACGCCATGCCCGTTTCCGATGTCGTGATGGGCAGTGTGGTCAACCTGGTGGGCGAATCCGGCGACTGGTTCAAGGTGGAAGTGGCGGACGGACGCGCCGGTTACCTGCCGAAAAAGTCGGTGATGGATTATGCCGAATGGCAGGCGGCCCGCCGGCCCACGCCGGAAAACATCGAGCGCACCGCCAGATTGTTTTTGGGCCGTCCTTATTCGTGGGGCTGCAATTCCATTCGTGGCATGGACTGCTCCGGGCTGACCAAGTTCGTGTTTTTTCTCAACGGCATTCGATTGGACCGCAACGCCAGCGAGCAATGCCTGCAAGGCGTGGAAGTGCCGCTGGATGGCGACTTGAAAAACCTCAAAAAAGGCGACCTCCTCTTTTTCGGCAAGCGCGCCCGCCGAGGCAAGCCAGAAAGGGTGGATCACACCGGAATCTATCTGGGGGGCAAGCTGTTCATCCAGGCCTCAGAGTTGGTGCGGATCAGCAGCCTTGACAGAAACTCGCCGCTGAGCGACCAGCGGCGGATCAAATCACTGCTCCACGCCCGCCGCGTCTTGCCGGGATCCTAGCGCACTTCGATGATTCGATTTCCGTGTTCAATTTCTTCGAGAATGGCGGGCAGCAGCGGCGCAAACCATTCCCGCAAAGCGCGATTGGAGCGGTTTCCGATCCGCAGCCAGACAACCACAGGCCACTTTGACTTTGCCGAACTCGGACCGGAAAATCCTCATCCTTGCTGAGAATGACGGCCTTATTCTCGAACGCATAGCGCCAAATCGACGGGTCCTCGGCATCGAGCAAGCCAATCTCCTCCACATGCAAGGCTTCGTGTCCCGCTTCCACCAGCCAGAGGGCCAGAGCCGGAGGTAATTGGGCATCGACAATAAATCGCACTCAACCTCACTGGCCGCCAGCCACGAGGACCGGATGATCCACTTCCCCCGCCGCGTATTCCAGGCAAGCCCGAATGTCTTCATTTTGAAGGTAGGGATAGTCTCGGAGGATTTCGCTTTCACCCACGCCAGCGGCCAGCAGGTCAAGCACATCCTTTACACAAATACGCATGCCTCGAATACAAGGCCGCCCTCCACACTGGCTTGGATTAAAAGTGATCCGGTCTGCGTACTTCACAACGCTCAATATATCTCGTTAGGTGAGTTCTTTCAAGTAATCAAAAAACGTTGAATGAACAGAGTGGTCACCGCAACCGTCTTGTGTTAGTATGACTTGACTTGGCACAATTATGAGACCGACGCCAATTCACAAACCGGAGGCATTCACTCGCATAGACTTGATTACGCTGATCGCGGTGATCATTGTTGGGCTTGCGCTGTTGTCGATGCATTTCCTGCCAAGACATCGTGTTCGGTATTTGTCCACTCGCATACCCTGCATCAATAACCTGAAACAAATCGGCACAGCGTATCGCATTTGGGGAAATGATCATAACGATCGTTTTCCCCACTTGCAATCGGCGGCCGAAGGCGGTTGGAGGGAGCTTCTGACGAATGCCGATCAAGGTTCCAGGTGTTGGACCAATTACGCGCTCATGTCAAATGAACTGGGGCAGTCGCCCAGGGTTCTCGTGTGTCCATCGGATGAGCGCAAGCCATCCGGCGCTTTTAGCAACCTTGTTTCCAACACCAATCTATCCTATTTCGCAGGCGTGAGCGCCAGCGACACCGAGCCTCAGTCGCTGCTGGGCGGTGACCGCAATTTGGGTCCCGGAAACCAGCCCGGCCCTGATTACGGCTTTTCTCCCAAAAGCGACATGGGAAATGACGTCGCTATTCCAACCCGATGGAAAATCGATCCGACCTGCTGGTCATTGAAAATGCATTCACTGGGAAGCTCGGATGGCGCAGGAAACATTTTGCTGGGCGACGGCAGTGCGCAGCAGTGTAGCAGCGCCGGTTTCCGCATGAATTGGCTGCGTAACGCCGATCCAACCACCAACTGGCCTGTCGGCCACATTCCGTCGGTTCCTTCGATCCGCGTCCTTTTTCCGTGAGGCTAAGGAATCCGAAAACGAGCAGGAATGAAGATTGCACGAAAAAGAGTTTTGCGGGATGATTTGCGCCATGAGCGTGGCCGAATTGCCCATCCAGTTTGACCGCGAGAAGATCGCGGAGTTCTGTCGCGCCCGCAGCATTCGCAAGTTGAGCCTGTTCGGCTCCGTGTTGCGCGACGACTTCGACCCGGCGCGCAGCGACGTGGATGTGCTGGCGGAATTGCTGCCCACCGCACGGCCCGGCTGGGAGTTTTTCGGGTGGCATGAGGATCTCGCGCCCATCATCGGAAGAAAGGTGGACCTGCACACGCCCAACAGTTTAAGCCAGTATTTTCGCGATGAAGTTTTGCGCGAGGCATTAACTGTCTATGAGCAGGCATGACCCAAAAGTGACGCTGCGCCAGGCGGCTGACTACGCACGCCGGGCGCAAGAACTATGCCAGGCAAATTCCCTGCCGGAAATCCTGGGCAACTGGCAGAAGTGCGCAGCTTTTGAGCGCGTGATGGAAGTCTTGGGTGAAGCGGTCAAACGGTTGCCGCCAGAACTGACCCGGCGGTACCCGGCAGTGGATTGGCGCGGCATCGCGGGAATGCGTGATTGGGTGAGTCACGGTTACGACGGAATTGATTACGACTTGCTGTGGCAAGCGGTGGAGAAGCGGGTGCCCGGATTGCTCGTTACGATCGAGCAAATGCTCAAGGACTTGGGTTAGTTATGAGCATAGGCAAAATCATGCTTCGCGTCATCGCGCTCGCCGCAATCGCGGTGGCTGCGGTGGCGCATTATCAGCAATATCAAACGATCCAGCAATTGCGCCAGGAGAACGCGGACTTGAAGGCTCAAGTTGCGCAGATCGCGCCATTGCAGGAGCAACTGGCGCGTGCTACGCAAGACACCGCCAATACCGGTGGCGGCGCGGAAACGCAAGTGCGCGAATTGGCGCGGTTGCGCGGCGAGGTGCAGCGATTGCGATCCCAGACCAACGCCCTCGCAAAGGCGCAGCAAGAAATCCAAACGCTGCAACAGCGTGTGGAGGCCGAAACGGAGGCTAGACGAGATCAGGCGGCAACTCTCCAAGCCGCGACTCCGAACAGAGGAGACATACACAGCATGAATGCGTGCATCAATAATCTGCGGCTCATTGACGCGGCCAAACAGCAATGGGCGCTGGAGAATAGAAAGCAAAACACCGACACGCCGACGATGGATGATTTGCGGCCCTACCTTGGCCATGGTCCGAACGGAGATTTGCCAGTTTGTCCCGACGGAGGCGTTTACACGGTAGGAACCGTCAGTGAGAAACCGACTTGCAGCATTTCAGGGCATGTTCTGCCTTGATCACGATTTTTTCAAGTCTTTGAAGTCCCTGCGCACTTCCTCGATGCGCTTGCGGTATTGTTCGGCATCGTAATTAAACACCACCTCCGCCACGGCGCCGCAAACGGGAGTATTACAATATGCAAGGTTTGAGTGCTGCCCTCCATTTACAATTGATTTGAATACACGCGGGTTGCGAATAGTATGCGACCCGGAAGATATTCATGAGGTTTGGTGTTTTTAAAGAGCTCAGTCCAGGCGAAACCAGAGTCGCCCTCGTTCCCGATGCCATAAAATTGTTGCTGAAAAAAAAGCATTCGGTTTTGGTCGAGAGCGGGGCTGGACTGGCAGCTTCCATTCCCGATGCCGAATTTGCGGCGGCGGGCGCTCAGATCGTTCCCAATGCGGTGCAATTGACCTTCGCAGCCGATTGCCTTTTGCAAGTGCATGCCGTGTCCAACGAACAGGCCGGCGCGTTGCCGGAGGGCAAAAGTTTGATTGGGTTCTTGGCGCCGCTGCGGAATTTGGAATTGGTGCAAATCCTATCGCGACGGCACATCACGAGCTTTAGCCTGGATGCGATTCCGCGCATCAGCCGGGCGCAAAGCATGGACACTCTTTCCAGCATGGCAACTATTTCGGGATACAAGGCGGTCTTGCTGGCGGCCAATCAATTGCCAAAATTTCTTCCCATGCTGACCACCGCCGCCGGCACCATCCGGCCCGCGCAATGTTTGATCCTCGGCGCGGGTGTAGCCGGGTTGCAGGCCATTGCCACAGCGCGGCGCTTGGGGGCTGTGGTGGAAGCTTTTGATGTCCGGCCCGCGGTCAAGGAACAAGTCAGGAGTCTCGGCGCGAAGTTCATTGAGATTGCTGGTCCGGAAAATTTGGAGGACAAGGGAGGCTACGCCAAACAAGTTTCAGCCGAAACGCTTGCCAAACAACAGAAGCTTTTGCACGAACGGGCCACGCTGGCCGATTTTATTATTTCCACCGCGCAGGTCCCGGGCAAACCCGCCCCGCGCCTCATCACCAGGGAAATGGTGGCGGACATGAAACCCGGCTCCGTCATTGTCGATCTGGCGGCGGAGAGCGGGGGCAATTGTGAATTGACACAAGCGGACCAAACGGTGCGGCAACACGGCGTCACCATCATCGGCCCAACCAATCTGCCGGCGACGTTGCCGTTGGACGCCAGCCGGATGTTCGCCAAAAATCTTTCGACTTTCATCCAGGAAATCACCAACGAAAACGGTTTTACGATGGATTGGAAAAATGAAATCTTCGCCGAGACGTGCATCACGCTCAACGGCGAAGTGAACCAGAAACGGAGCACAAAATGATTATCGGCACGCTGGCCATGATTTATATTTTCATCCTCGCGATCTTCACCGGGGTCGAGGTGATTAGCCGGGTGCCCACGGTCTTGCACACGCCGCTGATGTCCGGGGCCAACGCCATTCACGGCATTGTTTTGATCGGCGGGGTGATTTTGCTCGGCACTGCGGGCGACAACGACGCTTTGTTCGCGCTCGGTTTTATTGCGGTGATTCTAGGGACGTTGAACGTCGTCGGCGGATTTGTCGTGACCGATCGAATGCTGGAAATGTTCAAAGCCAAAACGCCCGACAAAACCGGCGAAGACAAATGAACGGCCACAACGATTTAATCATCTCAGTGGAATTTGGATCCGTTTGGTTACCGGAAGCCGCTTACTTGATCGCGTCGCTACTGTTCATCATCGGACTAAAGCAGCTGAGTTCGCCCCGCACGGCGCGTTCGGGTAATATGATCGCCGGCATCGGAATGGTGCTGGCGCTGCTCGGCACTTTTGTTCTGCCGCACATGGGTCACTTTTGCGCCATCCTCATCGCTATTGTCATCGGCACAATTCCTGGCTGGCTGCTGGCCAAGCGTGTCAAGATGACGGCCATGCCGCAAATGGTTTCCCTCTTCAACGGCATGGGAGGCGCGTGCGCGCTTTTCATTTCCCTGGGCGAATGGCTCAAGGGTGGCGGCGACGGACAGTCATTTCCAAAACTATTGGGAATTGTTTTGGGATCGGTGAGCTTCACCGGCAGCCTTGTCGCCTTTGGCAAATTGCAGGGGCTCATCAGCGAAAAACCATTCCGCTGGCCATTGCAAAAAACGATCAACGCCATTCTAGTGCTCGCCATTCTCACCTCGGCTGGCATGTCGTTGGCCGACCCGCTACGGGGCTTGTTGTGGATTATTGTTCTGGCCGGGGCGGCGTTGTTGCTGGGCGTTTTGCAGGTGCTGCCCATCGGCGGGGCGGACATGCCGGTGGTGATTTCAGTTTTGAATTCCTGCACGGGCCTGGCGGCGGCGGTGACTGGGTTTGCCATGCACAACATGTCGATGATCATCGCCGGCACCTTAGTTGGCGCGGCGGGTTCGTTGCTGACGCTCCTGATGTGCAAGGCGATGAATCGTTCACTGGCCATGGTGGTGTTCGGTTCGTTCGGCCTGACGCCAAAAGGAGCCTCAATCGCCGCTCAAGGCGATCAAACCATGCGCGAAATCACTGCTGCCGAATGCGCCATCATGCTGGGTTACGCCCGCAAAGTGATCATCGTCCCCGGCTACGGACTGGCCGTCGCGCAAGGCCAGCATCTGGTGCATGAACTGGGCGAAATGCTTGGCAAACGCGGGGTGGAGGTCAAATACGCCATTCATCCGGTGGCGGGGCGGATGCCCGGCCACATGAACGTCCTGCTGGCCGAGGCCGACGTGCCGTATCCCAAATTATTGGACATGGAAGAAATCAATCCAGAGTTCGAGCAGGCCGACGCGGCGCTAATCATCGGCGCCAACGATGTGGTCAATCCCGCCGCCCGCACCGATCCGGGCAGCCCGATTTACGGCATGCCGATTCTCAACGCGGACAAGGCCAAAAACGTCATTGTAATCAAGCGCGGACGGGGCGCCGGTTTCGCCGGGATTGAGAACGCGTTATTCTGCAATCCCAAAACGCACATGTTATTCGGCGACGCCAAAAACGCGCTGCAAGAACTCATCACCGAAGTTCGGGCACTATAAGACTCATCCCTCCCATTCGTCCCATCCCTTACGCCGCCGCCGCAAGATTTTTCCGCGGATCGGTCGCGCTGATAATGACGCTGACGGATTTTTGGTTGAAGCCCTTAAACCCGCCGTGACGTTGCAAGTTTTCCAGATGGCTGCCCAATGCTCCTTCCTTCAAAAATCTCAAAAACTGTTCGCTGCTCACAAGTCCCTCCTGCAGGAGTTTCTTGGCGCGTTCCTGAGAAACGGGCCACCGTTCGCCCTCCGTAAATGCCTGGCGAAGAAACTCGAAGTCCGAAAACGGCTTCATGGTCGCAACGCCCTCTTTTTGCAACTGGCCGCGCAGCATATCAAAATCAAAACGCGCCTCCAGATGGTGCATGCCTGCCTCAAGAAAACTTTCACCGTGCAGCCCAACCCACAACCCCACCGTCCCCAGCCGGGGCGCGGGCGCGAGCCGTATCCTGGAAAAATCAACGTCCGTTTCCTCCGGCTGCAAATCGACATCGGCGAAAACAACGATGCCCACGTGAGGCTGTTCGGAAATTTGCGCGCCCCAACCGGCCTCGGATCCGGCATAATAACGTTCGCGTTTGGCAAAGCCGAGCTGGAGCAGGAATTCGATCAAATCAACAAAATGCCGGCGCGAACAGCGAAAGGTATGATGGTCGTGATTCCCCCAACCCAATCCCAGGCTGTCCTGCCGCCGTTTTTGGACGCGGGCGGCGTGATTGCGGCTTTCCCAATAGCGGCGCTCTTCTTCAAAAAAGAATTGACACGACAAATCCCGCCCGACCAGTTCCATGCTTTGTGCCAGCACCTGGCCGGCAACGTTGAAGCCCTCGTCGTCACTCGCGCAACGGCGGCGGCGTGTGCGCCACAATTCGCGGGCCTGCACGAAATTCTTTAAATCAACGGCATGGAACGGGGCCGGGACAAATCCGCGATAAGCATTGCGCTCGACAGCTTCGAGCCGGGCGCCGTTTTCATCGCTGACGACGACGCGGCGCAAGCGAGAGCCGGGCGAGCCTTCAATCGGCCCGGGCAGGGAGTGGGCGGCCACGAAATCCGCCACAAACTCCGGGCGCAACGCCAGCACAGGGCGGTCGTGTTCCCTGGTTAACAGGACCCGCGGCAAAGTGGCGCGCGGATGATGCAGAACAATTTCGCCGTGGGCCGTTTCCACGGCATCGGGCACAAACTCCAGGTCCAGCAACGCTTTCTCATTCTCAATGGGAAGCGTCATATGGTCGATCCACTCGAAGAAATCGGTGCCAGTTTCCGTGCGCATCCTTTCGGCCAGTTCTTGAGCGAAGGAATTGCGGACCAGGAAGCCATCGATGCGCTGCCGCAAAAAGGTTTCGGACGCAAAGGCCAGCGGCCAGTCAAATTGTTTTGCCCCGCTCAATGCAGCCGGTTCGCGAGGGCCCTCCTTATGGGTACGATTCATAGTATTGCTTGGGGTATATTAACCGAAAATGCCTTCCGGCGCAAATTGCAAAACCGGGGGAAATTCAGGATTGCGCCACGGCCCCCATCATGTTAGCTTTTTAGGCGTATGAAAAAATTGATTATATTTGCAGCAGCGTTCGTTTTAGCCGCCAATATGTATGCGGCCGAATACCCCACCATCACCATTAGCGATCTCAAGACGGCCATGGCTACGACCAAGGTCGTCCTGCTCGACGCCAATGGCACGGAGTCCTGGCAATCGGGGCATATCCCCGGCGCCGTCGACTTTTCAGCCAACAGAGACAATCTGGCCACCATCCTGCCCACGGACAAGAACGTCCTCGTGGTGGCCTATTGCGCCAATCCGCAATGCCCCGCTTATCGCCAGGCCGCCGAAGCCGCCAAAAAGCTCGGCTACACCAATATCAAACATTTGACGGCTGGCATCATGGGTTGGAAGGATGCAGGCGAAAAGACGGAACCGGGCGGCGCAAAAACCTAATCCGTCAGTTCTATTTTGCGAAGCCGGTGGTCCTTTGGACTGCCGGCTTTTTAGTTGTTATTCATCGCCGTTGCCGCCGTTGGATTTCTTTTCCCACTGGCGCAAGGTGCGTTGCGGGAGGGTCATGTCCACTTTGGCGTAATAGGTGTCTTCGCCGAATTTATCGTCCACGGCTTGTTGCAGCGCGGCGGATGGCTTCACGGAGTACCTTTGGTGCGATTCGATAAAAACGATTTCCCCACCGGGCCATTTCAGACACAGAAACAACGGGCATTTGCCGGGGTACGCTTCGCTCAACGCCCGAACCGCGTCCAAATCGGCCGGAGCCAGATGCGCCGTTTGCAGGCGCAAATGCACTTGTTTGGTATAAAGATGGGGAGCGTCTTGCAGGGCAACAATTTCCTGGGGAAAAATCTTCGGCTTGTCCTCGGAACGATTGACCTCGCCGGTGACGAGGATGGCGGCGTTGGGAGTGATCAGGTTGATGAATTTGTCGTAATTGTCATTGAGAAGAAGGATTTGAACAGACCCGGCCAAATCTTCAAGCGTCACCATGGCATAGGGTTTGCCGCTCTTTTTCGAAATCCCTTTTTGCACCTCGGTCACCAGGCCGCCGATGCGTGTCATGGTGTGATTGGTCAGGCCCGCCAATTGGCCGGTATTGTGCGGCGCATACTTTTCCAGGATGGGCACAAAGGGCGTCAGGGGATGGCCGGTGACATAAAAGCCGAGCAATTCGCGTTCGTGCGCAAGCAATTCGTGCTGCGGCCATTCGCGCAATTGTTTTTCCGTTTCAGGTTTGGCTTCGGCGCGTTCTTCCAGCTTGCCGAACAACGTGTCCTGACCGCGCTGGCGGTCTTGAATGATGCCGGCGGCTCGCGTCAGCACGCGCTCGATTTTTGCGAACAACGTGGCGCGATTTTCTCCAAAGCAATCGCAAGCCCCGGATTTGACCAACGCCTCCAACACCCTGCGATTGACCGTGCGGCCATCGACCCGTTCGCACAGATTGGCCAATGACTGGAACGGCCCCGCCTTTCTCGCGGCCAGCATACTCTCCACCGCGACCTGCCCAACCCCCTTGATGGCCGCCAGACCGAAGCGAATGGCCCCGGCCCCTTCCTTCCCGCCCTCGCTCGGGGTAAAAAAGACACCGCTTCGATTGACGTCCGGCGGCAGGACATCAATGCCAAAAATTTTCGCCTCGCCAATCAGAATGCTCAGCTTGGCCAAGTCATTCATGTCGTTGGTCATCATCGCGCTGAAAAATTCAACGGGATAATTGGCCTTAAGCCAGGCAGTTTGATAGGCCACGACCGCATAAGCGGCGGCGTGGGATTTGTTGAAACCGTAGCCCGCGAACTTTTCCAGCAAATCGAAAATCTGGTTGGCCTTGGGGGCCGGGATATTGTTGACCTTGGCGCAACCCTCGACGAAGTTTTCGCGCTGCTTGGCCATTTCCTCGGCCTTCTTCTTGCCCATGGCGCGGCGCAGCAAATCAGCCGCGCCCAGCGTATAGCCGGCCAGCACCTGCGCCGCCTGCATCACTTGTTCCTGGTAAATCAGCACACCGTAGGTTTCCTGGGTCAGCGGTTCAAGCAGCGGGTGCTCGTACTCGATTTTTATCTCACCATGACGCCGCTTGATGAAATCGGGAATCAGGTCCATCGGCCCCGGGCGATAGAGGGCGACCAGGGCGGTGATGTGCTCGATGGAACTGATTTGAAACTTGCGGCACAAATCGCGCATCCCGCCGGATTCCAATTGAAAAATGCCGATGGTGTTGGCCTTGTTGAGCAGGTCGTAGGTCTTGGCGTCGTCCAGCGGCAGATTGTCAATTGGAATTTCGACGCCCCGGTTTTGCCGGACCAGTTCGCAGGTGTTGCGGATGACGGTCAGTGTCTTCAGCCCGAGGAAATCCATTTTGAGCAGGCCCAAGTCACCCACCGGGCCCATGGCATACTGGGTGACGATGGCGCCGTCCTCGTCTTTTTTGAGCGGGAGCAGATTGACCAGCGGCTGGTCGCCGATGACCACTCCCGCGGCATGGACGGACGCGTTGCGCGTCAAATCTTCCAGGACCAAAGCGGTGTCAACCAATTCATGCGTTTGATCTTCCTCCTCGTAGGCTTGCTTGAATTCCGGGGATTGTTCGAGCGCTTTCTTGAGCGTCATCTTCAATTCGTTGGGAATCATTTTGGCCAGGCGATCGCAATCGCCGTAGCTCAGGCCCATCACCCGACCGACATCGCGCAGGACAGATTTGGCGCCCATGGTGCCGAAGGTGATAATTTGCGCCACGGAATCACGCCCGTATTTTTCGCGCACGTATTCGATGACGTCGCCGCGCCGGTCATCGGCAAAATCAATATCAATGTCCGGCGGGTTAACGCGCTCGGGATTGAGAAACCGCTCGAAGAGCAGGCCATAACGGATGGGGTCGATGTTGGAAATCTCCAGGAGGTAAGTGACGATGGATCCAGCCGCGGAACCGCGCGCCACGCAGGAAACACCCTTGCTCCGGCCGTACCGGACAAAATCGCCCACGATGAGGAAGTAACTGATGAACCCGGTTTTCTCGATGACCTTTAGCTCAATTTCGAGACGGTCCAGGACAGCTTTGATGCCGGCTTCTTTATCGACCGGCAGGGCGGGGTCCTGCGGCGCATTGGGCAGTTTGCGCGGATCGTCAATGCTGTCCACCGCAAATCCGCCGGGTTCGGCGCGGGCGTGCATGGTGTACCTCCGCTCCAGCCCCTCGACCAGCAGCTTGCGCAACCATTCCTCGCGGGTGGTCTTTTCCGGCGGATGGAAAAGGGGATAATGCAGCTTGTCAAACTGAATTTCCAGGTTGCACTTCTCGGCCACTTCGAGCGTGTTGCGCACGGCTTCGGGAACTTCGCTAAAGCGGGCCTTCATTTCCTCGGCGGAACGCAGATAGAATTGCTCAGCCTGATAACGCATCCGTTTGCTGTCGCTGAGCAAAGTTTGTGTGCCGATGCAGATCAGGCAATCGTGGGCGTGGGAGTGCGCCTTTTCAACGTAATGAACATCATTGGTCGCCACCAGTTTAAGCCCAAACTCTTTAGCCCACGGGATGAGATGGCGATTGACCTGGACTTGTTCGGGAATGCCGTGGTTTTGGAGTTCGAGGTAGAAATTGTCCGCGCCGAGCGTTTGCTTAAACCAATCAATTGTGTCGCGGGCCTTGTCCAGTTGCTCCTTGAGGATCAACTCCGGGATCTCGCTCGCCAGGCAACCGGATAGCGCGATCAATCCTTCCTTGTGCGCGGCGAGTATTTCTTTATCGATACGCGGCTTGTAATAATAGCCTTCCAGGTGTGCGTCGGTGGCGAGCTTGACGAGGTTCTTGTAGCCGGTTTCGTCGCGGGCCAGCAGGCCGAGGTGATGATAGACGTCGCGGCTGCCGCTGGTTGATTTCTTCTCCAGGCGGCTGCCGGGCGCGACATAGACCTCGCAACCGATGATGGGCTTGATGCCGTGCTCGCGGGCGGCCTGGTAAAAATCGATTGCGCCATAAAGGACACCATGATCCGTGATGGCCATGGCGGGAAACTGGAGTTCCCTGGCCTTCTCCATCAGCCGGTCCAAACGGCAGGCGCCATCGAGTAGAGAGTACTCGGTGTGCAGATGAAGATGAACAAAGTCGGCGTGAGCCATGTTTTAAATTAAAGTTCAAAGTCCAAAGTTCAAAGGTCAAATTTCGAAGCGCAAAAAATAAAAATAATTTGCCTTGCGATTTGTGAGGGAAACCCTTATTCTAAGTAGTGGAAAAGATGATATGCGTATTCTGATTCAAGATCCAGTTGGCAAAGGGTACTTCAACGGCGTCGCCTGGAACGGTGACGTGGAAGACGCGCGCGAGTTTGAGAGCGTCGCGCAGGCCGAAACATTCTGTCAGCAACAAAGCGTGACGTGCGCACTGATTGTGGTCAAATTCAAGAATCCGGTCCAGGACATCCGCTACCCCATCGGCGCGCAGGACGCGCTGCTGGTTTCCAGGCCCCCGACAACAAGAATTAAAAGCTTGTCGTAAGTTTTTCCCGTTCGCCCAACTCGACGGACGTTCTTTCTACTGGCATCCTCCGCTGAATCCTGAATGCTGTTGCAGTGCATCTGGTTCATTTGAGGCTTCGCGACTTCCGCAATTATGCGCGGTTGGATGCTGATTTTGCGCCGGGCTTTCATCTGCTGCTCGGCGATAACGCCCAGGGCAAAACCAATGTTCTCGAGGCCATCTATCTGCTGGCCACCCTGCGCTCCTTTCGCGGCGTGGGCGGGGCGCAAATGGTGCGGCACGGCCAGAAAGGCTACTTCGCCGGGGCCAGCGTCACGTCGCAAGCGACCCATGAAATCAAAATGTACTGGTCGCCGGCCGAGCGCAAATTAACGCTCGACAGCCAGCCGGTTCGGAAATTAAGCGATTATCTGGGAACCTTGCGGGCGGTGGTTTTCTGCACGGAAGATTTGCAGTTGATCAAGGGAACGGCGCGATTGCGGCGGCGCTTCATGGATTTGCTATTGACACAAACGCATCCGGTTTACCTGCCTTTGCTGCAACGTTACGCCGCCGCCTTGCGCTCGCGCAACGCCCTGCTGAAACAACACAGCCCCGACGAAACGGCGCTGGAAGGATTCACCCGCCAGCTCACGGACGCGGGGCGGGAATTGATGAAATTTCGCCGGGAATTGTTGCCGCGCATCGCCCCGCTGGCCCGCGCCGCTTACAGCCGGGTGGCGCGAAATGCGGAAGGGTTGGAATTGGAATATCAACCCTCCGTCCGGCAGGATTTTGCCCTTGAACTGGCCCGCAACCGCGCGCGCGAAAAAGTTTTTCGCTCCACCATCATCGGCCCGCACCGTGACGAATTGCTCCTGCTATTGGACGGCAAATCCGCCGCCAAATACGCCAGCGAAGGCCAAAAACGCTCCATTGCCATCGTCTTGAAAATGACCCAGGCGGAATATCTTTCCACGGTTCACGGCGCGCCTCCCATTTTGTTGATTGACGACATCATGGGCGAATTGGACGCCAAGCGGCGGGCGGCCTTTCTGCCATTGCTCAATCAGGTCCAAACGGCCCGCAGCCAGGTTTTCATGACCTGCACGGAGGAGAATTGGCCCCAGGAATTGGGCCGCGATTTGCACCGCTGGGAAGTAAAGTCCGGCGCGGTCAGGCGGATGTAATTACGGCCATTTGCCGCCTTTGCGCGAACGATTGCTGTTGCATAGGGAAACGCTTTTAATCAGCACAATGTTGACGCTTAGTCGGCATGGTTAAAGACCAGGTCACGGCCGGGGTCTATTCCCCAGCGTTGGCCGGCGGCTTCCAAATCCGGCGTCAAGCCCCACCGATCCGCCTCGGGCGTGGTGGTGTGACTGCGGTTGGCGCCTTTCAATTGCATGCAGCCGCGATTGTCCCCCGTCCGCGCGATGAACTCACGTTCGTCGCGTGTCAAGACGACGTCAGGCAGCGCGGCGAGTTCGTCGGTCTTGGTCTCAATCGGTTTGGCGTCCAGGCCGATTTCCTGAATCAAAGTGGGGACGACACATTTCACCGGCGGCTGGGAAAGGTTCCAAACGCAGGCCAATTGCAGCATGGTCAGATTGTGCCGGGCGGCGATGGCCCGCAAATCCTTCATTTTTCCCTGGGCAGATTCCACCCAGCCGACGGGCCGAAAGGTGCGATGATCATGCGCGGCAAATTGATGGCCCGGTTTGACATCGTCATGAAAAATCCCGCCGTAATCAACCACGCGGGTCAGCAACTCAATTTCATGCTTGAGGGCGGCGGGCAACACCAACTGCCCGGGCCACGGTTCGAACGGATTCAGAATGATCATGGCCCAATCCAGCAATAGCCCAAAACGTTCGAAGCAAAGAATCATGTCCAGGGTGAAGCCATTGGCCGGTCCGGGCGCAATGCCGATGCGATCCGTCAATTTGGCCTCGCGCAACTTGTCCATTTCCGACCATACCTTGTCGCTGGAATAGCCAATGGAATCGGGATTGTGCAGAAGGAGGAGATCAAATTTTTCGGCGCGACAGCGTTGCAGGGATTTGTCGGTGGCCATGCGCAGGTAATCGCCGTAATCCCGCGCCGAACGCAGGGCCGGGTCCGTGAACCGGGGAAAGCCGCGCGAACCCTGGCGCTGGCCTTTGTAAAAATCGTGCCCAACCGCGCCGATCAGGCAATACTCCGAGCGCGGCAAACCGGCCAGGGCGCGGGCCAAAAGTTCATCAGCCATGCCGCTGCCATAGACATCGGCCGTCATGAACGTGCGGATGCCGCGTTCGTAAGCGTGCCGGACAAGGCCGATCCATCGCTCGTCGGAGAGCGCTTCGCCAAAATTCATAAACCGGCCGCCGTTCCAGGCCCCGAAGGCCGTTCGAGTTACTTCCATGCGGAAAGTTTAGGCGGCGGCGCGCCGGTTGCAAACTGCGTTTTTAAAAAGTTCCGGCCAAGGCATCCACTTTGGCCGAAGCGGCGGAGACGGCTTCCTCCTTGGATGTCGCGCTGGCCATGGTCGGTTCCACAAATATTTCCTTGAGGCCGGCGATGCCGATGAAGCCCAGGATTTGCCGAAGATAGGCGCTTTGGCTGTCGTAACCTTCCGCGCCGGAGCCGGGACCGTAAGCGCCGCCTCGCGCGTAAATTACCGTCGCCGGTTTGCCCGTGACTAATCCTTTGTAACCCTCGCCCGGCGTGAAACTGAAGGTCAACCCCGGCTGCACCAGCACGTCAATAAAATGTTTTAATTTGTACGGAATGCCGAAGTTCCACATCGGCAGCGAAAAGAGGTATTTGTCGGCCGATTTGAAGTGGTCGGCCACTTTGGTCACAACCTGCCAGGCACGGTCCTGGTCAGCCGTTAGTTTTTGGCCGTGCAGGACCGCATACTTGGCGTCAATGGTTGCGCCATTGAACTCCGGCAGGCTCGTCTCCCAGAGATCAAAAGTCTCGACGGTGTCGCCGGGATGTTTGGCGCGATAAACATCAAGAAAATGCCGCGCGACCGTGATCGAAGCAGAACGTTGCCCTCGGGGGGACGCCTCAATGTGAAGTAGTTTGCTCATAATGATGCCCTTTTGTTAATCCGTTAATTCAAATCGAACAAAAGAAAGTGAGCCGAATCAACAGCCGACAATTTCAGGGCATCCGTCTGGCTGAATCCCGCGGCATCGCCCGCCTTCAGGCGCGAGCCGTTGGCATCGAGTTCCCCCTCGATGAGCTGGAGCCAGGCATGGCGGCCCGGACGCAGAGCAAGGCCGGTTTTCTGGCCGGCGTCGAGTTTTGAAAAATAAAGATCGGCGTCTTGATGAATCGGGATCGACCCGTCGCGGCCCGTTTTGGAGGTTGCCAGATGAAGCGTGCCCCGCTCCGCTTTGGCGAAGGAATTCTCCACGTAGCCCGGCTCGACGCCTTTTTGGTCCGGCACCAGCCAGATTTGCAGCAAATGGACCGGCTCGCTCTTCGAGGCGTTGAACTCGCTGTGCATAATGCCGCTGCCCGCGCTGATGCGCTGGATGTCGCCCGCCCGCATGACGGCCGAGTTGCCCATCGAATCGCGATGCTGCAAAGCGCCCTTGACGATGTAAGTGATGATTTCCATGTCGCTGTGCGGATGAGTGCCAAAGCCCATGCCGGGGGCGATGAAATCCTCATTGATAACGCGCAAGGCGCGGAAATTGGTATGCTTTGGATCATAATAATCGGCAAAGCTGAAGGTGTGGTAGGAATCGAGCCAGCCGTGATTGGCGTGGCCCCGTTCGCCGGATTTTCGAATGTTCATCATAATCTTCTTCTTTCTCTTTCGTTGGTAAACCATAACCCATCCAGAGGCCGGCCGGAAAAGACTATGTTGGTTGACTGAGCATACCCGCAAGGCATAGTGCTTGCCTAGATTGTTGCTGTCGATTTCGGATGGGCGGGCAGAGAGCGTGGATTATTTAGTCTGGGTCTTTTTTGCTTTGCGCTTTTTGATATACCCCTCTTTTTGCAAGTCCAAGATTCCCTTAGCAATCAGGCGTTCGGCGGTTTCATTCGCGCTTTTCCCAAAGAGTCCTGTTAATGCCAATTCTTTCAGGTTTTCTATCATTGGTTCTGATGCTGCAACATTAAGATTAACAGTCTTTAGGATATTGATTGGCCTAGCCATAATAATGCCATTATTATGGCATTATTATGGCGTTGACAAGATTTAAGAAATATGAGATCGTCTGGGTAATGCCTTATGGCAGGTGCATGGCCCGCACGGGCTATGGTGGGAACCCCCAGCGATGGGGGCTTTTCCATTTTTAGATATAAATTTCTCCCCAGCCTTTGGGGTCTCCTGAACTGCGCTTTCGTATTTTTGTCCAAAATAGGTCTGCAACCTTTTTGCCAAAATCTGATTCCGTTACACCAGCAACTCCGTGGTTCAAAATGCAACGGGTTTTTGCTGGGTGCGCTAGTAAATCTGCTAATTGCAAACCAGCTATGTTTTTTGATTTTGGCTGTAATTTTATATCCTTGCTCGTTAGATGCTTTTGATACAAAGCTGGCCCTTGGTGCCAGTCGCCATTGGAATAAAGGGCTGAATAGGCGGCTTTCAATTGCTGGTCTTCGGCTTTTCCTCGGGATTCGCCCATAACATCGCCCGCCCGTGAACCTAGCCAAAAACAATATCGTTGAAGGAGTGCCACCAAGCAGTAATGGTATGGATTCAGTGGCTTTGTATAGATGGCCTGATGAGAGGCTTTATTAATCACAACAATTATTGATGTAAAAGATGCTTCTTCGACAATCCTCAAAAATGCAGAGTCGAACTCAGCGCGTTTTGTTTCATCCTCGAAAACAGAGAAAATACCGCTTTTCCCCATCAATTCTTTGCGGTGAAGAATCACCGGCTCGTCAGGGTCGCCGACAAAAAATTGCCGTTTCATTTGCTCCCAATCGGCCTGAAACTTTAAATAGTTAGCCTCTGCAAAAATCACCCCACACAGGGCCAGGTATCGTTCATGCAGCGTTTCCATCTTGGCGCAGGAATGGATTCCTGACTCATCGAAATATAACCGGTGTCTATTTGTTTGCGGCATACCCCAGCTTGGCAAACCCTCCAGCGCTCGCCGCCGCGTTTATGAGCGGCTCAAGGATTATGCGGCTCGAGTGAAAGACAGTCTGTTCGATATTAAACCGCTTCACCAGACCATCGACGAAATTTACGAGTCGCCACTGACTGAGGCCGCCCGCGACCTGCTCAACCGCGAGCTTCGCTCCGGCGTCAGTGATGAAAAGCTCGTCGAGCTTGTCCTCTCGCTCCACGAGGAGGATCGCCAATCGCGAAGTCACGAATATCAACGACCTGGTCACGCTGAATCTCGACATCCGCCAGTTCGCGCAGGACGTGATTGAGAATTGCGAAGGCCCAGAACTGCTCCGCGCCTTCTGGCACACAATTGAAAAAGTAACCATCCTCGACCCGACGTGCGGTTCCGGCGCGTTCTTGTTCGCCGCGCTTATCCCGCGATACTCCAAGCCTATCCTCGACCAAATAGATCGCGTGCTGGCGCGGCACTACGGGTTCACGGCTGAGGAGTTGGATTTCATCCTGAACTACGACATCAAATACCGCTTGGGGCAGGAGGCTGGCGAGTAGGAAATGAAATGGGTGCTTGATTTCTAGCGATTTATGCGTAGAAATGGGTAGAAATGGGTAGAAATTTACAAAACTCGTTATGGATGCCATCAAAAACCCTTTCTCTCCAGGCGCTGGCTCTCCGCCACCTGAGCTGGTCGGTCGCGAAGCAATCCTCGAACAGGCTCGCATTCTCCTTGGCCGCATAAAAGAAAAACGCCCCGAAAAAAGCATTCTGCTCACCGGCCTGCGTGGCGTTGGCAAGACGGTGTTGCTCAATGAAATTGAACGCTTGGCGACCAGATCCGGCTACCGCACCGTGTCGTTGGAAGCGCACGAAGACAAATCGCTGCCGGCGTTGCTCGTGCCGCCCCTGCGCAAACTGCTGTTCGATCTGGATCGCATTGCTGGCGCGGGAGATAAGGCCAAGCGTGGTCTGGCTGTGCTCAAGGGGTTCATGAACGGCGTCAAGGTGACAATAGGGGATATGGAAGTCGGCTTGGACATCGACCCCGAAAAGGGCGCAGCAGACAGCGGTGATCTGGAAAGCGATCTGCCCAATCTGTTTGTGGCCGTGGCCGAAGCCGCCGAGGAACGGAAAACGTCCGTGGCGCTGCTCATTGACGAGCTGCAGTATTTCAAACCGAAGGAACTTAGCGCGCTCATCATGGCCATGCATAAGATACAGCAGCGACAGTTGCCGATGGTGCTGCTGGGCGCGGGCCTGCCTATTCTGCCCGGCCTCGCGGGCGAATCGAAATCGTATGCTGAACGGTTGTTCAATTTTCCCGACGTCGGCGCGCTTTCCGAGCCTGACACCATCAAGGCGTTGCAAGAACCAACTAAAGCCGTCGGTGTGGACTTTGAAGAAACCGCGTTGAAAGAAATTTTTCGGCTCACGCAAGGCTATCCCTACTTTCTTCAGGAATGGGGCTATCAGTCGTGGAATCGCGCCGCCGCCTCACCGATCACCTTGCAGGTAGTTCTGGAAGCTACCGCGACGGTAATTGAACGACTGGATCAGAACTTTTTCCGTGTCCGCTTCGACCGGCTCACGCCGGGCGAGAAACGGTTTTTGCGCGCGATAGCCGGCCTTGGTTCGGGCGCGCATCGGAGCAGCGACATCGCCGATGCGCTCAAAGTGAAAATCAACAGCCTTGGCCCGGTGCGAGCCAAGCTGATTCAGAAAGGTATGATTTACAGTCCGGCTCACGGAGACATGGCATTCACCGTGCCGCTCTTCGACGGGTTCATGCTACGCGCGATACCGCAGTTGGATTACCACCCAACCGAATTGAAATGAAAAATGACATCAAATACCGCCCCGGTCGCGACACCGAAAACGAGGAGGAATGACGCCACTGGCGCTCAACGTCGCTGACGCCCAATATCGAGCCTATTTGCTCGAGCGTTTGGGCAACGATACGCCTGCCCAAATATTCGCCGTCGGGAACCTGGACTTGCTCTCGTTGCCGAAAACCGCGCTTTTCTGCTCCGCCCGCTGTCCGGGCGATGCTATCCTGCGTGCTTACGACCAGGCTGCCAAATGGCGCGACGAAGGCCGCTGCATCATCAGCGGTTTTCATTCGCCAGTAGAAAAGGAATGTCTCAGCATCCTTTTGCGCGGAAGTCAGCCCATCATTATCTGTCCCGCCCGCAGTCTTGACAACATGCGCATTCCGCTCGACTGGAAGAAACCATTCGCTAACAATCGTCTGATGGTTCTCTCCTGTTTCGCCGGATGCAATCGCCGTGTCACCGCGTCCCTCGCCGCTCGCCGCAATGAGTTCGTCGCCGCTCTGGCGGATGAAGTCTGGTTCGCCCATATCGCGCCCGGCGGCGAGATGCAACGTTTGGCGCAAAGAATTTCTGCGTGGAAGTTGAAGAAAAGCTGATCTCCTCTCTCTGCGCATTTTGCGTTCTATCGCGGCACCCCGAAAGCCCGAAAAGAATGGTCAAATTAATGATTGCGTTCCCTTGCCCAGCGGTTATTCTATGAGGCTCGTGAATAGTGAATACATCAAACAGGCTTTGGCGAAAGTTGGCGGCAACCCCAACGTTTTGGTTAATCTCATTTCCAGGCGCGTGCGCCAATTGACGTCCGGCGGCGGCAGCAGCCGGCCCCTCATCGACCAAACCGCCGCCATGGGGTCGGCGGATGTCGCCCTCCTCGAAATCATCGACGGCAAAATGGATTATTCCATGTCCACCGGAACTGAGGAAGAGGAAGAAACACAGCCCACGCCGAAAAAGCGCAAGCGCTCTTCCTGACCGTCGTTGTTGCGCCTGGGCGTCAGGCAGAAGGATGGACTGCGGGCATTTTGTTTATGGCGGAAATTCTGCACAACTCCAAAGCCCGGCGGGATTATCATATCCTGGAAACCTTTGAAGCCGGCATCGTTTTGCACGGTTCGGAAGTCAAGGCCCTGCGCGCCGGCAAGGCCCAGATTAGCGACGCCTTCGCCAGGGTCGAAAAGGACGAAGTCTGGCTGCACAACGCCCACATTGACGAATACGCGCAGGCCAACCGGTTTGGCCACTTGCCCAAGGCGCCCCGCAAACTCCTTTTGCACAAATCGGAAATCCGCAAACTGCTCGACCTCGCCGCCAGCAAGGGCAACGCCCTTCTGCCTCTCTCTTTTTATTGGAAAAACGGCCGAGTCAAAGTTTCCCTGGCCGTGGGCAAGGGCAAAGTGGAATACGATAAACGGCAGGACATCAAACAACGCGAATCCGACCGCGAATTAAAGCGCGCCGCCATGCACCATCTGAAAAGAAAACGCGGCTGACCCGCGCCGTTTATTTGGCCTTTGGGGCGGCGGCCTGGTCTTTCGTCCAAGTGCGCTTGGGTGCTTTGGTGACTAAACCGTTTTTCAACGCTTTGGCTGAAACGCGGATGTAGCGCACCTCGCCGTTGATCACGGCCTTGACGCGCTGAAGATTGGGCATAAAGCGGCGTTTGGTGATGGCCGTGATGTGCGTGCCGATGCCGCCTTTTTTCTTGGCCTTGCCGCTGCGCCAGATGTGACTGCCCTTGATCGAGCCTTTCCCGGTAATTTCGCAAATTCTAGACATAAATCATGTTGTCAAAGACCGGCAAGCATAACCCGGTTGTCTGGCAACACAAGAACTATTATTGGCGAAATTTGCGAATTGGGTTTGGTGGATCAAAGCTGGACATCGTTGGGGCTGTTTGTAAATTCTCCGCTCACGGGAGCGTGACAAGAATTTATGTTACCACGACCATTCCAAAACATGGAGGCAAGACATTGGGGCGATATCTTCGTGTTTTTTATGATGTCGTGGGCGATTATGGAAATTCCTGGCGTTCCAGCCGTTTTTGGGATGCGTTATCTCATTCGACGACTCAAGGTTTATCGGCTCGGTTTTTATAAGTGGGTGGTTTTTCGACCGATTCTTATTTCCGTTCCGATGATCGGATTGCTCTTCGGCCTGATCACGGGGTATTTCGAGGCGTGGACGTATCGCGATTGTTATAAGCCGGATCACAAGGACCGTTGGTATGAAGTGTTCGCTGTTTTTGGCGCTCCGGGCGAGGCCATGGCGAATTCCTACGCCGGCGACTGGCAGGACGACGAGGCGTGGGATTTCCGAAGCGACATTTCCATCTTGAACGGACTATTTTGGACAACTGTGGCCATGGCAGCGGCGCTTTGGATCCATGTGGGCAACCAGTCACGGGCTATTGTTTATGCCTGATCCAATCGATCCCAAAGGAGCCCTGCTTCAGCCTCTGGAAACGGCTGTTGTTCCCGCGATCCCGTCGCCGGTCGTTATCCGGGACTGGGTCAAAAAGAATCTCAATGTGAAATTCGCCACAATTTGGGCGGAGTTTCAGAGCCGTTTCTTCGACAAGACCGAAAACCCCATGGCCGAAGTGACCTATCGCAAGTACAAGCTGCTGCGCATCTCGGCGGACGGGCCCATTATTGCCGAACTGGGAGGCGACACCAAAGTCGCAGGGACGGTGGCCGCCGCCTTCACGCTTTTGCAGCGGCAAGGAAACGGCCAGCCGGGTTTTTTACAGACAAACGGCTACGCCAATATTTTCTATGTCAAAGATAAGAACGGCATCCTCTGTGCGATTCGGATTGGCTGGACCGATGAAGGTTGGGTGATCGACGCCATTTCCGTGCAGGACCCTCTGGCGTGGAATGGCAAGCACGAGATATTTTGTCCGATTTCAGGCGCCGGCGTCGGGGTCCGGTGACGAAGGAAAGCCGCGTGATGGGTTGGGGTAATACTTGACCGGTTACCGACCACGTCTGGATGCACAACAGACTCGAATCAAAAAGCCGTGATTGGGCAAAACAGAACTTGCATCTTGTGCCTAATGTGGGAAATTCCTACATATGGAAGTTTTATACATGACGGAAAAAGGCCAGGTGACGGTTCCGAGTGCGGTCCGGGCGCGCCGGAAACTGGGCTACAAGTCCACACTGGTATTTTTGGAAAGTGCCAGCGGCGATATGATTTTGCGTCCGTCCAAGGCCATTCCGGAACTGGATCTGGTGGATCACCTGCGCCGGTTCAAAGGGATGGAAATTCCAAAACGCAAGCACATGGCGCCGCCGCGCGTATGAATTGGCTGCTGGATACCAACGTGGTTTCTGAATTCACGCGAGAAATTCCGTCGGCGGGGGTGCTGGCTTGGTTAAAAGACCGGCGTGGCGGATGCTTTCTTTCCACCATTACGCTTGCCGAGTTGCGCTACGGCGTCGATCGGCTGCCCAATGGCAGACGCAAAAGAGAATTCGAGCAGGAATTCCAATTTTTGCTGGAAGATTATCAAGGGCGCTTTTTTGATGTGGACGGCAATGTTGCCGCCGAATGGGGACGCTACGCCGCCGAACTGGAAAAGCATTACGGCAAGGGCTGGTATCAGCAATTTGACTACCGCGACACCATGCTGGCCGCGACTGTGCGCGAGTACGGCTTGGGACTTGCCACCCGCAATACCAAGCATTTTCCATTCTGCCCCACGGTGGAAAATCCGTTCGAAGCTTAAACTTTTCCGGTCTTATTTTAGGGATTTTTGTAAACTCCCATGGAGCGCTTCACAATGCGGACGCCAAAAATGTCGCTTTCGTATTTCGACAACGATTCCAGGGAATGCCCGTCGCCCAGTGGATCGCGCATCAGATAGTTCGTGCTTTGTTTGCCCACAATCAGCACCCAATGGGGAATTGTCCCGTTAATCAGGAGCTTGACGGCCACGGGATTTTTGTCCGTCAAAGCGACGTCGAGGTCCACGTGAGACGGCTTTGAAAGGGTTTCCACCGTGATCAAATAGAAGTGGACCCCATCCTTTAGACCACTGAGCGCAGAAAATAAGATGGACTCTGCCGGTCTGCTGTCATTTGTATTTTTGTTTGTCTGTCGTTCATTCTGCGCTTTAACACCCTTTGGAAAAG
>Ga0182024_10003599_pt1 | contig 36650 bp, 22 predicted proteins | sample P32metaG_FD_120480 | JGI IMG/M metagenome (GOLD analysis project Ga0182024, IMG submission 120480) | Permafrost microbial communities from Stordalen Mire, Sweden - P3-2 metaG (Illumina Assembly) | ecosystem: Environmental > Terrestrial > Soil > Wetlands > Permafrost | place: Sweden: Stordalen...
CAGAAACACGATCATGCTCTGCGCATCGGTGCCAAAGCACGTAGTCACAGCCGCCACCCACCACACGACTGCGCACGCAAACTGAACCTTCCAGCGAAGAATCAGGGCTGAAGCTCCGTTGGCCATGCCAAGTATGGCCGATATCACGGCCACAAAGAGATGCTGATCGGTCAGTCTTCCACTCAGGCCGAGGGCTAGAAAGAGCAGAAACATCGAAATTCCCAAGGCAATCCAGATAGAACCGATTGCCCGGCCCAGGGTGGTCTCCGGATGATTGCCGGCCTTCGAGGAAGCAACGACAACGGTGACAATGACCGCGATCAAGATAGTGACCGGCCAAGCCCACACGCTGTGACCCCACGCGGACCAGGCGATGGCGAGATAGTAAACAACACCCCACAGAACGAACGTCCATCCCCAGCTCTCTGTGTTCCGGCGTCCCTCGGCGATCATGCTCTCGATGAGGCTCAGCCTATCCTTCAGTTCCTGCTCGGTGGTGTGGTCCTGCATGGCAGTTCTCCTTTGACGAAGCTCGAATTACCGCATATTCCCTTGCTTGGCTCCCACGGCAGCGCGGGCACGTCGCTTCACGGCTGATGTTGAAGCTGCATGTCCACGCTGCGATGCGGGGGATTGCTGCCAACGGTCGCCTCGGTGACTTCGTCCCACTCGCCTTTGTCGGTCAGGTGCATGGTGTTCACAATGTGCGCCGGCCCGGCCGTGAAGCTCCACGAAAAGCCGTGAGCGGGCACCGAAAGCTCCGTGTCAAGGTAGTGGCCGTCATCGTAAGCGCGGAAGCGATAGGTATGGGAAGCATCGTCGTACGCAATCGTGGCGAAGGCGCTGAACAGTGCTTTGCCGTCGGCGCCGGTGCTTTTGCCCTCGATGAGCAGGACGAGGCCGTCAAGCTTGTACTCGACATCTTCCGTCTGGGTGAGATGAAGCGCTTCGCCCGGTCCGCGAACGATGGTGACAGGCCCCGACCAGTGATCGGCCAGAAACGAAAGCTTGCGCATGGCCTCGCGCTGTGCGTCGGCGCTGTTCGAAACGGGCGGCTGTGCGGCAAGCGAGAGACTGAACAAAATCATGAATGCTGCTGCGAGCAAGGTTGTGGAAAGAAAGGCGGAAGAGTGAAGGTGGAAATCGCGGTTTTCATTGGCGAACTCCTTGGCGCAGAAACCAAAATGCGAGGGAAACCATTTCAGAGTACCTCATATATGTAGAGTACTCTATTTTATAGAGACATGTCAACAACATTTCCTAAGCGTGATCCAGAGGCAGGCAAGATAGAAAAAAGCACGGTGGATGGTGAGGAGATGTTCATGACGGACCAACAAGCGACGAAGCTGTCCCAGCCACCCGTTGGTGCGTTCGATGATCCAGCGCCGTTTGTAGCGACGCAGTTTCCGCCCATCTTCGTAGCGGCTCTGCTTGTTGTTCTTCCGCTAGGAGCGATCGGCTCGATCCCGCGCCATTTCCATCGTTGCCGAAGCTGATCGGAGTCATAGCCACGGTCTGCGATCACTCGCTTGGGCTTCTGCCGCGGCCGGCCCTTTGGCCGGGGGACACGGACTTGTTCGAGCGTGGCGTCCGCAAGCGTAACTTCTGCCGGAGAGGCACTTTCCAGCCGAATTCCCAACGGAATGGCTTGACCGTCTCCCAAGTACCATCCACTCCGTGCCCTTGCCACGCTTAGTCTTGCCGACTGCGGCGCCCCTTTTCTTGGCCGGAGCGAAGCTCCCATCCAGAAAGGCTTCGTCCCATTGCAGCAGACCCTCTGCATCCAGAGCCGCCCAGCAAGGTTCGCCCAGGCGTTGAGCCAAACGCCCACGTTTTCCCACTGCTTCAGCCGCCGCCAACAGGTCGAGGGTTTTGTGCGCGAGGTGACTTGCAAAGTTCTGCAATCAGCGGGTTACCGCGTCGTCTCAACCCAGAACGCGGCCGATGCCAAGCGCAAGTTTCGCCGCTGCTCGGATGGGGTAGAGCTCTTGCTGACCGATGTTGTGTTGCCCGATCGGAACGGGCTCACTCTGGCAAACGATTTACGTACGATCTGTCCAACGTTTCAAGACGATCTTCATGTCGGGCTAACGCCGGTGTTGATATTGGCAAGGTTGTTAGCCACTGCTTCGAGCGCCTGGGTCTGTGCCCGCAAGCCAGCGCAAGCTGCGTAATATCCGCTGTCCATTTGTTTTCTCACATGCGATATATGCACCCGGCAAGCCAATGCGGAGACAACGCAATTCCGGCCACCAACGATGGTGTTGGCGGGATTCAGCGGTGGAATGTGGGGGAATCTCGAAGTACTTAGGAAGATATTGCCGGGCAGAATAGACCCGCTCGGCAATATCTGCTGGGTTGTGCGGAAATAAGCTCAGGGGCATCGAACCAAAGAAATGCTTAGCGTCACCGTGCGCCCTTTCAAAGATGCGTTAACGCTGCCGCACCTCCAACTGCACCGGGCGCGCGACGGAGCTCACCGCGGGGTCATAGTATTCGTAGACTCGCGACTGGAACGTCCGGGCGCGGATGGGATACTTGGCACGCAAGCGGAAGTGCAGCGTGACCGTGTCACCTGGAGCGATGGAATTGAAGTAGAGAATGGCCTGCGTCGCCGTCATGCTGAACTTCTCCAGGCGGCCACTCTTCTGGCCCGCACTTTTCTCGACATAGGTCTGCAGGTCCTCGCTGAGCAGATCGAATCCGGGAGGAATCCCCAGATCAACCATCACCATATTCGCGGCCTTAGGCAGATTGTTCCTGACGATCGCAGTGGCGGTGGCGATGTCGTCCTGCGCCAGGTGCGTGCGATCGTAAGCCATATCAATGGAGAGAGGCTCGTTCGCCGGCTTCTCGTCCCAGGGAAGGAAGTAGCTCCCCACAACCTGGTAAGCCAGGCCGCCCTTGCCGTCGAAGCGGATTTCCACTGTGTTGGCGCCTTTGGAGTCGATGTTCTTGAACACAAACTGATGCAGCAGGTCGTTGTTCTCCGGCGTGAGCGCCAGTTTCTCGACGGGTTTTCCATTGAGCAGAACCTGCAGCTTGCCTTGAACGTCGGATGCACCTTTCTCCGTTGCAAAAAGCAAAGCCCGCAGCGCCATAATGGTCGCTTGGGTCGTCCCCCAGGTTCCATCGGCGTCTTTCTTCGACGCAATGTAGCTCATGGCTTTGCGCGCCGTGCCCGATGCTTCACCCCATTTGAGCAGCGCTTGCACCGCCAGCCCCGTGGTTTCCACACTGGCGCTTGCGCCGGTGGCGTAGACGCCGGTTTCGTCCGCGCTCCACCAGGCTTGCTCGTCCTTTTCAGTGCGCGCATCGAGCAGGAGTTGCATTGCTTGGCGAGTGAATTCGCGGTCTTTTCCGTAGTCGGTGGCGAAGTTGGCGACAACCGCCAGCGTGTAGGCGTCCATCTTCGCACTCATGTGGTTTTCAATAAACTGTTCGGCCTTTTCGACTGCGGGCCCTTGATACCCCGTGTTCTCCAGCGACCACGCGACGTAAGCTGTAATGCGCAGAACGTCCGAATTAAAGCGGTTGGTGGCGCCCTCATTGATGAACGAGGTGTCCGGCTTCCAGCTCCCGTCGGCTTGTTGTTGGCTGGCAAGCCACTGCTGGGTTCGCGAAATCAGCCTTGGATCCACGTCGTAGACTTGCGACATGTCGAAGAACTCCATCAGTCCGTAAGCCGTCAGGATCTTGTTGGCAGGGGCTTGGCCGAACCAGGAGAAGCCACCGCCGGGAACTTCAAAAGTCAGCAGGCGCTGATAGCCATTGGCGATGTATCCCTCGGCCTTGGCGTGTACCTCGGGAGTCAGCTTCTTGGTGCGCTTCATGTAATCAAGCGCCAGAACGTTGGGGTAGGTGCTGGAGGAGGTCTGCTCAAAGCAGCCGCCCGGCATGCGCAGAATACTGTCCATGCCTTCGATGACCTGGCTCAGCGGGCCGGGATAGAGCCTGACGAAAATCTTGCCGGCGTCGGGGATGGAAGTCGCGGGGAAACTCAGTTCGTGCTGAACCGTATTTTCCAGGCGTCCATTGAAAACCATGTTCTGTTCGCGCCCGTTGGGAATGACGTCGATTTCCCGCACCACAATATCTGCACGGTTGGCTTCGCCATTCATGCGCGCGGAGAGCGTCAGCTTGAACTTGCCGATACGCTGGGCTTCCAGCGTGAATTGAGATCCGCCCACGCGGGCCGAATCGACTGCGACAGACTTGTCGGCCACATCATCTACCAGCGAGAACCAGTCGTCTGGCTGCAGTTTCAGACTGACGTCTCCGCGCGAGCCCGAGTAGTTGTACACGGCGACGGGGATGGAGACCCGGTCGCCTTGAGTAAGCGTGACAGGCAGGTCGAGATCAACGAAGAAATCCTGAAAGACTTTCAGACTCGAAGTGGCGCTGCCCAGCGCGCCCCGTGTCGTGGAAGCGAGCATTGCCATCCGCCACGTGGTGATGGAGTCTGCCAATGGAATGGTGATGCTGGCGACACCGTTCTGGTCGGTAATGATTTCCGGATTGATGTAGAGCGCCTCCGGGAAATACGCCCGCACGTGCGCGGCGGATAAACCGGAGTCTTCTTTTTTGTCTTGGGCGAGGGTCGCGCTGTTTTGGGCAAGGGATTTAGCCCGCATCGGCATCGCAGCGGGCGCAGCAAGATCCACGGCGGCCGTGAAGTCGCGGCCATTGATGGCTAAGCCATTCATGGCGCCCCCGGCAACACCACCAGCGACACCGGCCTGAAGACCTGGAGACGCGGTGACCTCAACAACCTGGGTAGAAGCGCCAAGTGCGAGAGTTACGGAGAGGACAGCTCGGTCGCGTGGCTGAAGACTGAGTTCCCGCGAGGCGATCCGGAACCCAACCACGGACACTTGCAACTCGTATTTACCGGCGGGCAAAGCCGATAGATTGAATTGCCCGGCGTCATTTGCGGTCACCATTCGCGTCTTTCCAGTAGAAACTTCGCGCACCTTGACGGTGGCTTCCGGCACCAGCGCGCCCGAAGGGTCGATAACGGTTCCCCCAAGCTCCGCGAGACCGTTGAAAGGGCCGCGATCGTGTTCGACCGTCAGATTGATGGATCCCGAGTCTGGGGCGCCTACGATGCTACCGGTGCGAACTTCGATATAAGCCGCCATATCATCGCCGGTGTTGAAGCGCTGGTCTGCACCTGCACTGCGCACGATGTAATGCGTCTTGTCCCGATACCATCTGACGCGTTCAACACGGAGCTCGGTGCCCCAGGCGTCACGAAGATCGCTTCCACCGCTGTTTGAAAGTCTCGCGAAAACTTTGGTCAGGTCACCTTTTTCCGGGTTCTGCTGGTAAGCGTCGCTCAAACTTTCTGCTAAATGGCGCACCTGCGCCAGGAAACTCGTCTGATAGCGTCCGGCATACTCCGGGTATTTCGTCATTGGCACAGTCCGGCCGAATTCGGTCTCGAATTTGTTCGCACTTACGATTTCCGTAGCCGAGAACAATGCGCGCGCGGCCCGGTTCCTTTGTTCGACTTTCGACTCTTCCACAGGTTCGACAATCTCCGGCATGCCGATGGAGTGGATCTCATACCGAGGCTTCATCACCTCTTGCTCTAGGTAAAAGAAGACTTTGGCGAAGCCGGGCTGCTTTTCAGCCAAGGCGAAAACGGCTTCATCCACAACGTGCAGGCCCAGGGCAGCACTTACGCCCTCACCTCGAGAGTTGGTCACGCGGAAGCGGATACGGGCTTCACCACCAGGTTTATAGGCGGACGCATCGGCTACAGTATCGATCTTGAGTTCGTCCGCCGGCTGCACGAAGACGAGACGATGGTCACCGACTGGCCGCGCGTCGCGGCCGAAAAGGTAAGCGTTGAAGTCTACGGTTCCCGCCAACTCTGGCGTAGCGCTCAGGGAAAGTTCAGCCTGGCCGTTTTCGATGTCCAGATCGCGCGTGAGCACGGTCTGTCCTTCCTTGACGATGTCCACGTACGCAGCGCCTGTTTTCTTCGTACAAAAAACCTTCAGTGCAATGCGATCTCCCGCACGATAGACAGCGCGTTCGGTGCGCAGAAGAATTTGGTCTTCGCCTTCGCGAGCTTGCAGTTGAACTGTGCTCGATACCTGGTTTCCTTCCTGATCTTGTCCTTCGATCTCCAGAGTTTCTGTTCCGGCACGGGGGCTGATGCTAATGACGGCAACACCGCCTTGATCAGTGGTCACGCGCTGGTCGATGTTCCCTTCTGCGCGAACTTTCAGGCTGGCGCTGGCCGGAGTTCCGTCGGGATACGAAGCGAGAATAAAAACCTGGTTCTCCAGGTTGGGAATCAGCGTTCCTCCCTCGGGGACCGCCGTGATCAGCAGCGGAGACTCGCTGACGGTTATGGGTTCGCCGCGGGTTTCAGCATGACCGGCAGAATCTTTCACCGTGGCCTCAATCAGCACGCGGGCTGCGCCTTGGCTGAGAGGGCGTCCGGCGAAGTAAGCGGGCAGCTTCAGATCAAAGCGATAGCTCCCTTCACCATCCGTCTTGCCTTGAACCGAGCCCACTTCAAACACCGAGATATCCATGCTGGAAGCTTTGACGGTGATTTCACCGTCATCCACTGGCTTGCCAAAGAAGTAGTTGGCACGAACAGTTCCGGTGACATGATCACCGGGTCGGTAACCGCGCTTGGTCTTGTTGTCCTTGCCCGCAAAATCAACCGCGACTTTGAATTTCGGCAGAACATAACGTTCGATATTGAGCGCGATCTCCGCCGTATTCGTCGGTGCCTCACTCTCCCCCATCAAAGCGCGAAGGTGATAGGTTCCCAGGTTCACTTCATCAGCAAGCGCAAACTCCGCCGACGCGATTCCGAACTTGTCAGTCTGGGTCGCTTTCTTAAAGACCTTGTTGCCACGAGAGTCTTCCACTTCGAACGTCAGTTTGCGATTGGCCGAGGCTTCGTGATTGGAGCGATCCAAGGCCAGGGCGCGCACGTGGATGGTCTGGCCGGGCTGGTAGATTGGCTTTTCGGTGGTAAGGAGAATCGAGATCTTGTCTTCGAGGCGAACCGACTGGGTGAATTCTGTAAAGCCGATCGCGGTGTCCACAACGTAGCGCAATTGATAACTGCCGACCACTCCGGCCGGAAACCGGAACTGCGCTTCGGATGTCCCCCGCCGATTGAGCCGGCCGGTGAAAAGCAGCTGGGATTTCTGATCGGGAACCAGCAATTCAATCCGCACCGAGCCGCGGCCGCCAATGACCTGATTCTGTGAATCGGACACGATCACTCGGACCGCCGCCTGGCCGCCGGTGAGGTAGGATTGCTGGCCCAGGATGTGAACAACAGGCGTGCGGAGGATCTGCGAAATCGATTCCGTGCCCGCGATCGCTGCGCTCTTGCCGTCACTGTATTCGAAGCGATAGCGCAACCGATGCCACACCAGTTCCTCAACCGCCAGTGGTTTCGCGAGTTTGATCTTCTCTTGCCAGTGTCCCGCGCCCTCCGCCGCATCGACGCGCTGCTCCGCGCGTCCTAGAACTTGATCCTCCGGATCCAGAACTTCCACAATCAGTTGCCCTTCGCCGGCGTGAGCATCATGGTAAGGAATGGTCACATCAAGCACGCCGTGTGAGTAAGTCGCGCCGGCAAGCGCTTCTCCGCTGGCTCCCTGGAACTCTTGGACCGCCACAATCGTGGCGACGATTAACAAAATCGGGAGGAAAAAGAGCGTGAATCGAGATGGGTTGGTGTTTTTATTGGAACCTTCCATAGCGTCTCCGTGAAGCATCTCATCGATGCTTCTACAGCCTTCTGGCCGTCAGGAGAAGAACGTCCCGCCTTTCGATTCTTGCGCAGAAGCCTTGGACCCGGGCTTCCTCTCCACCTAGAGCCCAATAGACACCGAACGCGTGGAAATCAGCTTGCTCAATCCCAAAAGTCCTTTGGGGTCAATGGGAGACAAAATCACTGTCCTTGGCAGCGTGCTGTTGCTGGTCGCGCCATTGGAAGCGGAGGGGCTGCCTTAGCTGGCGGCCCGCGTCATCTGTTTATTCACTGCTGCAAAACGGAGAAATGTGCCCCGTGGGACATTTTGTACTTATAAGAATGTACGCACAGAAGTGTATGAAGTAGTTCCGTTTGTTGGAGTTGGCACAGGATTCCCCTCTTGGGAATGCGGTTCTGGATCGAGGTAAATTACTACCTGGCCGCGACCGGAGAGCTGGAAAAGGCGGCGCAGGCATGCGAGCAATGGCAGCAGACCTACCCGAGGGACTACGTACCCTATGGGAACGCGGGCTTTATATTGGCCATCTTGGGAAACCAAGAGAAAGCATTGGAGGAGGTCCGCGAATCGTTCCGCCTGCAGCCTAACGACGAGATCACCTACAACAACCTGGTCAGCGTCTTTACGAACCTTAACCGCTGAATGAGGCGGAGGCGGTGGGCAAGCAAGCGGACGATCGTACGAAGGTGAGGACCTGCTGTTGAACCGCTACGAGCCGGCTTTTCTGAAGGGTGACACGGCGCGGTTGGCGCTGGTGGCAGCTGCCGCCACGGGCAAGCTGGGTACGGAAGACCTGCTGCTGGCGGCACAAGCGGATACCGAGGCCTGGCACGGGAAATTGAAGAACGCGCGCAAGTTGACCCAGGGTGCAATTGAATCCGCCGAACCCAACGACGCCAAAGAAACCGCCGCCACCTACTAGGCTGCAGCAGCTCTGCGCGAAGTGGGATCGGATAACCTGCAGTGGGCACGCGCCGGAGGCGGCGGCGGCAGCATGAAGCTGGGCCCAAACCGCGACGTGAAGGAGATGGCAGCTCTGGCCCTAGCGCTGGCCGGGGGCGTGGCAGGAGCCGACAAGCTCGCGGCTGAACTCGATAAGAGCTTCCCTCTGGACACGCTGGTACAGAGGTACTGGCTCCCCAGCATCCGGGCGGCGGCCGCTTTGCGAAGCAAAGACCCGAACCGGGCGCTCGAACTATTGAAGATGGCGAGGGCCATTGAGTTGGGCCAGCCCACTCAGGTCGGCGTAATCCTTTGCCCGGCACATTTGCGTGGAGAAGCTTATCTTATGCTGCATGACGGCAACGCGGCGGCGGCGGAATTTCAGAAGTTCATTGACCACCGCGGCCTGGTGGGGAACTCTCCATTGGGAGCGCTGGCCCGACTCGGCCTGGCCCGCGCTTACGCGGTGCAGGGCGATACGGTCAAGGCGCTGACTTCCTATCGGGACTTCCTCACACTTCGGAAAGACGGCGACCCCGACATCCCCATCCTTAAGCAAGCCAAAACCGAGTATGCGAAGCTATAGTGAGACGAAATCAGAACATTCTGGATGCCTTCACTGCGTTCGGGGATAGCAATCGTACTTCCGTACCAGACTCACCTGATATCGCCTCATCTGTCAGTTTGGTGACACCATTCGGGAAAGTGAAATGTCGTGCGGTTTCTCCATTCAGCGTCCACTAAAAGTGCTGGTGGTAACGGCTGAGTAGCCGGAAAAAGATCGTGATTTGGGTTGGTGGTATAAATTGCGCGAGGCTGCCTCCTCTCAATCTCCATTCGACCGTTACTGTTCTCCACTTTTGTTCTGCGTCCTCGCCGACGGAATGTTGAATAGCGGAGAGGTTGCCATCGACGAAAACACAATAATTGGGTCAGCCAGAACCAAGATAATCCCGAATGACCGTTTCCGATCAGTTGGATACATGTTTTGACTCTGTGAGAAGATTTCTTACGCGCTTAGACGCGGTCGGGGGCTTCATGCCACGTTCTTTTTCTAGGGAACTTGTCTGTCTGGTCGGGATGATCGCAGTCCAGACTGTATTTCTTTTATTGTCACCCGGTGCTGGGTGGGCACAGAATCCTCCGGAAGGGGAGTCTGAGGCACGGGGACAGCAGAGTGGCATGAGTACCGGTATTGCACATACTCCGGTCAAGGATGCATTGTCCCGTCCTATCACGGCCGGCGGTTTTGTCGATGGCGCGCCGGTGGTATTCGCCGACATTACACATGCGGCTGGCCTCGACAAGTTCCATCACAAATCCGGTAGTCCCGAGAAGACCACGATCCTGGAGACGCCAGGATCCGGAGTCGCACTGCTCGACTATGACAATGACGGCTGGCTCGACATCTACCTCCTGAACGGCTCGACTCTCCCAGCATTGAAAGGCAAAGAAGCGCCACCGCGAGCCATGCTCCTGCACAACAATCACGACGGCACCTTCACGGATGTTACCGACAAGGCCGGAGTGGCCAATGAGCGCTGGGGGTTTGGCGTCGTGGTGAGCGATTACGACAACGACGGCTGGCCAGACATCTATGTTTCAAATTTCGGAAAGAACCGGCTTTACCATAACAATCATGATGGCACCTTTACTGACGTGGCAGAAAAAGCGGGCGTCACTCTGGGTGGTTGGTCAACGGGCGCCACCTGGGGCGATTACGACCGCGATGGCTTTCTCGACCTTTTTGTACCAGGTTATGTGAAATTCGATCCAGACAACCCGCCCATCGCCGGAAAGGGGAGTCTTCCACCGGGCTTTTGCCAGTTCCGTGGTGTTGAAGTCATGTGTGGCCCACGAGGTCTTCCGGGAGAAAGCGATCACCTCTTTCACAACAATGGAGACGGAACTTTTACCGACGTCAGCGTAAAGGCGGGCGTTTCCGATCCCAGAGGGTTCTACGGGCTCGCCTCCGTTTTCGTCGATGTGGATGACGATGGCTGGCTGGATCTTCTGGTAGCGAACGACTCCGTGCCTAAGTATCTTTACCGGAATAAACATGACGGCACATTCGAAGACATCAGTTATCTCTCCGGATTCGCGTTAAATGATGAGGGACGCGAACAGGCATCCATGGGGATCGCTGTGGGCGATTACAACCGCGACGGGAAGGTTGATTTTTACATCACAAATTTCTCCGACGACTACAACACCCTCTATCGCAATGATGGGGACGCCAGCTTCTCCGACGTGAGTTTTGCCGCGGGAATTGCCAACCTGACGATTCCGTTCCTGGGCTGGGGGACCGGTTTCTTCGATTATGATAACGATGGGTTGCTCGACCTTTTTGTCGCCAATGGGCATGTTTATCCGGGAGTGGACAAGCAGGATTGGGGCACGACCTGGGCCCAACGGCCACTTCTGTTGCGTAACCTAAATGGGAAAACATTCGAGGAGGTGCCTCCAGCCACGGGGAGTGGACTGGCGGTTGTCGTATCCGCACGCGGGGCGGCCTTCGGCGATCTGTTCAATGACGGCCATATTGATGTGGTACTCAATGTCATGGATTCGACACCTGTTCTTTTGCGCAATGTTGTCAAGAACTCGAATCATTGGCTGACACTTAAGTTGGTGGGTGGGCCAAAGAGCCCGCGGGATGCCATCGGAGCAAAGGCCTTTGTCACAGCTGCTGGGATCCGGCAGCGGGGAGATGTCTTCAGCGGCGGCAGCTATGCTTCAAGCTCTGATCAGCGCCTGCACTTCGGCCTCGGCAGCGCAACCAAGGTGGATAAGATGGAGATTCAGTGGCCAAGCGGGGCGAAAGAAGAAATCAAAATTCCTGCCATTGACCGCATCCTTACCATTGTGGAAGGCAAAGGAATTGTGGAGCCGTGAGGCAGGAATTAGTAGTCGAGAAACGGCGTGGGTTGGTGACTTTACTGTCGTATTTTTTGCTCACTGCTTCGGTCCGGCTCGTCGTGGCACAAGGGCAGAGTGGTCCACCGGCTTCGGCGTCTGCTTCTGCCGGAGCGTTTGTTGACGTGACGCAGCGACTCGGCGTGAACTTTCAATATCGCTCGTCCCATACTTCGAAGAAGTATTTGCCTGAGACGATGGGCGCGGGAGTCGCGTTGTTTGACTACGACAACGACGGACGCCTGGACATTTTTCTTGTCAATGGAGCGCGCCTCAGCGATCCCATGCCAAAGGGCACGATTCCGCAGAAAACCGACTCGCAATACTGGAACCGCCTCTATCGTCAGAAGACCGACGGAACGTTCGAGGACGTAACCCAGAAGGCTGGCCTGCAGGGAACCGGATACGGAATGGGCGTCGCCGTTGGTGATTACGACAATGACGGATTCGAGGACCTCTATGTGACGGCTTACGGCGGGAACAAGCTTTACCACAACAATGGCAACGGCACGTTCACGGATGTAACGCAAAAAGCAGGGGTCGCGGGAGGCGGATGGTCGACCAGCGCTGCCTGGGTCGATCTCGATGGCGATGGATTCCTGGATCTTGTCGTTCTGCGTTATCTAGAGTGGGACTTTGACGATATCTGGTGCGGCGAACACAAAGAAGGCTACCGTGCATATTGCCATCCGGACTTCTTCAAACCCATCTCACCGCTCGTGTATCACAACAATAGGGACGGGACATTTACGGAAGTTGCTCGCAAGATCGGTCTGGATAAGCCAGGGAAAGGACTTGGTCTGGCGATCGCGGACTATGACCGTGACGGCCATATCGATCTTTTTGTGGCCAACGACTCCATGGCCGAATTTCTGTATCACAATAAGGGTGATGGCACATTCGAGGATGTGGGTCTGGTCTCTGAAGTAGCCGTTGACATTGACGGGCGAACATACGCGGGGATGGGCGTGGACTTCGCGGACTACAACAACGACGGCTGGCCCGACATTGTCGTGACCAACCTAGCCAACCAGCGCTATGCTCTCTACCAGAATAACGGCGACGGCACTTTCACTTACGTAAGCCTCAACACTGGAATCGGCCAGATGACGCTTGCCCATTCGGGCTGGGGCGTTCGCTTTTTCGACTACGACAACGACGGCTGGAAGGACCTTCTCGTCGCCCAAGGCCACGATCTGGATACCATCGAGCTCAACTATCCCAACCTGCGTTACCGTGAACCGCTACTGCTGGCCCGCAATACCGGGCACGGATTTGTGGACGTTTCCGCGCAGTCGGGCAATGTTTTCGCGCAAGCCTGGGTCTCGCGCGGAATGGCCGTCGGCGACCTGGACAACGATGGCCGGCTGGACGCGGTTGTAACCACCAATGATGGGCCAGTTCACATTCTTCACAACGAAACTTCCACCCAGAACCATTGGCTGCTTTTGAATCTGGTTGGGCATAAGAGCAACCGCGATGCGATTGGCGCTGAGGTCACGCTGGTTACGAAGTTGGGCCCGCAATATGCGACTGTTTCCACCACCGGCAGCTATCTTTCTGCCAGCGACAAGCGGGTACATTTCGGACTGGGGCGGGAAAGTGCTGCACAACGAATCGAGATTCGCTGGCCGAGCGGGATCCGGCAAATGCTCAAGGATGTTCCTGCTGATCAGATTCTTCAGATCGACGAGCCCGCCCCATCTTCGCCAGCGCTGAAACCATGACTACGCCCCACCCAAACACTCGCTTTTTTATGTGTTGGGTCATGGCCTGGTCCCTTTGTGGCTCCTGGAGTTCGGCGCAGTCCAGCGCTGACTTTGATCGTGGCGTGGCTGAATTCCGGGCCGGAAACTATTCCTCGGCTGCATCACTATTTGCCAGGGTTGAGACTGCATCGCCCGGTTCGACGGATGCACTTCTCTACGAGGCTAAGGCGCTGGTGCACCTTGAGGATTTTCCCGGCGCGGAGAAAGCGCTGCGTAACTACGTTCCTTCGCACCATGATTCTGCGGACGCGCTGTACATGCTTGGGTTCATTCTGAACCGCGAGAACCAGCCCGCCGAGTCGCTGGCGTCTTATACCAAAGCTGCGGCAATCACACCTCCTACCGCCGACGATCTGAAAATTGTCGGCCTGAACTATGCTCTGCTGGATGATTATGCTGACGCCATCAAATGGCTGGAAAAGGCGGTCGCACTCGACCACGCGAACAAGGACGCCTGGTACTATCTGGGCCGCGCCTACTACACAAGAGCCCGTCTCACCGAGGCGCGGAAAGCGTTTTTGACGATTCTCGATCTGGATCCGCGCGATGCTAGAGCGGAGAACAATCTAGGTCTGATCTTTGAGTCAGACGGCCAGCCAGCCGCGGCGATCGACGCCTATCGCAAAGCGATCGCATGGCAGGAACAGAGCCTCCGCCCCAGCGAGCAGCCCTATGTGAATCTCGGCAACCTGTTGATGGAACTAGACCAGATGAAGGAAGCTATGGCACCTCTCGAAACGGCGGCGGCCCTGGCGCCGGAGAACGCTTTTTGTCATCTGACGCTCGGCGTCTACTACCGCAAGGAAGGCCAATTACAGGGGGCGCGACGCGAACTGGAGAGGGCCACGCAGTTCGATCCAGACAACGCTGTCATCCACTATCAGTTGGGGAGGTTGTATGTGGATCTTCATGCGCTGGATTTGGCCAAAGCCGAGTTCAAGCGCACCGCCGAGCTCAAGAGCCGGGCGGCAAGTTCGAAGTCCGCTCCTCCCAACCGTTGACCTGGCAGCAATTTCTACTGCGGATTTTGCGAATCGGGAGTGCTGGCATCCGTCCCTTGCGCGGCGAGTTTTTTCATCCGTTTTTGTGATTTCTCGGCCTCTTCATCCTTGAGCTTCTGGAATGTTGCCATGGCGTTCCGAGCTTCATCCATGCGGTGCAAGCGGCGATAGATGGTCCCGAGCTGATACCAGGCCTGCTCAATGACTTCCGGGTCGGTATCCGTCTTGACCGTATTCTCGAAATGGCTGGCAGCGGCAGCATCGTTGCCAAGTAGCATGTCCGCCCGTCCCAGGTTGTAGTCCAGGTGCACCAGATTCGGTTTCTCCTGTGCGGCCGCCTCAATCAGTTCTTTGCCCTTGGCGCCATCGCCCTTTTCCACGGCAATCGCACCCAGTTTGTACTTCGCGAAGGCGTTGTTGGGATCAATTTCGAGTTCGCGCCGGAAGGCTTCTTCAGCCTGCGGTATCTTGTTGGCGTTACGGTATTCGGACCCGAGTTCTTCGTGAAGCCCCGGCTGCGTCGGGGCGAGCTTAATGGCGGCCTCGTATTCAGTGATCGCATCCACATGGCGATCGGCCTCGGCATTCGCCTGCGCCAACACGCGATGCACATGCCAGGAATTGGGATCTAATTTGAACATCTCAGCATAGCTGTCTTTGGACACCAGCAGGTGGGCGCGCCCACGATGGTAGAGAATGTCCTGGTCGCCGGGCTTGAGCTTGGCCGCCCGGTCCAGCGCTTCGGCGGCTTCCTCGGGACGGTCCTGGGCCAGACGCACCACCCCCAGCCACATCCAGGCGTTCGCATCTTTGGGATAAGCGACAGTTTCTTTCTGCACGGCTGTCAACGCTTTATCCAGATGATTCAGGCGGAATTCGGTGATTCCCAGGAAGAGGTTTGCCCCATGAAGTCGAGGCTGCAAGGTCACGGCCTTCTGCAAACTCGATATCGCTTCGTCATACCGGCCTTGCTCTTCGCGAACCAGCGCAAGATTGAATTGGGCTTCGGCAAAGGCGGGCGCCTGCTTGACGATCGCAGCGAAGCCTTCGCCGGCTTCGTCCAGCTTGCCTTCGCGCATGGCTTGCGTTGCCTGCGCAAACTCGGTCTTAACTTCTGGGGATTGCGCTCGGGAAAGAGGGGAGGCAATAAGAAGGGTGAAGCAAAGCAAGGTTCGCTTGGAAGACGACAAAGCGGCCAGGCAAAAACCGGCTCCTCGGATTCCGTGCCCTAGTAGTCGATTCCTCATCATCCGTACCATGGAATTCTATACCCGCCAGAGCAGACGGTTAATCCTCCTGGAAAATGCCACAGGCCGGACTCATCGTCCGGCCTTTGGGTAAGCCTCCGGCATTGGATCGCGCTTCAGAACTCGTAGCGCAATGTTGCCTGCATCTGTCTTGCCGCGTTTATCACACTGTGCCCACTCCCCCCAGGGACTCCAAAGAACGTGTCTCCCGGGTACGCATCGATTGCACCAAAAGTGTGCCGGTTAAATGCGTTGGGGATATCGAGCTTGAACATGATGACCTTGCCTTCACGGATGCTGGTTCGCTTAATAATCGAGAAGTCCTCATTCTTGTAACCGGGGCTTCGCCACCAGCCCACAACGGTCGGCAGGTTTCCGAAAATATACCCGCCACCGAAAGGCACGGAGCCATTGCTCGGATCTAGAAACGCGGCGCAGTTCGCCGGCGTGGGGCCAGACGAACGTGGCTGGAAGACCCCATTCGCGTTTTCATTACAGCCACTGTCCCAAGAGCTGTTCAATGCAGGCGTCCAAGCCACTGGGTGCGCCGCAAAAGGAGATTGGCCAGGAATCAGACTGAAGCGGTAGTTCCCCGTGCTGAATGGGTTTGCGGTCGCGTATTCATTGATAACCGTGGGCGAGCCGCTTTGGTAGCGGTGAATTCCGCTTACCTGCCAGCCCCCCAACACCTTGCTACCAACTCCGTGGTTTAGATATTTCTTTCCTGGGCCAACCGGAATCTCGTACAAGTAGCTGAGCACGAAAGTATGCGGAATGTCCTGATAGCTGAGGGCCTTCTCGCCATTCAGGTTGTACGGGTTTTGAGCTCCAAACACGTTCGAGTTAAAGCCAGTCTCGGTGGCAAACGAAGAATCAGCGTCGGTGAGAGTCTTGGAAAGCGTGTAGGACGCCAGCAAATTCAAGCCATTCCGGAATCGGCGCTCTACTTTGGCTTCAAGCGCGCTGTAAGTGGACTGGCCAAGGTTCTCCAGGCAGCAATTGGTGGTAATGGTTCCATACTGCGGATAAGGTCGCAACAACTGGCCCACCAGAGCGTTTGCACCCCAGCCGGGCACAAACCAGGAGGGTACAGTTACCCCAAGCTGAGCCAGAACCGCCTGCCCGGCAGGGCTGGTCACGGAATCGGACAGGGCGCTCCCCAATGAGTTGTATTGTGGGTTGGGGGTATTGACCTGGGCCAAATTCGAGCGCAGGCGGGTCGCATGCTGTCCCACGTACCCGACACTAAGAATGAGGTCCTGGGTAAGCTGATGCTGGACCTCAATGTCCCAGTTTTCGACCATTCCTGGAGCGCCAAAGTCCGGTGCTACATAGGTCGCGGAATTCGTAAATGTATTTATGGTCGGGTCTTGAATGTTGCCGGGAAGCGCATAGGCGGGGAACCCGGCATCGAGCGACTGCACCGGAGTGAAGTTGTCCGAATTCTTGAAGTTCGGATTGGCCGAACTTCCGCTGGTGAGCGAAGTGCCGAAGTCGGAATAAGTGAGCGGAGCGTAGTAGATGCTGTATCCGCCTCGAACCACCGTGTTGCGCAGCATGTCGGGCGACCAGGCGAACCCCAACCGGGGTCCGAAGTCCTTGTAGTAAGTATTGGCGCCGGTGGCACTCTTGCCGAAGATCGTCGCGCCCAATTGCCCGGGCGAAGCGGGATTGCTGGCCGTGAGCGAGAGAACCGATTGCGCGCCGGTAGCCTCATGGCGCGGGGTGTCCACATCCCATCGCAGCCCAAGATTGAGTGTCAGGTTGCGGCGGAACTTGTAGTCATCCTGCACATAACCGGCGTAGTAGTTTTGACCCCACCGCGGATAGTGCGAAAACACCGTCAATTGTTCCTGGTCGGGCTGGCCGATCAGGAAGCTGGCGAAAGGATCGCCGGTATTGACCGCGGAGGATTGCTGCGAGATAGGTGCCCAGGATGTTTCATTGCTCGAAAAGTTATACGAGGGTGAAGTCTGTGACTGAGAAAGAATGGAGTACTGGTACGATCTCCAATCGAAACCAAACCTGAAAGAATGCCGCCCTGTGGTCCAGGAAACGCTGTCCGCTACCACCAGGGCATTAGGAATCTGCTGGCTGTAGTTTGCGTCGCTCAAACTTTCGTATCCGATTGAGGCCGCGCCACCCGTAAATTGGAATTGTGGAAACACCTGTCCACTGGCACCCGAGATACCTAGGGCCGCGTCCCAATCGGTTCCATTCACGCTTGGCGCTTGACTGGAGGTGTAGACGCGATTCAAGCCAACCGTAAGGTGGTTCAGAACCGACGGGCTGGCCAAATAGTCCCAGCCATAGCGAAGGTAATGAGTGAAGTAGTAGTTGTAATAGTTGGCGGGAGTGAGCGGGGGCGGAAGATCAAAGTTGTTACCATTGAGAAAATTCTGCTCGCGGCTGCTGTAGGAAAAGAACATCTTGTTCTTGTCCGTCAGGTTTTCGTCGACCCGGAAACTTGTCTCGGTTGTGATCACGTGATCCAACGACGTTGGGTTGAGATAGTTGGATTGGAGTCCACCCAGGGTGCCCGGCCGGTTAGTATCCGGCAGAAAAGCGAGCACCTTTTGCGCCACACCACTGAGGTTGGTTATTTTATTGCCGGGAAAAGGCGAACGGCAGGTTTCGCCGCCTATCACTTGCGTCGTCGAGGGATCGAAAATCTGTCCTACGAACACATCGGTGCCGGTGCACGGATTGACGACCCCCGTATCGGCGCCTAGCAACGCAGAGAAATCACCGCCACGTTCGGCTGCTGTGGGCAGCGTTACAGCGGAGTTCGACAAACCCCGGCGGTTGCGATATTGCTCCCAGGCGAAGAAAAAGAACGTCTTATCCTGGCCATTGTAAATGTGTGGAATTCTGACCGGCCCACCCAGCGATCCGCCAAAATCGTTCTGCCGATCCCGGGGCTTCGGGGCACCGTTGAAATCATTGTCCCAGGAATTGGCGTCCAGGGCCTCGTTGCGGAAAAGTTCAAAGATGGAACCGTGATAGCGATTGTTTCCAGATTTGGTGGTGAAACTTTCAATGCCACCAGAAGTGTGGCCGTACTGGGCCGACGGCGTTGAAGTCGTGACTTTGAACTCAGTAAGCGCTTCAACCGTAGGAGCTGTCTGGTCAAACGCAGTACCGGAATCCGAGCGCTGCACGCTGACGCCGTCCAGCAGGATCTCCGCGCCGAAATTCTGGCCGCCAGATAACTTCGATTCATAAATTCCAGCGGACCCGTGGTCGCTATTGGTACCCGGGCCGGTGGTTCCTGGCGTCAGGAATACAAAAGTCTCAGGCGAGCGTACGAAACTTTGCCCGGTGGAATTCAAGGCCAGGGGCAAATCCTCAATCTGCTTCGCGCCCACGACCGTGCCAATGTCGGAGCTCTCGGTTTGCAAGGTGGGAGCATCCGCCTGAACCGTGACTTCTTCCTTCACGTCGCCGGGCTGGAGCGTAATATTCAGGGCCGCGACGGTGCTGACCTGGACCAATACCCCCTTCTGCTGGGAGGTCTTAAACCCCGGAGCCTCAACCGTAATGTTGTAGCGGCCGATTTCGATGTCCGCGACGCGGTAGACCCCGTCGGACGAGGACACGGTCTTGTAAACGCTGCCGGTATCCGCGCCTTTGATCGTAACTGCCGCTCCGCTAACTGCGGCGCCGGTGCTATCCAGAACCGAACCCGCGATGGTCCCCCGGTCTGATTGCGCTGCCGCAGTGCCCACCATCAGCAGGCACAAAATTCCCACAACAAGCCCTACCAGCCAATAGTGCTTCATATAAACGCCCCTTGAATTCTCAAAATGTCTAGTGAGGGTTAGCAAAACTCGGCAATTCCTGCGCTTCCGAGTGGGAGCTTCATGCATCATTTGGAAGGAAGTCAAAACGTGTCCTAATAGAAAACAACTAGAAAACGAAGTCAATACTACTTTCGTACAGTCCCAAAGTGAGACCGACCGTTCAGAGTTCTTCATTGGTCCAGTGAAATGATCCCTCGTTGCAGCGCAGCCGTCGCTGCCTGGGTCCGATCCTTCACATTGAGTTTCTCAAGCACATGACTCACATGCAGCTTGACTGTCACTTCCGCGATATTCAGAGCGTTTCCAATTTCCTTGTTCCCCAGCCCCTTGGCCACCATTCGGAGAACCTCCACCTCGCGGGTCGTCAACGAGCGGTGGAATAGGCGCTCGGCCAAGAGCGAAGCCACGATTGGATCAAGATACCGTCGGCCTTGATGAACTTCCCGGATGGCGCGCAGGAGTTCTTCTCGAACCATGCTCTTCAAAATGTATCCTCGCGCACCGGCCTGCATGGCGCGATAAATCTCCTCTTCCCCAGAGTGGGTAGAGAGCATGAGGATGCACGCGTCCGGAAACTCGCGAAGGATCGCGGCCGTGCAGTCGGTGCCGCTCAATCCCGGCAGCCGGAGGTCCATCATGACCACATTGGGCCGGTGTTTGCGGTATGCCTCGAGAGCGGCTTCGGCCTTGCCGGCTTCGGCCACCACCTCCATGTCCGGCTCCACGTTCAAGGACGCAGAGAGACCCATGCGGACCATGAAGTGATCGTCAACGACCAGAATACGTATTGGCTTTGAGCTCTTCATCGCTCGCTTCCTGCGGATGTACGGAAACCTCCACGGCGATGCGAGTCCCACCACCAGGCTCACTCTCGACTTTCAACTGGCTGCCCATCGACTGCGCCCGCTCGCGCATGTCGAGGAGTCCGAAATGTCCCGTAGGGGAAGCCTGATCTGTGGCAAAACCCTGCCCGTCGTCACTGACCGTCAGGCAAACGGATGTGGGCGTGTACCGCAATTCGATGGAGACCTGCCGCGCGTGACCGTGTTTCACCGCGTTGGCCACGGCTTCCTGCCCTATGCGCAGCAGGTTCATCTCGACCGGACCGGGCAGGCGTACAGGGCTGCCTTCGATCTTGGTGTCCAGTTTCACGTGCTCGCGTGGGGTGAGCGGCTCGACAATTTGTGCCAACGCTGAGACGAGGCTCCCGTCTTCCAGCAATTGGCAACGCAGGTCCCAAACCGAACGGCGTGCTTCGACCATGCTGTGGCGGCTCATATTGCGCGCCGTTTCCAACGCCTGCTGGGCCACGCGTGGCGCTTGCTGGAAGCAATCGACCGCCAGATCCAGTTGCATGGTGATGCCGGCCAGTTCCTGTTCCAGTGTGTCGTGAAGCTCCCGGGCAATCCGGTTACGCTCTTCGAGGACGGCGCCACTTCTCAACTTCTGGCGAATGATTGCCATCTGTTCTTTCAGACGCCGGCCCAAATGCACGACCCACGTCATCACCACCAAAAGAACGCCCGCAGTGATACCGAGCAACCAGAGCGTGTGACGTAAATTCCACCACGAGGGAGTTGTGAGCACTACGACGTCCTGGGGTAGACGCAGCAGCAGACGAAACGACTGTGGAATCCGCCACAATCCGCCGCTACGAACCAAACAAATGCCGGTGACACGTACTTCGCTATTCAAGGCGATGGACTGCAGGTGATCCGCCGAAACGCCGGGCGGCAGGGATGCGTCAAAAAATACGTCGCCATGTTGCAACAGGAGCCGGAGGCCATCCGGTTGCGGCTGCCGGTTCAGCAGCTTTGCCTCGGTCGTCACTACCGCACCGTCCAATTGTTCCCAAGGGACGCCGATATTCAGCTCCATTGGTTCTGGGGCTTTCTCGTGGCTTAGGCGATGGAAGACAGCGTCCTCTAACATCGGCGCCGAGTCACCCATGGCGGGGAACCCCAAGACGTCCACGAGGTCACCGATCTCAAGTGGGGTGTCCTGTTGCGTGAGCACACGAAGTCCTTTGCCTGGGTTTTGGAGAAAAAGTGCATTGCCCCGCTGCTGATATCCCACGACGCCCCGCACTCGCACCCGGTGTCGGGCACCCTCCCCAGGCGAAAACCGCAGCAAGGTCGAAAGTGAAACTTCTGGAGCCGCAGCTTCGATCTTTATGAAGCTCAAGCGGGGAACGTAGAACAAGATTCCGGTGAGTTGCCGGTTATTGTTGTACAAACTGCCGCAAACCCCCTCGATCAGAACCTCGCTATCAACCCAGGAAGAAAAATCTGGTTCGCGGGTGATCGGTACACGGACATTGAACTCACCCTCGCCGGACGCGACACGCATGGCCAATGCAGTTTCCTGCCACGAGCTCCGGTCAATGGCCGCGGACCGCACGATGCCTCGCACCTGCGCCCATTGACTGTCGTGTTGTCCGTTTGCGAGCTCGGAGAAGGGGAAGAGTTGCGCTTTGGGCAGTACTCCCTTACGCAGCACTCGCAAGCTTTGCTCGCGAATTACGGGAGCGAATTTTCCCGGCCCCGTGACTCCTTCAACTTCCACCAACTCGCCGAGCAAGTGGGGATACTTGGAGGAGACGCTACCCTCCACATAAATGCCCGCTGTCGCATCCTGAACAAAGAAGTCGGGTGCTGGAGCATCCATGGTGATCACGCCTCGAAGGTGCACCGGATAGCCCAGCGAGGCCTGCTCAGGACTGAGGTTGCGGATCTGGTCGGCATGGTTGAGAGTGAGAAGTGGCTTCGCAGGAGTCTGGGCCCAGGCGCTGGTGGTCAACGAATACACAAACAAGACAAGCACTGCGGCCGACCCAAACACGCGTACCGCTCGCGCAGGAACGCTTCGTGCCCGGACTGCGTGGTGCTTTGACATCGAGACGAACGCCAAGGCTGACAATGGGGTCACTCTCGCAGAAGTACACGCTGATCGCGTGCTCGCCCTAAGGGTAGCCGAAACTGGCGGCCGGGGGAAGCTGGACTCCTTCAATGCAAGTGTGGATGGGAGTCCGTCGCGAGGTTTGCAAAAGTCTCGCCTGTCAGTAACAAGTTTGACCTTTGCGTGTTGAAGAGATCATAACGGTGTTGACAGGCATGAGATTCTTGGCCGCGAATATCCACACATGTTGTTGGGAGGCAAAATGTCAACGGAACACACGAGACGAGACTTTCTGAGATTGTCCGCCGCAGGGCTGGCAGCTAGTGCAGCGCCGAAAGCACTGCCGGCTTGGGGTTCCCTTGGCTCAGCGGAACGGGGCGCCGGTGAAATCTCCGTTCGAGTGACCGATGACAAACGCCGTTTTGAGCAAGCCCCGCGATTTCGTGGCGATGGGGATCTGGTAAGCCTTCCTCGGCGACTATCGCGCTCCTCCCCGAAAAGAAATTCCGAGAGATTCTCGGTTTCGGTGCGGCGTTTACTGACGCGTCCTGCTACATGTTCAACCAGTTGCCTGGAGACGCGCGAGAGCAGTTGTTCCACGAACTCTTCACCCTTCTGAGCTGGGACTGACGTCTGTCGTACCTGCATAGGAGCAAGTGACTATTCGACTGAGATGTACAGCTTTGACGAAGGTGAACCTGATCCTGACTTGAAGCGCTTCTCGATTGATCACGACCGTGGGTACATCAACCGCAACGGCGAAATTGTCGGTTCGTTGCCGCGAACGAGTTTCTGGTCATCGGAATTTCAGGCTGAATCCCAACATGGGAGCTGGAGATTTCTTCATACCGGTTGTTTCGGCAATAGAACCGAAATTATAGTTTCAAGATCCGACATTCGAATCGCGATCATGAAGCCGAACTGAAGCGGCGATGGAACGTGGGTCTTCTCCGACGGCCGGACATTTCGGCTCACTTCCGAAGGTCTCGGCGCCAGTTTGGACTGTCTTTGCGGACAACGGTCAACCGGTTTTGAGCATTCATTCGCACGAAAAGGCGGTAGAGTTGCCGAATGAGCTGCAGTTGTCCAGAGACCGTCTGATTCTGCCGGTGACTTTCGCCTGGCACACTATGCAACCGGCTTCAGAGGATGCGGCGTCGGTTGTAGCGCAGTCGCGGCGACATGAGGCGTGACTGGCCACCCGCATCGACGCGGAGCACATGCGATCGGCAAGCGCGGGCTTAGAACGGCGCTCGAGTCTTGCTTCGGTCAACGGAATCGATATCCGGGTTTGAGTTCACACCGAAAGGCCTTGGTTTGGTCCTCATTCCCTCGAACGTTGCAATTGGCCCAGCTCAGGAAAAGATCCGGCCCCAACGGAAAGATAATCGTCTCTCCATTGATCTCAGCCTCGATGCTCGGACCCTCCGCGGTGGACGGCAGAGTAAAATTCAACGCGGGGCCAAAAATTACCGGGTAGTACTCGCGGACAGTGTCGCTAACCATGGGATGGACAACTTCTGCCTCCAACAAGAAAGTTGTGGTATCGGACCAATCACGAACCGATACCCTGACGGCCCGTCCCCCTTGGGAAAAGTCATCAGAATCGATTTTCGTAAAAGGACAGGGCCCCGCAATGCAGGAAACTCGGGCATTGCGGAACTCATTGCCCTCCCCTGCCTCAAGCGAGGCGGAGCCGGCCGCCGCTTTCCATTTGCCATCGGGCGAGCACGGCGGATGCCCCTCACAAGGCGTGTTGCCCTTATTGACGACCCGGAAGGTTTTCACCCCGCTGCCGACGTCCCCGGCGCTGGTGCTCTTCACCGAATATCGCACTCGCACGTTCGCAACCATTACATCCGGATGCGACGAAGCAGCAGGCGTCTGCCGGCGAATTGGAACCAGGTGGGCAATATACAGTTTGGCGACCTTATCCACAGGGAGGTCGAGCGGTTCATAGTCTGCATGCCGGAATCGCAGGTTGATCAGTTGACCTCGTCTGACGCCCTTCCGCAAAGTCAGCTTAAAGAAACCCGAAGCATCGGACTTGCCTTCACCCACAATCACCGTGTCAGCAGTGGCAGAGATTGAAACATCGGATATCGGTAGCTCCTTGTCCGGATCGGAGTCCTGCGTAACCACCGCACCCTGGAGCGAGATCGGTCGCAACGATCTGGTCCAGGCAATCAAGCCCACGGTCAGACCTGCCCCAAGAATTGCAATGACCGCAATGCAAACCGCGATTTTTCCTCTGCCACTCATTGGTACCTACACGAACCTGCATTCCTACTTTAATATGCCATGACGCTTACTGGGGACTTCACTCATCTTGAATATCGTTCTAGATTACCCATAGTGGACACGAAAGCTGCCAGCTCAACAACGCGTTCCCGCCGGCAATTGCTGAAGCAAGTTGCCGGCATGGGCATCTTAATGCCATTTGCCAGAACGGGCATCCTGCCATTCTTGTCTGCCGCCGAGGAACCGCACAAACAGGCCGCCCCAGCCCCAGCCCAAACCAGTCTTTCACCTGAGGATGACCAGTTCTTAGAGGAGTTGGAGAAAGCCAACTTTCTCTATTTTTGGGAACAAGGCAACCCCCAGACTGGCTTGGTAAAAGACCGCGCCAATGCGCACACCCAAGACCATCGCACAGTGGCAAGTATCGCGGCAACCGGGTTTGGACTCACGGCCCTCTGCATCGCACAAAAACGCGGGTACGTTTCCTATACTGATGCGAACGCACGAGTCCTGGCCACGTTGCGCTTCTTATGGAAAAAACTGCCCACCCATCGAGGATTCTTCTATCACTGGGCCGATATCAACACCGGCGAAAGAGTGTGGGATTCAGAGGTGTCTTCCGTGGACACCGCCATCCTGCTCTGCGGAATTCTCACCTGCCGGCAATACTTTGAGGAGCATTCCGAAATCACTTTATTGGCATACGAGATATTTAATCGGGTGGATTGGACCTGGCTTTCGGAAGACACGACTCTGCTGCCGCACGGTTGGCTGCCTGAAATGGGGTTTCTGCCAAATCGCTGGGACTACTACAGTGAACTGATGATGATGTATCTGTTGGGATTGGGGTCTACTACCCATCCGTTGCGGGTCGAGGCGTGGAACGCATGGAAGCGGACCATCTTCGAATATGATGGCCTTCGCTACATCGGTTCGTTCGCGCCTTTGTTCGTACACCAATATTCGCAGGCATGGTTTGACTTCCGCGGGAAACGCGACCGATATGCCGATTATTTTCAGAATTCGGTCATCGCTACCGATGTCCATCGCCGTTTTTGTTTGGAACTGACGCGGCAGTTCTCCGATTACAGCGATGACCTGTGGGGCATCACGGCTTCAGATTCGCAACAAGGTTACGTGGTATGGGGAGGTCCGCCCGCGACCGGGCCGATTGATGGAACCGTGATTCCCAGTGCGGCGGGAGGGTCATTGCCGTTTTTGCCCCAAGCCGTCATGCGCGTGCTGCACAACATCAAGAATCGTTACGGTGGCGCCTGGAGCCGATATGGGTTCGTGGACGCGTTCAACCCGCTAAAGAATTGGTATGACACCGACGTAATCGGAATCGACACGGGAATCACCATGCTGATGGCTGAGAACACCCGCTCCGGATTCGTCTGGCAGATCTTTATGAAAAACCTGGAAGCCCAGCGCGGCATGCAACGCGCGGGATTTGAAACTTATCAGCCTTCCGGGCCGCAGTCGGCTTGATCAAGCAGCGGCAGTTCCGTATCCTTCCCGCGGCAAGCGAACGTAGGCGACCGGTTTTTCATGCAGTAAGAGTTCAGTGGCCTGCACTCGCGGTTCGGTGTGAAACCATCCCCGCACTACCCCATGGTGAAGAAAATTGGCGATCGCGAGCAGACTCATGCCCTGGTGGTGCGCCATCCACGCGGGCACGAGTTCGTAGCGGCGATGCCAGGAGCGATTGCGGGAGGTCGTGAAATCTGCCGATTCATAGAAGCCATACGCCCCCAACCAACCCATGTCACGCATCCTTCGCAGGTTCTTGAGAGCTTCCGCAGGATCCACATCCAACGCCAGAAAAGTTGAATATGGAGAAATGACCAGTGACTCCATTTCAGTTTTGCTCAAAGCAAGTTGCGGAAGGCCAAAAGCGAAATACTGGTAATTCCCCGCGTCATCCATTTTGAAATAAGCCGATTCGGAAATTCCCCACGGCATACGTCTGCCCGCTACATGTGCCCGCTGTGCGCGTACTGCAGCGGCCCGCGAGCGTTCCAGAAGTGTGTCAGGATAGGCCTGCATCCACAACGCGGGCATCAGGTATTCGAACATGGTTCCGGTCCACGAGATGAGCACGGGCCGTCCATGGTCCACAGTATGCCCTCGGCCCAGATGGAACCAGCTCTCCTGGGGAATATCATCCTTGGCAATGGCGACGAACACAGCAATGCGCGCCTCGGAAGCGAGCAGGTCATAACATGCAGAATGAAGTTTCTGCGCTTCCATATCGAAGCCAGTCGACAACAACTTGCGCCGAGAATTCAACAGGAACTCGAAGTCCATTTCGTTCGCCAGCGTGCCAGCCCGCGCAGCAATGGTTCGGAGGTCTTGCATGAGACGCTCGGTGTGCGAACGGGCTTCGGGCAGCAGCTCCAGCAAACGCAGCTTCAGGGATTTCTGCTCTTCCGAGCCAACGGTCCGGTTGGCAGAATCGAGGCGCTCGACGAGTTTTTCGATGAAATCTGGCACTCGCTCCAGCGCAATACTGTCCCATGCAGACTTCAAGTCCAGAGCGGGATCATCCCGTAGTGACACAAACTCAGGAAGCAACCAGGGAGCGTGGAGGCGCACCGTCTGCTTTAAGTTCTCGAGCCGCGTGCGCGCTTGTTCCTTAAACCACTGGCCATCTGCGGCGTGCTTCGAGGCACGACGCGAGGGCGCTTCATCGAAAGTCGACTCCGGCAACTGTTGGATGTATTGCAGCCAATCACTTCTGTGGATGCGCCGCTGAAAAATGGAGAAATCCTTTCGCGGAAACAATCGTAAATCGTGCAGGATGCGAAAATGATCTAGAATGCCGTCCGCCAGGAGGGGTTGCAGGAGCGGTTGATGCAATCGCTCCAAACATCCCTGCTGAAGCGTCCAAAGCGAGGCCACCAGGTTCCCACTGTCCACGGACGAAACAAACAGAGGCGCCAAGGGCTCGAGTGTGCGCGTGTCGTACCAGTTGAGAAGGTGCCCACGATAACGGCGGAGCGTAGACACAGTAGCCAAAGTTCGCAACGTGCCTTCAGCAAATTCGGGGATCGTCAGATACCCGAACTCGCAAGCCACCTGCCGGGCATTGAAAAGAAGTCCCAGATTCGTGGGTGACATTCTGGCGGCGACGGCGGCTGGCTTCTCCTGAACATTGTCCGGCACCAGCCAGTTGTGCTCTTTGCTGCTGAACTCCGCGAAATAGCGCCAGGTGCGGAGTGCAGCCCGACGCAGAAACAGCTTATCTGCCTCTGACGCCTCGTTGTGGGGTGCGCGTGGTGGCCGGTTCAACCACAGCGAGAGAGGTTTGCTGCCAGCCCATAAGACCAGCATCGGCAACGCTACCGGGAGAGCGCTACGGCGAACGAAGAACACCGAAATTCCGATCACGAATGCCAGCACGGGCGTCCAGTCCAGATAGATATCCAGAGCGGTCCGCCGGGCTGTACCCATCTCAACTTCTGCCGCGGTTTCCCATTCCAGAAGCCGCTCGCGAGTCACCATGCGGCGAACGAGTGCCCGGGCCACGGCGTCGAGCGACAACAGCATCTGGTTTGCGAGAAAAGTCAGGGTCAGGAAAACACTGACATGGGTTGCGAACAGCACGCTCATCGCGTCACGGGCAATCGCCATCTTGTCCTGGACCACTGCTCGCACTAGATCAAACAGGCACCGCAACCATGCCGGAACCAGCAGAATGGTGATGGTGGCAAGCGTCCAGAATAGCGGGGTCCCAGGCAGCACCAACCAACCCAGCACCAACAACAGGAATGTGGCAGGTTCCACCAGGCTGCGACGCAAGTTGTCCAATATCTTCCATTGGGAAATGATCGAGATGGGATTGGGGACCTGATTCCCCGCATCGCCAGGTACGCGCGACCTGAGCCATTCCGCAATCTGCCAGTCCCCTCGCAGCCAACGGTGTTTGCGCCGATTGTGAGCGCTGTAATGCGATGGATAGTCTTCAATGATTTCGATGTCAGTTGCCAGGGCCGCACGAGCATATGCACCTTCGATGAGATCATGGCTGAGCAATGCATTGCGGGGAAAACGACGATCCAGCACCTGATGCAGTGTGTCTACTTCATAAATTCCCTTCCCTGCAAAGCTGCCTTCCCCATACAGATCCTGATAGACATCGGAAACCGCGCGTGTATAGATGTCGAATCCAGTTTGCCCCGAATAAATCTTGGCCAACCGGGAGCGCGCCGCACTCTGAACGCTGATGCCAACTCGTGGTTGCAGAATGCCGTAGCCTGCCACGACGATGTTTTTTTCGGGATCGATGATCGCCTGATTTATTGGATGCGCCAAAGCTCCAACCATACGATGCGCCGATCCTCGCGGTAATTCTGTGTCCGAGTCGAGGGTGATCACAAAGCGGATGCGCGCGAGTACGGAGAGGTCACCGATTTTGACCGGAAAACTGTCGTATTCTTTGCGCAGAAGCCGGTTGAGATCGAGGAGTTTGCCACGTTTGCGCTCCCAACCCATCCATACCTTTTCGCGCGGGTTATAGACCCGGTGACGATGGACAAGAAAAAATGATCCCATTTCCCGGCCGGCGTATTTCTCGTTCAGCTGGCGGATCAAGTCCGCACAGAAATTGACCAGCGGGTCATCCTCCCGAGACTGCTGCGGCGAATCCGGCAGGTCGCTCACCAGCGCAAAATGCATGCTGCGATCATGATTGCCGAGAAACCTGACCTCCAGGTCCTCGACCAGCCGTCGTACCTGTTTTTCATTGAGCAGTAGGGTTGGGACTGCGACAAGCGTCATGCAATCCTCGGGAATTCCGTCCGACAGATCGAATTTCGGGAGAATCTCCGGCGTCAGCAAGGACGCGACCAAATGATTGATGAGCTGGACTGCGCTCTGCGAACAGGGCAGCAACAGCGCGAGCATGGAAAGCAGAATGAGTGCGGGGGAACTGTAGGCGCCGATCAGTTTTAGTACGATTACCGCCATGATGGCCAATGTAAGCGCCACAATGGCGGGCAGGTAGAATTCATCGGGATGCCTTCGAAGGTAGGACTGCATCCGTTGGCCGAGCGGAGCACGAAACGCCACCCTCTGGTGCAGAAGGCTGGTTCCTTCGGCGACGAGATAGTAGCCAATGTGAGAACGTCGAAGCGTCACACGAGGATCACGATCAGTCAGCCGTTGGGCCGCTCGCGCCAGCGCCAACGCTTCGCGGGCAACCTCCATTTCGCTGAAGTCGGAATGTTCGGCGATCTTGGCAAGCTTACTTCGATATAAATCGCGAGAATCGAAATCCATGCGGGGATATGTACCAGCCGGATCTTCGCGGAGAACGCCGTCGACAACAATCAGCGGCTCGATCAGGTCTTTCCAGGAAGTCTGGCCTATGTCACGAAGACTGCGAACACAGGCAGCCACTCCGTACAATCCCTCCTTGTCTTCAAGGACCCGGGCCCCACGCAGCGCAATTTGTTCCAGCAAGGCCAGCTTTAGGGCAGGCACGAGCGCCCAAAGTTCTCGAATTTTGAGGACGGTGCTTTCCTGAAAAGCGCCGACATAGGCAGCAAAAGCTTGATCGCTGAACTGCCGCTCAGTCGCGGTCAAGAACCCCTCAGCCAGAGCCGCTATTCTGGGAATGATCACGCCGCTGGGGGTTCGCACATGGGGACTCTTGTGCAGCGGCTTCAGTGCCGCCCTAATATCCTGTAATTCCGTGTAGAGCAGATGGACGTTCTCGTGTAGCCAATGAAAATCGTCGGACACGGGCGTCTTGGGAGGCGGAACATGGAGCTTCGCCAGTACCGGTTCTAGCCCTTTGGCAAGTGCACGAACGCGCTCCACAAAATAACGGGAAGATTTCACACTGGGCTGCCAGCCGAGCTTGTGCGCCAACTGTGCGGCATTCGAACGCAACGCCTGCTCGTCCGAGGCCATATCCAGCGGGCCTTCGGGCAGGCGTTTGACTTCGTCGCTAGCCACTCCGGCATGTAGATTCGGCAGTCCCATGATTCCTAGCGATAACTGGCAGCTTGCATTTCGAACATTTCCGCATAGCGGCCGCCAAGCTTGGCCAGTTGCTCGTGACTTCCATCTTCAGTGATTCTGCCGTTCTCCAACACCACAATGCGATCGGCCATGCGAACGGTGGAGAACCGGTGTGAAATAAATAGCGCCATCTTGTCTCGAGTCAGTTCCGCGAAGCGTTTGAAGACCTCAAACTCGCTGCGTGCATCGAGTGCCGCGGTGGGTTCATCGAGAATCAACAACTGCGCATCGCGAAGGTAGGCACGTGCCAAAGCAACTTTCTGCCACTCGCCGCCGGAAAGGTCCAGACCTCCATCGAAGCGGCGGCCCAGCATTTGGTCATACTTCATCGGCAGCCGTCCGACGACCTCGTCGGCCAGACTCTTCCGAGCTGCCATTTGAAGCAGGGCCGAATCGTCGATCGCATCAATCTTACCCACGGCAATATTTTCGCTAGCGGTCATTTCATAGCGCATGAAGTCCTGGAAAATGACGCCAATCTCGCGATAGAGATCTTCCAGGGAATATTCGCGAAGATCCACGCCGTCGAGCAGTACCTGCCCTTCCGTGGGATCATAGAGCCGAGTGATCAGTTTCACAATCGTGGTTTTTCCCTGGCCATTTTCTCCAATCAACGCCACCCGCTCCCGTGGATGGAGATGGAAATGGAGCCGGTTGAGAATGAGCCGGGGACTTCCCGGGTAGGAAAACGAGACCCCGCGGAACTCGAATCCCCTGACGATCGGTCTCGGTGCGGGGATCGCAAGCGGCTTTGACCGAATCGTCGGTTGCATTCCAAAAAATGCAAGCAGGTCCGTCAAAAACAATGCCTGGTCAGCTATGCCGGAGAGAGTTGAAAACATCTGCTGAATATTGGCGCTGGCCTGCAGCATGGCCCCAGCCAGGAATGTAAACGCACCGATGGTGAGCCCGCCCGTGATCGTGCGCCGGATGACCAACACATAGGCTGCGTAAAAACCCATGATGCCGATGGTCGAGAGAAATGAACCAGCAATCAAGCGCTTGCGTGCAAGACTAATGTTCTCCGAATAAATCCTGTTGGATAGGCGTGTGAACCGTTCGACCAAAAACTTGCTCAAAGCGAAAAGCTTCAGTTCCTTGGCCGCTTCCCTGCTGCCCCCAAGCACGCCCAGATAATCCAATTGGCGCCGGATCGGGGTCTGGCGGAAGTTCTTGGCGTATCCCAGAAACGCAAAATGGCTTTCACCCAGGAATGCTGGGATCACACCCACAATCAACAAGAGCAGGAGCCAAGGCGAAAAGAACATTATGGAGAACGACAAGGAAATCGTGGTAATGACTTGCTGTACCAGTCTTCCAATCGATTGGATCATTCCCAATCGGTCGGTCGCCTGTACCCTCGCCCGCTCTAAACGGTCATAGAACACTGGATCTTCATAGGTCTGGAGATCCAATTCCGCAGCATGGGTCATGACCCGGATGCTGACATGGCGGGTGTAATTGTCGGCCAGCAAGGAATCCAAATAATCAATGGTGCGCGAGAGAACGCCTCCCAGGATGGCAACCCCGAATTCCCCCGCTACCAGCCACCAGAACCTAGGTTGGACCGGCTGATGAAGGGTGTTAGCTGGCACGATGCCGTCAATGATTAATTTTGTGATGGCCAGCAGAGCAACCGGGATGAGTGCCGCAAACAGTCGTAAAATCAGCCCAAATGCCACGACGGCCCGCCCTGAATGCCACACGATCGCGAGAACTGGCGGAATGTTGCGGAGTGCGGCGAGCCGTTGCTGCCATGCGCCTCCGGCACTGATTTTTTCGTCCACGGTTTCACCGACAGTCCAGCTTCAGGGGGTGTCTTGATTGGAGCTAACAAGCGGCCTAAGTATATAAGTTCAAGCACTATTGTTTGCATCAAAGATGCCGAAACACGACCATGGGTTTGTTTTGGCATCGCTCAACTCGCTCTCGAGGACTACCAGGGACGGGCAAAGCTACACAAACGCCTCCGGGGAATTCCTACATTTTGGGGCCGGAATAACGACACGATAAGCTCATACCGTATTCATACCGCTGGAGTTATTGGCGACAAGGCATCGAAAGGAGCAGAGGTATCAGGGAATATCCCTAATGAAAGTGCGATATATCAAAAAGCAATCGGCTTGCAGGCCTGCTTCGTCTCAGATTTGCCCTTACCAACGTGTGGTGGAATTCACTGCACTGAATCGTCGAGATTTCATTCGCCTCTCTGCTGCGGCTTCCGCGGCTGTTGTTTATCCCACACTCACCTTTGCCGAGGCAAACCCGGCGGCATCGGTCCGGCTGACTCTTGGTCCCGACCGGCTCGGCAACAAGATCGGCGACGACTTTACCGGGCTAAGCTACGAGTCGGCGCAGCTCGGAAATCCCCATTTCTTTTCCGGTGACAATACGGACCTGGCAGGGTTTATGCGGCGGCTGGGGACGTCAGGTGTTTTGCGGATCTGAGGCAACACCAGCGAGTACTGCTACTGGACTCCGGATCCCGCAAAGCAAGCTAGCACGCCGAATGCCGAGAGCATGCGCACGGGAGACCAGTCGAATCCCATTGCATTTGGACTCGCTGTCGGTCCAGATACGGGGCACAAGGCGCCTACGCCGGTGAATATCACGCCGCTCGCCATCCGGCATCTACGGGAGTTCCTCGACGCCTGCGGGTGGAAGCTGATCTATGGTCTGAACATGGGCACAGGCACAGCGGAAGACGCCGCCGATGAGGCAGCCTACGTGATGGACGTAGCCGGCTCGAGGTTGATTGCATTTCAACTATGCAACGAGCCCGATCTTTTTAATCGGAACGGGATCCGCAGGACGGATTATGATTTCGCTCAATTTGCCAGCGAATGGCAGCGCTTCTACCAGACGATCCGGGCACGCGTTCCGAATGCACCCTTTGCCGGACCCGATACGGCGTACAACAACGAGTGGCTGGTGCCCTTCGCAAAGCAATTCAAACTTGAGGCGGCGTTCCTCTCGCAGCACTACTATGCCGAGGGTCCACCGACCGACCCTTCGATGACGATTGAACCTCTGCTAGGGCCAAATCCGAAGCTGCAGGCCGAGTTTGAAGGAATGAAAAAGACGATGCACGAGTCTGGCTTGCCCTTCCGGCTGGCGGAAACGAACTCCTGCTACCAGGGAGGCAAGCCGGGAGTCAGCGATACTTTTGCCTCCGCGCTGTGGAGTGCAGACCTCATCTATCAGCTGGCGTCAGCGGGCGGCATGGGGATCAATTTTCACGGGGGCGGTTACGGCTGGTACACCCCGATTGCTGGAACGGTGGAACATGGGTTCCTGGCGCGGCCGATCTATTACGGCATGTTGTTATTCGCGCAGGCCGGAGCGGGGCAGCTCGTTGAGAGCAAACTGGAACACTGGGAGCAGGCGCCGCTGCTGACCGCTTACGGCCTACATAGCAATTCGGGAGCAATCAAAATAGCGGCTTTCAACAAGCACCTTGATCGCGGCGTTCGCCTTAGCATCGAACCTGGGCAACGTGCGCAGCGCGTGAGATCGCTCCGTCTGCATGCACCGCGAGTGGACGATACCACTGACACTACCTTCGGCGGATCACCGGTGGGCGCAGGCGGCGCATGGTCGGCTATGCGGGAAGAAACACTGACGGTGGACAACGGAGCTGTAGTCATCGAACTGCCGTCAGCAAGCGCAGCTTTGATGAGGTTCGAACGCGAATGACCCAGCACACTTCCCTAATCAAGGGGGTTCATGGGTTGACGACGATCCGCGATTGAGAGACATCACAATCCTCTCTCAACTCAGCAGGACTTTACACCGGCCAAGGTTTGTAGAACCTGGCGCGAGCGCGCAACGTGGTTCCGTTCTACTTGACCGTCGGGGATGAACTCGCATCCGTAACGATAGCCATTGCGGTTGCGCACTGCCCCCGAAACTCGAATGGGTTCCCCCCGAATATGGGAGAGTAAACTCAACTTCAACTTCTTGTCCATCCGTTAATTCCACGCCTGCCATTATGCACATTCCAAGTTCACTAAGCTCTGTGCTACGCCCTTCTCTTATCAGAGTTGTGTCTAGTCTGTGACGAATGACCCGGAGCGGGACGTCGAGTTGGTAGGGTACCGAGCGGCGTTTGCTCAGGCAGGTAGGCGACAGGTTGGCAACGATCTCAGTGGGCATAGTGTGAAGTTGGCAGTTTTGTCGCCGCGGTGGACGGCCATAGATCGTCAGCCCCTCACGATCGTGCGCCGCTTTCCTGTTGGGAAAACGATGGCAGGTGACGTGGTGAGGGGAGTCGGACCCTCGTATGGGCAGAATGGGTCTGTCCCGATGACGTCGCCGCTGTGGGCGAAAGCGCGGGCGCGCGATCCGCCGCAGATGTGGCCGTATTCGCACCTGCCACATTTACCGTGAAACTGCTCGGGGGAGTGCAAGGCGCGGAAGCTTGTGGAATTGCGGTACACGTCCACCAGTGAGCTGGTGCGCACGTTTCCGCAGCGCAGCGGCAAGAAACCGGAAGGGTAAATTTCTCCCTGGTTGGAGATGAACACGATGCCGTGCCCGTCGCGAATCTGGAAACCTTTATAAACTGCGGAATTCTTCATGTCCTCAACGGAAATACCGGCAGCGCGCATTTTGTTTATGGCGAGGCGGCGATAGGATGGGGCCTCCGTAGTTTTGACGGCGAAAAGCGCCTGCGGCAACAGGTCAAGCACCCAGTTCATGATGCGTTCACCTTCCTCCGGCGAAACTTCGTTCAGAGCTTTGCCTCTCCCCACTGAGATCAGGAAAAACAAACTCCAGCGCATGACGGGGAAACTGGTTCGCAGAAGTTCGTAAATGGCGGGCAGATCGCCGGCGGTTTCTTCTGAGACCAGCGTATTGACTTGGATGGAAAGGCCAAGGCGTCCGGCATGTTTGGCGGCCGCAATAGTGCGATCGAAAGTGCCAGGAATCGCACGAATCGCGTCATGTTTTTCGCAAGAAGAGCCATCCAGGCTGAGGCCCAGGCTTTGAATACCGTGCTGCTTCAGCCGGGTGATCGCGTCGTTGGTCAGTTCCGGGGTCGCGCTCGGTGTGATGGAAACCTGCAGGCCGAGTCCGCAAGCAAAGTCAATCAGGGGATAAATGTCTTGGCGGCTCAGAGGATCGCCCCCAGTAAGTATCAAGTGGGGTAGCGGAGTGCCGAACTCCAAAATCTGCCTGAGCAACGCCTGGCTTTCCGCGGTACTCAATTCCAAAGGATGGGGATTGGCCATGGCCTCAGCCCGGCAGTGCCTGCACGCCAAACCGCAAGCCTGGGTCATCTCCCAGTACACCAGCATGGGATTCATGGAGAAATCGTGGACAACCCGGCCCATCCTTGGGGTTGGCTGCGAGACTGACATCGTACCTTCCTGTTCCCGGAAAGACGGCAGCTAGATCGGAACAAGAGTAAGCCTACTTACTCCACCCAAGATTCGCTGTGATTGGAATCACACGGGATGGTGACCCCTTACTTGGCTTTCTGCAATGAACTCGGTTACTCCCGGTTGGCTAATTTCCACAGAACTTTAGCTTTGCAAGTCCCCAGGGCCGCCCGTCAGTCCATTGAGGGTAATGACACTTTTGTACCCGCCGATTGGCCTTCTAAGCCTTTGCCTATGCGTTGATTACAGGCCAGAATAGGGTTTCAACGCCGCATTGACCCAGCTCATGGAAAAAGCCGCAGGAACGGTCTTCGCGCCTCCCCAAACCAAGAAGGCTCTGGCTCGTGTGGCGCTGGTGGGCATCCAAGACTCCGCTAGAATCGTGCTTTCCGAGTGTTTCCGGCAGTTCGGCATCGAAACCGTAATCATGACAGACAACGCCGCAGACCGCCTTAAGAGGGAGAAATTTGAGGCATGCGTAGTCAAGCTAAGTCCCGAGACGGAAGCTGTCCTGGATTCGGCCCGCACCTCGCCCTCGAACAACCGCATGGTGATTTACGGCGTCGGCGGCTCGGTGCAGGACGCCATGAAATATTCCAAGTACGGCATTAACGTAGTCTTCAATGAACCGATCGAGCGCCCATCCGCGTTGAAACTAGTAC
>Ga0182024_10003600_pt1 | contig 36649 bp, 30 predicted proteins | sample P32metaG_FD_120480 | JGI IMG/M metagenome (GOLD analysis project Ga0182024, IMG submission 120480) | Permafrost microbial communities from Stordalen Mire, Sweden - P3-2 metaG (Illumina Assembly) | ecosystem: Environmental > Terrestrial > Soil > Wetlands > Permafrost | place: Sweden: Stordalen...
ACGATCGTCTTCTGCGGACACATCCCGGACGGCGCCGAGACATTCACCGAGGAGCAGTACCGTGGCGAGACGCGCGGCGGCTGGTACCGGCGCCAGCTGCTCGGCTCGTGCAACCTCGAGGGCAGTCGGCTCTTTCACCTGCTAACCGGCAACTTGTCCTTTCAGATCGAGCACCACCTGTTCCCCGACCTGCCGAGCAACCGCTACGCGGAGATCGCGCCGCAGATTCGGGCGGTGTGTGAGCGCCACGAACTGCCGTACAACAGCGGCCGCCTCGGCCGCCAGTACCGATCGGTCTACCGGCAGCTTCTGCGGCTCGCCTTCCCTGGCGGCTAAACAGCGCCGCCGAAGAGCGAGAGCTAGTTCGGGCGGCCAAGGAGTCCCTTCGGACGCCGCCGCATCGCAGAGGCCAAAATCGTGTCCTGCCAGGATTCGACAGGATGTGTGCGTGACGCAGAGTGGAGGTCTGAGCCTGCTCCAACGCCCTTGGCCAAACGCCGGCCTGGCGCGATCCGAGCGCGTCGCGGCCAGGCGGCGTTGGGCGGCGTTCTGGTGGCTGCCCGTCTTGTGCGCTGCGGTCTACGCGGCGGCGGTGTTGGTCAACTTCCACGACATCATCACTTCGGTCTACGTGAACAGCGACGCCGCGCTGGCGCCCGTGCTCGGGCAGGCGATCGGACACGTTCCCGCCGGGAGCTACGTCTCGCTGGGCAATCACAGCTGGTATGAGGAATGGCTCTTCCTGGTTGCCACGCGCCGCTTGCCGGGCTATCGGCAGTTGTGGGAACTCGCACCGGCACTATGGAGCCTGTTTGGCTTGGTCGTCCTCGTCTGGACGGCGCGGAGAGCGCTTGACAGATGGTCGGCATCCTTATGTGGGGCGGCCCTGCTGTGTGTGGGCGCGTTTGGCCGCTTCTGCTCGCTGGCGATCAACTGGCACTCGCTTGCCTTGGTGCACACGATCTTGATAGTCGGCGTGTCGGTGTGGCTCGTGCCGCAGCTCGACAGAATCTCTTGGCGGCACCTGATCGCGGTCGCACTCGGCTTGGGCGTGTTGAGCGCTCTTCCTACAGCTTCAGACAGCCTCTACCCGTTCTGGGCGCTCGTTCCGCTCCTCGGGTCCACCGCCGTCGTGGCGCGCCGGGCGTCGCCGCGGGTGCGAGCCCGCCTGGCTGTGTTCACCGTGGTGGTCGTGTGCGTGGCTGTCCTCGGCGCCTTGGTGGTCTCGAGCGCCATGCGTCACAGTGGCATCACCTCGCGCGCTTTACCGGTGGGATTTGTTGCGCTTGACATGATCGGCCACAACATCGCGCTGCTGGCCAAGAGCTACGCCTTCCTGGCCGGAGGCCGGCTCGATGCGCTGAGCCTCGGTGCTCAGAGCGTCCTGGTCTTTGCCAGCGGGGCCCTTGTGCTCATCGCACTGGTCCTTGTTCTGGACCAGGTGCGGCGCGTTGCCCTCACACGATCAATTGGGCACCGGATGACAGATGCGCAGCTGTTCTACGTCGCGTTCTGGGCAATCAGCCTCGTTGCCACAAGCCTCGTGTTCGTTCTGAGCGATGCGCCAAAGGACGCTCTCAGCGGTCGCTATCTCCTCGCCGGATACGCGGCGATAGCCGCCCTGCTGCCGCTGGTGGCCACCCGGAGCTCGCGCACGCGCCCAATGGTCACGGCGGGGGTTTGCGTGTTCGCCCTGATAGCCGCGTATCAGGTGATCAGGCAGCCATTCGACGTGATCATCTCGCCGGAAGTGAGCGTCCGGTTCCCAGGTCCTGGCACGGCGAGCCAATTGGCGAACTTTGCCCGGCAGGAGCATGTGACCCACGGGTACGGCGGCTACTGGGACGCCGAGGAGCTCACCTGGGGTACGAACTTCAAGGTGCTCGTGCGGCCGGTGCGGGTGTGCACGTCCAGGTCGCACTCCCTGTGCTATCCGCAGCTCGGCATGTTCTCCAGCTGGTACACACCCGCACCGCGGACGAGGAGCCTGCTGGTCGTGGACAGCCTCGGGACATCATTCAACGGTGTCCTCGCCCGAGATCCTGCACTTGGCACGCCTCTGGATGCGCGCCGAATGGGATATATCGAGGTGTACGTCTATCCCTACGACATCGCATCAAGGCTCCGCACGCCACGCTGCGGGTTCACGTGGGCACGTCCCTGTTAGGTCCGGCACTTCCTACACCTGAGAACATCTCAAGCGTCCTTCCCCGTCGACTCTCGCTGCGTGCGTCGCGGAGTTCGCACGCTCGTTGCGTCCTCGACGAGGAGTCCTAGCCGGGTGGTCGACGCAAACCCGATCCTGTGCGCTGGCGCCTGCGGCCGGTAGAGTTCCGACACGCGATCACGGCGCTCGCGAGATGGCCCGAGGACCTCGCCCAAGGGTCCATCGTGAGCGGAGGAGGTGCCACGTGGAGGAGGCCAAGCTCAAGACCGTAGGACTGTTCAACGGTCTGTCGCGCGGCGAGATGCGCCGCCTGTCGACTGTGACCGACGAGGTGGTGGTGCCTGCCGGCACGCGGCTCATCGACGAGGGTGCGTTTGCCCATGAGTTCCTGCTCATAGAGGCAGGCAGCGCGGATGTCCGCCGTGGAGGCGAGCTTCTGGCCCAACTCGGTCCAGGCGACTTCGCGGGAGAGATCGGGGCGATGCAAAGCGCACGTCGCAACGCCACGGTGACGGCGTCCACCGAACTGACAGCCATCGTGATGACCGCCCGCGATTTGCGCCAGATCGCAAAGGACATGCCGAGCGTGGCGGCGCAGATCGATGCAGCCATCGCGGCGCGCTCGGTAGCCCCTCGCACCGGCGCGCCGGATTAGCGGACATGGACTTTCGCCGCCTGGCGTCAATGCTCGAGTGGCGTGTTGCGGATGATGATGAGCGTGACGATGCTCTCGCGGCGCACCGTGAAGTAGTGCGTCAGGATCAACTCGTCGGGTAGGTTGGTCTTGTCGTACTCCCCGTCCATGAGGGCGCTGACGATGACGTCGCCGTGGCTCAGATGCGTGACGCGTGAGAACTCGCCGATCGTCAGAGCCGACTGCATGAGCAAGAGTATGCGGCCCTTTCCCTACGGGTCGAGCGTGCCCCGAGCATAATTGACAGCAGCGCGACTGCCACCAGCATGGGCCACCGCATGCGCCCGATGGTTCGCTCCGGTCGTCGAGGCTATGATCGCCACCAGCGGATCGGAGGAACGTGTCAGAAGATCAGGATTGGCGACTGAAGGCCGAGCTGGACGCCGCAGACACGCGCGGCGTGCTCGATCACCTCATCGGACGCGTTCGCGGCCCGCACGTCCTACAGGAAGTCGGGACGGCGGTACCGCACGATGTCGTTGTCACGCACGACGGAAAGCTGCTTTTCGCCTACGCCGCGACCGAGGCGACGCTCACGGCGGCGCGGGCCGCGATTGAAGGCGTACTGCGCCGCGACGGCGTCAAAGCGAGCATCTGCGTGAGTCACTTTGATGAACGGCTTGACCAATGGCGTCAGACGGACCCGGCGCTGACCGGTGAGGAGAAGCGCATCGATGAAGCCGCCGAGCGTGACGCCGAGGCGCTCGAAACGCGCACGATGGTTGCAAGCGCCGGCAAGCTCATCCGCGCCTCCTTTGATCAGACGATGCTCGATTGGGCTGAGAAGCTCGGCCTCGAGTGCAAGATCATCGAGCATCCCCACCTGCTCACGAGCCAGGTCGCCTTCACCGTGACCGGCTCCAAACGCAAGATCGACGAGTTCGCTGAGGGTCTGAACGCCGAGGAGGTGGCCACGATGCGGGCCGAGCGGGCAGTTATGTTGAGCCCGCTGTAGCGGCCGGCCGGTTCATCCCTGCAGCGGCCAGCGTCGATCTCACGACCGAGTGGACGCCGGGCTTGGGTTGACGGGCCGTAGACTGGCAAGCTGTGGGCGGCCTGGCGAACGCGGCGAACGCGATCCGGGCTGAGCTACGGCTCGCGCTCTCGCTGCGGGTGCTGCCCGCAAGGGTGGCCCGCTTCTGGTGGCGCGCGCGCCGACACGCTCGCCGAGCCGAGGACCGCTTCAGTCTGGACTCGGCCGCGCGGCCGGCCGAGCTGGCCGAGCTGCTGGCGCGCGCCCGCGATCGCACGTCGGTCGTCGAGCTCGGCACCGGCACCGCCTGGAGCGCGATCGCTCTGGCCCTCGACGACGGCGCGCGCCGGGTCGTCAGCTATGACCCTTGCGTGCGGCCCGAGCGCGAGGCCTACCTCGACCTCGCCGGTCTTGGCGTGCGCGGGCGTATCGATCTCCGCGACGAGCCGGACACCATCGGGCCGCGGCCCGCCGATCCGCGGGTGCAGCTCCTGTTCATCGACTCATCACACGAGCGCGATGCGGTCGTCACGGCCTTTCGCGCGTGGCGGGGCGCGCTGGCGCCGGACGGCGTGGTCGTGTTCCACGACCACGGCCACCCTGACTACCCGGGCGTGCACGAAGCCGTCGCCGAGCTCGCGCTCTCCGGTCAGGAGCGCGGCGGGCTGTTCGTGTGGCAGGCGCCGTGACCTGATGGGGCTCTTCGCCGCGGCGAATATCCGTCGCGCGCTCAACCTCGACGCAGCGCGCGCACGACGACCCCCGGATGGCGGCCAACCTTCGGCGCGAGCTTGAGAGCGAGCAGGGTGACGGCCAGCCAGGGGCGTAGGTGCGGCCGGATCGTTCGGATCCGACCATCCTCGGCAAGTTCGAGGACCATGGCGTCTCCGAGCTTGAAGGGCCCAACGGCGGCGTCACCCATCACCACCCGCACCGCTCCGTCGCCGACCTCCTGGTGCCAGCGCAGTCGGGTGACGCTGTCGTAGACCGCGGTTAGGAGGATCCGCAGGTCATCTCGGCCGTGGAACACCATCTGGCCGGAAATGGGCGAGACCAGCTCGACGTCCGGGGCGAGCGTTTCGATCAGCCCCTCGATGTCGTTCGCGTCGGATGCGGCTCGATAGCGGACTACGGCGTCATCCACGGATAGATCATTTCAAAGCGCACGCCGCCGAGGAAACGAGCCCGCGATGGATGCGGCGGCAAGGACGCCGCTGGCACGTGTCACGTCGATCCCCTCCGGGTCATCGCTCGACGTGTCGAATGAACCGCGCCCGATCGGATTGTCGCTCATAGCCGACCGCGCGCCAAAAGTCCATCGCGCCGGGGTCATCGTCGGCGACTATCGCGGTGAGTCGGACTGCCCCCCGGGCTCGTAGGCGACGCTCGCCCTCGCGGAGCAGCGCGGTTGCGAGTCCCTGGCGCCTTGCGTCGGCACGAACCGCGAGCCGGTAGAAGCTTCCTCGCCACCCGTCCCAGCTTGCGATCAGCGTCCCGATTGCCTCATCCTGCGATTCCGCGATCAGCATGCCGTCGGGTTCGCGAGCCAGGAGACTCGACAGGCCTTCGTGCGTGTCGCTCACTCCGGGCAAGATCCCCGTCGCCCGCCACAGCGACAGAATCACCGTGAAGTCGTGCGGGGTGGCGGTGCGAATTCTCCAGGCAGGCAAGTCTGCGATGAAGGGCTGTCAGGCCGCTTGGGAGGATGCCGGCGAGACCGCGTGATTCGCCACGATCATCCCCTCGGGATCCCAACGTCGCTTGATCTCTCCAAGACGCGCGCATGTCTCAGGCGGCAGGATCGCGTCGAGATCGCACGGCCGCTCGGCAAAGTTGAGGTATCCGCCGTCGCACGCCCAGGGCTGCATCGCGTCGTGGAGGTGATCGAGGTGTCCGGCGATTGCAGTGCCCAACTCAGCCGTCATCGGCAGGCCGATTCCGAGCATCAGGAAGTCGGCGTCCAACTTGGACAGAGCGCCCGCGTTCTCGCTCTCGCGCCCCAGCGCGCCCCCGGCCTGACGGAGCTCCGCGAGCAGCAGCGGCGAGCCCGCCTCCGGGCCAGCGGCCTGGACAAACGCGTCGATCGCCTCGTTGGGCAGCTCCGTGATCGCCGCATGATGGCCGAGACCCGGTACCGGATGCTCGGGATCCATGTGAATCCTCGACAGCTGCTCGGCGGGGATCTGTTCGAATGTATCCATGATCGGCTCGCCGATCTCGCGCAGCGGCGCTATCAGCTGCTCGCCCTCCGCTTGGCTTGCGATGCACGCGGCGCCGATCGTCAACAGCGGCCGGTCACGTATCGGCTCGGGCACGTCGGGCAGCGGCGGCGGTCGCAGAAAACGGACGATCGAGGTGACCTCGTCCGGTACGGTCGCGGTCCAATCGCGGTATGCGCGAACGGCGTCGGCGCCGAGCTCGGCGGGCAGCAGGAGCGCGCCGGCGTAGAGCTCGGCGATCGGCAGCAGGGCGAGGTGCAGGGCGGTGACGATCGCGTAGGAGCCACCACCGCCGCGCAGCGCCCAGAAGAGATCGGCATCGTCGTCGGCGTCGACTCGCCTGCTCTCACCGTCGGCCGTGACCAGCTCGATCGCAAGCACCCTGTTGCAGGCGAAGCCGTATCGGCGTCCCAGCCAGCTCAGGCCGCCTCCGACCGTGTAGCCGACAACTCCGACGTCGGGCGCGGAACCGGGAAGCGAGCAGGCACGGCACCTCTGGGCGGCTTCACCCAGCTCGACCGCCAGCACCCCGGCCTCCACGCGCGCGGTCCGCCGATCGGCGTCGATATCGATCCGGCGCATCCGCTCGGTCTTGATCACGATCGTGTCGTCGAGAGGACTGAGTGCGACCGCGCCGTGGCCGGTGCCCTGGCCGCTGACCTTCAGCTGGCGCCTGCCGGCGAAGCTGACGACATTGGCAACATCATCGGCGCTCTCGACGAACGCGACGGCCTCAGGATGCTGGTCGGCGGCCAGGTTCCAGGCCGCTCGCGCTTCGTCCCAGTCCGGGTCGGTCGCTGTCGCGACGCGTCCGGAAATCGAAAGCTCGGCAAAGGCGCTCATCGCGAGGCAGATCCTATGCGTAGAGCTCGGGACACGAGCGCGCGGTGAGCCGTGCGGCATCCCGCGCCCGCCACGCGGCCAGCGAGGCTACGCTCCGGCGATGCGCACCGGCGAGCTCGGCTTCTGGTGGCGTTCGTTGGGCGGGCCTCCCCGGGTGCGCCCGCCGCTGTCGGGGCCGACGGAGGCAGACGTAGCGATCGTGGGCGCCGGCTACACGGGCCTGTGGACGGCGTACTACCTCAAGCTGGCCGAGCCATCGTTGCGCGTGCTGATGCTCGAGCGCGAGGTTTGCGGCTTCGGCGCATCAGGCCGAAACGGTGGCTGGGTCTCGGGCTTCTTCTCAGGGCCGGCGCGCGTGTACGAACGGCGGGGCGGCCACGCGGGCCTCCTCGCCCTGCGACGGGCGATGTTCGAGACCGTCGATGAGGTCGGACGCGTCATCGCCGAGCACGACATCGATGCTGACTTCGTCCACGGCGGCCACCTGAATGTTGCCCTCAACGACGCCCAGGCCCAGCGGCTGCGAGATTCGCTCAAGCGCGGCCACGACTCCGGACTGAGCCGGCATGACCTGCGCGAGCTCGACCGGCGCGAGCTCGACGATCGTCTCCGGGTCGCGCACGCCCGCTGCGCGACGTTCTCACCGCACGTCGCGCGCGTGCATCCGGCCAAGCTCGTGAGCGGCCTGGCAGCGCTCGTGGAGCGACTCGGCGTGCGGATCTACGAGGCCACGCCCGTGAGCGAGATCCGCCCCCACGAAGCCGTCACACAGGCCGGCGCCGTGAGCGCGCGCTGGGTCGTTCGCGCCACCGAGGGCTACACGGCTCAGCTGTCGGGCCTCAGGCGGGCGCTCGCGCCGCTGAACAGCTCGATGATCATCACGAACCCGCTCGCGCGCTCAGCGTGGGAGGAGATCGGCTGGTCCGGTCGCGAGGTGCTGAGCGACGCCGCTCACGTGTATGTGTACCTCCAGCGCACAGACGACGGCCGGATCGCGATCGGAGGTCGCGGAGTGCCCTACCGGTTTGGCTCGCGAACGGACGGATCGGGCGACACGGCGCCGGCGACCGTCGCGAGCCTGCGCGAGAAGCTCGCGAGCATGTTCCCGGCGGCGGCCGGGGTGGGCATCGATCACGCTTGGTCGGGCGTGCTCGGCGTGCCGCGCGACTGGTGCATCTCAGTCGACGTCGATCGTGCCTCGGGACTCGCGTGGGCCGGCGGGTACGTCGGCCAGGGCGTGGCCGCGGCGAACCTCGCCGGCCGCACCCTTGCAGACCTGCTGCTCGGCCGTAGCACGAGCCTCACGAGCCTGCCGTGGGTCGGGCGCCGGCCGCGGCGATGGGAGCCCGAGCCCTTCCGCTGGGGCGCGATCCACGGCGTCTACGCGCTCTACCGCAAAGCCGACCGCATCGAGCAGCGGGCCGGCCGGCCGTCGCGCTTGGCCCGGCTCATCGACGCCGGGTCCGGCCGCGGCTGACGGCCCGGCTAGGCGCCGAGCAGCGCGGAGGCGACGCGCTGAGGCGCTTCCAGCTGCGGCCAGTGCGCGACATCCTCGAGCGCCTCAAAGCGCGCGCCGGGGAGGCGTTCGCGGATTCGCTCGGCCATGTGCGCGCCCGAGATCGGATCGAGCATGCCCCAGACGAACGCGAGCGGAATGTCGGTCTGCTCTAGCGCTCCCACCCAGCGTTCCGCGTGGATCGCGCGATCTCTTAGGTAGCGGATCAACAGGTGCGTGATCCGCTGGCCTCCGTCGCGGCTGTTCGCCTGCCAGATGTCGGCGCTGTCGCGGGCCGCGTCGAATCCGTCGGCGAACGTGGGCCGCAGCGCTCCGACGAACAACTCCTCGGTGAGCAGTGCGCTCAGCCGGGGTCCCTGCTCGGGATCGAGCAGGGCCGTCTGCGTCGGTAGCGGTCGGTGAAGGTCCGGGTAGAGACCGCCGTTGAGCAGGTGGACGGCCTGGAGATCGACAGCGAGCGTTCCTTCCTGGCGGCGAGCGAGGAGCTCCTGGGTGACGGACACCGCGTAGTCGTGGGCGACCAGGACGGTCGAGCGGACGCCCTCGTGAGCCCACACAGCCTCCACGAGGTCCGCCTGCTCGTGCAGCGTGTAGTCGTGGTCGGCAGGCTTTTCCGAGGCGCCGAAGCCGAGGAAGTCGAACAGCAGCAAGGCGTGATCCTCGGCGAGACTCGGAGTGAGGTTGGCCCAGTCGTGTGAGGAGCTCGGGAAGCCGTGCAGGAGCGTCATCAGCGAACCCTCGCCGCCACGGCGAAGGAAGACGGCGCGCTCGCTCTCGCCCAGTGAAAGACGCACGCGCTCACCCCCCGACCACCACGCCTCCAGGCCACTCATCGCGAGCATTATCGCCGCCCCGTGGCGACGGCGGCGGAGCGGTGCTAGCGGCGAGCGCGCCGGCGAGCACGTTGGGCGGCAATCGCCTCGCGCATCGAGGCCGCGGCCGTGGCGCCGGCGACCTCGACCGGCTCGGTGCTGCGCAAGGCGCGCGCCAGCACGAACGCGCCCTCCAGCGACGCGAGCACCGAGATCGCGAGCGCTCGGGATCGCTTACGCGGCAGCCCGGACTCGACCAGGCGCTCGGTCGCGCCATCGATCCAGCTGTCGAAGACCTCCGCGCACGCCTTGCGCATCGGCTCGCTGGTGCTGGAGACCTCGAGCGCCACCGTCGCGATCGGACAGGCATCGGCATAGTCGGTTTCTCGCAGCGTCTCTGCGGCGGCTGCGAAGAACTCGCGCGTGGCGGACACCGGGTCCACGCCCGGCACGAAGAACGCATCGATCAGCTGACCGTAGATCGCCCCGGACCAGCGGATCACCTCCTCCCCGAGCTGCTCCTTGCCGCCGGGGAAGAAGTGGTAGAGCGATCCAAACGGCGCGCTTGCCTCGGCGACGATCTGCTTGACGCCGGTGCCCGCAAAGCCCTGGTGCCGAAACAGCTCGGCGCTGTGCTGCACGATCCGATCTCTCGTCGGCGCTGCCATCTCGTGCATGATACGGTACTCTCGCACTAGAGCGATCTATCTAACGGAGGGTGGATGCCTGAGTTGGAGCTGAGCGCAGGGACGATCGACTACGAGGACACCGCTGGCGACGGCCCCGTGCTCGTCCTGCTCGGGGGCCTGGTGATGGACGGCTCGGTGTGGGATCTCCTCCTCGAGGATCTCCGCCGCGACCACCGTTGCGTCGTTCCGACCCTGCCGCTGGGCGCCCACCGGCGTCCGATGCGCCCCGACGCGGACCTCTCGCTCGCGGGCTTTGCGCGCATGGTCGACGAGCTGCTGGAGCGCTTGGACCTGCGTGCGGTGACGCTTGTGCAGAACGACCACGCCGCCGCGCTGGTGCTCGCCGGCGAGAGCCCCAAGCGCGTGACCAGGCTCGTCATCTCCTCGTGCGAGGCGTTTGAGAACTACCCGCCGGGACTGCCGGGGAAGAATATGCGGCTCGTGGCGATGGCCCCGGGCGGCCTGTTCGTCGCGATGCAAGCGATGCGCCTGAGGCTCGTGCGCCGCTCGCCGATCGGCCTCGGGTGGATGGCCAAGCGCCCGCTGCCGGACGCGATGGTCGATCGTTGGCTGCGCCCGCTGCAGAGCCAGCGCGGCGTGCGCCGCGACCTGCGCAAGTACGTGACCAGCGCTCGCCGCGGCCAGATGGTCGATGTCTGCGAGCGCCTTCGCGCGTTTGAGCGACCGACGCTCGTCGTCTGGACGCCCGAGGATCGCGTGCAGGATCCCGCGCACGGCCGGCGCCTGGCCGAGCTGCTCCCGGACGGGCGGCTGATCGAGATAGCCGACAGCTACACGCTGATCATGCGCGACCAGCCCGAGGCGTTCGCGCGCGCGATCCGCGATTTCGTGCGCGAAACCGAGGGCGCGACGGCGCCGAGCTGACTTCGCGCAACTGCTCGCCGCTCGCCACGCGTGCGTTCGGGACCTATCAACGCTCGCTGTGAGGGCGTGCTCCGACGGTCTGCGCCTGTCGGGTAGGCCGTCGGGCGCCCCACGCTGCCGGCGAGCGGGCGCCAGCGCCCAGCTATTGTCTTGCTCTCGACGACGGTGGCCCCACCGGATCGTACGGTCGAAGGTGGCGCTCGGGGACCGCGCGGCGTCTGCTCGTCGGCCCGCAAGCGCCGTCGAGCGTCCAAGCGAACATGAGAAGGAACCGTTACATCGCCCCGCTCGTCGCGGCCGTCGCATGGGTCGTGGTCGCCGTCGTGCTGGCCTCCGGCAGCCTCTCCGGGGCCCACACGATGGTGCCACCAAGCGGCGCCTCGCCCGCATGCCTGCCCGCGACGCTCGACCACAGCGCCGCGCTCGCCGGCACAACCGTCGATGTCTCCCCGGCGCCCGGCACCGACACCGCGAGCCTGCACACGCAAATCAGCTTCCTCGGCGCCCCAGTCAGCCGCATTCAAGACGTGTCCGTCGAAGGCTCGCGCAGCGGGTACCACCACGGTCACGTCTATGGCTACTTCCAGGGTGACGGCGGCAGCTTCCTCCCCGACAAGCCGTTTGACGCCGGCGAGCACGTGCTCGTACGTGCGGTCATCGGACCGCCCGGGAGCGAACACCGGATCTCCTACAGCTTTCGCGTGGCCACCCCGTATCCCACCGAAGGGATACCCGCTTTCCCCAATCCGCCGGCGCCGCCCTCCTACTATCAGAGCTTCACATCCGCACCTGCCCTGCACCCGCCGATCCTCACTGTGACGGTTCCCGACCGCGATCCCGCGGCGGGCGATCTGATGATGACGGTGGGGCCGGGTCCGGGGCAGTTTGGGCCGCTGATCTACACGCCCCAGGGGCGGCTGTTGTGGTTCGACCGTCTCGCTGACGGTCTCAATGCGTTGAACCTGAGTGTGCAGCGCTACGAAGGCCAGGACGATCTCACCTGGTGGCAGGGCAAAGTTCTCGCGACCGGCTTCGGCCAGGGCGAAGACGTCGTCATGGACCCCAACTACCTGAGGGTCGCCACGGTCCGCGCTGGAAACGGCTATGAAGCGGATCTGCATGACTTCCAGATCACACCCGACAACATCGCCTACATCACTGCATACAACGTCATACGCTGCGACCTCTCTCCCGTCGGCGGCGTGCGCAACGGAGTGATCATCGATACGGCCGTCCAGGCCGTGGACATGAAGACCGGCCTGGTCCGCTGGGAGTGGCACAGCCTCGACCACGTCGGCGTCAGCGAGTCTCATTCTCCCGTCCCGACCAATACGACGCCGTGGGACTGGTTCCACCTGAACTCGGTTGACCCCGAGCCTGACGGGAAGGTGCTGATCTCCGGCCGCTCGACCTGGGCCGCCTACCAGCTGGAAGGCCGCTCGGGCGAGATCCTGTGGCGGCTCGGCGGCACCAAGAGCAGCTTCACGATGGGCCCCGGCGCCGAACCGGCGTGGCAGCACGATGCCCGCATGCAGCCAGATGGGACCGTGACCCTGTTCGACGATGGCTCCAACCCGCGCGTCCACTACCAGTCGCGGGGGCTGCGCCTGGCGATCGACACCAGGCGCCACACCGCCCGCTCGACGCGCTCCTATCCGCATCCAGGCAGCCCGCTGCTCGCCGACAGCCAGGGCAACATGCAGACGCTCCCCGACCAGAGCGTCGTGATCGGCTGGGGGGCGGTTCCGAGTGTGAGCGAGCTCGACAAGGGCGGCGGTGTCCTCTTTGACGCGCACCTACCGCCCGGAGCGTCCTCCTATCGCGCCTTCCGCTTCCCCTGGAGTGGGCACCCGCTGTGGTTGCCCGCAGCGAGCGCCAGGGTGCTCTCCACCGGGGACTCGACCGCCGTCTTCGCCAGCTGGAACGGGGCGACGGACGTCGCCGCCTGGCGCGTGCTCGCCGGATCGAGCGCCGGCTCGTTGACCGCGCAGGCGACGATGCCCGACAGCGGCTTTGAGAGCACGGTCACCTACCCCAACACCTACAGCGAACATGGAGTCGAATACGTCGCCGTCCAGGCGCTCGGGACCTCCGGCCAGCTGCTGGGGACCTCGCCGACGGTAAGCGTGCAGGCGCCCACCACCCCGCCCAAATCAGGCTGAGAATGGCCCAACGACGCCACTCGCTGTTGCTTGCCGTGTGCTGTACGGCGCAGTTCATGGTGATCCTCGATGTCGCGATCGTCAACGTCGCGCTGCCCTCGATCCGCGCGAGCCTGGGCTTCTCGGCGATCAACCTGCAGTGGATCGTGAACGCCTACACGATCACCTTTGCGGGCTTCCTGATGCTCGGCGGCCGTGCCGCCGATCTGTTCGGGCAGCGGCGCGTGTTCATCGCCGGCCTGCTCCTGTTCGCGGCCGCGTCGGTCGCGGGCGGGACAGCTTCCAGTCAGGGGTTGCTCGTCGGCGCGCGCGCCGCGCAGGGCCTCGGCGGAGCGATCATGGCGCCCGCGTCGCTGTCGATCATCACCTCCTCTTTTGCTGCCGGCGCCGAGCGAATGCGCGCGGTCGGCCTGTGGGGGGCGATGAACGGTGCCGGTGGCGCCACCGGCACGCTCCTCGGCGGAGTCATCACCCAGGAGCTCAACTGGCGCTGGATCCTGCTGATCAACCTGCCGATCGGGATCGGCGCGGCACTCGTCGCGCGGGTCGCGGTCAGCGAACGTCGCCGCGGGGAGGCGGTGCCCAGCTTCGACTTGGCAGGCGCGCTCGCCGTCACCGGCGGACTGCTCGCGCTCGTCTACGGGATCGTGACGGCGGGCACGCACGGGTGGGGCTCGCTCGCCGCCCTTGGGCCGATCGCCCTGGGCGCTGTGCTGCTTGCGCTGTTCCTGGTTATCGAGGCCAATTTCTCCTCGGCCCCGCTCTTGCCGCTACGTGCCTTCTCCAACCGCCTGCTCAGGGTCTCAAACCTCGTCGTGCTGGTCTTCAGCGCGGCGCTGTTTCCGATGTGGTACTTCGTCTCGCTCTACCTTCAGGAGGTGCTGCGCTTTCCTCCGCTCGGCGCGGGGTTGGCCTTCCTGCCGATGGCGCTCACGATCATGGCCTGCGCCCTGCCGGCCGGGCGGCTCGTGGCGCGGTTCGGCGCCGGACCTGTCCTGGGCGTCGGGCTGACACTGATGGCCCTGGGCATGGCCCTGTTTGCCCGGATCGCCGTCAACGGAGGCTACCTCTCGGACGTCATGGTGCCGGGCCTGCTCGTCGCGACCGGGATCGGCTTCTCGGTCGTACCCTCCACGATCGCCGCCACCGCCACCGCGGCGCCGAGCGAGGCCGGACTCGCCTCGGGCCTCGTCAACACATCGCGCCAGATGGGTGGCGCCCTCGGCCTGGCGATTCTCACATCACTCGCGGCTCTGTATACGAGCCATCTCACGAGCTCGGATTTTCGCGCCCCGATCCTCGCGCTCACGGACGGCTTTCACCTGGCCTTCCTGATCGGAGCCGGATTCGCGGCCACGGGCGCGGTCCTGGCGTTCCGGTTCATCCCGGCGATCGTCCGCCCCGCCACTCCACCGCCCGCGCCGCCGCCGGGTGCGGGCGCCGATGGCGCGACGCCCAGCGAGGATGGGATCGTCGATCCCCTCACACCCCCGGCCGCGGCCGGCGTCGCAGAGGCCTCGTCCTCGCAGCGCGTGACCCGAGGAGCCAACGTGTCCGCCAACGGCAACGCCGAGGCAGCTTCAACGGCCCTCCCGGTCGGCCCCGCGGAGTCCTCGAGCGCTGGGGTGCCTCGGGGCGCGAAGGCTGACGGCGACGCGAAAAGCTCGCCGGCGAGGCCCGTGGTGGCGGTTATCTTCTCGATCCCCGGCGCCGGACAATGGCCGCTGGCGCGCGGCTCGATGACGGTTCCGATGGCGGGTGAGGAGCGCTCACGTTGGACTCCTTAAACCGATGAGAGCGTCCCGCTCGGCTGGCGTCCTGCTCACTTCGATCACGATCGCCGTTGTCGCATGCTCGTGCGGGGGCGCCTCACCGTCCGCCCCGACCATGCTCGAGGCGGAATCGGCGGTTACCGCCGCGACGGGCAACCCCGTAGCCGTCTCGCCGCAACCGGGCACGCCCGACGCCTCGCCGGCAACCCAGATCAGCTTCCTCGGGCCTGCTGGGACGAAGGTCGCAGACGTACGCGTCGTCGGGTCGCGCAGCGGCGTGCATGCTGGAGCCCTGCGGGCCTACTCGACGGGGACGGGAGAGAGCTTCCTGCCGCGGCGTCCGTTCCTCGCCGGCGAGCAGGTGACTGTTCACGCCCACGTCGGCACGGGCGCAGCCACGCAGCGGGCGAGCACGAGCTTCACGATCGCCTACCAGGCGGCGGTGAGCCAGAAGGAGTTTCCGACCGAACCCGGTGATCCCAGCGCGGTTCAACACTACAGTTCTGATCCTGCGCTGACTCCGTCGACCCTGCAGATCACAACGCCCGCCAAGCCCGGCGCGAGCTCTGGTTATCTCTTCCTCGCTCCATACCAGGGGCAGGGCACGCCGGGGCCGATGATCGCCGATGCTAGCGGCAACCTCGTTTGGTTTCACCCGTTAGGAGCGGGGGTGGCGGCGACGAACTTTCACGTCCAGCAGTACGACGGCAGGCCGGTGCTCGCGTGGTGGCAGGGCCGGATCATCCAGGCCGGTTTCGGCGAGGGCGAAGATGTCCTCTACGACAGCTCCTACCGGCCGGTGGCCGAGATCAGGGCCGGCAACGGCTACCGAGTCGACCTGCACGTGCTTCGCCTGACGCCGGTGGGCACGGCATGGATCGACGCGTTCGATCCGATCCACATGAACCTCTCCGCCGCACACGGCGCCGCCGACGGTTTGATCTCCGATTCGGTCGTGCAGGAGATCGACGTCAAGACCGGCTTGGTGATGTGGGAGTGGCACGCGCTTGGGCACATCCCGCTCGCCGAATCGAACGAGGCCCTTCCCGACGGCAGCTATCCGTGGGACTACGTCCATGTCAACTCGGCGGCGCCAGGCCCAGCGGGCGACGTCCTGATCTCGGCTCGCAACACGTGGGCGCTGTATGACCTCGACATTCACAGTGGCGAGGTCCGCTGGCGCCTCGGCGGTCGGCGTACGAGCTTCAAGCTCGGGGCAGGCACGCGTTTTTACTGGCAGCACGACGCGGAGTTTCAGCCGGGAGGCCTGATCTCGGTCTTCGACAACGGCTCGGACCCGCCGAAGGAGAGGCAGTCGCGAGGGCTGCTGCTGCGAGCCGACACGGCCAGCCACACTGTGAGCCTGATACGGCAGTTCGTCAACCCGACCAAGACGCTTCTCTCTGAAAGTCAGGGCAACGCCCTCGCGCTGCCCGGCGGAAACTGGCTGCTGGGCTATGGCAGATTACCCAACGTCACCGAGTTCGACTCCTCCGGCCAGGTCTTGCTTGACGCGACCCTCGGCAAGAACGTACAGAACTTCAACGCCTTCCTGGCGCCGTGGATCGGACAGCCTGGGACTCCTCCGTCGCTGGCCGCCCAGCCTGACGGCGCGGGCGCGGTGACGGTCGCGGCGAGCTGGAACGGCGCCACGAACGTCGCCTCCTGGCGAGTGCTCGCCGGCTCCTCCGCGAGCACTCTCGCGCCGGTTGCATCGGCGCCGAAGGCGGGCTTTCAGACCACGATCACGGTGCACGCCGCCGGTCCCTTTTTCGCGGTACAGGCGCTCGACGGCTCCGCGGCGGTCATCGGAGTCTCGGCGGCGATCAGGGCCTGAGACGGGACCGGCGGGCGTCGGCGGCGTCGGGCTCAGGCGGCTCGAGCACCCCGACCTCGCGTTCGGAGCGGCGTTTGCGAGCGGCCACCGCGCTCTTGGCGGCGTGGGTCGCGGTGGAGTAGTAGTCCGCGAAGCCGCGGACGTGTGCGGCGCCCAAGCCGGAGGGGAGCGGCTGGCGCAGCTCTTGGCGAACGGCCTGCTCGAGGCTCGCGCGCAGCGCTTCCTCCTTGCTGCTCTGCCCGGCGCTGTTGTCGAGCTCCAAACGCCCGCTGTGAGTGCTGTAGTCGTATAGCTCGCGTTCCTGTCCGCGCGAGAGCGGCTCGATCCCGACGGCAGGCCAGTCGGAGTAGGTGGCGTACTTCGCCGTTGGCGTGCGCACGGCGAGCACGTGCAGCGGCGCGTCGGCCGCGTACGGTTCGATGGCGTACTCGGTCACGATCTCGTCGGTGGCGTGCAGCACGTAGGGGCGCCCCGGCGCCCCTGGGTCGGCGAGGATCGCCGCGAGGTCGAGCCGGTCGGCGAGGTGGGCATAGTGCGGGTCGCGACGCCAGCCGCTCGAGCCGGTCGCGATCGTCATTAACAGCGGAGCGACGTCGACGCTCGAGCTGAGCTGGTTGCGCACTCCCGGTGCGCTGGCGAGCACGCCGCGGGGATCGCTGACGATCAACGGCACGCGAATGCCCTCCTCATAGGCGCCTGCGCCCTTGCCCCGCAAGCCATGCGACGCGCCGTACTCGCCGTGGTCGGAGGTGAAGACGATCACGGTGTTGGCCGCGACCTCCGGCCGCCTGCGCAGAACGTCAAGGACGCTGCCGACGTGGCGGTCGACCTCGAGCTGGAGCTTTGCGTACAGGTCCAGGAACCCCGTCCACATGCTGACTGCGTCGGGGCCGGTGAACGGAACCGGTCCGAAGGAGGCCGCCGCCGTGTCCTGCAAGGAGCGCTGCAACAGCGGCTTGTTACGTGCGATCAAGAGCTCCGGCGTCTCGAAGTTCGGCGGAAGTCGCCGAGCTGTCCTCGCGGCCGTGGCCTCTGCCGGCACACGTCTGCTCCACGCATACCACCATGCGATGTCATGCGGATTGACGAAAGAGACCGTCGTGGACCATGGCTCGGCGGCGCCCTCCTGGTTGAACCAGTCGGCGAACTGGCCCGCGATGCGCGGATCCACGCGCCAGCCCTGTCCGGGTGCGCCGTCGGGCGAGGGAAACGTGCCCCCCGAGAAGCCGTACCGCTCGAGCGCCCGCTCGCCCGGGATGGGCCCCCACTTCTGGTCGTGGTGGGTGAGGTGCCACTTGCCGTACCAGCGCGTGTGGTAGCCGTGCTCCCGCAACATCGTCCCCCACGTTGGAAACCCGGGGTCCAGCGTGCTCGCACCGGTGATCATGCAGCCCGTCTGGTGGGTGTATAGCCCCGTCAGCAGCGTCGAGCGCGCGGGCGTGCAGTCGTTGGAGGCCGTGTAGTGCCTCGCGAAGGAGACCGCCCCGTGCGCAAGGCGCCGGAGATTGGGGGGGAGACTCGCCTCAACCGGCGCGCCGGAGAGCCACTGGGGAAAGCGCAGCTGATCGACCACGATCACGAGGATGTTCGGGCGCTTGCTCGCGCTGGACGCCGCGTGCCCGACGGCGCGTGCGGTCGCCGCCTTTCCCGATCCCTGCGTCGCGTCCGCCAGTTTCGATATGCCCAGGCCGGCACCGGCAAGCAGACCGCCCGCGATCAGGCCGCCCTTCAGGAACGTGCGCCTGTCGACTCCCTTATCCTGCTCGAAATCCATGTTCATCCGTCCAATTATCGTAGGGCTGACGCTGACGCTCGGGCTGGGGTTCGTCGCGGCTCGCGCCGCCCTGGCCGGCGCCGCACAATCGGGCCCAACGTGCACCCCGGCGAGCTTAGACAACTCGGCGCTGCTCGCCGGGTCGGTGACCGTGTCACCGCAGCCGGGTAGTCGCGATGCCTCGGCGCAGACGCAGATCAGCTTCCTGGGGGTTCCCGCACGCGATCTCAGCGTGCTCAGCGTCGTCGGCTCACGAACCGGCGTGCACGCAGGACGACTGCTCGCCTACTCGCAGGGCGATGGCGCGAGCTTCGTGCCGTCACGGCGGTTCGCCGAAGGGGAGCGCGTGTCCGTTCATGCGCGCGTGCGGACCGGCTCGGCAGTTCGATCGCTGATCGACGGCTTCGCGATCGCGGGCCAGGACGCGATCACATCCACGCCGGAGACCATTCATCCCGGCCGCCCCGCCGAAGTCCAGGGCTTTCACTCGCGCCCGGACTTGCGCCCGCCGACGGTGGTCGTGACCGCGCAATCTCCCGCGGCAGAGCCCGGCGATGAGTTCGTGGCGCCCTATACCGGGCCAGGTCAGGCCGGACCGATGATCCTCGACTCCGCGGGCGGACTGGTCTGGTTCAAGGCGCTGCCGGCCCACACCTCGGCAACCAACTTCCAGGTGCAGGAATATGAGGGCAAACCTGCGCTGACGTGGTGGGAGGGCAACATCTCGGTGCACGGATTCGGCCTCGGCCAGGACGTGATCGACGACGCCAGCTACACGACGATCGCACACGTCAAGGCGGGCAATGGCCATCAGGCCGACCTCCACGACTTTCAGCTGACCCCCGAAGGAACGGCGCTGATCACCGCCTATGACCCGATCCTCTGCAATCTCTCCTCCGTTGGCGGCGCCTCATACGGCGCGGTGAACGATGCGATGTTCCAGGAGATCGACGTAAAGACCGGACTGGTCATGTATCAATGGACGAGCCTCGACCACGTCGGTCTGAACGAGTCATACGAACACGCCAGCAAAGCGACGACGAGCTCGCCGTATGACTTCTTCCACATCAACTCGATCGACCGCGAGAACGAAGGCAGCCTGCTCGTGTCGGCGCGAAACACGTGGGCGGCGTATGACATCAACGGCCGCAGCGGCCGGATCATCTGGCGCTTGGGGGGGCGGAAGAGCAGCTTCGCGCTCGGGCCGGGGACGGCCACGGCCTGGCAACACGATGCGCGCCAGCTTGCCGACGGATCGATCAGCGTCTTCGACAACGGCGCATCGCCTACGGTCCACAGGCAATCGCGCGGGATCGTCCTCAGCCTGAATGCCCACCAGAAGACGGCGACTCTCGTGAGCCAGCTCACGTACACGCGGCCGCTGGTCGCAGAAAGCCAGGGCAACATGCAGGCGCTGGCAAACGGCGACTGGTTCATCGACTGGGGGCAGGAGCCCGACTTCAGCGAGTTCAGCCCCACCGGTCAGCTGCTCTTCGACGCCCACTTCCCAACGCATACCCAGTCCTACCGGGGCTTTCGCTTCGCATGGGTTGGCACGCCTGCGCATCCGCCGGCGTTCGCAGCACAGCTGGCCGCCGGCGGTGGCGGCACCGTTTACGCCAGCTGGAATGGAGCCACGCAGGTGGCGTCGTGGAGAGTGCTTGCCGGGCCAACCGCGGCGAGCCTGCAGCCTGTCGCCCAAGCTGCGCGCAGCGGCTTTGAGACCGCGATCCCGCTCCCTGCGACCACGACAGGGCCATTCGTGACCGTGCAGGCGCTCGACGCCTCCGGTGCGATCATCGGCACGGCGAACACCGCGAAGAGCTAGTCAATGAGCGGAAGGGGGGGGATTCGAACCCCCGAGACGGGGGTTGCCCGTCTAACGGTTTTCAAGACCGCCGCATTCAACCGCTCTGCCACCCTTCCGAGCGCTCTCAGATGCTACGCGGTTGCCGCCAGCCTCTACACTGGCATCCCGATTCCAGGGAGAGGTGGCCGAGTGGCTGAAGGCACTCGCCTGCTAAGCGAGTATGGGGATCAAACTCCATCGCGGGTTCGAATCCCGCCCTCTCCGTTTTGCTGAACGCCGCCCGGCCTCCGAGCCTGTCCCTAACCGAGCATCAGCGCGCTTGGTGCCCCGACGAGCGCTATACATGCCGCCTTCGACCGACACCGGGTCGCGCCGTCCCGGGCTAGATCGGCTCGCCGGGAAAACCGCAGCTGGAAGCGCTCGACGAGCCCTGGGACGCTGTCCGGGTCCATCTCTAGCTCGTAGCGCGCGCAGAGATCGGCCAGCGTCTGTGGCTCGACCTGGGTGACGCCGCCGAGGTCCACGAGCCGCGTCGGCAGCTCGATCGGCGCTGCTCGCCGAGAGCTCAGCTGTAGGTGAAGTGGTCGCCGGCGTTGATCGTGCTGCTCGCCTTGTTGACCGTCGCTACTACGTCGATCGTCCCGGCCGCCTGCGCTGGGGCGGTCACGACGCAGGTCGTGCTGCTGGTGCAGCTAACCGATTTCGCCTTCACTTTGCCGAACTTGAAGACGGTCGCCGTGCTTCCGAACGCGAAGCCGTTGCCGGTCACGGTGACGCTTTCGCCTCCGTGCGTCGAGCCGGCATTGGGCGTGACGCCTTCGACCGCGGGCACGTACTTGAAATGGTCCCGACTCGAGCTGGCGCTCGTGCCGGCCACGTTGGTCACGTTGACATCGACGGTGCCCGCAGCGGCGGCCGGCGCGACGGCGGTGATCGAGGTGGGAGAGTTGACCGTGAATTCAACCGCGCTCGTCTGGCCGAAGCCGACTTTGCTCGCCCCTGTGAATTCCGTGCCGGTTATCGTCACGATCGTTCCGCCCGCGGCCGGCCCCGATTTGGCCGACAGCTTCGCGACCGTGGGAGCCGCCTGATAGCTGTACCGGTCGGCGGCGCTGGTCGGGCTCATGCCCGCGGGCGTCGTGACGGTGACGTCGACGGTGCCGGCGCCGGGTGGCGCGGTCGCCGTGATCGACGTCGCGGAGCTGACGGTGAAGCTGGCGGCCTGGGCGGTGCCGAACCTGACGGCCGTCGCGCCGGTGAACGTGTCCCCGCTGATCGTCACGGTTGCGCCGCCGGCGGCCGGTCCGATCGGCGGGCTCACGTTCGTGACCGTGGGGATCGGTTCGCCATAGGCGAGCATGTCGGAGCGGCCGGCCGAGATGCTCGCTGCCTTGGTCAGGCCGACGACCGCGACCGGAACGTCGCTCATGCCCCTCGAGACTCCGTCACCGAGGACTCCGGATGAGTCGGTGCCCCATGTCATGACAGAGCCCGGGCTGAGCAGCGCGACGCTGTCCTGGCCGCCGGCCGAGATCGCCGTGACGCCGGACAGACCGCTCACCGCCACGGGGATCGTTTCGTCGGCTTTGACCGTGCCGTTTCCGAGCTCGCCGAAGCTGTCGTCGCCCCAAGCCATGACCGTGCCGCCGCTCAACAGGGCCAGGCCGTGGTCGGTTCCAGCCGCGATCGCCGCGACCCCCGTGAGCGTTTCCACGGGGACGGGCAGGTCGCTGTTGCCTTCTTCTTCGATCGTGGTGTTGCCGAGCTGCCCCTGCTCGTCGTTGCCCCACGCCTTAACGGTTCCGTTGGTCAGGAGCGCGAGGCTGAATTCGCCGCCGGCGGAGATCGCCGAGACACCTGTCAGCTGTTTGACGGCCACAGGCGCGTTGCTGTTTTTGGTGTCGCCCGTGCCCAGCTGCCCGCTTTCGTTTTCGCCCCACGCCATCACCGTCCCGTTCGTGAGGAGCGCGAGGCTGTGGTCGGCGCCGGCCGAGATGGCCTTCACGCCGGTGAGACCATTGACGGCGACCGGCAAGTAGGCGTGTTCGGTGGAAGTGCCGATACCGAGCTGCCCGCTTTCGTTGTCGCCCCAGGCCATTACCGTCCCGTTCGTGAGGAGCGCGAGGCTGTGGCTGGCGCCGGCCGCGATCGCCTTGACGCCCGAGAGTCCCTGGACCGCGACCGGCACGCTGCTTTCGGTCGTGCCGCCATCGCCGAGCTGGCCGAAGCCGTTGCCGCCCCACGCGACGACGGTGCCGTTGGCCAGGAGCGCCATGCTGTGGCGTCCGCCGGCGGCAACGGCGGTCACGAACTTCAAAGAAGTGACCGGCACCGGCACGTCGCTGAACGGCCCTTCGAAGCCGCCGAGCTGCTTGTAGAGATTGCTGCCCCAGGCGACTGCGCTGAAGTGGTTGGTCGCGACGGTCAGAGTGGCCTCGCTGCTCGTCGCTTTGCCGGCGGCGTTCGTGAAGACGGCTCTGTACTGATCGCCGTTTTCGGAAGCCTGAGCTTGTTCGACCGCCAGTTGGTTCGCGGTGGCTCCGGCAATGGCGCTCCAAGAGCTGCCGTTGTTGGTCGAGATTTCCCACTGCACGGTCGGTGTCGGGTATCCGGACGCCGCCGCTTCGAAGACCGCGCTTTCGCCGACTTCGAGGGTCGTGCCGGTTGGCTCCTGCGTCACGACCGGCGGGGCGTGAACGGTCAGCGTGACCGCCTGGCTGGTCACGCTGCCCGCCGCGTTCGTGAACACGGCGCGGTATTCGTGGCCGTCTTCTGACACGAGCGTGCTCGCGATCGTGAGCTGGCTGGAGGTGGCTCCTTCTACCACGCTCCACGTGCCGCCAGCATTGGTCGAGACTTCCCACTGCACGGTCGGCGTCGGGAACCCGGAGCCGGCAGCTTCGAAGACCGCGCTCTGGCCTTCGTCGACGGTGAGGCTCGCCGGCTGCTTGGTCACCGACGGGGCCTTCTGCACGGTCAGCGTTGCCGCTTCGCTTCTTGCTTCACCCGCCACGTTCTTGAAGGTCGCGCGGTAATCGTGGCCGCTGATCGACGTTTTCGCGTCCACGATCGTCAGCTGGTTCGACGTTCCGCCGGCGACCGCGGTCCAGGTTTTGCCGCCGTTGGCCGACGTTTCCCACTTGACGGTTGGCACCGGCAGGCCCGAGGCGGTCGCTTCAAAGACTGCGTTCTGGCCTTCTTCGACGGTGATACTCACTGGCTGTTTGGTCACGGCCGGGATCTTCTGCACGGTCAGCGTGGCGGTTTTGCTCGTCGCTTCGCCGGCCACATTCTTGTAGACCGCACGGAACTGGCCGCCGCTTTCCGACGTTTTCGCGCTCGCGATCGTGAGCGTGCCTCCGGTGGCTCCTTCGATCGGGCTCCACGACACGCCGCCGCTGGTCGAGAGTTCCCACTGGACGGTGGGCGTCGGGACTCCGGAGGCGGTCGTGATGAAGGACGCGCTCTGGCCTTCTTCGACGGTGACGTTCACCGGCTGTTTGATGACTTTCGGCGCTTTGTTCGTTTCGGCGGCGATACCCAGCCCCCCGGGACCCAGCGGGCGCGCCTGTGCGGAGCCAGCGACGACGACGGCCGCCAGCAGGAAGATCGCAAGCAAGGCAGGCAACAGGCGTCGAGCGGCACGGAAGTCGCGCAGCCGAGCGACGCCACGGTCGGCGGCGCGATTCTCCGCGCTGTCCCATGGTGCGGTTCTCGTGCTCGTCCTTGACATCCCTCGCCCCCCCCGGCGCCCCTCCAGCCCTCCGGTCGCACGGTCTCCGCCGACGCTCGTCAACCGAGAACACTACAGCCCCAGACGAGGGCCGGCACGGACGAGGCCAATGCGCGGGCTCGCCGTGCCGCGATGCGGCCCCCGGATGGAGTTGGTCGGGAGCTCACGCTGCGTGTCTTCCATCGGGAGCGGGCCGGGCGGCGGGCGCGATCGCCGGGTCACTCAACGGCAACGAGCACCTGGTTGGCGGCGCTTCAGCATCGCCGACGTGCTCGTCGGCACCGCGCTTCAGTTTACGGCTCGCGCCGGAATCGCTGAGGAGTTGTCAGGAAGCCTCAAGGACTACGTCGGGCGGCTCGCGCGGCGGCCCGCGTTCCAACGCGCTGTCAAGCGCACATTCAGCTGAGCGCTTCCCGCACGCGTGCTCATCGTGCCGCCAGCATCGCGCCGACCGCGTGCTGGAAGGCGCTGGTCGTGAAGCACTGCGGCTCGGCGAACTCCTCCATTGCCAACGTGCTCTCCCAGGTACCGTCGGCCGCCGCCCTCAGCAGCGGCTTGGTCATGGCCAGCGCGTGTGCGGGCAGCGCCGCGATGCGGGTACACCAGGCGTCGGCGACAGCGAGCAGCTGCTCATGCGGGACGACTTCGTGAACGAGCCCGAGCTCGCGCGCACGCTCGGCGTCGAGCTGCTCGCCGCCTGCGTAGTAGGCGAACGCGCCCTGGTAGCCCAGCCGCCGCGTGAGCGCCCACGAGGTTCCCACCTCGGGCAGTAACCCGAGACGCCCGAAGGCTGGGACGATCCGCGCCTTCTCCGAGGCGATCGTCAGGTCGCACGTCAACGCCCACGCGAGCCCTACGCCGGCGGCCGGACCGTTGATGGCCGCGATGAATGCAGTGTCGCTGCGGGCGATGAGTCGGACGATCCCTCCGAACTCGTAGCGGATCCAGCGCCAGATGTCCGTGGCGCCCTCCGGCGAGGCGAGCGCTTGCGGGGCGTCATCCATCATCCTCAAGTCGCCGCCGGCCGAGAATCCAGGGTCTGCGCCAGTGAGGACGATCGCCCGGATCGCCCGGTCGGCGACAAGCTCCTCGAGCGCGGATTTCAGTTGCTGTACGAGCGGCGCGGTCAGGACGTTGAGCTTGGCGGGATCGTCGAGGGTGACGAGCGCGCGGTCCGTGCCGCGCTCCACCCGGACAACGGCGTCGGTGCTCTCGCGTCCGCTGGACACGAGCTCGTCGTAGAAGGTCATGTGCTCTGCTTGAGGGTCTGCCACGCGGCGTCGGCGAGGACGTTCGCAGCGGTGGCGGGTATGCGCTTGGCGCGCCCGGCCACCCAGTGGCGGGTGTACTCATGTGCGGGGCCGAGCCACAGCGCATGGATGACGTCGAACGGCAGGCCCCGCAGGACGCGATAGTGGACGTGGGTCGCCCACCAAGCCATCGCCTCGGCGAAGAACCGGCGGTTGTACCCGCGAAGCGCCTCGTCGTCCGCCGGGCGCTCTCCGAGCAGGAAGGCGGCCGCCGCGCGATTGGTGCTGACCCAGCGCAGGTAGAAGCGCACGCCCGCCTTCACGCCGTCCTCGGCGCCTGAGTGGGCGCGGAGCTCGGCCAGGAAGCCGTCCTGGAAGTCCTTGTTCAGCTCCGCATAGAGCGCGGCCGCGAGCCGGCTCTTGTCGGGGAAGTGGTGATAGAACGCGCCGACGCTCACCCCTGCCTGACGGCGGATGTCCTCGAGCGTTGCACCGAGCGCTCCGTCAGCGGCGAAGCGCGCGAGCGCCGCTCCCAGCAGCCGCTCGCGCGCCGAGATCTCCGGGCCCAGCAGCGTGGTCGAGATGTCCATAGGTGTGACGATGGCTGACGCCATGAGAGGATTGATTCTTGCACACCGAGGATTCCTCGGTCGACGCGGTGCGACGCAGATCCTCGCGCTTGGCTCAGTCCAGCGGCGTATCCGATGCGGCGACCGCGAACACGATGTGGCGGCGCGCGAGCGTCAGGTACGGGTGCAGCTCGACCGGACCTCCCTCGAGGGGGGCCACGGTCACCTCGGTGAGCGTGAGGAAGTCGCGCTCGGAGGCGTTCAGCACGTCGGACACGCGACTGCGGTAGCCGTCGCGGGCCAGCGTCAGCGAGCCTTCGATGCGGTGACGCTCGGTCTCGATCCTGACCCGTTCGCGTCGGTGGCTCATGCTCGGCAGGTCGTCCTTCCAGGTGTCCTCAGGCGCCATGGACATGATTATCGCGTGACGAGGTATGTTCGCGTCACCGTGATCCGCCGGCCGGTCGGTCCGGCGGCGACGATTCTCACGCGCGCGGTCATCGTGTGGCCAAGGCCGAGCGCCCGACGCAGGCGTCGCAGCGCGGCCGCTCCCAGCCGCAGCCGCACATGTCCCGGCTGCGCTCGCGGCAGCGCCCGGGCGGCCGCGATCAAGCTCACCGCGCCGCGCCGGCCGCGCGGCGAGAGCGTCGCCGTGGCGAGGACCTTGCAGCCCCGCTGGCAGCTGACAAGAAGGGCAAGGGCGTCTCGGGCGAGCACTCCCGAGGCGCGCGTGAGCGAGACATGCAGCACAGGTGCCACATCCAGCGGCGGCGGCCACTGGCTGGAGGCGAGGCAGCCCGTCGGGGCGGGGGAGACCTGGTCGAAGCGCTCGACTCGATTGTTGTTCGTGTCAGCGACGTACACATCCCCAGCGCAGTCCAGCGCGAGTGCCGTCGGCTGGGAGAACTCCCCCAGCCCGGTGCCGCGCAGCCCCCACTTCTCGAGGAACCGGCCGTCGGAGTCGAACACCTCGACGCGGTTGTTTCCGCTGTCGAGGGCGTAGACCCGTCCTGCACCGTCGACCGCGATCCCGGTCGGCGCGTGGAAGCGCCCGTCGCTGCTGCCAGGAGACCCCCACTGTCGCAGCACGCTCCCTTGGGTGGAGAGCTCGACGATTCGGTCGTTGCCCTGATCGGCGACGAACACGTCGCCGTCGCCGTCGACGGCGACGGCGGCCGGATGGTTGAATTCGCCGGGACCGCTGCCCGAAGATCCGTTTCCGCCTTCGGCTCCCCACTTCGCGCGCAGCACTCCTTCGGGGCCGTAGGCGAGCACGCGGTTGTGGCCCGCGTCTGCGACGTACATCTCGCCCGAGCCGGTCGCGACTGCCACCGAGGCGGCGCCGCTGAGCTGTGCGCCCCCGGTGTCGGCCGGACCGCCCAGTTCCGAGAGGAAGGTGCTGTCGCCCCACAGGTGCACGATGCGTTCGTTGCCCTGGTCGGCGATGTACACCGATCCACGTGGATCGACGCCGATGCCGGCGGGTGCGTTGAACCCCGGCCTCGGCCCTCCGGCGCTCGTCCAGGCGCCGGCGAACGCGTCGCTTCCGGGGGAGAACAGCTGCACGCGGTTGCCGACCGTGTCGGAGACCAGCAGCCGCCCGGTCGGGTCGGCGGCGAGGCCGCGCGGCGCGGTCATCACGCCGGGCGTCAGCCTGGAGGCGCCGAACGATCGCAGGTAGCCGCCTCCGGGATCGAACACCTGGATGCGGTCGTTGGCGGTGTCGGCGACGTAGGTATCGCCTGCCGGACCGGCGGCCAGGGCGCGGGGGAAGGCGAGCTGGCCCGGTCTTGACCCATACCCGCCCCACGCCCCGGCGAAGGCGAGTTCAGGTGTGAGCTTGACGATCCTGTCGTTGATGTCGTCCGCGACGTACACGTTCCCCGCCGCGTCGAGCGTCACGCCGTAGGGGAAGCCGAACTGGCTCGGCCCCGTGCCCTCGGAGCCCGCCGAAGCCTGGAAGGCGCCATTCGGATCGAATTTCTCGATCCGGTGGTTGTCGTCGTCGGCCACGATCACCTCGGTCCCGTTTGCCGCGATGCCGCGCGGATAGGAGAACTGTCCCGGGCCGCTTCCCTTTGTGCCCCACTGCATCGCTTCGCTCCCGTCGAGGGAGAACCGCTGAATGCGGTTGTTGCCCGAGTCTGCAACGTAGACGTAGTTGCCCGCGACCGCGATCCCGCCGCCGGGGGGCTGGGTCGGGTTCGTGGAGGAGAAGAAATGGAACTGCCCAAGTTCTTCGCCGGGGTGGCCCCAAGCCAGGATGAAGTTGCCGTTGGAGTCGAACTTCTCGATCCGGTCGCGGCTGGAGTCGACGACGTAGACGTTCCCGGCGCCGTCGGTGGCGAGCCCGCCGATCGGCCCGAACTGGCCGTGGCCGCCGCCCCACGAGCCCCACTCGGTCTCAAACGTGCCGGCCGCGGTGAACTTCTGCACGACGTAGCTCAGCTGATCGGCGACGTACACGTCGCCCTGCGAGTCCAGCGCGACGGCCTCGGGGAAGCGCAGCACGCCCTCGGCGCGCCGCCCGATGATCTTCGCCGCCGCGTACGGGCACGGGCCGGCGCCCGCGCCAGGGCATGCTTCGGCAAGTGCGCGCTCGGCTCCGGCTCCGGCTCCGAGCGCGCCGAGCGCGAACGTGAGCAGCGCGGGCGCGAGCCGGGTTCGCGCGCGGCGGCCACTACGAATAAACGTCATCGAGGCATGAGAACACGATCACGGCCTCGACGTCGCGGTTCTCCGGGCAGGTTCACGGGCTCGTAGCACCCAGCCGCTCGCGAGCCAGGGAACCGCCGAGCGCGAAGTCCAAGCGGCGCTCGCTCTCGCCGCCCCTAGAGGACCCGCTCGGGCGCCTCGGCGGCCAGGCCGGCACGCGCGGTCGGCGCGGTCCGGGGCCCGGCGGCGCGTGCCGGTCGGTTGCGCTCGTCGCGCACGATGTAGAGCGGGCGGTGCTTGACCTCGTCGTAGATGCGACCGACGTACTCTCCGATCACGCCGAGGGCGATCAACTGGATGCCGCCGAGCAGCAGGATCGCGATCGTTATCGAGCTGAAGCCCGGAAGGTAGGAGTCGAAGATGCGCAACGCGATCACGACGGGGATCGCGATGAAAGCGACGCCCGCCGACAGCAGCCCTGCGTATGTGGCCAGCTGCAGGGGAAGGTGGGAGAAGGAGGCGATCGCGTCGAGCGAGAAGCGCAGCATCTTGCGCAGCGTGTACTTCGTCTCGCCGGCGTGGCGCGCGACGCGCTGGTAGGAGACGGCCGTCTGTTTGAAACCCACCCATACGGTCATCCCACGCAGGAAGCGCGAGCGCTCGGTCATCGCGAGCAGCGCGTCCAGGGCGCGGCGGTCGAGCAGACGGAAGTCGCCGGAGTTCGGCTCCAGGTCGACCTGCGCGAGCTTGTCGAACAGCCTGTAGAACCAGGACGCGGTGGCTAGCTTGAAGGCGGTCTCGCCTTCGCGCTGCTTGCGCACGGCGTAGACGACGTCGGCGCCCTGGCTCCATTGGGCGATCATGTCCGGGATCAGCTCCGGCGGATCCTGGAGGTCGGCGTCGATCATTGCGACGACGTCCCCGACGGCGTGCTCGAGGCCGGCGGTGAGGGCGGCCTGGTGGCCGAAGTTGCGCGAGAGGTGGATGACCCGCACCCGTTCGTCGGCGGCAGCGATGCGGTCGAGCAGCTCGGGCGTACGGTCGCCGCTGCCGTCGTTGACGATCACGAGCTCGAACTCGTAGTCAGCCGCCGCGGCGCAGGCTCGAGCGACGAATTCCTCGACGAGCTCCTCCTCGTCGTAGACAGGCGCGACCACACTGAGCAGAGTGGGTGTTCGAAGTGGCGTATCCGACACGTTATTGCCTTTCCGAGAGCGCCTATCGAAGCTCCCGGCTCCTCGTCATTGTCGAGGTGCGGCATAAGCCGCCGATGAATCTATCGTTCATCCTGTCTATGGATGCATGACAGCAGCGAACCCGAGACACGGCTCACCACCCTACCGGGACCGGCGGGTCGGTTGAGCGCCCCGGTGCTCGTCCAGTTCGTGAAGTTCGGGATCGTCGGCGTATCAAACACCCTGCTGACGTTCGCCGTGTACACGCTGTTGCTGAAGGTATTCGGCGTGTGGTACCTGGCGGCATCAGCGATCGGATTCGCCGTCGGGGCCACGAACGGATTCTTGCTGAACCGGCGCTGGACCTTCCGTGAGCACGTCGGCGACGCGCTCACGCCGGTGCGCTGGGGGATCGTGCAGGGCTGCGGGCTCGGCGTCAACGAGGGCCTGCTGTACCTGTTCGTGCACGATGCAAGCCTGGACAAGCTGCTGGCCCAGGCGTTTGCAACCGCGGTCGTGACCGTGACGACGTTCGCGGCCAACCGCGCCTGGACCTTCCGGACACGCGCGTCGGTCGCTGTGGTCGACGGCGGCTCGTGAGCCGGACGCGTCTCAGCGGAACACGGCGAGCAGCGACAGTCCCGCCGGGATCCGGCCGCCGCTCCCGATCAGCGCCGCCTCGAGTGCGAGCGGCCGCTCCAGAAGCCAGTTCAGCGGCTCGGGCGGAACCCACAGATCGAGGCTGGACTCGGTTGCCTTGCGGCTGAAGCGGTCCAGTCCCCGCAGCAGGATCGCGGCCGGCAGCAGCAGCGAGTTGAAGTAGGTGGTGCGCATCTGCTCCCAGCCGGCCTGCTCGGCGACGCGCTGAAGCGAACGGCGCGTGTAGCGGCGGTGGTGATGGTTGACCTCGTCGTGGCCGCTCCACAGCCACTGATACGCCGGCACGGTGACGAGCAGCGCCCCGCCCGGCGCGAGCACCCGGCGCAGCTCGTGCAGCGCGCCGAGGTCATCCTCGAGGTGCTCGATCACGTCGAGGCACACGGACAGGTCGAAGCTGTCGCCGTCGAACGGCATGTCAAGCACCGACCCCGCGATCACCTCCCCGGCTCCACGCGCGCGGGCAACGTCGATGCTCGTGTCCGACAGCTCGACTCCCGTCACCGTGCCGTGGCGCGCGAGCTCGACCATGTTGCGCCCGCTGCCGCACCCGGCGTCGAGGATGCGCGCGCGCGCGGGCAGTTTGAGATCGGCGATCACCCGCTCGATGGCTTTGCGCCGCCCCCGGTACCACCAATGGCGATCCTCCGCGCGGTGAGTATGCAGCTCGAAGTCCCGGTCCATCCGGGGAGCATCTTTTCCTAAATGCCCTGCTGCGCGCGGTGCGCTCCTTCAGCGGGCCTCATGACCCCGGCGCCAGTGCGGCGCGCAGGAAGCTCACGGTGCGCTCCCACGAGCTCTGGGCGATGTCCGCGTCGTGGGTTCCCAGGCGATTGGTGTCGTTGAAGAAGGCGTGGCCGGCACCCTCGTAATAGTGGAAGGTGACATCGGCACCGGCGGCGCGCAGCTCCGACTCGAGCGCCCTGGCTTCCTCTAGAGATATGAACTCGTCGTCGGTTCCGAAATGGCCGAGGACGGGACCTCTGATCTTCGAGAAGTCGGGCTTGCCGTGTGGCATCACGTAGTAGTAGGTGACCGCGGCGGCGATCTGGGGACAGGTGGCCGCGGCCCACAGCGAGAGGCCGCCGCCCACGCAGAAGCCGACAGCTCCCACGCCTGGCCCCTCAAACCCGGGCTCGGCAGCGAGGAACTCGGCTGCGCCACACATGTCCTGCTCGGCCTGGTCCATCGACAGCGCCATGATCTTCTGTTCGGCCTCGCTGGGCTGGGTCGTCGTCTCGCCCCGATAAAGGTCGGGCGCCAGCGCGAAGAAGCCCTCGGCCGCGAGGCGGTCGCAGACCGAGCGGATGTGCTCGTCGAGCCCCCACCACTCCTGCAGAACGATCGTCGCCGGACCGTGCCCGGCGACGGGAACAGCCAGATAGCCGGGCGCGGCGCCGGCACTGGTCGGGAACTCGAGATCAGGCATATTTGGCTCCTTGGATCTGAATGGGCGCCCGGCAGCGCGTGCCGGCGCTGCGAGGATACCTTCACGACAGAACGCGGCGCGCCCGCTCGGGCTCTCATCGAGGCGCGCTAACCTGGACATATGCGCACGCAGGCAGAGCGCGCAGCTGAGAGGCGCCGCGTGAAACTGGAGGAGATGCAGCGCCAGCTGAAGGCTGGCTCGCTGAAGATCCGGAAGATGACCGCGCAGGAGCGCAAGCGCTTTCCTCCGCGACCATCCAAGGGTCCTCGCAAGTGACGCCGTTCTTCCTTGGCGGCATCGATTCGCAGGAGGGCGGCGTGGAGGCCGCCTACAGCGAGCTGCGTGAGCGCTCGCAGATCGCGGTCGGCTGCCCGGCGCGCTCGCGTCGGATCTTCAAGCTGAGCTGTCGTTTTGAGGGATGCGACTGCGAAATCGAGGTGGGCAGGCCCCTTCCGCATCGGCGTGATGTCGTCGCCGCGATCCTCGACCACGGGCGCGAAGAGGCGTTCGTCGTTCACACCCTCGACCGGGCCGACGCTCCGACGCGTATCGCGCGGCCCGTCTACTCGGTCACCGACTTCGCATAGGCAGCGGCCGCGTCGCCTCGTTGCGGCGGCTGGCGCGTCCCCGGCCAGGAGCGGTCCTCGACCCGGCGCGTCTCGGCGCGACTCGCCGGCATCACACCGCCGGAGGCGCCCTCGTCAGTCGCCTGCGACCTTCAGGACGAGCTTGCCGGTGTTCTCCCCCTTGAACAGCCGCAGCAGGGTGTCCGGGAAGGTGTCAAAGCCCTCGGCGACGTCCTCGCGCGACTTGAGCTTGCCCGCGCCGAGCCATTCTGCCATCTCGCGGGCGCCCTCGGCATAGCGGTCGCCGTAGTCGGAGACCACGAAGCCGGTCATGCTCGCGTGGTTGACGAGCAGCGACATGTAGTTGGAGGGCCCGCGCATCCCGTCGACGGCGTTGTATTGCGAGATCGCGCCGCAGATGATGACGCGGGCGCTGCGGGCCAGATGCGCGAGCGCGGCGTCGAGTATGTCGCCGCCGACGTTGTCGAAGTACACGTCGATGCCACCCGGGCAGTGCTCGTGGAGGGCGCTAGCCACGTCCTCGGCCTGGTAGTCGATCGCCGCATCGAAGCCGAGCTCCTCGACCACGTGGCGGCACTTCGCACTGCGACCGGCGATCCCGACGACGCGGCAGCCCTTCAGCTTGGCGATCTGTCCGACGACGCCACCGACGGCGCCTGCCGCACCGGAGACGACGACCGTGTCGCCCTCGGACGGTCGGCCGATATCGAGCAGACCGAAGTACGCCGTCATCCCGGGCATCCCCAGCGTGCCGAGGTACACGGGCAGCGGGGCGAGCTGGGGGTCGACCTTCATCACCGCGTTGCCGTTGGCGATCGCGTACTCCTGCACGCCGAGCAGGCCGGTGACGTAGTCGCCCGCGGCCAACCCGGGATGGTTGGAGGCGACTACCTGGCCTGCGGCGAGAGCGCGCATCACCTCGCCGATGGCGACCGGCGCTATGTACGACCTGCCGTCGTTCATCCAGCCGCGCATGGCCGGGTCCAGCGATATGTAGAGGATCTTGACCAGGACCTCGCCGTCTCCCGGCTCGGCAACGGGGCTCTCGCCGTAATGCCAATCAGTGGCCTTCGGAAGGCCAACCGGTCGGGCCGCGAGCTTGAACTGATGGTTTGCGACATCCATGGGCTGCCTCTCCTCGGTGGTCTGGTTGGTATCGCCTGCGCGGGCCTGACTCTCGAACCGGCCGTTTGCGCGTTCGGCGGCGAAGAACCCTCGCCGGCAGCCGGCGAGGGCGAACAATACGACCTTCACGCGCTCGCCATCCTCTGCGCTCACCGCCCCCGAGCGGTGGCGACTCCCCGGCGGCGATGACGCCCTCGGCGCTCGTCTCGTCTCACGCACCGCTTGAAAAGCTCGCCACCCTGGGCCTCGGCCCCGCCGGCGCCCGAAAGCAGCGCTGCAGCGGCGCTGTTTTTTTCTTGTGGTCATAGCCTGCTCCTACGGCGTAAGAGGCGGTTTACCAGGAAATTCGCGGTTTACCTCTTTTGACTTGACGCGTGGGCAGTCTGTCTGCAAAGATCGACGAGTCGTGTTATCTGCTTTCGCGTTAATACGTGCTCGCTCGCGGCAACATCGTTACTGGCAAAAGACCGCATTTCACGCGGGGTGAAGGGGGCAGGAGTGAAGGCTCGTTGTGTCACAGGAATGCTGCTGGTCGTGTTGGCGATCGGTGGTGGCCCGCTCGCGGTCCCGTCTTTGGCGGCCGCCGAACCGGCGCCGTTCGGCCATGCTTGCAAAGCCCAGAACGGCGTGCGCTTCTGCCCAACCGAAACGCTCGCCCAGCGCGTGCCGTCGTTCGACAAAGTGCCGCTTGACGTCGACGTGACGCTTCCCCCGACCGGCGAAGGGCCCTTCCCGACGATCGTGATGCTCCATGGATGGGGCGGGAGCAAGACATCGTTCGAGTCGACCACGCCCGCCGGCGACGGCAACGAGACCTTCGACTACAACAACATCTACTACGCACAGCACGGCTATGCGGTCGTCAACTACTCCGCGCGCGGCTGGGGCAACTCCTGCGGCTCGGTTGAATCTCGCGTAGAAACGCCCGGCTGTGATGAAGGCTGGATCCGCCTGGCCGACCAGCGCTACGAGGCGCGCGACACGCAGTACCTGCTCGGCCTGCTTGCCGACGAACACATCGCGAAACCCGGCGCCCTGGCGGCGACCGGGATCTCCTACGGCGGGGGGCAGAGCATCGAGCTCGCCTACCTGAAGAATCAGATTCGACTGCCGAACGGCGAATTCGCCCCTTGGACGAGCCCGAAAGGCAAAAAATTGTCGATCACCGCGACGTTCCCGCGCTGGCCGTGGTCTGACCTGGTCGACGCGCTGGAGCCCAACGGGCGCTTTCTCGACACAGAAATCGCGCCGTTCGGGCAGAGCTATGAACCGATCGGCGTTGAGATCCAAAGCTACGTATCTGGGCTGCTCGCCGACGCGCCCGCGACCGGCGGCTACATTGCCCCGCCGGGCAAGGATTCGGAAGCTGAACTCACGGGGTGGTATGCGCTGATCAACGCGGGCGAGCCCTACGTGGTCGAAGCGGAAGCGATCGCCAAAGCGATCTACACCTATCACCAGGGCTATGGCCTGCCCGGAAAACCGGCTCCGATGCTGCTGGAGAGCGGCTGGACCGATGACCTGTTCCCGCCGGAACAGTCGTTGCGCGTCTACAACGCGGTCCGGGCTCAGAAAGGCTACGTGGCGTTGATGCTCGGCGACCTCGGACATAGCCCCGGAACCAACAAGGAAAACACCGACCATGCCTTCAATGAAGAGGGCGCGAGCTTCTTTGAGAGGAGGCTTCAGCACACCGGCAAAGCACCGGCGTCGGGCCATGTGACCGCATACACCCAGACCTGCCCGTCGAGCGCCCCCGGCGGGGGCCCATATTCCGCCACGAAGTGGTCGAACCTGCACCGCCACGCCCTCACTTTCGGCTCCTCCGTGGCGCAGACATTCACGTCGGTAGGCGGCAACCCCGTGATCGCAGCGGAGTTCGATCCGATCGCCGGTACGAGCGAAGCCTGTAAGGCCGTGACCGCCGAAACCGAGCCGGACACCGCGAACTACACGATGGTCAGTTCCGGCTTCACGCTTCTGGGTATGCCCACCGTGACGGCGACGATCAAAACGACGGGTCCGTTCGGCGAGGTGGCCTCGCGGCTGTGGGACATCTTGCCCTCGGGCGAACAGCGGCTGATCAGCCGCGGCATCTACCGGTTGAGCGAAAACCAGACCGGCACGATCACCTTCCAGCTGCACGGCAACGGCTACGAATTCGCAAAAGGCGACACGGTGAAGCTCCAGCTGCTCGGGCGCGATGCGCCCTACTACCGCGCCAGCAACGGCGTGTTCAGCATCGAAGCCCAGGACGTCACGGTCTCGCTGCCGACGCCCTGAGCGCGTGCGCACGGATCGCGACCGCCGAGTGCGTGACCGCCGAGTGCGTCGTGGTCCGCGCGCGCGAGCGCCCGCGCGTTGAGGCCACTGGCGGATCGGCGACGGCCCTGCCGACACCTCGCCATACTTCGCGGTCGGTGCTGAGGCTCGTAACGATCCCGATCAGCCACTACTGCGAGAAGGCGCGGTGGGCTCTCGATCGGGAGCGGATGCCATATCGCGAGGAGCGCCATGTGCAGGGCATCCACCGGTTCGCGGCACGGCGCGCGGGGGGCGGGGTCACGGTTCCCGTGCTCGTCACACCCGAAGGCGCGATCGGCGAGTCCGAGCAGATACTGGCGTGGGTCGATGCTCGTACGCCCGCAGACCGCCGGCTTTTTCCCGCCGAGCGCGGCGCTCGCCGGGACGTTGAGTCGATCTGCCGGCGCTTTGACCAGGAGCTCGGGCCGAAGGGCCGGCGGCTGATGTACGTCCACATGCTCGCCCAACCAAATCTCGCGCTGCCCTACAACAACCAAGGCGTGCCCCGGTGGGAGGACCGGGCGATTCGCTATGGATGGCCGCTCGCCCGGCGGTTCGTCGAGCGCGAGCTCGGCGTCGGTCCAGGCATCGAGGCCGAGGACGAGGCGGCGGTCTTCGCGGAGCTCGACTTCGTGGCCGAGCTGCTGGCCGACGGTCGCCCGCACCTGTGCGGCGAGCGCTTCGGCGCGGCGGACCTGACATTCGCCGCGATGTCCGCCGCGGTGGTGATCCCACCCTCATACGGCGTCGCGCTCCCCCAGCCCGACGTCCTGCCGTCTCGCATGGCAGAGCTGGTGGAGCGTGCTCGCGCGCACCCCGCCGGGCGCTACGCGCTTGCGCTGTTCGCCGAGCGTCGGCGAGCGCCGGTGCGCCCGCCGGAAAGCGCCGGCCCGGCGCAGCAGGCGCCGCCTCAATCGGGCTCGGCAGCCCCCACGCCGTGACCGATCGCCGGCGCGCTCGGCAGGGCTCTGCTCAGAGCAGCTTCTCGGCGGTCGCCGGCGCCAGCGGCCGG
>Ga0182024_10003601_pt1 | contig 36646 bp, 35 predicted proteins | sample P32metaG_FD_120480 | JGI IMG/M metagenome (GOLD analysis project Ga0182024, IMG submission 120480) | Permafrost microbial communities from Stordalen Mire, Sweden - P3-2 metaG (Illumina Assembly) | ecosystem: Environmental > Terrestrial > Soil > Wetlands > Permafrost | place: Sweden: Stordalen...
AGGCTGAAATTGGGGGAACCTTCAGATCAGAAGTGGCGGTCGTTCTTCAACGTTATTTGCGCGGCGTAGGGCTCTTCACAGGGGTCCGGACGGACGGCGAAAAGACTTGTCCGACATGCCGGTAATACGGCGAGCGCCGGGATAAACCGGCATGTTGTAGGGGATGCAAGAGCCCTACAGGAAAGGAACTAGCGATTCCATCCTGACCTCTAGTCTTGCAGGTGTCATCGTGAGGTGGCGCTTGAAGCGTAGAACAGAGGCATTGGTGGGCGGGGTGATTGAGCTTCGAAAAACCGGTAGATCAGGATGCTGACTCCATGTCGAGTAGGAGGAAGGCAATACGGCAGCCGCGTTATACGCGAGTGGTTGTCCGGTCCTGCGTAGTCGATAGAGCCCGCGCACGCTAAGAAACAACATGCACGAGAACCGGGAGATCTCCAGCACGCCTTCATCGGCAGATGAAGGCCGGTCCGTGAAGGCCATAAACCGCAATGCGGACGTGTACGTGGTGGAGAAGTCACACTGCGCCATAGTACCGGTGAACCAGCCGAACAAAGGAGTGAACGCTCTGGCGGAGGTTGGGGAGGGAAGGGCCTGGGTCGTGAAGAACATCTCCGGAGTTACATGCTCCCGACACAGAGCGGGAATCAGCATGTGCCAGACTCTCGGCGGGTGTGCGGTATGAAGCTATGCCGTTGGTATTCACGATAAGAGCCGTATGCGTAGACGCGCACGTACGGATCTGTGCGGGGGGCGGTCAGCAATGACCGTCCCTACCGCGACCACAGCGGCGGTGCAGCGGTCACCGGTGAATCAGTCCGCCGGCGCGTCCCAAGTTAAGACTTGTTTGCTGGAAGAATGAATGGATATTTCCGGAAGACCTTTGCACGCATCATCGAACGGCGCAAAGGCGATCCGGGTATGCGCACGCTTGGCTGCGCGGACCTGTTTCGTATCAAGGCCTTCTCTCAGCTCACCTGGCGCGAGTCGTTGCGCGACATCGAGGTTTGTGTGGAAGCCAATCAGGCCAAGTTGTTTCACATGTCCTCGCCCGTGATCTCGGGAACGTAATCTACATTGGAAGCGCCGACGGCAACTTATATGCTCTCGAATAGGCGACAGTCATAGCGCGACTGGCTGGCCTCGGCGATATGCACCGAAGGAATTCTAACGCCTCCCAGCGGATTCTCTCCGTCTCTTTCCAAGCAATTTGAAGTGCTTACGCAACTGTGCAACCGCCAAGTCGAATGGCTCAACTGAACTGTATGATCTTGAAAGCATCACGCCCCCTTCCATGACAGTAAGTACGAATGTCGCAAGTGCCTTGGGATCGGTCCCGTCGAGGAGATCCTCGGGAAGTTGCTCGACACATTCTTGAACGGCCTCTATCCATCCCGTAAAATTCTCCGCTATTAGTTTGTGCGCAGGACGATTTTCAGGATCGATTTCGAGTGCAAGCCGCCCAAGGGGACAACCATATTTACACTCCGTCTGCAGGATGCGATCACGATATCCCGAGAGAATCGCAAAGATGCGCTTTACAGGATCAGCAGTTTTCGCATATGCAGGGTCAATGACCATGGGCCTCAATGCGGGCAGGTATTGGTTCAGAACTTCCCGGAGCAGGGCCTCCTTGCTCTCGAAGAAGTGGTAAAAACTTCCTGAGTTAACCTTTGCATGTGCCAGCAGGTCGGCCATACTCGTTCCTGCGAATCCGCGCTCCCAAAAGAGGTAGCGGGCCGACTCGATCAGACGTTCTCGTGAAGTGGAAGTCTTCGGCATTTGAAAGAATCCCTTGACAACTTTGAAGGATACAGTGTATTTACTTGAACGATCAACCAAGTAAGGAGATCATCAATGCGTTCTCTCAATCTGGTCCTTATTGCAACCCTCGCAGCTTTCACCCTGCAAGCGCCGTCTCAGGACACGGTCAAGGTCATTCGACAATCCGAGCCCGAAAAGGCTCTCATCTTCGAACTCAATATTCCTGCCCCTCAGGACGAGGTTTGGAAGGCGTTTACCACCAGCGAAGGCCTGAGCACCTGGCTCACCCCGGGGGCTGTGGTCGACCTGAGAAACGGAGGCGAATGGACAGCACACTACCCTGGCGGACACACTGGAGGAGGCACCATCCTCAGCTTCGCGCCGCAGCAGGAACTCATTCTCTCCGCGATGGCGCCGGAGCAGTTTCCCAATGTTCGTTCCCAGCGAACGATGGCGAGGTTCGAGTTTATACCAGAAGGCTCATCAACTCTTGTCCGCCTCACACAGACCGGCTGGAAAGCAGGCGACGAGTGGGACAAGGCCTATGATTATCTCGCAAAGGGCAACACGCAGCTGCTCTGGACACTTCATCGCCGCTTTGTCAGCGGGCCCATCGATTGGCAGAAGGAATGGGGAGATGCGGGAAAGGTGGGAAACAAATGAGAATCCACGATCTCAACGTGTGGGCCATATTGGCGGCAACCGTGTCAGCCTTCGTGCTAGGAGGGCTCTGGTATTCGCAGATGCTCTTCGATAAGGCTTGGAAGAAAGCGAACGGCTTTGGAGACGGTGAGCCGCAGTCGGCCGGGGGCCTGGTATTTGGCATCAGCTTCATTCTCTGCCTTGTTATGGCCATCAACCTGGCAATGTTCCTGCATGATCCGAAGACCGATTTGATTTGGGGAGCTACGGCGGGATTCCTGGCTGGATTCGGGTGGGCTGCGATGGGGCTTGGAGTCGTGTCTGTCTTCGAGCGCCGGCCATTGAGTTACATGCTTATCAACGGAGGCTATCTGACGTTGGCTTTAACAGTCATGGGCGCAATTCTCGGCGGCTGGAGATAACGCATTCCCCAAGTTGCTGCTGCGATGCGAGGCCGAATCACTCAAGCACTTTGCGATATCAATGGCAGGATCCGTCGCTCGGCTATTGAAAAAGATATGAGCTCAGTTCCTGGCCGGGGCGTTAGCCTTCAGGTAGATACCAACTTCGCCATGGATTGCGTCGATGACGAGGCCGGGCGAATCGTTCTGAATGTAGTGCCGCGATACAGGCACAAGGACGTGCTTAGCGTAAGGAATCCTGGCTAGCAGTTCGTTGTATAGCTCCAGCTTTAAGTCTTGTTCCAGCGGGTTGCCGGGGAAATTGGGATCTTTCTTGGTACCCGTAGGCAGAACGACGGGGACATCTGGAAGGGGAAAGGCGTCTGCAAGGGCTTTCCCACTCAATTTCAAACCATCGATTTCCGCGAGTTGTGTTTCGGTGAGCTTAGGCATAACTTCATCCATTGCTTTTTGCCTGTTTGCCCATTCGTCGTCGCTCAGACGCGAGCGTAGTCTTTCGATTAGCCTGGCGTCCTCTGGATCGACGAGAACCAATCCGGCTAAGAAGGAAGAACATCAGGATTATTCCGGTGCGCAGCTAGGTCCCGCCGTTAGGCGACTGAGCGAAGGAGATCAAACTCCAGAGGCTCTCTTTCTCCGAATTGTTTCGGGACTGGCAGAGAACACAAACTCGATCTTCTGCGACAGCTCTTTGGAGCTTGAGGCAGCAAATGGATGTCCGATCCTGCGGGAAGCATGGACCACCAGCCGAGAGGCACACACGCGTAAGGAAGATCCTGATCCGTTGATGTAGCCGAGACTAGCTCTAATTAACATGAATGTAGTGGGAGCGTGCTGCACCTGCGCCTCCGCTACGCTCAGCAAGGCTTCGCTCCATCGCCGGTGCAGCACACAGGGCAGCTCTTAGCGTTCGTAGCTGTTGTACATCAGACGTTCAATGCGCGCTGTCTTAAGCGCGCATTGGAATCCCGTGCGTTTCTCTTGACAATGACTAACATGGATGCCGGTGATGCGACCGGAACGCGGACGTTTGGAAACTTCTCCGCCCGCAGTACTCAATGAGTGCGCTCGTGAAAACCTACACACGATCTAGATTTGGTTCGGCTTAATGAACGCCGATGAGTCGCCTTGATTGCGACGGGGCCAAGTAAGGACATTTACAGGGGATTCTCGCTGGTGACTGTCCGCTACTGGCCATACCCGTTCACAAACGAACAGACCAGCAACCTGCCAACGAACCCTTGACACATTGTTATCAGCCCTTTGCAAGTTGGATCGTTTGGCCTCGGAATTGCTTTTGATCCCCTTAAAGTCCGTGTGGGGCTGCTTTCCCAAGATTGCGGAACGCGGGCGTATCTGATGGCACTGATGCGCGGATCGGAGGTCGACGATGGGAGTGCTTTTTCAGGACTTGCGTCTTGCACTGCGGCAGATGAGGAGGCGGCCGGGATTCACGACGGTTGTCGTGCTTACCCTCGCTCTCGGCATCGGCGCCAACACGGCGATTTTCAGCGTGCTGGATGCCGTGCTGCTGCGGCCATTGCCATTCAATCGGCCAGAGCAGTTGGTGAAGCTCTGGACGCGCTTTACCGGCATCGGCTTGCCGAACGACCAGAATTGGGTCTCCCCGCCGGAGTTCATGGATTTCCAGCGGTTCAATCGGAGCTTTTCCGACCTGGCCGCGATCGATTCCGGCTCCTTCAATATCGGCGTCAAGGGAAGCCCGCAACGGGTGGTGGGTGCATCGGTGTCTCCGAGCCTGTTCCCGATGCTGGGCGTGCAGCCGCTGCTGGGACGGAATTTCCGGCCGGAAGAGGGACAGGAAGGTCACGACCACGAGGTCATTCTTAGCCACGGCCTTTGGCAGCGGGCTTTCGCCGGCAATGCGGGTGTGATCGGAAGCACAATCCACGTGGACGGCGTCCCGATGTACGTGGTCGGAGTGATGCCCGCTGGTTTCGCTTATCCCGATGAAACAGAAATCTGGGGACCTCTGGCATTTTCGCCAGGCGATCTGAGCGCAAACAGCCGCGGAAACCACGGGCTGGAAGTTCTGGCCCGGATAAAGCCCGTTGTGTCTCTCGCGCAGGTGCGGTCCGATGTGGATCAGTTGGGCAAGACCATGATCGAACAGAATCGCTCCTACCCATATGAGCGCTATGGCTTCGCGGTGATCATGAACCCCTTGCTGAATGAGACGGTTGGAGACGTCAAGATCGCTTTGTGGGTGATCATGGCGGCGGTCGCGCTGGTGTTGCTGATTGCCTGCGCCAACGTCGCCAATCTGCTGCTGGTGCGGTCGTCCGAGCGCCAACAGGAGATGGGGATCCGCATGGCCCTGGGCGCCAGCGGGTGGCGGCTGACGAGGCAGTTGCTTACCGAGAGCGTCCTTCTGGCGCTAGTGGGTTGCGCCGCGGGACTGGCCGCGACACCTTGGATGCTGCGGGGTTTGATTGCCATTTCGACCGCTTCTCTTCCACGAACGGTGAATACGGCTGTCAATAGCCGGGTGGCGGCTCTCGCATTCGTCGTCTCGATGGCGACTGGAATTCTGTTTGGCCTGATGCCGGCATTGCAAGCGAGCCGCACCGAAAACTGCGATGCGCTGAAGGGCGGGCGCAGCACGGAGGGCGCTAAATCGAAGCGCGTGCGCAGCGCACTTGTGATTGGAGAAACCGCTCTTTCCCTTATCTTGTTGGCTGGGGCGGGACTTTTGATGCGCAGTTTTGGGCAGGTTCTCAAGGTAGATCCGGGCTTTCAACCCAAAGATGTGCTAACGATGAGGCTTGCGCTTCCGAACGCGGAGTACAGCAGGCCCGAACAAGTGCGCGGATTCTATTCCGAGCTTCTCGATCGGATTCAGAAATTGCCCGGCGTCCGATACGCAGGAGCTGTTTCCGCGCTGCCCTTGGGCGGAGTGGGCGGCTCGGGGACCATCACCGTTGACGCTCCTTCTGTTCGATTGGAGGATACGGAGCCCGAGGCAGATGGGCGCGTTGTCACTCCCGACTACTTCAAGGCCATGGGCATTTCACTCGTTAAGGGCCGGTATTTCGAAGAGCGGGATTCAGATACAGCGCCGGGGGTTGCGATCATCGATGAATCCCTGGCCCAAACCTATTGGCCAAATCAGGATCCGATTGGCAAACGGCTGCATGGCGGCAACCACCCCTCTAAAGCTCCGTGGACGACGATTGTTGGTGTAGTCCGGCATGTCAGGAACCGAACGTTGGAGGCCCGCTCGCGTGTGGAGGTTTACTTTCCTCAAAGTCAGTCTCCTTCCGGGGCAATGGCGCTGGCCATCCTGACATCAGGAAACCCGATGAACCTGGCGACAACGGTTCAGAAGGAAGTTTCCACACTCGATCCGGAGTTGCCGGTCTACCGGGTACGCACAATGAGCGAGGTGATGGGAGAGTCCGTTGCTCGCCGCCGATTGGCGTTGATCCTGCTCGCCGTTTTCGCCGGGCTGGCTTTGGTGCTGGCCTCGGTGGGAATTTACGGCGTTACCTCGTACGTGGTGACGCAGCGCCAACAGGAGATCGGCTTGCGCATGGCGTTGGGCGCTGGGCGGGGTCAGGTGTTGCGCTTAATGATCGGGCAAGGCATGGAGACCATCCTGTCTGGTCTGGGGATTGGGTTGCTGATGGCGCTGCTGCTGACACGCCTGATCGGAGGGCTGCTGTTTGCGGTTGGGCCAGCCGATCCATTAGCTATCGGAGGAGCAGCAATGGTGCTCATGGTTGTCGCTTTCTGCGCCATCTTTATTCCTGCGCGGCGGGCGAGCAAGATGAACCCCATGGAAGCGTTGCGATACGAGTGAGAGGAATTCTCTTGCACCAGTACCCAACAGGAGATTCTCTGCGGCTTCGCGGGTAACCAGAACTCGAAGGCATTTCCGACAGGGATTTTCAACTGGAAATGGACAGATCTGCGACACGAAGAGTGACAGCGGCAGTGCCGCATCGGTCGAGAAAATGCCATCCAGCACAATTCTCAGGTAGCACGAGGTCAACTAGATTGGTTGGAGCTTTCTCATTCCGCTGCACAAAATCGCAAGCAAATTCATCAATGTAGTCGAATTTGTAACGGTCAAAGCACCCAAAACCACAAGCATCAACAAGGATCGGCCTCCACACAGTAAGCAAAACAGGCAAGAGCCATAACAGGCGCAGCATGAGATCAGTTTGACACAGTGAAAGGCCGAATCAGATCGATCATTTATCTTCTTGATTCGACGGCAGATCATCAATTTGGCGAGGCACAGGATGAGCGAGTTGGCCTGTCTTCAACAACTGATTGAAATTTGCCTGAAGCAGCCTGATTTGCTCTTCCCATAGAACTCCGAGTGGTGTATGCTGATCTTCCATAGAAGTTCGAGTGGAGGGCTCGTTGATGGCCAACAGGAGTCAGTCGGATGGAGAGATGCTGAAGGGGACGCTCGACATGATGATCCTGCGTACCCTGATCACTGATGACGCGCACGGGCACACGATCGCCAAAGTGATAGAGCGGACCTCGGAAGATGTGCTCGAGGTGGAGCAGGGCTCGCTTTATCCCGCGCTGCACCGGCTGGAGGACCGCGGTTGGGTTTCTTCTTACTGGGGTGCAAGTGAGAACAATCGCAAGGCGAAGTTTTACCGGTTGACCGCCGCGGGAAAAAAACAGCTTGTTCGTGAAACGAACCGTTGGCGCCAGATGGCCCGCGCCATTGGACTAGTAATGGGCGACGAGACTGTCGCAGATGGGGGGACCGGATGAATTGGTCGAGGTTTCTTCACCGTAAACGTGCGGACGCCGAATTGCAAGAGGAGATGATAACTTTTTTATCCGAGGAGATCGCCGAGAACATGGCGCGAGGGATGCCGGCTGAAGAAGCCCAGCGGCAGGCCAGAATCAAGTTCGGGAATCCTCAAAAAGCTCGAGAGACACTGTGGCGGCAAAACACGTTATCCGCGTTTGATAAGCTTGAGCGCGATCTGAAGTATGCTGCCCGAACTCTGGTCCGCACGCCCGGGTTCTCGGTGATCGCGATCGCCGTGGTGGCTCTGTGTATCGGCGCCGCCACATCTCTGTTTACTATCGTGCGCTCAGTACTGCTGAGGCCGCTTCCGTTTCGCGATCCTGACCAGCTGGTAATGATCTTCGAGCACTTCCGGGCGCCGCAGTTAAATCAGCAGGTGTTCAACTACAATGTCGCGGCTCCGGCTGACTACTATGACTGGCGCGCGCAGACCCATGGTTTCGAGGATATGGCTATCTGGCGCTGGTCGCAGTTCAACCTCACCGGGGAGCGTGGGGAGCTGCCTGAAGTTATCGCGGCAGGTTCGGGGGCATGGAACCTCTTCCCCCTGCTTGGCGTCCAACCGACATTTGGCCGTACCTTTACCGAAGCTGAAGATCGTCCTGGCGGTCATGTGGTGATGCTGAACTGGAGTGTGTTTCAGCGCCGCTTCGCAGGCGATCCTGCGATTGTCGGCCGGCAAATCCATCTGGACAGCAAGCCCTTTACGGTGGTCGGTGTGCTTCCAGCCTGGTTCAGCTACCCTGACGCGGAGGTTCAAGTATGGGTGCCATTTGCAGCAGCGGCCATGCCTGAGATGCTCAACCACCATGATTGGCACCAGAGCCATGTGGTGGCGCGCATGCGACCGGAAGTAAGCTTGGCCAACGCGATGAGCCAGGTGGAGGCTGTGCAGTACAGGCTGCACCTGCAGTACTTAAATGCGCCAGTTGCGGAGGATGTGGTATCACGAACGCTCATCGACGATCTGGCACAGGGCGTGAGGAAACCTCTGGTCATCTTGATGTTCGCTGTGGCGTGCATGTTGCTGATCGGCTGCCTGAATGTGGCCAACCTGATGGTGGCACGCGGCGCGGCGCGTCAGAAAGAGGTGGCGATACGGGTCGCTTTGGGGGCGCAACGGCTCACGCTGATTCGCGAACAGATGACGGAGAGTTTGCTGATTTGCGTTGCCGGTGGAGCGTCTGGAGTCCTTCTGTCTTCGTTGGCTACCAGGTGGCTGGCAAGAGCATGGAAGGATCTTCCCAGCGCGCAGAGTATTCAGGTAGATGGAGCTGTGGTCGCATTTGCCTGCGCACTGTTGTTTGCGGCTGCGCTCTTGGCAGGTCTGCTGCCAGCCCTCTCGTCTACCGGCAAAACGGTTCTTGCAGCTCTGCAGGCATCTTCGCGCACTGCTGGAAGCAACGTGTCACGCACCGCGCTGCGCAAGATGCTGCTCACGGTTGAAATTGCTATCACGGTTGTTCTATTGATTGGCGCCGGCTTGCTGCTCAAGAGCTTTCTCCGCTTGCGGTCGACTGACGTCGGCTGCGTGACGGATAACGTGCTCACCATGAGCTACAGCCTGCCCGACAATAAATACGACAAACCTGCAAAGGTGGATGCCTTCAACGAAGCATTGCTGGAGCGGCTTCGCGCCATGCCAGGTGTGCGAGGAGTTGCTCTGGGGTCGGTGTTGCCGGGCGGAGGATATGGCGGAGACGATGTCTTCTACATCCCCGAACATCCGCCGATCAAACCTGGTGACGAGTTGCCGGATGCGCACTATCGTACGGCCGATCCAGGATATTTCAGCGCGCTCAAAATTCCTCTGCTGAGCGGACGCTATTTCACTGGCCAGGATCGTCTGAACCAAGCCAACAAGATCATCATCAGCAGCCAGCTGGCCAGGCAGTACTTTCCCGGCGAGAATCCGATCGGCAAGCACCTCCACGTGAGCGCTCGAAACGACACCAGGTACGAGATTGTCGGGGTAGTGGGCGATACCATGTGGCGTGTTTCGGAGCCGATGAAATCGACCATGTATTTCCCGATCCTTGTCGGAGACAACCTCGACGGCATGGCGCTCGCGGTGCGCACAGCCACCGACCCTCTGGCGCTTTCTATCTCGGTCCAGAAGCAGTTCGCAGCTCTTGACCCGGAACTTCCGGTTTCGGACGTAATGACGATGCAGCAGGTCATCGGAGAGTCCTTGGGGAATGCCAGCTTGAGCGCTTCGCTGGTACTGGCCTTCGCGGTGCTGTCGCTGGTGTTGGCTTCAGTGGGATTGTATGGAGTGCTGTCCTACTTGATGACGCAGCGCATGACAGAACTTGGCATTCGCATCGCGCTCGGCGCGCGACGAGAACAAATACTTCGCCTGATGCTGCTCGACGGCCTGCGCCCAGCGCTGTTTGGGCTCACACTCGGGCTCATCGCGAGTGCCGCTGTGACCCGCGTGATCCAGACCGTGCTCTACGGAATGAAGCCCCTCGATCCGGGAGTATTCTGTGCGGTCGCAGCAACGCTGCTGCTGGTGGCTATGCTGGCCTGCCTGGTTCCCGCGTGGCGCGCATCGCGACTGGATCCCATGCAGGCGTTGCGGGCTGAGTAGCCATGAACTCAAATGCAAGGCTTGAAACGCGTGTACAGGCGCAGTCACGCCGTCAAGGTCTGCGTCAATTATTTCGCCATGATCAGCTTAAATGCGCGCCTTACCGCGTCCAGTGCGCTGCGGTTGCGCCGATAGGCGTACTGTTCCGGTTGCAGATCGGCTTCGAGGAAGGGGTCGAGCACCAAAACGGCCGCCATCATCACCGCTCAATCGCGGATGGCGGGGATACCTAACGGACGCTGTTTCCCCCCGGGCTTAAGTGCACCACAGCCTCGGCGTGCCTGGAGCAAGTCTCTGATCCGGATTGAGGCCACGTGTCATGATGAGTTGAAATCTCGCGATAGAAATAACTCGGCTGCAGTGAGTCTTCGAGCAACGCGCATCGGCGATTATGCAGCAACCAATATTCTTGCATGGCGGATAATCCTCCTGCTCGACTTATGCTTCCATTCTGTCGCGCGAGGCGAACAGTTATTCGTAGCGCAGCGACTGTATAGGATCGATTCCGATGGCGCGCCGCGCAGGAACGTAACAAGCCACCAGAACCACAACCATCATTACGAGCGTTGCAGCAGCAATGGTGACGGGGTCGGTGGGTGTGACATCGAACAGGAGGCTCTTCATCACCCGTGTAGATGCGAACACGCCAAGAATTCCGACGACAAGCCCAATTAGCGCAAGACGTGCGCCATAACCCATGACCAGGCTCAGCACATCGCTACGGCGCGCGCCGACAGCCATCCGAATGCCAATTTCGTGAGTTCTTTGGCTCACGGTGTACGACATCACGCTGTAGATGCCAACCGACGCCAGGATCACCGCCAGGCCCGCGAAGAGTGCGAGCAATGCCATGTTGAAGCGGCGCTCGCTGAGAGAAAGACCCAGCATCGCCACCATGCTTGTTACGTGGTCTACCGGGATTCTGTTGTCGAGAGACCAGATTTGTCCTTTGATTGCTGGCAGAATTCTCTCAGAATTGTCAGACGCACGGACTACAACAGACATCCAGCGCCTCCACGCCTCATTCGATTGCGAGAAGGGCGTGAATACAGCTGGATAAGCCGGCTCGGCAAGAGAGGACTGCTTCACGTCGCCGACGACGCCGACGATAGTCATCCATCTTGACGAATCGGTATCGCGAGCCCAACGAATCCGCTGACCGATCGGGTTTTGACCTGCGAAGAGTTCCCGAGCGAAGGCCTCATTGATGACGGCCACGAGCGGGTGATCTTCCCGGTCCATATCTGTCAATATGCGGCCCGCGCGGAGAGGAATCTGCATTATGCCAAAGTAGTTCCCCATCACGCACGACGTGTCCACTTCGGGCTCGGAGCCTTCGGGTAGAGGCTGCCGTCCCTCGATGGCCAGGCTGTGTGTCAGCTCGCTGCCATTCAGAGGAACGTCGCCGACCATCGCAGCTTCAACTCCAGGGAGAGAGTTCAACCTGGCCAGAAGTTCGCGCCGGAACAGGGTCTGCTTCTCAATCGCATCGTAGCGCGTGGCCGGCAGTTGAATGGGAATGGAAGTTAAACGCTCTGGATTGAAGCCAGGGTCCACCGAGCGCAGCCGGGCGAAGCTCTTGATGAGCAAGCCTGCCCCGGCAAGGAGCATGATTGCCAGCGCAAGCTGGGCTACTACAAGAATCTTGCGAAAGCTGAGAGCTGTGAGCCCTGCAGTTGCGGTCCGCCCTTCCTGCTTCAAAGCCTCGGCTACATCCACGCTCGAGGCGCTCCAAGCCGGCGCAAAGCCAAAGACAAGCCCAGTCAGGGTTGACACTACCAAGCCAAAAAACAGAACTCTGGAATCCATCGAAATGCCGCTCAGATGAGCAAGCGTTACCGGCTTGGCTGCGACCAGTAGGTCGATTGTCAGCTTTGCCAGCACCATCCCCGCGCCTCCACCCAGCACGGCAAGCACAACGCTTTCCGTCAACGCCAGAGACATCAGGCGTCGCCGGCCTCCGCCAAGCGCTGCCCTTACCACCATTTCGCGACGACGCGTCGCACTGCGAGCCATCAGCAGGCCAGCGAAATTTGCGCATGCAATGAGCAGCACCACCCAAACTGCTCCGAATAGCACTTGCAGAGCAGGCTTGATGTTGCCCGTTATCAACTCTTGAAGGCCTACAGGGATCGTCCGGCGGCCTCGTTCCTCGCTTGGGTAGTTTTCCGCAAGCCTGGCGTCGATTGCGGTCATGCCCGCTCGGGCGTGCTCCAGGGTGATGCCCGGCTTGAGCCGCCAATAGGAACGCATGAAGTGGACGCCGCGATACGCGGCTGCTTCCGGATAAGCGACCCAGAGGGATACGAAGACGTCGAGGTCCGATTCCGGCGCGCCAAAGCCTTCTGGCATCACTCCGATTACCGTATAAACGTTGCCGCTGAGGGTTACCGTCTTGCCGACGATATTTGGGTCGCCCCCAAGGTGCTCTCGCCAGAACGGATAGGCGAGCACAGCGACGCGGGGACCTCCCTTGTGGTCTTCGCTTGTGGAGAGAGTGCGGCCTAACTTTGCTGGGACTCCCAGTACCTGGAACAGTCCGGCATCCACAAATCCCGCATGCACTCCCAGCGGTTCGGCGCCGCTGGTGTAATCCATCGGCTCAGGATTGACGGCTCCGCCGGAGGAGAAAAGACCGCTGCTCTGAGCACGGACGTCTTCAACATCGGGGAGGGACTCGTTATCTCGCCACGTGACCAGTTCGCCCGGACTTGCATAGGGCAACGGGCGGAGTAGCGCGGCGTTTATCACCGTAAAGATCGCCGTGTTGGCTCCGATCCCAAGGGCCAGCGTGATCACGCAGACCAGGGTGAATGCCAAGTTCTTTTGTAACTGGCGGAAGGTGAACCGCAGATCCTGAAGAATGCTCTCCATCGTTCAATCCTCTCAAACTGCAGCTTTACAGCACGTTACCTGCCAATCAAGAATCGTTGCTAATCCTCATAGTTGCCTTAGTCTTAGTCCGATTGGGCTTCTGAGCCTCTGATCAGCCCATGTTCGGTTCCGCATTGGGCTGTCCGTTTTCGAACAAGTTCAGAGGTTCCCATAGAATGCCCCGCGACTCCGCGGCTAGCTGCCTGTGGGAGGGTTCGGTAACCTGAGACGATCTTCCGAAGCCATGCACCGACCTCGGGCACGCGATCATGCATTCGGCCCTGTAGCTCGACCTTGATGGCCTTGAGCTTGGAAACCATTCGCTTCTTCGCAGTGATCCGTCTCTCTGAACTGCTCTCCATTCCTGTTGCCAGACTGACCGTCGCTGCATCCTTCTTGCCCCCGCCACCATGCGCTTTGCCACAAATCCGTTTGCATTTTCTCTCAAGGTGGTTAAATAGGCATGCAGCGGATGGGTCGCTGCTAAGCAATTCTGCTGTTCGGGGGCTGTGGATGGCCGGGTGAGTCCGGATAGCGGACCCGGTTCGACATGGAAGAAATTCGGTGGATTGACACACGAATCGGAAAAGGGGTGCAAAATGAGGGACTTCTTCAAAGCGCTTGCGATGGTGTTTCCTTTGGGAGCAAGAGGCTGCACTCTTACTTAGATCCAACACTCCAGAAGGGACCATGCGCAATTTTTTTCTAGGTTTCGTGGTAGGAATTCTGATACTTCCAGTCGTGGCGCTGGCAGCGGCGTGGCTAGGTGTGCTGCCGACAAACGCGAATGCGACCCCTTCCAGGTTGGAAAGGGCCTTCGCGCATCTCGCCCTCAATGCGGCCGCGGAGCGACGCGCACCGCACCTCGCGAATCCCATTCCGCCCACGGAACAAAACTTGATGGCTGGAATGAAGCTTTTCAAGAACGATTGTGCGGGCTGCCACGGTGACCCCAATACTGCGACCGTCAGCGACGCTAACAACAATCTCTATCCCAGTCCCCCTCCGTTTGCACTGCATCCCCCGCGCAAGCCGGACTATCAATTGTTCTGGATCGTCCAAGGTGGGGTGCGATACTCGGGCATGTTCGGATGGGCCGGGCAATTCGGAAAAGACGCATCGGGCAAGGACATCTCGGATGAAAGAATATGGACCGCAGTCACCTTTCTGACCCATCTCGACTCCCTGCCGCCTGCGGTTGATGCCGAATGGCGCAAGAAGACGAACAATTAGTTTAGTTGGGATTAAATCAAGAGCCGAGAACCGGACCGATGGATGATGCTGATGAAAAGCTGCACGACGTTCACGCTTGTTTTCCTGTGTTTCGCAAATGCCGTGCAAGCACGCTCTGCGGACACAACTTCTGAGTTGTCCTCACGCGTTGACAACAAAGCTGCATTATGGAGTGGATCACGAGTTCCTTATCCGCTAGGTCGACCGGAATAGAGTTCTGGTAGCCATCACCAAACCACTTCAGTTGTCTCAGCCCTCCTGAACAAATCATGAGGTTCGGTAGATGATGATCCATGCGGTACTGGCAGGCGATGAGGTCCTCGCTCGGCAAAAGCTGCGCCGGCTTCTTCGAGATGAGCCGGAGATCGAGATTGTCGGCGAATGCGCGACAGTCCCTGAGACGATTGAGTTGGTGCGTGCAACTGGACCAGAACTGTTGTTTCTCGACATACGGATGCCAGGTATGGACGGGTTTGATGTGATAGGTGCTCTTTCTGCCTGCAAAGACTTCACGATGCCAAACATTATCTTTACCACCGCATACGATCAATATGCTTTACGAGGGTTTGAGATCCATGCCGTTGACTATCTGCTTAAGCCGTTCACTTCTGAGAGACTGCATTCCGCCGTCGACCGTGCTATTGAGCGGACTCATCCTCCGGAGTTAAGAACAGTTCGCAGCAATGGTTTCATCCGCAATGGCACTGCCTTTTCTACGCGCATCGTCTTCAAATCACAAGGCAGAATTCTCTTCCTTCCCGTGTCGGACATTCGCTGGATAGGGGCAGAAGAGAACTATGTTCGCATTTACGCGGAGACAGAGACGCACCTCCTACGCGATACGATCTCTCACCTGGAGGAAAGACTAGATCCAGAAGCGTTTCTTCGCGTCCACCGGTCCTCGATCGTCAATCTTCAATACGTCAAAGAGGTTCGGAGCGAGCCGAACGGTGATTTTACAGTCGTAATGGTCAACGGACAAAGGGTGCCGATGAGCCGGAGCTATCGCTCTCGTGTTAGCGAATTGATGATTCGGGCCTAAACGGATCTACGGATTTATGCATTGATTTCGCATGCCCATTTTTCTGACTTCCGTGAGAGTATGCGACTGGCCTCCACGTTTCGGCGATTCGTCCCTGCTTTGTACCCTTCGGCTCTGCGATACAAAATCGTGAACCGCAATTCACGCTATATCCCAAATGACATACTTATTGATATCAAAGGTCAGCCCGACTTACCATGAGCAATTCAACTCGGCGCTGATCGAGCCCTGCAGGAAGCGTTTTGTCTCTAGATTAGACTTTTCGTCACATATACCAGCTTGACTGAACCATTTGGAGCCGCGACTGCTTCTCGCATAGTCCAGGAGCGAAGCGTTATGTCTCAAACTAAGCAGGATTCTCAGGATACTGCTGATGGAATACTTGCAGCTTCCGGCCCAATATCGCTGGACGTCCTGGCTTCGGTGCAAATCGAAGCTGAACTTCGTCGGGTTCTCTATGCACTTGCGACACCGGAGTACATGGAAGCATGGCTGCAGTTGCCTGAAGCTGACAGAGTGGAGTGCCACTCTGAACGTAGATCATTTGATAGGTTTCGGATTGATCTGTTTTCCTGTGGTAAGCGGCAACAAAGCATTTACGCGTCGTGTCTCTTGTCGAAGCCCAATAGGGTCACATACCTCTGGGAGAGGACCGGTGCGGGAAATCGCGTCAGATCCGTGGTCGAAATTCATCTCTTGGGCGGCCCAGCCCGCTGCAATCTCAAGTTGAAGCATAGCGGCCTGTTCAGCCGGGATGAAAGGGAGTGGCATTCCAAGATGTGGAATCGCTCGCTCGACAAGCTAAGCAGATTGATTGAGGGCATCGGAATCGCACCGTTGAATCGCGACACCGTCGCCGTTTCTTGAGAGTCGGATTCCTGCAGGCGGGGACGCTCCTATTACTGTAGCTGATCAGTGAAGTGGAATTGTGATTTCGGGAAAAGGGTTCTCGGCCATGGTTTTTCCGTCTATTCAAAGAGGCCCACCGAGAAGGTGGCTGCGCCTTGGCGCGAGAGACCAGTTGATCGGTAAGCCAAAGCACTCTCACTCCTTCGGCTTTTTGAGATTTTCCGAGTGGAGAGAACCTCCGGTGCGATCCAGCAACGTTTCCAGATTCACATCGGAATGCATGCCGGCGCAAAGCCTGACCGAATGTATTCCGTGCGTTCCGACAAGAGCGTCGTTGCGTTAGCGGCAAATCTGGCTGTTCTGGTCCTGACGCCGATCATTCAACTCGACATTGCATTTATTGGCGCTGCGTCCACAATATCCGTGATCGTACCGAGAATACACCGGAGCGCAGAAGAGTCAGCTCGGGCGAGACTTGGCAACAGACACCGCTTCTGAGCGCATTATTTCTTGCGATGTGAAACTCCGCCTGAGTGTTTGCGTTTCGGCAAACAGGTCTTTGCCTGCTGAGGTGTGAGGAATGGTCACATCTCCGGATTACCTTTTCCCATGTAATTCCCCGACGCACCGGTCCACCCAACTTGCTGGTGCAGCTTTCCTGAACAACGCAGAACTGAGAGAATCAGGTTCATGTTGCAGCTACGGTGGTTTCGATGGACTTTGGTCTTTGTGGGATGGACCTGTGCCGGATTATTTTTTGCCAGCCAGACTTACGTCGCCTACAGGTATTCCGGGGGACAAGCCCACCTCGGAGTTATTCTGAAGCTCAATCTGGCCGATTGGTACCTGTGGGGGCTGCTGGCGCCCGGAATCATCTGGCTCGGGCGCAGGTTCCCGCTGGAACGTGAGCATTGGGCACGAAGTACAGCCACTCATTTGATCGCGGGTGTGGGCGTCGCGCTCCTGAAGTGGTGGTTGGACAATCTTTTCCGTCACTACGTCCTGGGCCTTCCGAGTGGCATGTCATTGGCCTATGTGTTCCATGGCAATTTGTTGACCTACTCAATTCTAGTGGCGGCAACTCAGGGGTATCTTTATTACCAGAGCTATCGACAAGGAGAGATGCGATCGGCGCAACTCTCCGCGCAACTGGCGCAAGCCCAACTGCAGGCGCTGCGCATGCAGTTCCATCCCCATTTCTTGTTCAACACCTTGAACTCCATCGCTACTCTGATTCACAAGGACCCCAATGCCGCCGACCAGATGACTGCTCGGCTAAGCGATCTGCTGCGGCTCACGCTCGAAAATATAGGCGTCCAGGAAGTCCCGCTTGCGCAAGAGCTGGAGTTTCTGGAGCGTTATCTGGAAATCGAGAAAACGCGATTTTCCGACCGGCTGGTGGTTCGGATCGACGTTGCTCCCGAAACGCTTGATGCCAGCACTCCCTACCTTATCCTTCAACCGCTGGTGGAGAATGCGATTCGCCACGGGATCGCGGCTCGCTCCTCGCCGGGCTGCGTCATTGTGCGCGCCGCGCGGGATGGCGGGATGCTTGTCCTCGAAGTGAAAGATGATGGTCCGGGAATCCGGTCCGCAGCGGCTTCGAACAGTGGTATCGGGATTTCAAGCACGCGAAGAAGACTGGAAACGCTTTACGGCGATGCGCACATTTTCGAATTGAACGACGCGGCGGAAGGTGGCTTGGCGGTGAAGCTGGCTTTCCCATTTCGATTGGTACAACCCGCGGCGAATGCTTCCAACAAAGAGGGAGGGCGTGGTTGAAAATCCGAACGCTCATCGTGGATGACGAACCTCTGGGCCGGGAACGCATTCGTACACTCCTCAGTGACGATGCGGAGATCGAAGTTGTGGGCGAGTGTTCGGATGGAAAACAAGCCGTTGCCGCCATCGAGCGAACTAGGCCCGACCTCGTCTACTTGGATGTGCAGATGCCAGAGATGGATGGTTTCGCGGTCCTCGACGCGATCACCGGCGAGCGGATGCCCGCCATCATTTTCGTCACGGCCTACGATCGCTATGCAGTGCAAGCTTTCGAGGTGCATGCACTGGATTATCTTCTGAAGTCCTTTGACCGCGAGCGGTTTCAGGCTGCCTTGCGGCGGGCCAAAGAGCAAATCCGTGGTTCGCGGGAAGGTTTTTGGAACGAACGGTTGACAGGATTGCTCGAAGACCTGCAGGCGCGGCAGAAGCGTTTGACGCGGCTTGTCATCCGGTCCGCGGGTCGAATCTTTTTTCTGCGGGTGGAAGAGATTGATTGGTTGGAAGCAGCAGACAATTACGTGCGCATCCATGTGGGGCGCGAATCTCATTTGATGCGCGAGACCTTACAATCGCTCGAAGGTCGGCTCGATCCTTCCCGATTCCTTCGCATCCATCGCTCTACCATGGTCAATCTGGATCGCATCCAGGAGTTGCAACCGCTGTTCCACGGTGACTACGTCGTCAAACTGTTGGACGGCACGGAACTGAGCCTCAGCCGGAATTACCGGGAGAGGCTGGGCGGGCCGCTGGGCCCGTTTCTCTGAATTGCTCTCCATTCCTGCTGCCAGACTGACCGTCGCTGCATCCTTCTTGCCCCCACCACCATGCGCTTTGCCACAAATCCGTTTGCATTTTCTCTCAAGGTAGTTAAATAGGCATGCGGCGGATGGGTCACTGCTAAGCAATTCTGCTGTCCGGGGCTGTGGATGGCCGGGTGAGTCCGGATAGCGGACACGGTTCGACGTGGAACAAATTCGGTGGATTGACACACGAATTGGAAAAGGGGGTGCAAAATGAGGGACTTTTTCAATGCGCTTGCGATGGTGGTTTCCTCTGGGAGCAAGAGGCTGCGTTTCTTACTTAGATCCGACAGTCCAGGGCGCGGTATGCGCTCATTTCTTCTAGGGTTCGTGCTAGGAAGTCTTGCCCTTCCAGTCGTTGCGTTCACAGCGGCGTGGCTGGGTGTGCTGCCGACAAACGCGAATGCGACCCCTTCCAGGTTGGAAAGGGCCTTCGCGCATCTCGTCCTCGATGCGGCCGCGGCGCGGCGCGCACCGCACCTTGCGAATCCCATTCCGCCCACGGAACAAAACTTGATGGCTGGAATGAAGCTTTTCAAGAACGATTGTGTGCAACGTTTCTAAGGTACGTCGATCGTATGGTCGAAAATGCATCCAAAGAGGCTCGTGATGGAAGAGAGTTTGAGTATTAGGCAGGAACACTCTGGCACCCTTGGTCAACTTTATAGGAAACGAGGAGACAATGGTCGTGCCTGCACGAATCGCTCGACCCACTTTCTGGCACTGAGGCTTACGTCATTGGCCTGCGCCCCTCCCGAGAAGTAAGACGGCTGACGGGCGCTTCAACACACCTGCGCCAGGCGGTTGGTAAATCTGACGAGGGAGACGGCGATGAGTGCGAGGCGCAACGGGGCTATCTGTGAATTCTGACGGTCGATGGACGTGCTGCAAACCGTGGACAAGACACTTCACATGCGATCAAACACTGGCAATTAGGCAAATCGAAACACGAGGAGAACAACTATGGCAAAACGTCGCCTGCAACTGAGCAGTAAGACAAGATGGCTCTCGCTCGTCGCAATTCTGCTGGCAATCACACCTGCGATGGCACAGTTTCCAGATAAATTCACCAATTTGCAGGTATTGCCTAAGGACACTTCCAAGAACGACCTGCAGGCTACCATGCGCGGCTTCGCCTTCGCCTTGAACGTTCGCTGTCCCTACTGTCACGTGCAAAAGGCCGATATGAAGATGGACTTCCTGGCCGACGACAAAGATACCAAGAAAACAGCGCGCGTGATGCTGCAAATGCTCGCGACCATTAACCGGAACTACGTCAGCAAGATCGGCAAGCCGGCGCCGGTGCAGGTGGAATGCGTAACCTGTCATCACGGCCTCACTCAGCCGCGCCAGCTCAACGCCGTTCTTGCCGAAACAATCGAGAAACAGGGCATCGACGGGGCCATCAAGCAGTATCGCGATCTCCGCAGTCAATACTACGGCACCGGCCAGTACGATTTCGGTGAGACGCCCTTGAATCAACTCGCTGAATCCCTCTTGGCCAAAAAGAAGAATAAGGAGGCAGTAGCGATCATGGAGATGCACTTCGCCGCCAACAATCCAACCTCGGTTTGGTCATATCACATGCTCGCCATGTCGCACCAGGCGAACGGAGAGATCGAGAAAGCAATAGCGGATTACGGGAAAGCTTTCGAGCTCCATCCCGACGATAGCTGGGCAAAACAACAGATCGACGCGCTCTCAAAACCCAAGTAGGACTGCAATCCCCCTCGGACCGCAGCAATTGTGAACAGGAGCCGCACTCCGGGAAACTAGACCTGGAGGAAGCCTTCTTCGACGATTCCTTCGCTGGGCAAAACAGGGGAAGATCGACAGAAAATTAGGACTTGAGACACTGTAAAAGGGGGTGAATTGAAGAACTTCATCGTTGGTGCCATCGCTGCAATCGGGGTCACTTTCGTTGGCACGCTTGTGTACCTCGGGCTCGGACTCGCCCCTGTGGGAGCCGATGCGAAGCCTCCCGCTTGGGAAGGTGGACTCATGTATTCCACCGTGCATGCGTCGGTCCGGCGGAGAGCACCGAAAATGCAAAGTCCGCTGCCGCCTACGAATGAGACCGTGATTGCGGGGGGAAAGCTCTACATGGACGATTGCGGCGGATGCCACGGGCCGCCTGGGGGTCCCGCTACCAAGTATCCCACCACGTTTTACCCCCAAGTGCCGCAATTTCCCTCGGTCGGAACGCAATACTCGGAAGCAGAGGTGTTCTGGGTGGCGAAGCACGGCATCCGCAGAACAGGAATGTTCCCCCAGGGCTCAGACTACACGGATGCGGAATTGTGGAGTCTCTCAGCTTTTATCACAAGGATCAAGAATCTATCTCCCGGCGTCTTGCAAGGCATCCAGCGGCAGTCTAAATAAGAGCAGCAGAAGAGAGGCGCTTCGTGAAGAACTTCATTTTTGGTTTTCTGACAATTATTGCGGTGCTGGCAATCGGCTCATTGGGATACTTGAGGCTGGGCCTCGCCGAAGTTCAAGCCGATGTGACCGCTCCCGTGTGGGAAAGCCAGTTGGCGCAGCTTGCCGTGAAGGCGGCAGTCCGGCGGAGCGTAGCGCGAGTGCAAGACCCCATGCTGCCCACGGATGAAAACCTGATTGCCGCAGGAAAACTCTACTTGAACGTCTGTGCCGGATGTCACGGTAAGCCGGGGAAGGCTCGCGGCAATCCAGTTGGCTATCCACCCCCGCCCCAGTTCTTCCAAGCAGGGACGAAACTCTCGGAGCCGGAACTTTGTTGGATCGTGAAGCATGGCATACGAAATACGGGGATGTCCGCCTACGGCCCGTTTTACACAGATGAAAAAATGTGGAGTCTAGCCGCATTCGTTAAGCGGATGAACAACCTGCCTCCAACGGTGCTAGAGGGTATTCAAACCAAGAATCCTTAAATGCCGTTCCGTTCTGGGCGAAGGCAGCCACGCGTAATCGCAATGTTCTCGTTACAGTGCGATTCTCGCGAATGCTCCGAGGTGGAAGAGATTGTATTCCACAATGATTGCCGACCTAAGTCTCCGAGTACCATCTCAACGACAGTTGGGTCAGACAACAGATCAAGGCACTGCCTTCGCGCAAAGAAACAGTACGAATTACAATAAGTCTGTCCAGATTTCCGCAGCTTCGGACCCTGCGGTCCGACGGATTGCCTGTCGCCGATTAGCGCTCTGGATAAGGCGGAAGAAGGGTTCAGACGCATGAGTGATTATTTCGACTCTCCGCTCTACTTGATGGCCACCGACTCATTTGGGCGCCTTATCGATGCCTGGTTTGGAGATCAGCGGCGATGACCAATGGCACCAATGGAGGGTGTTGCTGGGGATGGGTGCCTCTTCTTGGTAAGCACTTCAGCTTTTGCATACGTGCCCTGAATGAAAGGCAACGAACTACAGGCCTCGCAATTTTTGTCCTGGCTTTCTTAGTACTTGCCCACGCGTCCAATCCCGCAGCCCCTTTGCTATGGAGAGGCATTGAGGCTGGCCCTTACCATGTCGGTTACAAGTCCGCGTGGAAGTGGGATGCCTCGCGTGCATTCTCACCCCGCACCGATTGGCGAGGCAACGTTCTGTACCACGAGGCTGCACGGCCAATCCGACTGAGCACATGGTATCCGGCAACGCCTCACAAGGGTAGCACGCCCATGCCTTACGAGGGGTACTTCCATGCTGACGACGCTCCAGCCGAACTGCATACGCTGGTACAAGCCACAGAGGAGTATGACCGAAGCAGCAACACCAACATGTTTGGCGGCGATGCGATTCTATTGCAACAGCTTTTGCGGACTACAACTGCCGCCTATCGCGACGCCGCATACGCCCAAGGAGCCTTTCCAGTGGTGATCTACTCCATGGGCCAAAACGATTACAATCAGGAAAATGTTGTACTTTGCGAGTATCTGGCGAGTCATGGTTTTATTGTGGTCACCGTTCCCGACCTCGGTCCTTCGTTACTCAAATCGAAAATGCTGGTAAACGATGCTGCGAGCTTCGAAGCTCAGGAAGACGATTTGGAGTTCGCCTTGGCTCAGGCGATACAAATACCTTCAGCCGATGCCAACAAGATTGCAGCCCTGGGGCAAAGCATGGGGGCCATCTATGCCCTTTTGCTCGCAATGCGCGATGATCGCGTGGGAGCAGTCATCGGCCTCGACGGCTCTTACATGACCACGATTCCTCGCTACTACTTCAAGTTTCAAGAGGCTTTTTATTTTGATCCGACCCACTTTCGGGCTCCGCTGCTGAGTCTCTACCGTAAAAATGACAATCCGGATGTGACGATGTCCGAAATCGACCAACTGCGTTACAGTGATCGCTATTTAATGGCTGTCCCCAAGGTGATTCACACCGACTTCAACAGTTTTCCATTACTCACGGTGGACGTACCTGCCTCTAAGCTCGACACCTATGCAAGTAGGCATCGGGACCAGCAGACTGCGGTTTCCGGCCACCTCTTCATCGCAAACTCTGTTCTGGATTTCCTGGAGGGAACACTCAATGGAAATCCTCTATCGATCGGCAGCCTTCAGCAACGCTGTCAACGTTTCTCTCTGGCTGGAACTGCGACCGATTGTAAGCTACTCCCCGGCCTAAGAGCTCCCACTGAAGAGGAGCTTGCCCGTATTGCGATGGCCGACGGAACGGACCAGGCGGTTGCGGCCTATGACGATGCCAAGGCACGCTATCCCGAGGCAGTTATCATCCGCGAGAAAGTGCTGAATCGGATTGGCTCAGAGGCGGGGTATCAGGATCATCGCGAGGATGCAGTGAAGATTTTACAGCTCAATGTTCATGCATGGCCAGATTCATCCGACGCTTACGAGAGCCTCGCCGAGGCCTATGAGGCCAACGGAAAGAAGGATCTGGCTCTGGAAAGTTACAAGAAGTCGCTCGCGCTGAACCCTGGGAATGCAGACGCAAGAGAAGGCCTAAAGAGACTGCAAACCGCGAGACAATAGCGGGTGTATCGGCTTTGAGAAATCAAAAGACATGGCTCTGAACGAGAAACTACTTCGGGTTTTTCTGCTGGCCTCCGTGACTGCGGCTTTTGCGGCCGCGCAGGACTTCCCACTCAAGCGAGTTCCCCAGCTCACCTACCTCGTGGACTACGAGGCATCCTGGTCCCCGGACGGCGGATCCATGGTTCTCATCTCAAGCCGCCATGGCGGCATGAGGGTACATATCCTCGATGCGAGCAGCGACAGGGGCGGCAGCGATTTGCGGCAGATCACGAGCGGCCCAAACGAGGACGATTCGCCGGCTTGGTCGCCCGGCGGTACGCAGATCGCGTTTGTTTCCGTCCGCGGAGATGTTTCTGACATCTTCGTCATGAATGCGGACGGAAGTAATGTGCGGCAGGTCACGCGCGGGCTAGGCCAGAACATCCATCGCATGTGGTCGCCAGACAGTTCGCAAATCCTGTGAAAGTTTCCGTTGGATTAGAAGCGAACTTTCGCCACTAGTTGCACGGTTCGGCCGCCGAACGGATCGCCGTTTAAGTCGGCTGAGGTTTTCACGGCGGAGACCGTACCGAAGAAGGGACCATCCGTAAAGTTTCCGTCCGGTTGGGCAAAGTTGGCATGATTGAACACGTTCGCGGCCTGCAACATGATTTGCAGCGAACGGCTAGAATCGCCACCGAGAGGGATGTTCTTGTAAAGGCTCAAGTCGGTGTAGTTGAAGCCAGGTCCATGAACGAGCCCCCGGCCTGCGTTCCCGAACGTACCGATTGGCTCCTGTGAAAACAGGGAGTGGTTAAAGAAGGTCGCCGTCCCGCTCTGCTGGAAGGTGCTGCGAATATTTTGCTTCGGGATATTGAAAGTCGATGTGACCGGGACGTCCGAGCACGCGTAATAGCTGAACTCGTCGCAATACCCCGAGTTGAAAGTACCGAAGTCGGTAATCACGACCGGGAAGCCGGCTTGGAGAACAGTAAAACCGGCCACATGCCAGGAGCCCAGGATTTCCTTCACCACCGCCTGTTCATTCATCGAAGCCAGCAACGGCACTCCGTAGTCGTATGCAGCCACCAGGCGATGGCGCGCATCGAAGTCCGAGCTGCCATAGCTCAGGTGCGTGAATCCAGGAATGAAGTTCGTTCCGGGACCGTTAAAGCCCGAACTCTCCAGGCCCGATGCGTTGTCCAAGGCATGGCTATAGGTGTAGGCAACGGTAGCGAATAGCCCGTGAGAGAGATTCTTGTTCAGGCTGACTTCCAGGGCGTTGTAATTCGAGGTCGCCGTGGTGGACAGCTCTCCCATGCTCAGGAAGGCAGCTTGGCCATCGAATACTGTCGGCTGCGCGAACAGCGCCGGGTCGTACGCGTGGAGCTGGTTAAAGTTGCCAGTGCAATCCGGGCTGGCCAGGCAGGCTGCATGACCCGCAGGAGTAATCGGATCGCCTTCGTGGACCGTGGCAAGCTTGTGGCCCACCGATCCCACGTACCCAATCTGCAGAATCATGGTGTTCGTCAGTTGGCGCTGCAGATTCAGGTTCCAGTTGTAAATGTAGGGCACGGTGTACTTGGGATCGATGGCGCTGGTGTCCTGTCCCGTATACAGCGCCCAGTTGAGCGCCGAGCCCGGCTTCGGGGGCGTGTAAGGAAATGGACTCGCCTCAGACAACGCGGCATTTCCAGTTACATCCGCAAAGGGGTTCACGAAGCTTGGGCTGCCGCCAATGTCGGCTGCTCCAAAGGAGTTCTTGAAGTTGGGCGTATCGCCCAGGTTTTGCAGTTGGCCTTCTTCAGCGTCGCGATTGAAGTACATTCCGAAGCCGGCGCGGACGGAAAACTTGTGAGCGCCGGGTTCACCGATCAGCGCCGCAGGGCCATTGCTGGGAGACCATGCAAAGCCCACGCGCGGTCCAAAGTGTTTGTACTTGATTTTCGCGCTGCCTGCCGTGTTGCATCCAGGGTCGCCTGGGAAAAGAAGACCAGGGAACCCGCCCGGAAATACCGTGGAAACCGGGCCGCCGACCTGGAAACAGGTAATGCCTTCGCCTTTGAACTGCATGTTCCTGTTGGGAGTCTCTACATCCCAGGCGATTCCATAATTGACGGTCAGATCGCTGGTTGCCTTCCAGCTGTCCTGTGCGAAGCTATAGAACTCATAGGCGATTGCGTCTACGAATCCGTCAGAGGTTTGCTGATAGGTATCGGGGACACCCAGCAGGAAATCGATGCCGGGGTCGCCTGAGCTGTAACCGCCAGCCCCTGAAAAGCCGAACGAGCCGCTGTTGTCGGCGGAGTAGGGATTGTTCACGCGGAACTGTTCAACCGAGGTGCCAATCTTCAGAGTGTGATTGTGGAAGATCCGGGTAAAGTTGTCTCCGGCTGTCACATTGGTGTCCTTGCGGGGCTGTGGACCCTCGCGAGTGAAGCCCAGGCTGAACAGACCCGACAGATTCATGAATGGCACGCCGGACTGAGGATTATTCGGGAAAATGTTGAAACCCACGCTGGTCGGAGACACAACCGCCGCAGGTTCCACCGCGGCAAAGTTGAGGCGGTAGTAACCGGCACGCAGTTCATTCAGGTTGTTCGAGTTGAAAGTGTGTGTCTCGGACGCGGAGAAGAGCTTGAAATGCTCTGCCTGAATGGTTCCGAACCCGGGAAGATCTGAGCCTCCAAAACCCAGGGACGCGGTTGACGGACTCGACTGGAAGATTCCTGTGCCGTAGAGCGCATCGGCGGAGCTGATGTGATAGTCGGCGCGTAGAATGCCCTGGTCGGCTGCGCCTGTGTTAGCGGTGTTGAAGTTGTATTCTGGCGCCAACGACGAGCCGGCGTTGCCTGGTGGCACGTACTTATTCGCCAAGGTGCTCGCAATGGTGTTGAAGTTCGACGGAGCAATCACAACCGAAGAGCCGGCCGGAAAGCACTCGACCCACGTTGATTTGGCGGATCCAGGGCCGCAGATGCCGCCCCCGGTCGTGATTGCAAAGGGGATGGATTTATTGCTCAAACCGACCGTTCCGTCTGGTCCGCTGTTGGCGATGTTGTTTTCGTTTGTGAAGTCTCCATTCGAGAGAATGCCACTCTGGAAGACTGGCGTCTCCGTGGTTTGTCCGGTTCGGTTGCGCAGACCCTGATAGGCCATGAACAGAAAGAGCTTATCCTTGAAGATCGGACCGCCAACGGTGCCGCCGTAGAGATTCTGGTGAAAGGGCGGATGGCCCGCCCCAGGCTGTGTGAAGTAGTTCCCGTTGTTCATGAACGTGTCGCGGTAATACTCGAAGCCGCTGCCGTGGATCTTGTTGGTGCCGGACTTGACGACCTGGTTCACCACCGCACCCCCATTACGCGCAAACTCCGCATTTAAGGTGCTGAGGACGATGTTTTCCTCCGCCAGCGCATCCGGGTTGATCACCAGGCCTTCGTCCTGCAGCGGACCGTCATTGTTGTCGATGCCATCCAGCAGAAACGAATTGCTTGTGGTCTGGCTGCCGTTTGCCGAGAAACTGCCGAACCGGTCGGAAGATTCAACGACGCCCGGCGCCAGCTTCTCCAGCGACGCAGCGTCGCGGCCAAACATGGGAATGTTCTCGATCTCTGTATCGGTGATCGTCTGCTCCAACTGTGTATTGGCCGTCTCCACCTGGACAGCCGATGCATCCACGGTGACTGTCTCCGCAGCGGTTCCCACCTTCAACGTGGCGTTGATTTCCAGGTCGGCATTGGCGGTAAGCGTGATGCCCTTTGATTCAGATCTTTCGAAGCCCGCTGCTTCGATATCGACCGCGTACGGGCCGATCTGCAAAGCGGGGAAAGTGTAAAGGCCACTGCGGTTCGAGCTTGTGACCGTGACAATCCCGGTAGCTGTGTCCAAGGCCGTTACTTTGGCATTTGGCACAATTGCCCCTGTCGAGTCAGTAACAGAGCCGTGGATGGCGGCTGCAGTGACTTGGGCGTGAGCAGCCGGGATGGTGGTGATCGCCAGAAATCCAGCTATGGCCAGCAGGCTCAGAAACGAAGCCACATTCTGAAATCGGGAAAATCGCATCAAATTCCTCCAATATTTAGTGTGGAACGAAAGGGTTGTTTGAAACCTCTCGATCCTAGGATTGTGCTTCAGCGTCTCGGTCAGCACGGAGCCGGTCCGCAGTTGACATGCAAGAAGACCAAAATCGTATGAAACGAAGAGATGGGGTTAGGTTTTATTCCTGCGCGCATGATTGACTCCATTTCATCGAATAGACAGCTGTGTGAAGTAATGATGCATACATCGAGCCAATTTCATGTGAGTCGTGGTATTTGTGACGGAGAGCTTATAACAGGGGCGAATTAGCTTGTTTGCACGAGAACTGGCGAGCGAGCCGCGAAAACATCAGTCTTGACTATGGTTGAGTTCCATAATCTGAAAGAAAAGCAGGATATTGTACATGGCTTCATATTGAGTGACTAACGGTCGTTATTTGGGTACGAATCGCAGTTCCTATGGGTTGTATTGCTGGTGTTGCCTCGCAGGCGCTTCTAATATTGATATAAGTCGATATGAATTGATGGATTCTCTACAAGGTGTAGGAGATGGAACGGCAGCTCCTTGAAACTTTGCCCAAGTGTCCGAAACAGGGCGCGCGAATCAGGAGCAATGTGTGTCTAAGGTGGCCGTCCGAGACCTGACTTGCAAAGAATGGATAATCCGATTCCCGTTGGAGCCATTCCTGTTTAATGCAATCAGGTTCCCAATTTCGATCACTCACCCAATGCAGCAATATGCGCGTAAAGTGTCTGCCGCGATATCTGATATTCAGCTGCCAGCCCGGTCTTCTGCTCGCCAGCCTTAACGCGCTTTCGAATCTCCGCGACCTGTACCGGCGTCAGCGATGGCTTCCGCCCCTTGTACACACCGGCCTTCTTCGCCAACTCAATGCCTTCCCGCTGCCTCTCCCGGATCATTGACCGCTCGAACTCGGCAACGGCCCCTAGCAGGGACAGCAGCAGGTTGGACATGGCCGAGTCCTCACCGGTGAAGGTCAGGCTCTCCTTGACGAACTGGACGTGGACGCCTCTCTTGGTGAGGTCAAGGACAATCCTCCGGAGGTCATCTACCGACCTTGCGAGCCTGTCCATGCTGTGAACCAGGAGCAGGTCGCCCTCCCTGAGGTATTCGAGGGCAGCCTGCAACTGAGGCCGTGCGGTGTCCTTGCCGGAAGCCTTGTCGGTGAAGATCTTGTCCAGGTCCACGCCGTCAAGCTGGCGCTCGGTGTTCTGGTCAAGGCTACTGACCCGGATATACCCCACCCGTTTTTCGTGCCTTTTGGCTACCATCATTTAAGTTCTCCTCGGAATGTCTATCTAGACTTAAGTTCTCCTCGGAATGTCTATCTAGACTCTAGACCTTTTGAGGAATATGTCAAGAAAATGAGAAACAAACCCTAGATGGACGTGAATAGTGTCAAGTCAGTGCGTAATGTTGGTGTATACCCCAGAGTGACAGCCATAACCAGAGGTCTCGCTGTTACCGATTCGCAATGCTTCGGTGAGCTGTTTTGTTGGGATAGCGGGCCGATCCCAGCTGAATACATTGAGGTCTGCAACCAGGGACATCTGAAGTTTGCAATTGGCCCAAGATTCGGGCGTTACCAAATGTACGGCCCATCTTTCGTGCGTCGGTAAAATAGTAGGTTCCCGCTCACTTCAAAGCACATGCAAGAGCCCTTTAAAAGCGCTTGTCTTGCGAGCATTTTTCGATGGGGTTTTCCGCTCATGCGCACATCCGTGGATGCGGGCTATTTCGCACCTGTTTTCTGAGAAGTGTAGTGATGTCGTCGTCCTGGTCGAAGTTGACGGCAGCCTGAGCGACCTCTGCGACGATGGGCCTCGCGGCGAAGAGCGTCTTCAGCAGGCCGTAAGCGATTGTTTCTATGATTGCTCGGGCGACCGGGAGAAGTGCAGCTCGTGTGGCCCGGCCGTTGTAAGCCCTAGCTAATGCTTAGGGGTCGCCATTGATCTGTACCAGGCTTGCTGGTTCTTCTGCGCTGTGAAATCTGGAATTGCTGGACGACCACCCGATGAATGGCGGCGATTGCCGAGGTTGTGCGGGGTACGGCAGTCGATGCCTCCCGCCGGCTTTCCCCAAGTCGACAGGTCGCTCACCATATCTACTACGACAACCTCGGCGGATCCGAACCCACAGACGCGTACGACTTCTACGACGGATGCGGCGCTGGCGTCCCCTCGGCAGTCGACCTGTTTCGTTATTCCAGTGCGGGAGAACTGGTACTGGACAGTTCCCTGAGCACCACTGCCGGCGCGTATTTTTCTTACAACGGAGGCAGCACAAACGGGGCGAATGGCCTTGCGGGGACTCCGAAGGTCTACAACACTCTGGACAATGGCGACGACTACGCCGACGTTGTTTCCAGCTCTCCTGATTGCGGGAAGGACGAAGCGATTCAGGATGCGGAGGGTTGCCCAGGCGAGGACGCAGGCATGACCATCATCAGTAACGGTCGTCACTGAGCCCGGAACGCCGGTATTGGCGGTGCTCATCACTCCAACACCGGGTAGCACGTTGGGTGGTTCAAGTGTAGCTTTCACGTGGTCGCCTAGGGCCGGCCCCACGCAATATAAACTCTGGCTGGGCACCACCCCAGATCCGGCCAACCTGTATTCATCGGGTGCAACAACGGCAACCACTGAAACCGTGAGCGGTTTGCCGACAACCGGTGCGACCGTGTATGCACGGCTCTATTCCTACGTCAACGGCGTTTGGGTGTGCAACAGTTACAGCTACAAGACATAATGCGATATTGAACCTGGTATCTTCTCTGTTTGGAATGCCATCCCCAAGACTGGAAAGGCCGTGCACCCTCCGGAAGATTGGCATGCCATTTTTTGCAACTGCGACAATCCCGCCGACTTGGTCTGCTTGCACAAGAGTCGCCGAGTAAGCTTCCTTGAGCCTGACCAGATCTTCGGGGTAGGGAGCGATTTGTGAACAGAGAAAGCCTGGTTGCCTATGTGCGCTTGCCTTTCAGCGCAACCACAACGGAAAATCTTGTCCGGTGTTGGAGCTGACAGGGTACTGCTTTTCGCCAGCGTGGTATTTCTCCGTTAGTTCAGGGACACTCTGGTTGACGTACTGGAGGAGCGAGTACACCGTGATGATCCCTTCGCTCGTGGTGGGTGCCTGAGGTTGTCCCTTTTCTCCGAGCCCGCTCAACAGTGCGTAAGTCAACAGGCCGTGGCCTAGCTCCGGAACCTCATAGGCGTACTGCTGCTTTGTCGACGCCGCAATCAAGTAGACGCCCTGCGACCGCGCCAGCATCTTGACCGCTTTCTCCTCAGCACTTCCCAGCCCCCGTGCCCTGAACATCACCGCTTTAGCTATGAGGGGCAGAGCTCCTTCGGATTCGCAAGTGTCAAGAATCAGGATCTGCTTGAGTGCCTTCATGCGAAGCAGCGCGTCGCCCAAAACCGAAGCCGGAATCCCGTACTTGCGGATCGCAGCTTCTTCGTCCATTTCGGTTCGCATCTCGTGGGGTAGAAAATAGAATTGCTCACCCAGTCCCACTCCGTGTCCGGCCAGGTATACAAGAACCACGTCTTCGGGCTTGGCCCGCTCGGCAAGGTCGTCCAATGCATGTTGGATGTTCGCCTTGGTTGCTTCCTTGCTCAACAGCGTGACTACGTCGGCCGAGTTGAACAAGCCGTCATGCTTCTGGAAGAATTGGGCGAGTGACTGGGCGTCGGGCTGAGCGAAGTCCAAATCAAATCTCGGATCTTCGTACTCATTGATTCCAACCGCCAGCACGTGAAGGTCGGGCTTCTTCAGGGCCGGACTTTCCAACACTACCTGCACAACATCGTCGTTGCCCTGAACCCGGTCTTTGCTGAACCCGACCGCCTTCAGCACGTTCTCACCCGGCACCAAGTCCACTTCGAATGTCTGCCGCGATTTCGCCTCCGCAGTGCCGGAGCGCACCCCCACCAGCTTGCCGTTTTGATAGAGCCGGACCTCGCCAATCCCGCCACCCCGGTCCACAGCTTCAACGGCCACGCTAATGCGCTGCTGTTGCGCGGCCGAGCCACTGGCGGAGGAACTGACGTGCACCTCCGGCGGCAACTTCAGGGCAGCCAGATCAACCTGCGGTGTCGGATGTTCGCCGGCAAACAACTTTGCCAACAGCCCAGGCGTGTAGTAATCCGTGAAGAACCGATCAGGCGGATAGACATGACCGCCCATGCGCCACGCTACCAGTTTCTGCGTGCCTTCCGGGGACCCGTCAAACAGCCCATCGTTCGTAACCACAATCCAATTCTCGCTGTTGTTAATCGTGCTGAGTAGAGCAACGGCAGCGCCGGTCGACGGTTCCCAGACGCGTACACTCCCATCGTCGCTCCCTGAGAAGAGCCATCGACCGTCCGGCGAAAAAACAACCGCCTTGACGGCCCCAGCATGGCCCACAAAATTGCGCAGTTCCCGACCGGTCACAACGTCCAGCAAGCGCACCACATGGTCCTCACCCGCTGCCGCCAGCCAGCGGCTATCCGGACTGAACGCCACCTTGTTGATCTCGACTGAGTCGATCGGAATATCCGCCAGACGATTGCCGGTTTCGACCTCACAAATGCTGATCTTCAGCGCTCCCTGATCGACCGAAGCCAGTTTCTTGCTGTCAGGACTAAATGCGAAGCTGCGGATATTCGTCCCGTCGATGGTTCGCGCGATCTGATGGGCCGCCACGTTCCAAATGACAATCGCGTCAGGCCGATCGATAGCTAACCAGCGTCCATCCGGACTAAACGCGACCGACACTCTGGGTAACATCAGAATCCCGGCGGGAGATAGTTTGGCTAGCTGACTGAGTGACCGTTGCTCAATCTTGAAGCCTTCGTCTTCCCCCCACGTGGCCGTATCCAAGATTCTTAGACCCCCGTTATAGTCAGAGGCTGCCAACAACTTACCGTCTGGGCTGAAGGTGATGGAAACAACGCTATTATTAAAACCCATTATTGATTGTATTTCCTGTCCTGTTGCAACTTCCCGAACCGTGACCGTGTTGTTGATCACCTGCTTGAGATCAATTTCTGTGTCCGACGAGGCCAGCCAACGCCCGTCGGAACTGAACGCGACCGCCATCGGTCCCCAATTGAGAGACTGTGAACGGATAGGGAATGTATGCATCTCCCGGCCCGTCCCAATATCCCAAAGATTCACGGTAAGATCTCGATTACCGACGGCTAACAAGCCACTGGTCCGGTCAAATGCCAGTGCTTCTACTCCTCGCGTGTAGCCTTCGAGGGCACGGACTTCGCGTCCTGTTGCAACATCCCACACTTTCACCAAACCCAATGACTTCACCGGGTTATAAATAACCGATGCCAGCCATCGCCCGCTCGGACTGAAAGCTACATCGCGAATGTAGCTCGCAGAGTCCCCATTGATTGTGACGCGCTCCCGTCCGCTAGCTGCTTCGTATATCTTGATCGTCTTATCCGCGGCTCTGGCCAGGAGCACCCCGTCCCGGCTAAACGCAAAATTCCGTGAATCCTCATTTCCTGGCAAACTGTATAACTCCTGTCCGCTGGCGACATCCCACACCTTGGCCACGAGATCCCCACCCGAAGCCAGGTGGCGTCCATCGTGACTGAAAAGCAGGGTGCGTAGACTGTCGCTGTGGCCCTGCAAAGTGCGGATCTTATTACCGGTCGTCAAATCCCAAAGTTCCACCGATTTGAAATCGGCGGCGGCGGTTGCGGCCTGCCGTGCATCCGGGGCGACGTCCACTACGCGATCGAGGCCCGCGCTTGAACGAAACTCTGAGACCTGCTTTCCTGACGATACTTCCCAAATCGTCACCCCAGTGTCATTGTTGGCTGCGGTCAGCAACTGTCCGTCTGAACTGAAGGCGACCTTAATAACTTCGAGGTCGCCGCGCGCCCCGCTTCGGCTGCAACTCAGCGTGCGGAGTTCCTGGCCACTCTCTGCATCCCAGAGCTTTACACTTTGATCGCTGCCACCCGCTGTCGCCAGCAAGCGACCATCCGGACTAAAGGCTACCCCCTCGACCTGGTGGCCGCCTGTGCTCAAGGTCCGCAATTGGAGTCCGGTCGATAGGTCCCAAAGCTTCAAACTGCCATCGACGCTGCCAGTCGCCAGCCGCTGCTCGTCCGGACTGAAAGCAATTGGTCCTGAAGGATCGCCAGTTTGGAGGCCAAGTTCCGGCGCAACGCGGGGTCGCAATTGGGCCAGGGCTGCCGCCGAAAGAGCTCCCAGCAAAGCACAGCTTGCCCAGCAGCGCCTGACCCGCAAACGATTCTGAAACTTCCCAATCGTCGCTTTCCCCGTTGGATCCTGTTGCCCTTTTTCAAGCATGCAACCTCCCGGTTTGAGAGCCCGAAATGTCCTTAGGAACCCACTACCGATTTTCGCCAGGCAATCAGTTCACCCAACGCACCTTGGACTTGCGGCAGACCAACGGCCAGGATGCCGATGGCTGTCCTCAGTTTCAAAACCACCCGCTCCGCCGACTCGGGCTCCCAGAAGCGCTCTTGCGCGGCTTGATTCATAAACGCATTCACCCACGATGCAGCTAGATTCGGAGGGACTGACGACAAATCCTGGAAGAGGTAGTTTTCCGTCAATAGCGTTTTGCCGTCCACCGGCTTTAGAGACGAAAGTATGTAAGGGCCATCCCGGTGCGTTCCTGGGACGCTCCTCAGTAAAACCAAGGCGCGAGCGTAGTTATAGTGTTGCAGGATCCAATCCGCCGACACTAGCTTGGGCGGTTCCGCATCAACCGGAACATAGGTGTCGTTAAGTTCATTTGGTTTCAGATATTTCTCGAGTTCGACAACATCTGGAATCAGATTGAGGTAAGCTTCGATCATTTTCTTGCAGCGTTCTCGCGACGCATCATCTTGCGGTGCGGTAAAGAGCAGGTAGCTATACAGACCATATCCTTGGGCCTCCGGACCATCGTCCACCAACAGGGACCGACCGGTCAGGCGCTCAAGACCTCGGCCGCCCTGGTGTTCAAGCACGATGACTTCGGCAGAGCAAGTGCTCGACGCTGCTTTCACCCCACTAATCGCCACCGTGGCGGTGTATCGGCCAGGCTGCACTCCTTCGAAGTTCCAGGTCGCTTCCCGGCCCTGCCCCTCCAATCGGCCGCCCGTTGCCGACCAGGTGTAGCCGGAGGGGTGCTCTGCTTCGGAAACCCAGGCCTGCACCCGAATCGTCTCTCGGGGCCAAACTGTCGGGCGTTCCGGTGTACACGAGACCATCGCCTGAAGACGCCCTTCAGCCCCCTCGCTCGCCTCGGTGGGCGGGCGAAACGCAGAAGCAGGTCCGACAACCCATATCAGGACGGCAGCACAGAGCGCTGCGGAACGTGCACAATTCCCAGTCACTTTTTCTCCTTGCTCTTTGGAAGGTGCGCCAATAGCCACTTCCCGATGAACACGGCGGCAGCACAAAAGGCCACCACAACAAATGTCTCGGCGGGACTCAGCGCAGGCGTGTTGGCATAAAAGAATACCCACACGGCCAGCGACAACACGACAATCCACACTACCGCAGTGAGTGATCCCTTCAGCAGGGACATGGTGCTCCCCTCAAACGACTTGTTTGACGAGTGGCGGAACCTGGAGATTGACTACGACTCATTTGCGTCCCCGCGACTGGGCGGAGAAACGATCAAGAAAGTTGAAAGATTGTCCAGCAGAATAGCCGGAATTGTCAATACCCGCTTTCAACCAGCTTAGACAGGTAGTTGCGCAGGCGGAGGTCTTCCTCAATGCGTTGAGTTGGCTGCACTTTATCCACTTCCAGGAAGGCGCGGCTTGTCCTCAGCAGCCATCGGTGCCCATTCCTCAGCCATGATTCTGGCCGCAGCTCCACCCGTGATTGGCCCGTTTTGCACGTAATTCGGCGTATTTAGGCAGCCCACGAAGTTTTATAGGTAGTTGGAAGTGCAACATATTAACGCCCTGAAAAGGCCGGCGTCGGCGGTTCAATCCCGTCTCTGGCCACCACATTCTAAATAAGTTAACGGTAAATTACAGAAATACGCTCACCCGCAGTTCACCCGTGATTGATACTGCACCACCCGCGTAGACGAGGTGGATAACGCCGTCGGCATGTCGTCCTCTGTTCCCGGTTAGGCTTGCGGTGGCAAGGCGTAAAGGCTCTTGGTTTGCCTACGCTTTGAGAGCTTTGACGATTCGGTCAAATAGTCCTGCTTGTGTGTTTCGCCTTCTTCGAGGAACTGGCTATGTGTAAGCGCAATAGACAGATTGGGTCTTTAGCTCCTGATCGATGTTTCCTTCCCGATTCATCCGCTGTTCTCTCTTTTTTCCGCAACCTGTTCAGTCGGCCTCAAATGCCGCAATATCAATGAGGGCTTCGTTGCGCTATCGAGGAATTCCCAGCGTGCCCTCAATTGCCACGCGAAAACTGTACCGAAGGGCAAACCGGAGATGCGATAAATTAGACTCGTAAGGAGAGACTTACCTCAAGGGGTGATTCCACAACATCTTGGGCTTCACGATCGGATGCGATCATTCATTGTTTCGAACACCTCTGTTCATGCTGATGTCGACCGAACTGCCGAGAATGGACTTCCTCCGAATGTCACAATGGCGCGTGCCTTACGCGTTGCGCCCTGGGACATTTGATCTGGAATCGGAAACGAACCCCGAATGGCACTAGCAGATCTACAAGAACGGCTCAGCGAAGTATTGGGAAGCAAGTACCAGATTCTCTGCCGTCTCGGCGGTGGCGGAATGTCGCAGGTCTACCTGGCACGGCATCGATTCCATGGCGGCCTTGTCGCGATCAAGGTATTGGCTGAGCATCTTGCGGAAGATCCCAGTATTGTC
>Ga0182024_10003602_pt1 | contig 36646 bp, 29 predicted proteins | sample P32metaG_FD_120480 | JGI IMG/M metagenome (GOLD analysis project Ga0182024, IMG submission 120480) | Permafrost microbial communities from Stordalen Mire, Sweden - P3-2 metaG (Illumina Assembly) | ecosystem: Environmental > Terrestrial > Soil > Wetlands > Permafrost | place: Sweden: Stordalen...
AATAGGATGATGGGACAGGTGATGCCGTCGGCGCGGAACTCGCGGCAGAGGGTGCGGCCGTCCCCATCCGGCAGCCCGACGTCCAGGATCATGAACTCGTAGAGGCCTTCGCGCCCGAGCCTGCGTGCCTCCTCGCAGCTTCCCGCCTCCACGGGACTGTAGCCGTCTTCCTGTTCCAGTTGCTCCGCGAGCGACGTGCGCAGCATGGCGTCATCGTCGACCAGCAGGACTCGCTTGACGCTGGGCATGCAGGGCTCCCGGTGGGCAGGCGGCGCAAGTCTACCGGGATTCGGCGGCGAGGTGTATGTGAGACTCATGTCTACCCCACACCGTCGCGGTGCCTTCGACGGGTCTGCGGCGAATGCGGCCGATACGGCACTGGCCGGGATCGCCGGTGCCGTTGATGCCATGCGGGCCGGCCGTTTTGTGCAGATCGTCGGCGCGGACGGAGCCTCCACCACGGCGCTTGCCGTCGAAACGGCCACGGAAGCAGCCATCGGGCTTCTCCGGTCTCCCGGCGCCGCGCCGCCGCTCCTGCTGCTCACCCATGCGCGCGCCCGAACGCTCAAGATCCGCTGTTACACGCCCGACGCCGTGGCGATTCCCCTCGCCGAACCGTTCTCCGCCGAGTCGCTGCGCGCGATTGCCGATCCGACACGGGATCTCGCCGAGCCGCTGAAGGGGCCGTTCGAATCTCTTCGCGCGGATCTGCCGGAGGCCCATTCCGCCAGTTTGAAGCTCGCCGGTCTTGCCGGCCTCCTGCCCGCGACGCTTGTCGGCACGGGCGACCCTCCGGTGGAAGGAACGCCAAGCGTCCCGGCCGCCGCGATCCGGGACTACGATTCACTGGTCGTCCGCTCCCTCAGGCTCGTGACGCGCGCCCATGTGCCGCTGGCAGGCGCCGAGCGGTCCGAAATCGTGGCCTTCCGCGCCGGCGATGGCGAACCCGAGCAGCTCGCGATTCTGATCGGCGATCCTCCTGCCGACCGGCCGGTGCTGACCCGTCTCCATTCGGAATGTTTTACCGGCGATCTTCTGGGCTCGCTCAAATGCGATTGCGGTTCCCAGCTCCGCGGCGCCATCGGGATCATCGCGCAGGCAGGCGGCGGGGTGCTGCTTTATCTCGCGCAGGAAGGCCGCGGCATCGGGCTCATCAACAAGCTGCGCGCCTACCGGCTGCAGGATCAGGGCTTCGACACGCTGGAAGCCAACGCGCGTCTGGGTTTCGGGGAAGACGAACGCCTCTATGGCATTGCGGCGCGGATGCTCGATCTGCTGGGCTACCATTCCGTCCGCCTGATGACCAACAATCCGCACAAGATCGAGGCGCTTCGGGCCGCCGGCATCGAGGTAACGGAACGGGTGCCGCACGCCTTTCCCGCGAACCCGCACAATCTGGCCTATCTGCGGACCAAGGCCGAAAAATCCGGTCACCTGCTCTGAGGATGGACGCGACGGCCTAAGGAGCGGGCGCGCCTCTTGCGCCGAATAGAGCCGAGCCGACCCGCACATGGGTGGCGCCGAAGCGTATCGCGGCTTCGAAATCCGCGCTCATGCCCATGCTGAGCAAGTCGAGCCCGTGTTCGCGCGCGAGCTTTGCGAGCAGCGCGAAATGCGGCGCCGGCACCTCGCCTTCGGGCGGAACGCACATCAATCCCACGACCGTCAGTTTGAACGTCTCCCGGCACAGATCGATGAACTGCGGCGCGTCGAGCGGCGCCACTCCGGCCTTTTGCGGCTCTTCGCCGGTGTTGATTTGGATGAACAATTCGGGCGTTCGGCCCGATCTGTCGATTTCGGCGCGCAGGGCTTCGGCAAGCTTCGGCCGGTCGAGCGAATGAATCGCGTCGAACAGCGCCACCGCGTCGCGCGTCTTGTTCGATTGCAGCGGCCCGACGAGATGGAGGGAGGTTCCCGGCCATTCCGCGAGGAGTGGCGGCCATTTTGCCTTTGCTTCCTGCACGCGATTTTCCCCGAAAACGCGCTGGCCGGCCGCGAGCACGGGCCGTATCTCTGCCGGGCCGAAGGTCTTGGAGACGGCGACGAGCGTGGTGAAGCGCGCGGGCGCGAGCGCCGTCCGCCGAGCGGTCTCGATGCGTGCGAGGATATCCGCGAGGCTTCGGGCGGCGTGTGCGTCGGACGAAGCGTGCAACGAGGACATCGCGTGGCCGGAAGGCTTGCACGCATGCAATTAGCAAGGGCAGCCCGGCGGCTCAACCAGTCCGCCGGATCGGCGCTGCCCGCGCTTGTCCTTCTGACCGACGACGAGCGCCTCGCCGATCCGCTCGCTGCCGTGCGCGCGCTGCCGCGCGGCAGCCTCGTCGTGCTGCGCGCCCGGGATCGGGACCGGCGGGTTGCGCTTGCAGATGCGCTGGCGCGGCTCGCCTTCGGGCACGGTCTCGCCTGGATCATTGCTGACGATGCGCCGCTCGCGCAGCGGGCCGGCGCCCACGGCGCGCATTTTCCCGAACAGAAGATCGCGTCTCTGGCGCGCTGGCGCGCGCGGCAGCCGCACTGGCTGATAACCTCTTCCGCCCATTCTCTCGGCGCCTGCATCCGGGCGGGGCGGGCGGGCGCGGACGCGGTTCTGCTGGGACCGGTCTTCGCAACGCACAGTCACCCTCACCGCGCGGGCATCGGGCCTGTGCGCGCGCGGCTCATCGCGCGGCTGACCGGCGTGCCGGTCTATGCTCTCGGCGGCGTCGATGCGCACAGCGCGCTCCGCCTGGCCGGCGCGCACCTCGCCGGCCTTGCCGCCATCGGAGGCCTCGGCCTGGACGAGAGCGACGCGTGAGCGGCGGGAAACAACGACAGCATGAGCGTTGCTCCACCAAAAACCAAATCCGCCCTACACCCGTTTGTTACGTCGCGAACCAGAAAAACAAATCACCTGGGCGGGCGGTTGGCGAGGAGATAGGGCAGACCGTTGATGAGTCTGCGCTTCTCCGCCCAGACCGTGGAATCGAAGCCCGCAGGCAGCCCGGACTGGAACTGCGCCGTCGTCAATCCGGCAATGCCGGGATCGTTGGCGACGTTGCCGGCGCCCTGACTGAGATTGGTGATACCGCTCGTATCCGTGTCCCAATAGGAATCCTGGATGCTGCCGCTCATGGTGTCGGTTCCTACCAGGCCCCCGGTCGCGCCACTCGGACCTGTCACGCTTCCCGTCGAATAGGTTTGAGTGACTCCGGATGGGGAAGGCGCGGCATTGGTGCCGATGAGGCCGCCGGCCGCTCTGGTTCCGCCCGCAACCGCGCCCATCGCATAGGATTGGGAAATGGTACCCTGGTTCAAACCCACCAGGCCACCGGCGTCCTCGGCACCAACGGTTCCGGTGGCGTATGATTGTGAGATCGTGCCCAGATTCGCGACGCCTGTCAGCCCACCTGCGTAGGCGCCGCCCGACAGATTGCCTGTCGCATAGGACGCCGCAATGTTTCCCTGTTGCGCGTTGCCCACCAACCCTCCAAGGATCGCGTATGGATATGTACTTGTTGCTGCACCTGTCGCCGATGAATTCGTGATTGCGGCAGAGCTGATGCAACCTGCAAGTCCTCCTGCCACCATCGCGGAACCCGAGACTGCGCCCGAGGAATGCGCGCCGGCGACCGTTCCCTCGTCGAGTCCCACGAGTCCGCCCGCGCATTCCCCGCCGTTTGACGAAACATTCGTCGTTGCGGACGACATCGCGATCATTCCCTTGCTGACGCCAACCAGTCCTCCGACTTCGGAGTCGCTCCCTCCGGCGACCGTCCCTCCGGCGGCGGCGTCCGCGACCAGGCCGCCAGTGTCGTAGCCGACCAGCGCGCCGATATACTCGGCGGAGCCGGAGGCGCCGGCACCGGCAATATTTGCATTCAACAGCCGGATGTCGCGCAGGGTTGCACTGCTGCCGATGCTCGCAAAAAGACCGACATAGGCACCGGAGGCCGGGTTGTTGATGGAGAGATTGGAAATCGCGTTTCCAAGCCCGCTGAAGTTGCCCAGAAAACTGGTTGATATGGGGGCGGATGCGTAGGTGCCGTCGCCGCTTGCGTTATAGGGTTTGGCGAGGGCGTAGTTTCCCGACGGGTTGGACGCGATCGCGCCGGCCAGCGAGGCGATACTGTTGACGAGAGAATAGGATGCGCCGTTGATCGAAAGGGGACTTGCGAGATTGGCGAAAACGACCCGGCCCGGTCCGCCAAAATCCAGCACCCCGCTCGTGCCGTCGTCGTTGAATGTCAGCGCGAGCCCCCCGGTACCCCCGACGGAGACTTTCCTGTCGATGGCAATCGATTGATAGGCGTCGAGCGCGAGCACGCTCGCGTTCGACCAGGAGGCCGGTGCATCCACAGTGATGTTGCCGGCCTGAATACCACCGGAGCCGGTGGTGGTCACCGCAATGTTGCCGGAGGCAAGCAGAGTTTCCAGATCGGCAACGTTGAGAACCGCGTTCGTGGCCGTCGGAGAGCAAACTCCGCCGGAGCAGTCTATATTCTGCGTCGCCGCGCTGGAAACGGTGACGGTGGCGATCGCGTCCTGCACCCCTCCCGCGAGAACCAGCAGGGTTGCGGCAGAGAGCGTACCAGGAATCGCGTTCGCTCTGCGCGCCAGTTGGTTGTATGAAAACTGCACGGCAAACTCTCTCTCGCACTCGGGTTGGCGGCCAAAAAATAATTTGCCGGAATTAAGATTGGATTGACCGCCAACCCGATAGCCTCCATCGCGAGCGGCGGCAACACACGCGGCTTCGGCTGCCTCGCGCACGAAGGCGCGTGAAGAGTCTGCCAACAAATGATATGACGGGCAGTGTGATCCTGTGCGTATTCGGGTCAGAGCTGAATTTCAGGGAATTTTGTGCGTTGGCCCGTGCTGATAATACAACTCTGACCCCGAACTCCTCTGGAAGGTTTTCCGGGCGGAGTAGTTGCTCCTGTCATGCCCTGAGGTATAAACAAATGAAGCCGAACGAATTGGTTCGTGAGCGCCGGGAAGAACTGGGTCTCAGAGAGGCAGAAGTTGCCTCGTATGCCGGACTGAGCAGGGCGGAATACCGGGATATTGAACATGATGAAGATGAAGCGTTCACGGTCGTTCAGCTTGGCAAGCTGCGCGCGATCGCGACATTGCTTAAGCTGGATATTCTTTCGATGTTCGCGATTGAGTGCGAAACCCAAGGAGATGACACTTCTAATATTGGCCTATTCAGCCGTCCGCGGAATGAGCTGATCTCGCTGCGCCGAGAGGCGTTGGAGTTCACCCGCGAGCAACTCGGTGATCGCATTGGCTTCGAGACTATCGCGGTTGAAGGTATGGAACGGGACCCAGATTTTTTGGAACGATGGTCTGTAGAGCTAATTCAGGAATTAGCGAAGGCGCTGACACTTCCCGTGCACGTACTGCTTCAAGTACCCTGCTCGAGTCTTCCTGAGAAAGCCATCACGAAGTAAAGGAAACTGCATGAAGGCGGCGGTCAATGCGCCGGATCATGTCTATGACCCCGCCGGCCATCTTTCGCCGTGGGACGTTTTCCACCGTAGTGCAGGTTGGCGACTATAATGTCACTGTTACAGGTGCATTTGTGAACGGTGCGCCTCGAATCGGAACAGCGTATATTCCGCCGTGATATCAAATTCCTATGGATGGTAATCATGTGTTTCAATAAACTCGAGTTGACCGTTCTTGAGGCTATTTGCCGGCGTCGCCCTAGCGACATGATTGCCCTTGAGCTCCAACTAAGAAATGCATCTGTGTCTAGGCGGGAAAACACTAGCGCAGGATTTTATACATATATTCACCCGGACAAGGCATCTCCAAAGGTGCAACCAGATAGAGTTATCGACGGTGTATGGGCACACATAGAGGGATTGGAGAATCCTATGACGTTTTTGTTATTTGTCCGGGGAGGTTTTTGCGACATCCTTGAAGGCGCAACTGTTGCCGACAGTACTGCCGGCATTGATTTTTCCAAAGTTACTTTCTCTCTTCAAGAGGCAACTGATTGGCACCATTAAACGTTGGATCGTTGTGCAAATCTGCAACCCCTTCCTCCAAATCAAATCAAACCAGCGCAATGCGACCTCCCGCGGACGTTCGGGGTCAGAGTCGAAACTTGGAACTGGGAACTGGATTTCACAATAGCGCAGCTGACGGTTGTCATGTCTCCCAAAGATGCAACTCTGACCCCCATCTCCGTGGTCTTGGGAAGCATAGCGGCTGCTCGAAAAGCCAAGAATCGAGGTCACGAGGAATCGGAGACAATGGATCGACATATGGCTGCCGGGAAGCGTGGCAATGGGGCGCATAGTGGAGAGATGTGCCGACATGTTACCAAAACTAAAGAGCATGGCAATATCTGCCTCGCTTGCGGCCACAATGGCGCTTTCTTCGCGAGTAGTTTATGGAGAAGCGGAAACTGTCTTTCCCATGATTGGAAAGTCAGAGACGTCCAGCTTTTCTCCAAACCGGCGCTATAGTTTGTATGATGAAGATCGTGATCAAGTACCTTACCATTCGTTGTTGTTGAAAGAAAAAACCAACGGCACTTCTATAAAAATCCTGGACTTTAACAGGCACGTGGAGGTCTCATGGAAATCTGACTCTCGATATTTCTACATAAATAATTATTATGCAAGCGATGCCTCTGATTGCATGTTGTTTTCAGTTCGTCCTCTAAAGGGGGTAGGCGTTACGCAAATACTCCAAAAATATCTTCATTCAAAGGCCCGCAATTTGGCAAGTGGCCCCCTTTATATAACCTGCGCTTGGTGGCAAGTCCCAACCATCCTGGAAATCAAAGTATCGGGGTTTGAGGGCTCTGGCAAACATCAAAGCCGAATGATTAAACATTATCGTTTTGACGTTTCGACGGATAGTATAGTCAGTTAATGGAGTCCGCGATCAGGAAAAGTCCAGAATGATTTGGGTTGTCAGCTAACGCGGTGTGACTACAAATGACCTGGTACGCTGCGCACGTTATCGTGAGCATTCGACCCATAGTTCCCGATGAGGAGCCGACAAGCGTTTATGAAAACGTCATTCTCGTGGAGGCGGACAATCCGGACGCCGCTTGTGCGATGGCCGGACAATTCTCGGCTGTAGAACCAGGCGCGGATGAAGGACTTACAATCGACGATAAGCCTGCGCATACGGTTGTTGAAGGTATCAGGAAAGTCGTAACCGTTAGCAATCCGTCGCCACTGGATCTGGACGCCGATCGGCCCGTGTCGGGCACGGAAATCACGTATTCGCGCTATGAATTGAAGGACGGTCAGGCCCTTAGGGATCTGATTGCGGGAGAGAATGTTGAAATAAAATATATCGGGGAATGATCATGACAATCAGAGGTAAGAGTCTTTATGCGTGCATATATTCCATCGGGGCATACTCGATGTCGTGCATGCCGGAGGCTCCAAAGGTCGCGCCGGACTTATGACGAGCCGCTGTTCGGGGGGTGGCGGTGACCTCGGCGGCCTTGTCTCGCCTTTGTCGGGCACGGCCGTCCGACGATTTGTGACAATCGCGTCGGTGTTGTTGCTACACCTCTTGCTGATTCGGTTGGTAGCGGTGGACAGGATCGCTGGTCGCAAATCGGCGGGAAGCAACTTAACTCAATTCATGTTAGTTCCCGGTGCTCCCGCTGCCATCGCCATCCGGGATGTCGCGCCGCTTCCGCTTGTGCCCTCGGCGCCCGCGGTTGCGGCGCCGGAAATCGATTTTGCCGGCAGCGACAATGCAGACGCACCCCGATCGGAGGCCGCATCCTCCGAGGCCTATGTTCCGCCGCGGCCCGATATGGGGCGCCGAACCCGGCTCCGCCACTTCCTACGGACATAAGGGGACAGGGGAACGGAGGCGCTGCGTTCATCGTGGTTGCGCGCGCCCTCGTGCTACCCAACGGAAGTGTGGGGGAGGTGGCGCTTGGAAGCTCCTGCGGTCTTCCAAAGCTCGATGCGCTGGCGCTCGAGCAGGTGAAGATGCGATGGCGCTTCCTGCCGGCGCTGTCGCACGGGTTGCCGGTCGCGGACTGGATTACCGTGGAAGTAATGTTCAAAGGCAGTTGAGGGAGAATAGTAGGAGAGGTTCCTTTTCTGGCTGTATTTTCTGGGAACCTGTTTCGTCCGCTGTCGCGCCGGGCGAAATTGGTGATATCGTGAAGCCGGTCGAACATTGGAGAATGGTGGATGCCCAAAAAATCACAGGAACCGCAGGACGAAGGGGAGGTCGAGCGGCTGGCGAAGATCGGCAACGAGGCGTGCGAGGCGTTGAGCGCCGAGACGGTGACGGTGAAACTGATCGCCGGGGGCGAAATTGTGGGATCGCTTGTCGGCCTCAGCCTTCAGAAGAAAGGCGGCAAAAAAGGAGAAGCCAGCTGGTCGGGAAGCGTCAAGATCCAGACGGATCCCGGAGTGCTCCAGATCGATTGTCTCACCGTCGAGTCGATCACCCCGGACTGACCTGATTTTCCGAATTCGGCGCTGAGGCCGCCGGGCCATCCGGTCCCGCGGCTTCAGATGCCGCACGCTTGCGCTATAGTCCCGCCGGGCAGACCGGAGGGGCGGATGACGGACGAGGCAGAGCTTCCGGGTTCGGGCAGGCCGGAGCGCGGGGCGGGCATCGACCCGGCCGCGCTCGCCATGGACCTGGCCGGTGCGAGCCGGGAGAAGGCAGACAGATTTCTCGACGAGCAGATCGAAGTGCTGCGCCTGCAGAAGCTGACGCTGCAGCACGAGATCGGCCTCAATCTTTCCCATTTGCGCTTTCGCCGTTTCAGCGACCACACCAAGTCGGCGCTGGAGATACTCGCGGGACTGATCATCCTGCTGATCGCGAGCGGCCTCGGCGCCATGGTGTGGGATGCGACGCAGGATCGCGACCTCGTCGTGGAAGCGTTCTCGGTTCCTCCCGACATGGCGCAGACCGGCATGACGGGCGCGGTGCTGGCGGCCCGCGTTCTCGACAGGTTCGGGCAAATGCAGGCCGATACGTTTTCGATCGTACAGGGCGCCGGTTCGTATCACCGCGACAATCCCGAAAGCGTGCGGGTCGAGATTCCGGAGACCGGAATCTCCCTGGGCGAGTTGAGCCGCTATCTGCGCGACTGGCTGGGCAGCGAAACACGGGTCACCGGCGATCTCGTCCATACCCAATCGGGGGTCGCCCTGACCGTGCGTTACGGCGCGCAACCCGGCGTGACGCTCGAAGGCGGCAGGAACGATCTGGACAGGCTCGCGCAGTCGGCGGCCGAGAAGATTTTCGCCGCGGCGCGGCCGTTGCGTTTTGTGGACTACCTGTCGCGCAAGCACCGCTTTGCGCAAGCGGAAGCGATCATCCCGGCGCTGGCGATGCAGGGGAGCGAACATGCGCGATCGCTCGCCTATTCCAGCTGGGCGGCGCTGCAGATGTTCGAAGGCGACATGTATGGCACACGCGACAAGGCGCTCGTGGCCGTGCGGCTCGATCCGAAGAATCCGAGCGCGCTCGCCTGGCTCAGTGCCGCCGAAAACAATCTCGAACATGAAGAGGGCGCGTTCGAGAATTTGAGCGCGACGCTGCGCTCTTCCCACGGCTCCGCGCACGATCTGCTCGATCCCCGCATGCGCGCGTCCCTGCCGGTATTCTGGACGATGTTCCGCGATGAACTGGCGGGAGATTTCTCCGATGCGATAACAGGGCTCGCAAAAGCGGCGGCCGAGGGACTTCCCTACTATGCCAACCATCACGTCTGGGACAGCGCGGCAGAGCACGATCTGGGGCAGGCGCGCCGCGTTGCCGCGGCGATTCCCGCGAAGAGCCGCGACGGCCGGCCGAACTTCGATGTGCCGCTGGCGCAACTTGTGATCAGCGTGTTCGCCGGGGATTGGCCAGGTGCCGTGCGCTGGGGAGCGAATGCCGACGCGGTGATGAGGGCGACGCCGGAGCGGCTGTGGGAGGAGCGCCGGGATTTGTGGCCCCCCTGGGCCTACGCCCTGGCGCGAAACGGCGAGCTGATCCAGGCCGAAGCGCTGATCGCCCGGACGCCACTCGACTGCGACGATTGCGTGCGCAAGCGCGGGCGGATCGCGGCGGCCGCGCACGATTGGGCCGGGGCAACACGCTGGTTCGCAATGGTCTCCGCCCGCTCGCCCTCGATTCCCTTTGCCGACACCGATTGGGGAGAGATGCTTCTGGACAAAGGCGACTACGATTCGGCCATCGCCCGGTTCCAGATCGCCCACCGGAAGGGTCCGCACTTCGCCGACCCGCTCGAGATGTGGGGCGAGGCGCTGATGGGGAAGAACCGCTCCGACCTCGCGCTCGCAAAGTTCGAAGAGGCCAATGCCTGCGCGCCGAACTGGGGACGCCTTCATTTGAAATGGGGCGAAGCGCTTGTGTATGCGGGCCGCAAGGACGAGGCGAACACTCAGTTCGCATCCGCCGCCCGTCTCCAACTCTCCGGCAGCGAGAAATCCGAACTGACGAGGGATTTGCGGTCATAACTCCCGGCGCCATCGCCCGGCGCCAAACCGCCTACAGCGGCACCTCGATCAGGTTTGGCTGCGCGCCCTCCAGGCCGCGCTGCAACGCTTGCGCGAACTCTTCAAGTGTCGCGACCCGCACGGCCGGAACGCCCAGGCTCCGCGAGAGCGAAACAAAATCGATGTCGGGCCTTCCGATATCGAGCACGTTCAGCGCGTGGGGGCCGGGATTCTTGCCGAGGTTGGCGAGCTCGCCCCTGAGGATGGCGTAGCTCCGGTTGGCGAAGATGATGGTGGTGACGCTAAGGTTCTCGCGCGCGGCTGTCCACAGCGCCTGCGGCGTGTACATCGCGCTTCCGTCACCTTCGAGGCAGAGAACCGGCCGGTCCGGACAGGCAATCGCGGCACCCACGGCCAGAGGTATGCCGAGGCCGATGGAACCTCCCGTGTTCACGAGCCAGTCATGCGCCGGCGCTCCCCTCGTCGCGGCCATCATTCCGCGGCCGGACGTGATGGATTCGTCGACCACGATCGCATCCTCCGGCAGGAACGCACCGATCACCGCGGCGAGGCCGCTCAGGGTGATGTTTCCTCGCGGAATTTCGGGCCGTTCGGCCTCCTGAAGCTGCGGATGACTGCTTTGCGCGTCCAGCTCAAGGGCTAGGGCGTCCAGAGCGCCGACGCAGTCCTCGCCGGGACGCGCCAGGGTGTGCACGGTGCAATCCGGCGGCGCGAGCAGGCTGGGCTGGCCGGGATGGGCGAAAAACGCGACCGGCGCGGACGCACCCACGAGCACCAGCTGGCGGAATTCGCGGAGTTGCCCGATCGCCTGTTCGGTCACATAGGCGATGCGTTCCGCAACCGGCCACCCGGCCCCGCGCGTCATCCGTGCAAACGCGAAGGGCGCGAACAGCTTCGCGTTCGTCGCGGCGGCGATGCGGCCTGCGGTGACGAGGGCGGTGCCTTCGAGCGCGACGGACCCGAGAAGAATGGCCGAGCGCGCGCCGTTGCGCAGCAGCCGCGCGCTCTCTTCCACGCAGGATGCGCCGGGCATTGACGGCCGGGGCGGCGGTGAAACGGGGGCGACGCTGCCGGCCTCGCTCCATGCCGCATCGGCGGGAAGGATGAGCGTGGCGACCGACCCCGGAGCGGAGCGTGCCGCCAGGATCGCGTCGGCGCAGTCTCTTGCCACGTCCTGTGCGGAGCCGGAGGTGCGAAGCCATTTGGAAAATGGCCGCGCAATGGCCTCGATATCGGCGGCGAGCGGGGGATTGTAGCGCCGGTGCCAGCCGGCGTGATCGCCGACGATATTAACTATCGGAACCTGCGCGCGGCACGCGTTGTGCAAGTTGGCCAGGGCGTTCGCAAGGCCTGGCCCCAGATGGAACAGCGTGCTCGCCGGCTTTCCGCTCATCCGTGCATAACCGTCCGCGGCGCCCGAGGCCACGCCTTCGAACAGGCACGGAACTGCGCGCATCCGGTGGGCGCCATCCAGCGCCGCGACGAAATGAATCTCACTGGTGCCGGGGTTCATGAAACAGACGTCGATGCCACCGGCCAACAGGGTGCCGAGCAGGCTTTCCGCGCCGTTCACGAGCGCTTCTCCCTTTTCGGTCCGGTCCTCGAATTTCCCAATTTCCACACTCCCACCGCGAAAGAGTAGTCCGCAACATGCGCGACGAGACGCTGTCGGTTCATGCCGGCTACCAGACGGACCCGATCACCAAGTCCGTTGCGGTGCCAATCTATCAGACGGTCGCCTACGAATTCGACAGCGCCGATCACGGCGCCGCGCTGTTCAACCTGGAGACCCCGGGGAACATCTATTCGCGGCTGGGCAACCCCACCGTCGCGGTTCTGGAAGAGCGCGTCGCGGCGCTCGAGGGCGGCCTTGACGCCCTGTGCGTCGGATCGGGCATGGCTGCGATCCATTACGCGGTCGTCAACATCGCGGAAGCCGGTTCCAACATTGTTTCGCTCCCGCAACTCTACGGCGCAACCTATACGCTGTTCGAGCACGTGCTGCGCAAGCAGGGCATCGATGTCCGCTTTGCCGCGAGCGACGATCCCGCCGACGTCGAGAGACTGATCGACGGCGACACCAAGGCCGTCTATTGCGAGAGCATCGGAAACCCGGCGGGCAATGTCGCCGACATCGAAGCGCTGGCCAGGGTCGCCCACCGCAACGGCGTACCGCTGATCGTGGACAACACGATCGCAACGCCCATCCTCCTGAAGCCGATCCGGTTCGGCGCCGACATCGTCGTCCACTCGCTGACGAAATTCTTCGGCGGTCACGGCACCACCATGGGCGGGGCGATCGTGGACAGCGGACGGTTTCCGTGGACCGAGCACCGGCGGCGCTTTCCCATGCTGACGATGCCGGAGCCGGCCTATCACAACGTGGTCTACACCGAGCAATACGGAGACCGCGCCTATGTCGCACGCTGCCGCACCGTGTGCCAGCGCAACACGGGCTCCGTGCTTTCGCCGCTCAGTGCCTTTCTGCTCCTCCAGGGCACCGAGACGCTGGCGCTGCGGATGGAACGCCACATCAAGAACACGACACGGGTGGCGGCGCATCTGATGTGTCATCCGCGGGTGGAATGGTGCCAGTATCTTGGCCATGTGAACGATCCCTGCCATGCACTCGCAAAGAAATATCTTTCGGGTCAAGGGGCGCCTTTTCTCACGTTCGGCGTCAAGGGCGGCTTCGAAGCCGGCAAGCGGTTCTACGACGCTCTGAACCTGTTCAAGAGACTGGTGAACATCGGCGACGCAAAATCGCTCGCCTGTCATCCCGCCTCGACGACGCATCGGCAGCTGACGCCTGCAGAGCTGGAGCGTGCGGGCGTCAGGCCCGAGATGATCCGGCTGTGCATCGGGATCGAGCATATCGACGACATCATCGCCGACTTGTCGCAGGCGCTCGAAGCGAGCGTCATGCAGAGCCCGCTCGGGGCCGAAAATGCCGACGGGGTGCGTCTGCGCGTAGCGGCGTCGCGAGGCTAGCGCGATGCCCGCCGTCGCCGTCCGGGAACGGCCGCAATTTCCGCCCCGGCGCCACGCAATTGCGGGAAGCGATTCCTGCATCGAAGTCGGACTCGTCAACAACATGCCGGACGGGGCGCTCGAGAGCACCGAACGGCAATTCCTTTCCCTGCTCGACGCCGCCTCGCACCATTTGCCGGTGCGGGTGAACTTTTTCTCGTTGCCCGGAATCCCGCGCTCCACTGCCGGACGCGATCATCTCGAAGCAAATTCCTACCGCGGCCTGTCCGATCTTCCAGGCGCGCGGCTCGATGCCCTTATCGTCACCGGCTGCGAACCGCGCCATTCCGATTTGAGAAGCGAGCCTTACTGGGCGGACCTTGTTCCACTCTTCGACTGGGTGGAACAGGAAGGCCCGCCGGCCATTTTCTCATGCCTGGCCGCGCATGCTGCAGTTCTGTATTTCGACGGCATCGAACGGCAACGGCGGCCGCAAAAAACTTTCGGGCTGTTCGATCATTCCGTAACGGATCGTCACCCGCTTGCGCGCACGCTATCGCAGCCTTTGCGGGTTGCGCATTCGCGCTGGCACGCCGTGGACGAAGCCGCGCTCGTGTCGCGCGGATACCACATACTGACTTCCGCGCCGGAGGCCGGCGCGGAGTCGTTCGTCCGGCAGGGGCGCAATTGTCTGCTGTTTTGCCAGGGCCATCCCGAATACGCCCCCGACACGCTCGGCCGGGAATATCAACGCGACGTCCGGCGGTTTCTTGCACGGGAAAGCGAATATTATCCGTCCCTGCCGCAGGGCTATTTCGAGCCGGCGGAAATCGCTTTGTTCGACCGCTTTCGCGAGCGCGCGCAATCCTATCGCGACGAAGCCCTCATGGCCGGGTTCCCCGCCGCAACGCGCCGCCGGGAAGACCGCTTTTCGCATCCCGCCGCCGCCGGCCTCTTTCACGCGTGGCTGCTACAAATCGCGCGATCCAAGGAGGAGGACCGTTCGCGCTCGAGGCAGGGCGCCCGCGCCGTCGCGTCGTCCTTCGCATCATGAGCGCCGCGGCTCGCGTATTCGAAAGAAAGCCTCAGCCCCCGGCTCCGCTCGAAAGGCTGATCGATATCTGGAGCCGCATTCTGAACGATACCGGGGTCGGACCCGACAGCAATTTCTTCGATCTGGGAGGAGACTCCCTCCTTGCGGTGGGCCTTTTTCTTGAAATCGAACAGGAATTCGGGCGCAGCCTTCCCATCACCACCATCTACGACGCTCCCACCGTCGCCGAGCTTGCCGGTCTGATCGAAGCCGACGCCGCGCCGGAGTTTTCTCCGCTCGTTTCATTGAAGGAAGGCGATGGCAGCGCACCGTTCTTCATCGTCCACGGAATCGGGGGCACAGTCATCGAACTGTCCGCCCTCGGAAGAAATATCCGCATTCCTGGTCCGGTCTATGCCCTGCAGGCGCGCGGACTCGACGGCGCCCAAGCGCCGCTCGAAACCGTGGACCAGATGGCCGATCTCTATGTGGACGCAATCCGCCAGACCCAGCCTGCCGGGCCCTACCGGCTTGCCGGCTATTCGTTCGGCGGGCTCGTTGCCGTGGAGATGGCCAGGAGACTGCGCGCGGACCGCCAGGAGATTTCCCTGCTCGTCCTGATCGATGCTTTTGCACACCCCGTCACCTGGCCCCTCCCATCGCGTGTCAGGATGCAATGTCGTCGGGCGTTCGGCCGGTTTCGCATGGCGCTGACTTCGCCACTGGATAGCTGCGCGTCTGTTCTGTTGCGGCGGGCAAAGGCTGCAGCGGCGCGCGCGCGCAGGTTTTTTTCGCGCGCGAAGCAGGAGAATTCCAGACCCTTGCGGCAATGGCTCCTGGACCGCAATCCGAACCTGCCGCTACCGCTGTTGAAGGTTCGGGAGGCCGGGGAAGCAGCACTGTCCTCCTACGTTCCGCAATTCTATCCGGGCAGGATCATGTTTCTCAAAGCGGCGGGCAGAGATCCGGAATTTCCCGGCGACCCACAGAACATCTGGCGCACTCTCGTCCACGAACTCGAGATCCGGACAGTGGCGGGGAGCCATCGCACTGCTGTCACCGAACATGCGCAATCACTCGCGGACAGGCTGACCGAGTGTATTTCGCAATCGCGGCGCCCGCGCGCGATCCGGGCCATACCAAACATGGCAGGCGTTTGGGACGCGCCAGGCCGCAGACATCTGCAAGCCGACGCGGGCGGATAATGCAGGCGCCGTCGAACGCTTTTCCCTTTCCGTGCCGAAAGACTCATCGCCGATGAGTTGCGAAGCCGCGCCGTATCTTGTCTGCGACATCGTTCCGTTTCGCGCGGCCTGTTCGCCGGACGCGATCGCGCTCGTCGATGGTGAGCGCGCCTGGACCTATGGACAGCTGAACGGCACGGTACGTCGCACGGCCGCGTGGCTCGCGGATTCCGGGGTGAGGCCGGGCGACCGCGTGATGCTGGTTGGCGAGAATTGCTGCGCGGCGGTTGCGGTATTTCTTGCGGCAAACCTCATGGGTGCGTGGCCTGTCGTCGTCAATGCGCGGTTGTCGGATCGCGAGATCGACGAGATTTGCGAGCACAGCGGAGCCCGCAGAATCGTTTTCACCATCGCCGCTTCGCTGCGGGCCCGCAACCATCATCAGAGATATGGCGGAGCGACGGCCGAGCCTGCGGATTTCGGGCCGGTGGGTGTGGGACCCCTGAACGAAACGGCGCGGCCCGAACCGATGGAGAGCGATCGCGCGAATGCAGTCGCCGCGCTCATCTACACGTCCGGAACGACGGGCCGTCCCAAGGGCGTCATGCTCTCGCACCGGAATCTCATGTTCGTGGCGCGCGCCTCCGGCGAAGCTCGACGTCTCGCGCCGGCCGATCGCGTCCTGGCGGTGTTGCCGGTGTCGCATATTCTGGGTCTGACGGGGGTATTGCTCGGTTCGCTGGTTTCCGGCGCGCAGGTGCATCTCGCCTCGCGCTTCGATCCCGGTGCCTTGTTCTCCGCGCTCGAACGGGAGCGTCTGACGGTTCTGATCGGAACGCCGTCGATGTACGCGATGCTCGCGGAATATGCGTCCCGCAAGGGCATGGCGCGGGTCGTTGCGCCTGCGTTGCGGCTGGTATCGGCGGCCGGTCCGCCGCTCGACGCAGCAACCAAACACACGACGGAAGTTTTGTTTGGTCAGACTCTTCACAACGGTTACGGCATCACCGAATGTTCCCCGACCGTCACGCTGACTCCGCTCAATTTGCCGCGGACCGACTGCGGCGTCGGGCGGCCGCTTGAAGGAGTCGAAACACGACTGGTGGACTCCTCGGGCGCCGATGCCGACGCGGAAGGCATCGGCGAGCTGTGGGTGCGCAGCCCCGGAATCATGAAGGGATATTATCGGGCGCCGGAAGAGACTGCCGCGACAGTCGATGGCGAGGGATGGTTCAAGACAGGCGATCTCGCCCGCAGCAGGGACGGCAGTTTCTTCATCGTCGGGCGCAGCAAGGAGATGATCATCCGCTTCGGTTTCAACGTCTATCCGGCAGAAATAGAAGGCGTGCTGAATGGGCATCCCGGCGTGGCCCGCTCCGCAATTGTTGGCCATGAGGTTGACGGGCGCGAAGAGATCGCAGCGTTCGTCCAGCCGGTGTCCGGGTCGGGCGTGACAGATGCCGAACTCGCAGCCTACGCCGCCGCAAGGCTTGCTCCCTACAAACGCCCCTCGAAATTCATCATGCTGGAAGCGATGCCCCTGAGCCCAGGCGGGAAGATTCTGAAAGCCGCGCTGGCTGCTTCTCTGCAGATTGGCGTCACGAGGCAACGAGCTTCCATTCCTGCGTAGCCTCAGCAAGTACCGTAGTTCATCGCCGCTGCGACAAGATCGGGCAGGCGATTGAAAGATGGGAGCCGGCCGCGGGGGGCGCGCCGCCTGGCCCGCGAGACGTCTCAATTCATCCACCGTTCACAATCCTGTCTGTACTCGTTTAAGCTGGCCGGCAGGCTGGGACGGCGTTATTTTGGCAAGGGGCAAATCTGCGTGCGCAAGCTGGAGAACGGCAGTCGATCTTTCGTGCGGGGGATCATGCACTCGCCCCTGCAAGCGCCGAAGCATGCGCCTGGTACGCGTCCGGGAGTTCGCGATGTCGCCGCAGCTCGGGGCGTGAACTTGTTGTCGAGCGTCCTAGTTAGGCGCCGGTAGTTCCACATGTCGCAGCTTTACGATCTCACCGCGGATGCCGTGCGCTGGATCTACGACCGGCGAATAACGGCACCTCCCATTCTCGACGAGACCAGGTATTTCCCGGAGGCACCGGAACTGGCGCGGTCCTGGACGGCCATTCGCGAAGAAGCGCTGGCCGTCGCGGGGAATTTGCCCTCGATACCCCGGTTTCACGAACTGATGCAGGCGCAGGCGCCGATCTCGGCAAATGACGGCCTCGACTGGCGCGTATTCGTGCTCAGGGCCTACGGCGCCGATATCGAGCCCAACCTGGCGCGCTGTCCCGCGACGGCCCGTCTGATCGCCGCGTGCCCGTCCGTCCTGTCGGCGTCTTTTTCCTTTCTGGCGCCGGGAAAACATATACCGCCTCACCGCGGGCCGTTTCGCGGTGTGGTCCGCTGCCATCTGGGTCTCAGCATGCCGCGCGGCGAAGATGGCCGGCTGGGCGCCATTCTCTGGATCGACGGCGTCGAGCACCGGCTGGGGGACGGCGATTTTCTCGTCTGGGACGATACCTACGTTCACGAGGTCAGAAATACGACGGACGACGTCCGGATCGCGCTCCTCCTCGACATCTGGCGCCAGGGAATGCCGGCCGACATGGCCGCGCTATCCAGTTTCATCGTCGGAATGGTTCGCCTGGGTATGCTGATGCGCGGGGGGCCGTTCCCTTCCTGAACGAGGATGGAGCAGACGGCCGGCCTTCGGGACCGTGCGACCAATCTGTTGCCGCGATGCCGTTTCGTATGGCGCCGCGCCGGCGGCAGTTCTATCGTCCCGGTATCAGCCGGGGGGCATGGAATGAGCTTCATCACGCGGCGGAAATCGATCGACACGCTGGCAGAGGGCGGGCACCGCCTCACGCCGACGCTGAGCTGGCCGCATCTCATCGCGCTCGGCGTCGGCGCGATCGTGGGCACCGGCATCTACACGCTCACCGGGATCGGCGCGGGGCTCGCCGGGCCGGCCGTCATTCTCTCCTTCGCGCTTTGCGGCGCGATCTGTGCCTGCGCCGCACTCTGCTATGCGGAGATGTCGACGCTGATGCCAGTGGCCGGGAGCGCCTACACCTATTCCTATGCCGTGCTGGGAGAACTCGCCGCCTGGATCATCGGCTGGAGCCTTGTCCTTGAATATACGGTCGCGGCCGCGGCCGTCGCCGTGGGCTGGTCCGCGCATGTCTCCGCGTTCCTCAATGCGGCGGGATGGCCGCTGCCGCCGGCGCTGGCGCACGGATTGTTCACCGGGGGAATAGTCGATCTGCCGGCCGTCGCGATCGGCGCGATCGTCACGCTTCTGCTCATCGTCGGCACGCGCGAGAGCGCGACGATCAATCTCGTTTTGGTGGGGATCAAGCTGGCGGCACTTGTGCTCTTTGTCGTGCTCGCCTCCACCGCCTTCGACCCCGCCCGCTTCCATCCTTTCGCCCCTTATGGATATGGCGCGGAGGTGGGAGTGGACGGCGTCAAGCGGGGCGTGCTGGCCGCGGCGGCGCTGATCTTCTTCGCCTTTTATGGGTTCGATGCGGTTTCGACGGCGGCGGAAGAAACGAAGAACCCCGCGCGCGATCTCTCGATCGGCATCATGGGCTCGATGGTCCTGTGCACATTGATCTACGTCGCAGTCGCGGCCGCAGCGCTTGGCGCGGCTTCGTATCTGGAGATTTCCGGCACGGGCGCACCGCTCGTGCATGTCCTCCAGCTTCTGCGTCATCCCCTGGCAGCAGAGCTCGTTGCCTCGGCCGCCATCGTGGCGCTCCCGACGGTGATACTCGTCCTCATGTACGGGCAGAGCCGCATCTGGTTCGTGATGGCTCGCGACGGGCTTCTGCCCGAGCGGCTGGCCGTTCTGCACAGGACCCGCGGCACGCCGGTTCTGATGACCCTGTTTGCGGGATTCTGGGTGATGCTTCTGGCGGCGACGCTTCCCCTTGCCAGGATCGCTCTTCTCGCCAATGCGGGCACGCTTGCCGCCTTCATTGCGGTTGCGCTCTCGCTCATCGTGTTGCGCCGGCGCGAGCCTGCGCGCCCGCGCGTCTTCCGCGCACCATTTGGAATCGCGGTGGCGTGTTTCTGCATCGCCGGCTGCGTCTATCTTTTCCTGAATGGCCTGCCGCGTTTCACCCAGATCTGGTTCGTACTCTGGAACGCAGGCGGCCTGGCGCTTTATTTGGCTTACGGAGTCCGGCGCAGCCGGATCGCTCCCGCCGCGGCTCGCACACGCTGAGCAGCCGCGGGCCTGGGCGATAGGAGCGATCGCTTGAGCCCTTTGCGCTTATTCCATGGCGCGTGGCTTGCAAACACACGGTCGCGTCCGCAGGAACGCGATCTTTCCAGGATTGTGCGCCGATTGGTAGTCCGGCGAAGTTATTTCGCGGTGGTTCGCGTCGTGGACGAACTGCTGCCGGAGCCGCACACGATGATGCAGATCACACCGCCAATGACGGCAGCGCCGATCACGAGAACCGCGGGATCGCTTGCCCAGGAGGCAGCCGTTGCGGTTCCCGCCGCGTCGCCAGCAGGCAGCGGTCCTTCCGCCGGCGGGGCCGCCTGATCCGGAGCGGGAACCGGAGCCGCTTCCGTGCCACTGCCAGCCGCCACGCCCGAGGTCGCGCCGCCCGATGCGTCGCCCTGCGCGTAAGCCGCGCTCGAAAGGGTCATCGCGAGTGCAACCGCTAGCGAACCAAATTTGCGTAACATTGCCGATTCTCCTCGCCCAGCCCGCGACTATAACGTTCTTGGGCTCAAAAAGTAAAGATTTCGTTCCGCAGGTGGATCAGTCCCCATAGTGCTCGCGGTACCAGCGGACGAAACGGGGGATGCCTTCGCGGATACCGGTCACGGGTTCAAAGCCGAGGTCGCGGCGGCTGGATTCGATGTCGGCATAGGTTGCGGGCACATCCCCGGGCTGCATGGGCTCGAACCGGATTTCTGCCTTCCTCCCGAGCGCGGCTTCGAGAACTGCGATGAACTCCGTGAGTTTTTCCGAACGGTGATTGCCAAGATTGTAAATCGCATGCGGGGGCGCGGCGCGGGGCGGACGCTCAAGCGCGCGAAGGACGCCGCTCACAATGTCGTCGATATAGGTAAAGTCGCGCCACATCTCGCCGCGGTTGAACACCCGGATGGGCTCGCCGGCCAATATCGCGCGGGTGAACAGGAAGGCCGCCATGTCCGGGCGGCCCCAGGGTCCATAAACGGTGAAGAACCGCAGGCCCGTCGAGGGAATGCCGTAGAGGTGCGCATAGGTGTAGCCGATCAGCTCGTCCGCCCGTTTGGTGGCCGCATATAGCGAATTGGGGCTGGTCACGGGATCGTCCACGGAAAAAGGCAGTTTGTCGTTGCCGCCATAGACGGAAGATGAACTGGCATAGACGAAGTGAGCGAGCCCGCGACACTGTCGTGCCAGCTCCAGCAAAACCACCTGTCCCATCACATTGGCCTGCACATAGACGAAGGGATCGGTCAGCGAATGACGCACCCCGGCCTGCGCGGCCAGGTGCACGATGCCGGCGATGTCGGGGAAATCGCGCGCGATGGCTGCAATCGCATCCCTGTCGGAGATTTCGTTCCTGCGAAATGTGAAATGTTTATTTGTTTCCAGGCGCGCGAGTCGCGCCTGCTTCAGCTTCACGTCGTAATAGGCGTTCAGATTGTCGAGGCCGAGCACTTCATCGCCCCGGGCAAGCAGCGCCTGCGCCACATGGAAGCCGATGAATCCCGCCGCTCCCGTCACCAGGATCATGACCGCCTCTCCAATCGATCTTGCTTTATGGCACGGCCTGACGCGCACCGGAATGTACGGTTGACCCCCTGGCGCGGAGAATTCGGAAGTGGAAAACCCGTGAAACTGTGAAAATGCCTGTCCCGAAGGCCGTGCGCGCTTGTCCCGGTTGCACCCGCGACTACTATGGCCGCACCGATTCGCCCCAAGCGATCGAGGAGGAATGAAGCTCAGCATTTTCGGGCTCGGCTATGTGGGAACCGTGTCGGCTGCATGCCTCGCCGCCCGCGGTCACAGCGTCATCGGCGTCGACAGCAACCTCGCGAAGACCGAACTCATCAACCAGCACCGGGCGCCGATCATCGAAAAGGATGTCGGGCGACTTGTCGCCGAAGCCTGCGAGGCCGGTCTCCTGCGCGCCACCACGGATCCCGGCGAAGCCGTCGCGGAGAGCGATGTATCGATCGTCTGCGTAGGAACGCCCGCACTCGCGAGCGGCCGGATCGACACGGGAGCCGTGGAGAAGGTGGAGAGGGAAATCGGGGCCGCGATGGCAACCAAATCCTCACACCACACCATCATCATCCGTTCCACCATGTTGCCAGGGACTTTCCGCCGTCTCGTGCAGCCCGCGCTGGAATCCGCATCGGGAAAGAAGGCCGGCCAGGATTTCGGCGCGGGAGTGAACCCCGAATTTCTGCGGGAGGGTTCGGCGGTGGCGGATTTTCACACGCCGGAGAAAACACTCGTCGGCTGCGACGAAAGCCGGACGGCAGAGATTATCTCCATGCTTTATGAGGGTCTCCCCGGAGAAGTCGTGCGAACCACGCCCGAAATGGCGGAGCTGTCCAAGTATATCGACAATTCGTGGCACGCGCTGAAGGTGAATTTCGCCAACGAGATCGGCAATCTTTGCAAGGCGCTGGGCGTCGACAGCCATGCGGCGATGAACATTTTTGCACTCGATCGCACGCTCAACATCTCTGCCGCCTATCTCAGGCCCGGCTTTGCTTTCGGGGGATCCTGCCTGCCGAAAGACACGCGTGCGCTCGCCTATTTCGCACGCTCGCTCGATCTCGAGCTTCCGCTTCTGCAATCGCTTATGGCGAGCAATGCCCGGCAGATCGAACGCGCCTGCGACTGGGTTCTTTCCTACGGCAAGCGCCGCATCGCATTGCTGGGCTGTTCCTTCAAGGCCGACACCGACGACATGCGGGAAAGTCCGTTCATTATCCTGACCGAGCGCCTGCTCGGAAAGGGATGTTCCATCCGCATTTTCGATCACAATGTGCGTCTTTCCATGCTGATGGGCGCCAACAGGGAATATGTGACCCACGTCATTCCTCACATCGCGAGCCTGTTTGTCGATTCGCAGGAGGAGGCGATGAACGAGGCGGACATCGTTCTGGTCACGGCGTCTTCGCCGGACTATGTGGCGGCGCTGGATTCGCTGAAGCCGGAACAGATTCTCCTCGATTTCGCCCGGCTTCCCGAAGTGAACTCGGCCGCCCAGTATCACGGGGTGAATTGGTGAAGCCCCGCGTTCTCATCATCGTCGAGAATCTCCCCGTGCCATTCGACCGGAGGGTCTGGTCGGAGGCGACCACGCTTCGCGCGGCTGGCTATGAGGTCTCGGTCATCTGTCCCGGCCGCCGCAAGACCGATGCGCCCCACGAAATTATCGAGGGCATCCATATCTGGCGCCATCCGCTGCCGTTCGAGGCACGGGGCGCCGCCGGCTATTTGCTCGAATACGGCACGGCGCTGTTCTGGGAGTTTGTGCTCAGCGTGAAGATCTGGCGTGCGCGCGGCTTCGATATCATTCAGGCCTGCAATCCGCCCGATCTCATCTTTCTCGTCGCCGCCTTCTGGAAGATTCTGTTCCGCGTGCGGTTCGTGTTCGACCAGCACGATATCGGCCCGGAGCTTTACGAAGCAAAATTCGGGCGGCGGGACTTTTTCTGGAAACTGCTCTGCATGTTCGAGCGGCTGAGCTTCGCGCTTGCCGATGTTTCCATCGCGACGAATCACTCGTACCGCGAAATCGCCGCCTCGCGCGGGCGCATGACGCCGGAGAACATCTTTGTGGTGCGTTCGGGACCCGACCTCGCGCGCGTGCGCGAAATGCCGGCCGACGGGCGCTGGCGAAACGGCAGGAAATTTCTTGTCGCCTATGTGGGCGTTCTCGGCGCCCAGGAGGGGATCGATCTGCTCCTCGAATCCGCCGTGCACCTCTCCCGCACGCGCGACCGCGACGACATCCAGTTCGTCGTGATGGGCGGCGGACCCGAGCTTGCCAACATGCGGCGCCTCGCGCGCGCGCTGGACCTCGAAGACCGCGTGACCTTCACTGGTCGCGTGGACGACGAAACGCTCTTCACCGTGCTTTCCACCGCCGACGTGTGCGTCAACCCCGACCGGCCCAATGCGATGAACGACAAATCCACCATGAACAAGATCATGGAATACATGGCGCTGGGCAAGCCGATCGTTCAGTTCGATCTGACGGAGGGCCGTTTTTCGGCGCAGGGCGCCTCGCTCTACGCGCGCAACACCGAGCCCGCCGATTTCGGCGACCGGATCGTCGAATTGCTGGACGACCCGGCGAAGCGGCACGCGATGGGCGCATTGGGCCGCAGCCGTGTGCGCGAGGAACTTGCCTGGGAGCACGAAGCGCCGAAATTGCTTGTGGCTTACGAGGCCGCTCTGGCCGTCGGCGGCATGGCCAGACCGAAGAAGCTCGCGGCCGCCGAGACGGCCTCTGGAACTGCCATCGAACAAACACGCCCCGTCCGCGTTCGGGCTGGCGGGGTCGAACGATTGTAGCGATCCCGAATTGTCGCGCGGCGTCCGGTCCTGCGGTCACCTCGCGGACGCTGAGATCACCGACCCGAGGCCTCGGCGACGGCGGCGGCTGCATCCGAACGGCGCTTCGGCGCCGTCACGTCGAGCGAGACCGCGCGCATGGCAATGTTCGCCAACCCATTGGACGGGTGAATGGATTGGACATGAAGAAATTGCTTGTCCACACGTCTTTGCAGCAGCTCGAAGCCGCTCGTTCCGCGTTCGAACAAATATGCTTCCACCGCATAAGCGCCGCTCGCCAGATAGGGAAGAAAGAAACAGAATTTCGCGGTGAAGGGCTGGCCGGCCGAAATCCCCGCGCCGGCTTCGCCTGCAGCCGAACCCGAATCGTCGGAGAACAAAATTTGTCCAAGGCGGTCTCGCACGACAAAGGCAGCCACCGGCTGTCTCAGCATCCTGCCGGCACGGCAAACGATCCGCAGCTCGACCAATTCTCCTCCGGCCGCAACGCGAAGCCTGCCGCCTTCGGCGCCGTGAAACGCGACGGACTCGATATCGACGCCGCCCTTCGCCTCGGTCAGGTCGTCGGGATCGAAGACGAGGGCGTCCGCGTCGGAGTCCTCGGTTCCGTCCTGCCGAGCAATGGCTTGCGGAAGCACGGCTGAACGCGGGGAAGACGTGTTCGCATTGCGGCCGCGCACCCGAAATCCCGCCGCGCCGTCCCCCATTTCTTCCGCCTGCGACGCGAGATAGAGGCGGCACATTTCCTTGGCCTCTCCCAGACCCTGCACCTGCCCCATGTCCAGCCAAAGTGCCCGGTCGCAAAGCTTCACGACGGCCGCGCTGTCGTGTGAAACAAACAGCAATGTGCCCTGCAGACGGAAGCGGTTGAGATAGCGCATGCATTTCTGCTGGAAGGCCGCATCGCCCACCGAAAGAATCTCGTCGACGACAAGAACGTCTGCATCGACGTTGGCGCACACCGCGAACGCCAACCTTGCATGCATCCCGCTCGAGTAGTTCCGCATCGGCTGATCCAGGAACGCGCCGATATCCGCGAAGCCCGCAATCGCATCGAATCGGGCGTCGATTTCCGCGGCGCTCAATCCGAGCACCGCGGCGCCGAGCCGGACATTTTCGCGGCCGGAGAATTGGGGATTGAATCCCGATCCCAGTTCCAGCATGGCGGCAATCCTGCCACGCACCCGAACCTCGCCCGCGCTTGGCCTGAGCGTGCCGCAAATCATCTGCAGCAATGTCGACTTGCCCGATCCGTTGCGGCCGATGATGCCCATGGTCTCGCCGCGGCCGACGGTCATATCTACCCCTTGGACCGCCCAGAATTCCTCGTAGTAGCGCCGGCGGCGCCCCCACAGAAGCTGCTTGAGGCGATCCTCCGGCTTTCGATAGATCGGATAGGCTTTGCCCAGTCCGCGCGCTTCGACGACCGGCTCAGACGACATCGGCAAATCCCGGTTTGACGCGCAGAAACCAGCGATAGCCGGCCGCCGCGAACAACCACGCCAGCACCGCATACAGGGCGAGGGCTTCAAGGTTGGGCCAGGCGCCCGCGAACAGCGCGGCGCGCGTCGATTCGATCGGGAAGGCGAGCGGATTGGCGTAGAAAAAAGGACGCACGCGCTCCGGAACCATCGCCAGCGGGAAGAAGATCGGACTCAAATACATCATCATCAGCGCCACCACGCCGACAAGCTGGCGAAGATCGCGGACGAAGGCGCCAAGCGCCGACAGAAACCAGACGGCGCCGAGCACGATCAGGGCGTAAGGCGCGACGAGCAGGGGGATCACGAGCGTTGCGAGCGGCGGTATGCCTCTTATCGCAAGGAAGAAAATCAGCACGATCGCGCTCGTCACGCCGAAGCGCACGAGCGCCGCGCCGAGCAGGGCGCAGGGCAGTATTTCGAGCGGGAATACCACCTTTTTCACGAAGTTGGCGTTGTCGGACATCAGCGATGGTGCCGTGCTGATGGCCTCCATGAAGAAATCGAAGAAGGTCAATCCCACGAAATAGAGCAAAGCGGTTTCGAGCGGCTTGTTTCCGTGACCGGCCCACTTCACTTTCAGGATGAAACCCAAGACGCAGGTGTAGACGGCGAGCCGAAGCAGCGGCACGAGCGCCGTCCAGAACTTGCCCAGCAGCGACCCGCGAAAACTCGACTCGACATTGCGTGCGATGAGCAACGACACGAGATGGCGATGCTTCCACACGCGCCGGAACATGCCGAGGAAAAACCCGTTTTCCCGCTGCCTGGCGACGGCGTCTATGGCCACGATGAGTGACTCCGCGGGCGCGCTTTCATCGCCCATCGCCACCTTCTGCGGTGTGGCTCAAGTGCCGAGGCGCAGCTCGGCCGGCATCTCCGCGCGCATCCCGTCGCTGCGTCGCGTGCTGCTCTGAACCGCGTCGGCCAGCACGTCCAGCGCGCCGGTGATGTCGCCCGGCGCGTGGGTGGCGGAGATAAAAAAACGGATGCGCGGCTTGTTCTTGGGCACCGCCATCATGGGAATCGGGGGCGCGTAGTAGCCGGCCTGCAGCAGTTTTTCCGCCGCCTCCATGCAGACTTCGTGGCTTGGAAACTGGATGGACACGACGCCCGCGCCGATGGCGGCACCGACATTGAGATCTCTCGCGCGCGCTTCGTCGAGGAAGAAGCGGGAATTCTCCTGGACGCGTGCGGTCCGCCACGGTTCCTCGCGGAGAATGGCAAGCCCCTTGCGCACAGCCGCCGCGATGACGGGAGACAGGCCTACGCTGAACATGCAGGCCGGCAGCGTGAACCGCAGCCATTCGATGACCGGTTTGCGTCCGGCGATGAACCCGCCGCTGGCGGCAAAGGTTTTCGAGAGCGTGCCGATAATGAAATCGATCTCGCCCGGATCGATGCCGAAATGTTCGGTGATGCCCCGCCCGCTCGCTCCCAGCACGCCGATCGAATGCGCCTCGTCGACCATCAGCCATGCGTCGTGTTTGTGCTTGAGTTCGACCACACGCCGCAGGTCCGGCATGTCGCCGTCCATGCTGTAGAGGCCCTCCACGACGATCAATGCGCGTTTGGCGCGCGAGCGATGTTCGGTGAGCACCGCGTCCAGATCGTCGAGATTGCCATGGTCGAAGCACAGCACCTTCGCGTGGGACACGTCGGCGCCGACCACGATGCTGTTGTGGGCGAGATCGTCCACCACGATGAGATCGCTTCGCGTCAGCAGGTAGCCCAGAAGCGAAGCGTTGGTCATCCATCCGCTGACCAGGGTGACCGCGTCCTGCACGCCAAGGAAGGCGGCAATCTCGCGCTCGAGAAGATCGTGGACCGTTCGGTTTCCGCCGACGAGACGCGAAGCCTCTGCGCCCACACCCAGCGACAGCGCCGCATCGGCGGCCGCCTGCCGTACACGTCGATCTTCACCGAGTCCGAGATAGTCGTAATTCGCGAAGCTCACGAAGCGTCCGGCCCGGGCCTTGACGGCGGCCTGCAAACTGTCCAACGGCTGGAAATAAACTTCCTTCAGAGCGGCGGCGTTCTCTTCCACCGAATCGTGTTCCAGCAGCGCGCCGCCGGCGATCCGCATGCGGCGCCAGATATATTCGTCCAGGCTACGGGTGCGGTCCATCGCAGTCGTCCTCATCCTCGGGCGCGATTCGCCGAAAAGCGCAAACTCGAAGTTTCCCCGCGTGCCCTCGCCTCGCGCTGTGTATCGGCCCCCGCCGCCGGCCGCGTCCATCTAAGGCCCAGGGTAATCCTCGCGTCCCGCCCCAATGGATCCTCGTCTGATCGAATCAAAGCATTTCTATTGCCCGGGATTCCATAACCCGAGCGAATATGTCCCCTCCCATGGTCCGGCCGACCAGAAGTCTGAGCCGGAGGTCCACAGGTTAACCGCTAAAACGTTTGCGAGGCAAGCAACCCGCACCCGCGAATCCGGCCGCAGGACTCCGCTCCTGCTTTGCCGGGGATCGACGGAAAGGCAATAGGGCTTCGCCTTACACGGGATTGTCGGAGGATGCGTCCGCGGCGGGGTGCGCGGGCAGGGCGACCCGTGATCTGATTTTGCCGGTGATCCTTTTTTTATAGGGAGCCGTTCTTCCGACAGCGGATTTTGTGCCGGATCGATTCATGACGCGCGTTGTTCCAGGTGCATTCCATCCCATGGAGGCCCGGATCGTCGAAGCGCTCCCGCAGGGAAAGGGATGGCAATTCGAACCCAAATGGGACGGCTTCCGCTGCCTCGCGTTCCGTGAGGGCGCCGACGTGGAGCTGCGGGCGAAGTCGGGCAAGCCGCTGACGCGCTATTTTCCTGAAATCGCTTCGGCTGTCGCCCGCCTTCGCGCCAAATTCCTGGCGCTTGACGGCGAACTTCTGATTCCGCTGGGCAACGACCTTTCATTCGACGCCCTTCAGATGCGGCTTCATCCCGCGCAGAGCAGGATCGACAAACTCTCGCGCGAGACACCTGCGATCTTCATGCTGTTCGACATCCTGCGGGGTCCCGATGGCGCCGAGTTCGCCGATCGGCCGCTGGTGGAACGGCGCAAATTGCTCGAGGAGTTGTATTCCACATTCGCGCGCGACGCCCGGTTTCGGCTTTCGCCCCGCACCGGGCAACTCGCGGGCGCGAAAAAATGGCTCGGGCAGGCAGGCGGGGGCGCTCTCGACGGCGTCATCGCCAAACGCCTCGACGAGCCTTACAGGCTTGGCGAACGCGCGATGCTCAAGATCAAATGTCTGCGGACTGCGGATTGCGTGGTTGGCGGCTTCCGTTACGCCACCGGCAGCAAGGACATCGGCTCTTTGCTGCTGGGGCTCTACAACCAGCAGGGGCTGCTCGATCATGTGGGGTTCACATCCGGAATCTCCGATCGGGACCAGCCTTCCCTCAAGAAGAAACTTCTGCGGCTGCGCGGCGGAACCGGATTCACGGGAAACGCGCCGGGAGGCCCGAGCCGGTGGTCGACGGAGCGCAATGCGCAATGGGAGAAGCTGAAACCCGCTCTGGTGGCGGAGGTGCGCTACGATCACGTCACCGCCAACCGTTTCCGCCACGGGACGAAATTCCTGCGCTGGCGGCCCGACAAATCCGCGGCGCAATGCACCTTCGACCATCTCTGCCGCGAAGCGCGTCCCGCGAAACTCCTGCAACAGATCCTGCGGAAGTGATCGAGGAAAAACAGAGTCTCAGACCTGCGGGGAAGAGTATTCCGAAGCCTGCTGCCAATACTTCAGGAGAGGCCCGTCCGACCCATAGACGGGATCTGCTTGGGGCAGCGGCACGCCGGCAATTCATCGCGCTGCTGACGCTCTCGAAGCATGCGTCTGAAAGTTTCCAGAACAGCCATGACGGTTCTCCGAGGAATTGGAACCTCCGGGATGCCTGCGAAGTTCCCTTCCGGATTGACGGCGCATTCTGCTTTTTGACGGGATGCGCCGCGAACGGGAGAAAACGATGGCCAGATATTCGCGCAGCGCCGGCAACGACGTGAAGAATGCGATGGAACGCCGCAAGAAGGGAAGACTGAAGAGCGGCAAGGGTGGCAAGGGCGGCAGGGTCAAGAGCCGCAAACAGGCCATCGCCATCGGCCTCTCCGAAGCGCGCAAGAAAGGGAAGAAAGTCCCGAGCAAAGCCGGTGCAAAAACGAAGCGGAAAACCAGGCGCAAGAGCACGAAAAAGTAGACGGAGCGTGATCGGGTTCGCGAGTTGAATATATTCCTGATGTCGGCGGACGCGCGCGGCAGTCAACCGCTACGGTATGATCTCATATGCCGTACCGCCATTGTTCGTGCCGCCCGCCTCGGTCGTTCCGTACAGATATCCGGTGGTGGGGTCTTCCGTGGGTCGCGCCCACGGATGGGTTCCGTCACCCGATTGGCTGCCGAAATTGTGAAGCACGTTCTCGGTCCAAGAACCGCCGTTCGGGGAGAGTTCAAATATCGTTCCCGAACCCGCCGACCCACCGTAACTGGTCGTTCCATAAAGTATGCCTGTCGCCTGGTCCAGATGAACTCCGTTGGGTTGAATTCCGTCACCTGTTCCGAAGTTGAATATTATGGTCTCTTGCCAGATCTTGTGCACCTTCGACAGTTCGAAAGCTGTTCCCTCCCCTGTCGAACCGCCCCCGGAAGTCACGCCAAATAGCGCTCCCGTCTGTCTATCTAGATCGAGATCGCTGGGATTCGCTCCATCCGACCCGCCTGCAAAGCGGTGCAAGACGATTTCAGACCAGATCCCCGCCACCTCGGTCAGTTCGAATACGGTGCCGTCGTTCTGCGTTCCTCCGTAGGAAGTGATGCCGAATAGCGCACCATCAGGGCTCTCATGAAGACCCGATGGCAAATGGCAACCATCCGCTCCGCCCTGAAAACCATAGAGAGTCGTTTCCTCCCAACTGGTACCCGATTTTGCGAGTTGAAAAACGGTGCCGCAGCCCGCAACGCCCCCAGACCGTGTTGTCCCATAAATCGTCCCGGTTGTCTTATCGACAACGAGATCGCCGAGAGGGTTCTGCCCGTCGGAGCCCCCGGTGAAGCTGTACAGCACAGTATCCTGATCCGGACCGGTGATCTCGAAGACGGTTCCCGACCCATCGGCGCCTCCTTTGTAAGTAGTGCCGTAAAGCGCTCCGCTGGAATCCTGGGTCAGGCCCGATCGGGGGTATTCACCGTCGTTACCGTCGAATGCGAGCCGCGTGTGTTCTGTCCACTTGCCGCGTTTTTCAGCGAGGTCGAAGACAGTCCCTTGGTTGGAATCTCCGGAATAAAGCGTCGTGCCGTAAAGATCGCCGTTCGGGGCAATGACCAGGCGAGCGAACGGCTCCGCCGACGCGGGGAAATTGTACAGAACGCTTTCCGATTGCGCCTGTACCGACGAGGAGTAAACGATTGCCGCCGTCGCGGCCAGCGCCGATATAAGATGAGTTTTCAACTCTTCCTCCCTCGCGAAACCGCGCTGCCGGCGCTACGGTATGATCTGATACACCGTGCCGCCACCGTTCGTGCCGCCAGCTTCGGTCGTTCCGTACAGATATCCGGTGGTGGGATCTTCCGAGGGTCGCGCCCACGGATGGGTTCCGTCACCCGATTGGCCGAAACTGTGTAGCACGCTCTCGGTCCAGGAACCGCCGTTCGGGGAGAGTTCAAATACCGTTCCCGAGCCCGCCGACCCGCCGTAACCGGTCGTCCCATAAAGAATGCCTGCCGCCTGGTCCATGTGAAGACCGAAAGGCTCGCTTCCCGCACCCGACGCGAAGTTGAAAATCACTGTCTCTCGCCAAATCTTGTGCGTCTCCGACAGTTCGAAGGCCACACCCTCGCCGGCTGTACCTCCGGCAGACGTCACGCCGTAAACCGCTCCGGTCGCAGCGTCGAGATCCAGATCGCTGGGGGTTGCTCCGTCCGGTCGGCCCGTGAAACTGTAGAGAACGGATTCCGACCAGGCGCCGTTCTTCTCGGTCAGTTCGAATACGGTGCCGACGCCCGATGTTCCTCCGTAAGGGGTGACGCCAAACAGCTCACCGTCCTTGTTTACATGCAAACCCGCTTGCGGATTGCAGCCATCCGCATCGCCCTTGAAGGTATGGATTGTTGACTCAGTCCAGCTATTGCCTGATTTGACGAGTTGAAATGCGGTGCCGCAGCCAGCCGCGCCCTCGGACACCGTCGTTCCGTAAATCGTGCCGGTTGTTTTATCGACGACAAGATCGCCATAAGGATTTTCGCCGTCGGATGCTCCGGTAAAGCTGTACAATACGGTATCCTGATTGGAACCGGTGAGCTCGAAGACGGTGCCCGCTCCGTAGGCGCCGCCAGAGACGGTGGTGCCGTAAAGGGCTCCGTTCGCATCCTGGGTCAGGCCGGAATATGGATTTGCACCGTTGCTGCCGTTGAAGCTGAGGACCGTGTGTGCGCTCCATTTGCCGCGCTTCTCGACGAGATCGAATACGGTTCCGTCCTGGGAATAGCCGTAGGTGGTTCCATAAAGGCCGCCGGTAGGGGGGATGGTAAGACGGTCGTAGGGGTGCGCCGACGCGGGGAAATTGTACAGAACGCTTTCCGATTGCGCCTGTACCGACGAGGAGAAAACGACTGCCGCCGTCGTGGCCAGCGCCGATAGAAGATGAGTTTTCATCCGGTCCCCCGAGAATATGTGGACCGGAACAGTATCAGCTGGGGGGAAGCGCCGCAAACGGCAGGCCAAAGAGCCGGAACTGCGGCGCGCCTGCGCTCAATCGTCGTCCGGCGGCTCGAGCTTGAGCTTGTCGGGGTGTATCGCGGCAGAGACGGTCGGCGCGGGGACAGGCACGAACGGCCGCGGCGAATTCGAAAGATTGTAGAATTCCGCGAGATTCCGTTTCGTTCTCGCATCCGCAAAGGTGAGCTTGCCCATCGGTATTCCGAAGTTGAATTCGACGAATCGCGCGATGGCGCCGAAATCCTCCTGCCGGTTGTTGATGTAGCCCTGCGGCGTGTAAGCCGAAACGAACATGAATGGCACGCGAAAGCCGTATTGATAGCCGCCTTCGGGATAGGGCAGAAACTTCGGCGGCTCATGGTCGTACCAGCCGCCCCAATCGTCCCAGGTGATGAGGATGGCGGTGCTGTTCCAGTAGGACGTGTTGTCCGCATTTCGGCACGGACTGTTGCCGATCGCGTTGGCGATTCCTGCGACCCAGGCAGGGCCGGCGCCCGTGTTGATCTTGGCATGATCCGAGAACTGGCCCGAAGGGATGACCCAGCTCACGCCGCGAAGCTTGCAGGCGGCGAGGTCCGCGAACACGTCAATCGGGTTGAGCGCCACATTGTCCCGCCAGAGCCGGCCCAGGCATTGTCCCTTGTCCGGCCTGCAGATGTGCCGGATTGCGTCCGGCGCGCTCCAGATGTCGCCGGCGCCAGGTGTGTAGTAGCGCCAGCTCACGGATTGCCGGCGCAACACATCCGCGAGCGTGAAATGTTCGAAGCAGGGATAGATCTGGTTGGTCTTGCCCTCCACGCCCTTGGCGTCGATCAGTTGCACCTTCGTGCCCGGCTGGGCAATGCACCCATAGAGCTGTTTCGATGAAGTGAGCGTGCCTTTCAGATTTTCCGAGGCGAAGGTTCCCTTGTGATCGTCGGCCTTGCTGGGCGCCGAGGTGGCACCGAACAGAAACTGATGGGCGGGAAAACTAGGGCCCTGATTGGTCTGGAACATGTAGTTCGCCCAGCCGTATTGCGTCGCCAGAAACAGGTAAGGCTGCAGAATGCCCTGGGAATTGTCGACATATTTGAACTCCGCATCGGGGGGGCAATCGACGCAATGAATCTTTGCGGCCCCGTCCATCGCACAGATATTGGTCTGGCTGTTCAGATCGCACATGGCGTTGAACGCCGTGTGGCTGTGGATGGGATCGTAATCGTTGGCCAGAGGGACGGGGCCGGGCTGGACGGTTCCGCCTTGCGCGCTCTTGTCGAGCCAGTTTGCCGTCTGGATGTCGTATTGCGAACCGGTGGGACTGGTGCTGCACTGTTGGGTGCTGCAAAGAGCATAGAACAGATTGTCCGGAGTGCGGTTCTCCTGGACGACGATGACGATGTGCTCGAAGCTCTTGATCTGCGCACCCGCGGGCGCCGCGCCCGCGCAAACAATCGCAAGCAGCAATCCGGCAAGGCGTTTCATCCGCGGGCCTGACTTTCCAGTTGGCGGACCATCCCGGAAGGCACGGGCCGCTCTCGCAGGATGAAGACAGTGCCGGTTCTGCGCAAGCCCGTTGCCGTCGCATTCGTCATCTTCGCCTCGAATGCGGAGCATTTGCACGAATTTCGAGGTCGGATCGGCGCGTTGGTATCTCTCTATCGCTGCGGCGGCGCGACGGCAGACTTTATCTGCGGCTTCAGATTGCTCCACGCGCTCAGCGTCGCCTCGAGCATCTGCGTTCTTTGTCGGAAGCCGGCTTGCGCGTCCGGCGTCGGCGCGCCGTCGGAACCGTCGACGGCCTGCTCGAGTGTATCGAAAGCATTGCCAAGGTCCTGCAGCGATCCCGGCGCTTGCGTGGAAACCGGAGGCGAGTGACGCGGGTCGGCCGGCTCGAAATCCTCAAGCGCGTTCAGGCGCGCGTCGAACGCAACAAGCTTCGATCTGTTCGCCGGCGCAGCGTCGTGCATCAGCTTTGCGAGTTTCTCGTGCAGCGCCTTCGCGTCGTCGAGAGCAGCGCGCACGCGGATTCGCGCGTTCTCGATCTGCTTCGCGAGCGCGAACTCGCGTGCGTAGTCGTCCGCCGTTGCTTTCACGCGCGGATCGGCATCGAGTTCGAGCGGCTGACGGAAATCTTTTCCATCGACCGAGAGCACGACCACAAATCGGCCCGGCGGCGCCCACACGCCTTTTTCCTCGCGCTCGCCATGTGCGAGTCCCGGCGACTCGTAGTGCAGGTCCCACACGAAACGGTGGTGTCCCGGCAGGGTGCCGGGCGGCACGGGCTTCTCGAGCCATTCCGGCGCGGTCTTGATCTTCGAAAGATCGGGAGGCGGCGCGCTCTTGTCGCTCGAAAATCGCCGCACAACCGCGCCCTGCGCATCGAGGATCTCCAGGCGCACTGGCTGCGTGACATGCGCGGGCATCAGATAATCGATGGCGGCGCCATCGGGAGGATTGGGCGCCAGCGGCTCGTCCCTGGGCATCGGCGTGCCGGTGAATTCGGAGGCGCGAAAACGAATGGCGGCGCCCGGCGGAAAGAGGCGCGCGCCTTCGGCGGCGTCGCCGGCGAGCGCGCGCAAAGGCGCGATATCGTCGAGTATGTAGAAACTTCGCCCATGCGTCGCGATCGCGAGATCGTCGCCGTGTATCTCGATGTCGCGCACGGAGGTCGGCGGCAGGCCGCGCTGGATCGGCTGCCATGAGTCTCCGTCGTTGAACGACACGTACATGCCCCGCTCGGTGCCGGCGAAGAGAAGCCCCCGGCGCTGCCAGTCCTCGCGCACCACATTGACGGAGTTCAGCACGCCGCCGTCGGCGATTTCCTTCGCGATCGGCGTCCAGTTCCTGCCGCCGTCGCGCGTGCGGAAGATATAAGGCGCGAAATCGTCGAGCCGATGGCGGTCGACGGCGATATAGGCCACGTCATTGTCGAAATGCGAAGGCTCGATCACTCCGATCTTCGACCAGGGGGCGAGATCTTTCGGCGTGACGTTCTGCCAATGCGCGCCGCCATCCGCGGTGCGCCACACCAGCCCGTCATCCGTTCCCGCCCAGATCAGGCGCGCGTCGCGCGGCGAAGGCGCGATGGCATAGACGACCCCGCGCCGGCGTCCCGCAACCTCCCTGTCGGAGGCGGCGGGCGCGTCGAGATTGGGCGGTACGCCCGGATCGGGACGCGTCAGATCCGGGCTGATCGGCTGCCAGTGCAGGCCTTCGTCCTTCGTGCGGAAGATTCGCTGATTGCCGAAATAGAGCGCGTGGTCGCGCCGCCCGAAAACGAGTGGCAGCGTCCAGGTGCGGCGATAATTGTCGGGAAAGGCGAGGGTGGGATCGATGCTGCGCGTTTGGTCCGAACGCAGATCGAGCCGGTCGACTCGCCCGCCATAGACGATTTCGGGATCGTCAGGGTCGGGTGCGATGTTGTCGCTTTCGCCGCCGGCGGTGATCTCGTGAAATTGCGGCATGGCAATTCCGTCGATGCTGCCGGTGCGGCTTGGCACGCCGGCGGCGCCGGAATCCTGTTGCGCGCCATAGACCCGGTAGGGAAAGCGGTTGTCGGTTGCGACGTGATAGAACTGGCCGGTGGGCTGGTTGTACCACGAGCTCCATGTGGTGCCGCCGTTCAGCGTGATCTGCGTGCCCTGATCGCTGCCAAGGATGCGTCGGTCGGGATTCGACGGATCGATCCAGAGCATATGAAAATCGTCGCCCGTCGGGTCGCCCTTCAGCGGAACGAAATGGACGCCTCCGTCCCGCGACCGCAGGACGATCGTGTCGCAGACATAGACCTCGTTGGCGTTCGTCGGGCTCACGGTGATGCCGGAGAAATACCAGCCGCGGTCCCAGATGCGGCTGTCGGCGCTGGTTTTGCTCCAGTTCGCGCCCGCATCGTCGGAACGGTAGAGCCCCCCTTCCTTTGCGTCGATGAGCGCATAGACGCGATCCGGCCGGTTCGGCGCGACGGCCAGCCCGATGCGTCCGGGAGAAGCCGGCAATCCGTGGCCGCCAATCTGTGCCCAGCTGCGGCCGTTGTCGCGCGATTCGTAGAGCCCGCCGCCCGGCCCGTCCGACGGAGCGTAGACGTTCCAGGGTGGGCGCCGCGTTTGCCACAAAGCGGCATAAACGACATCCGGATTTCCGGGCCGGAAGACCAGATCGATCGCGCCGGTGTCGGCATTCCGGAACAGCGTTTTCGTCCAGCTCCTGCCGCCGTCGGTGGAGCGGAAAACGCCGCGCTCCGCATTCGGTCCGTAGGGATGACCCAGTGCCGCCACGAGCACGA
>Ga0182024_10003603_pt1 | contig 36639 bp, 36 predicted proteins | sample P32metaG_FD_120480 | JGI IMG/M metagenome (GOLD analysis project Ga0182024, IMG submission 120480) | Permafrost microbial communities from Stordalen Mire, Sweden - P3-2 metaG (Illumina Assembly) | ecosystem: Environmental > Terrestrial > Soil > Wetlands > Permafrost | place: Sweden: Stordalen...
ACAGGCGCCACAACATTTGAGGTAAGCCTACATTCGGGCCGCCCTCATCAAATCAGGATCCATCTGGCATCCATCGGCCATCCCCTGGTAGGCGATCCTCTGTACGGCTTAAACGGCCAGCCTCTTGAAAATCTCCCCGGCCTCCCCGGCGATGGAGGATATTTCCTGCACGCCCAATTTCTGAAATTCGAGCATCCCATCACCGGAGAACAAATCAATCTTGAGGCAGCTTTGCCGTCCGGATTTTCCCCGGCACCCTCAACTTGATAATGCGCGGTCTGAGACCAGGGCTAACGGCCCATCATAGGGTTTAAAATGAAAGCCCGCAATCTAGGATGAGTAGTCGAAGGGGAAGCTTGAACTCCCAAAGCCCGATTTGGTCGAAGACCTACGAGATACATCCCGCTCCGCCCCCGGCAATGGCTTGGGAGGAGTATGAGCGACTGGTCACGGAAGAGTGGAAGGCGCTACTTGATTCAGAACAGTGCGATGAGCAGAGCGTCCATCGATTCCTGGTTAGACACCCTTCAATGATTCCGGGCGCGTACAGCGTGACAGGTCCCTCAGGACACTGCCCGTTTCCGATGGCTGTCTTGTCCGAATCACCACTATCAGGCATCGGCATGCGGGTTCCGGATTTCATTTGGCTTGCTACCGATTCCCTCAACTTCACGCCCGTCTTTATCGAAATTGAGAGCCCGCGCAAGCGCTGGTTCACGAAACAGGGAGTTCCAACGCATGCTCTGACACAGGCGATGAATCAGTTGGCCCAGTGGCAGATGTGGCTGAATCAGATTGCGAATAGAAACGTATTTCTCGAATCCTTCGAAATACCGGACTACATGGCCCGGCAACGCAATTTTCGAGCCGAATTCGTACTCATCTATGGCCGGCGAAAGGAGTTCGACGACCGCCCCGAACTGTCACCACTTCGTGCTCAATTTGAAAGACATGGGCAGGTTGTTATGACATTCGATCGCCTGCATCCTTCGAAGGATTGCAGCCTTTTCTTATCAGCGACGAAACGCAACGGCGGGTATCAGGCGCTGGCGGTCCCAGCCACGATGAGGCTAGGTCCGAGCGTGACAATGCCTCTGCTCCATATCGCCGGAATTCCCGATGCAATTCAGCAGAACGCAGGGATCAGCGAGGATCGCCGTCGATTTCTGATTGAGCGCATTCCGTACTGGACCGCATGGGCGCGCGGCAACAAGGGCATAATCTCATCTGGAGATTTCGAGTAATCAGTCAAACTATTAGAGCTATTTGAGGGGGCGTCCGGTCTGTTATGTCACTCACAAAATCGCAGCGCGTCACGTCGATGAAGGAAATCGCCAATAGGCTCTCTGGCGAGTCATGGGCTCTCATAGACCTTACGCTCAACCAATTCAATCTTCCAACTTCCAATTCTTGGAGCGGTGAAAATTCGGCGTACGTAATGCGAATGATTGAAGACGCTCCAGACGCCACTATTATTGAGCTATCACAACATGTTGGATTCGATCTTAATGTTTCAAGGGCATCGAACATCGAACCAGAGTTTTGGGACGATGGAATGTTTCGTCTTTTCATTTCGCACTTAGCAATTTACAAGAAAACGGCAGCAAATATCCAAGCAGCTCTACAGGAGTACGGTATTTCCTCGTTCGTCGCGCACAACGACATCATGCCGACAACCGAATGGGAGGATCAAATTGAACTAGCTCTATCAACGTGTGATGCATTGATAGCTCTATTGCATGACAAGTTCCATGAAAGCAATTGGACGGATCAAGAAATTGGCTTCGCTATGGGGCGTGGTGTTTCAGTCTGTTCGGTGCATCTTGGGCAAACACCATATGGATTTATAGGTCGCTTTCAGGCATTCAATGGAACGGGCAAAACCGTAGCTGAACTCGCGAGAGAAATCTTTGACGCATTTCGTAAGAACAAGCAGACTAAATCAAGGATGAGCAGCATCCTGGTCACACAATTCGAAAGAAGCAATACCTTCGCACAGGCCAAAGAACGTGTCGGTTATCTTGAAGAACTGGAAACCTGGGAGCCAACATTTAGTAAGCGAATCCTGGTCGCCTTGGACGACAACTCGCAAGTCAGCCGGGCCTTTGGAGTTTCAGGCAGAGTAAAAGCACTTGTCGCAAAGTGGGATGCTGCATAAAGTCAATCGTTCGGCGGGTGGCCCCGATCCCTCCGTCCTTTCCAAACTAAAACGAGGGTGCCCCCGGTCCCTCGCCTTTGGGGACCGGGGAGGTCGAGGAGGCAGGCGGGCGAACGCTCATCCACTCGGGCAGTTGCCAGCCTCTCTGCCGGGCTGTACCCTCCGATTCAATCTCCACGGGTCCGGGTATGCCTGTTTGATCGCGCCTAAAGCTCGAAGCCTTCCAATCCTCGGGCTTCGACCCTACGGCGTTTTCGGAAATACTGTGAACTCTTTAGAACCGTAAAAGTGGATTTTTCTTGAGGAAAAATCCATTTGGCAGTTGCGATTTTGGTCTACATCGTTTCCGAAAACGCTATAGCCCTCGACGGACAGGGTTCCGATGGATGTAGCGTAATTTCTGCACAATCGGGGAGACGGGAAAAGTGCGGCCATCATCCCCGGTCCCCGAAGGCGAGGGACCGGGCACCCTCATTTGGTTGAAGATGTCATCGGGGCCGGGGCACCCGCCCGCGGATGGATTAGCAGCTTGCCGAAGCCCGGCGTTGCCTGCTTTTGCGGAATGAGGTTCAGTCTCGGGATTACGCTTCACCGGCGCGGCTCTCTTGTGCGCGACGAATCAACTCTGTCATTAAGTCTGCCGCAGCTTTGACGACAGGCCGAGGAGGATCGGAAATCGCATAGATACCCGAACGGGTGAGCAATGTGACCTGAGCTCCCGATTGCGGCAGCAGAATACTTGTTCTCGGCTTGGCTCTCGAACCTGCTGGAACCGTCGAGTTGAGCAAAGCCTGACACAATCCCTTGATAGATGCATCAGGTGCGTCCCAAAAGACAGCGCGGCCCGAAAAATTAAGATAGCGTGCAGTGCCGTCCTGATAGGCAGCCAAAGTGTCGTACCCACCATCCATCGGTATCTCGATAACAACGCCGAGAATCTCCGTACCCGTCTTCGGGTCTGGCTGTTCGAACAACTCGCGCAAAGCCGACCATACCCACAAATGTGTGCGGGTCTCCATCCCAGGAATGTGTGCAATGCTGCGCAAGAGCCCTTTCGCCTCTTCCAGTTTCCCCTCACCCGCAAGCTTCGCTGCATCGGCGATGGTCTGAAGCGGACCTGCGTTTCCATCCATTCTTACTCGCTGCAATAGTTCATTCATCGCCTGACAAGCGAAAAGGCCCTGTCGTATAGGATCGCCATCGCTGCCGAGTTTGTGTACTTCCGCTTTTGAGACTGGAGTCGTCATCGAAACAGACTACACCTTTCACATCTTGTCCAGGTGCCTGAAGCCGCCGGTGCTGAACGCCATGGCTGAGAAGAGAAGGAAGTTATAGGTGGCATGGACTACTACGCTCGCGGCCAGGGAACGGGCGCGCAGGCGCACACCGCACAGGACAAGACTGACCGCGATCAGCAGAATAAACGGACCCCACGCATGGCCTTGCTGTTCAACGTGAATCAGGGCGAAGGGCAAGCTGGTGAGGACGGAGGCGAGGACCATGGCGAAGAGGGACCACTGTGGATTGCCGTTGGCGTCAAGCGGGGGGGCGGGCTTGCCGGTGGCTTGTTCGATGCTCCAGTCCCACGCTGTGGCCAGGGCCGGCAGCAGAAAGCCTCGGAAGGTAATCTCCTCGAAAAAGGGCGCGAAGGTCACGCCGAAGGTGAACATCAGCCAGGCCGCGCCGGTGGTCGAAAAGAGCTTATCGATAGGCGCATGGGTCGGGCCGGGAAGCGCCACGCCGTCGATGATGGCGAGCAGGATGCAGAAGGCTGCCGCGCCAAACAGCCGCCATCGCAGGCGCAGAGCCGTTGCGGCGTTCCAGTGCAACCCGGCAAAGAACCCCTGGCCCCAGACCAGAGGAAAGATGAACAGGCAGGCGCCAAATGTGGTCAGATAGAGCACTGCCTCGCTGCCCATGGCATAGTGAACTTCGGTGGTCGCCATATCCAAAGTCGAGACGCCGAAGAGGCGATAGTGCATGCCGGCCCAGATCACGAAACTCGCGCACAGCAGGCCAAAGATGGCAAGCACGGCCAGCAGGCAGAGATGGCCGAGATGCGGGATGCGGGTTGGCGCGATGATTTCGGGTTGGGTGAAGGACTGAAAGAGCGGGCGGTAGGTGGGTTCGTCTGGGATGAGCGGGTCGTGACCCGGAAAAGCGTGGTCCGGAAAAGGCGCAGAAGAAAATGTCTGAGGGAGATCTGGAATTACAGGGGGATTCTCCGCGAGATATCCCTCAGGCGCCGCAGTCCTCTCCGATTCGATTGCCTCTGTGTACGGGTCAAAGCCCGTTTCCCCCGGCGAACTGAGATCTTCCGTTCGCTTCGGCGCCCCGCGTTCTTCCCCATGCTGTGCTGAATCCTGTTCAAAGCTTTCGTTCTGGCTCATGCAAGCCCCGTCTTCTTCTTGCGCGGCCCGGATTTTGATGCAGCGGTCTTGTCTTGAGCGGGGCGCTTGGCTTTTGCGCGCGCGGATGCGAGGTCCTCTTCGGCTGGGGTGGCTTTGCTGACGCGTTTTGGCTTGGATATTTTTGAGAGTGGCGGAGTATCGCTGATCTCAGAATCGAGATCCGGCGAAGACTCCCAGGTCTCAGAATCGAGACTTGGGGCACCCACGCCGTCGTTTGAAGCGTCGTCCAAGGCGGTGGGTTCCAGGTGGCCGCTGGCGGACGTGTAGTAGCGCTTGAGGAACTGACCCGTGTAGGAGCCGGGCGTGGCGGCGATTCTTGCGGGGCGGCCCTGGCCCACGACACGGCCTCCGTCTTCGCCACCTTCGGGGCCGAGATCGAGAATCCAATCGGCGTTGCGGATGACGTCAATATTGTGTTCGATGATGATCACCGAGTTGCCCAGGTCGGCGAGCCGATGAAGCACTTCGAGGAGCTTGCGCACATCGTCGAAGTGGAGGCCGGTGGTGGGTTCGTCAAGCAAATAGAGAGTGCGTCCGGTTTGCCGCTTCGATAACTCGCGGGCCAGCTTCATACGCTGCGCCTCACCACCCGACAGCGTTGTCGCGCTCTGGCCCAGATGAACGTAGCCGAGGCCGACATCGACCAGGGTTTGCAGCTTCTGGCGCACCTGCGGCACGTCGGCCAGCACGGGCAGCGCGTCTTCAATGGTGAGGTCGAGAATGTCGGCGATGGAATGGCCGTGGAATTTGACGGAGAGGGTTTCCTGGTTGTAGCGCCGTCCGTTGCAGACCTCGCACTGGACATAAACATCGGGCATGAAGTTCATTTCGATGCGCCGCTGCCCATCGCCCTGGCAGGTTTCGCAACGGCCTCCGCTGACGTTAAAGCTGAAGCGCCCAGGCTTGTATCCGCGCTCGCGCGCCTCGGGCAGCATGGCAAAGAGGTCGCGGATGGGCGAGAAGACCTGGGTATACGTGGCTGGATTGGAGCGCGGCGTGCGGCCGATGGGGGACTGGTCGATGCGGACAACCTTGTCGAGCTGCTCCGCGCCGGTGAGCGACTCGTGCGCGCCGGGCTCTTCGCGCGAGCCGTAGATAGTCTGAGCCAGCGAACGGTAGAGGATGTCGTTGATGAGCGTGCTTTTTCCGCTGCCGCTCACGCCGGTGACTACGGTCATGACGCCGAGAGGAATGCGGATCGAGATATCTTGCAGATTGTGTTCGCGCGCGCCGATGACGGTGAGCCACTTGCCGGTGAGCGGGCGCGGCTGAGTGCGTTGCAGCATGGTGGCCGCTCCCGAGAGATAGCGTCCGGTGAGCGACTCGGGGCAGGCCATGATCTCAGCGGGGGTGCCTTGCGCGACGACGTAACCGCCGAGGCGTCCCGCGCCGGGACCGAGATCAAGCACGTAGTCGGCGTGGCGGATGGTGTCTTCGTCATGCTCGACGACCAGCACGGTGTTGCCCAGATCGCGGAGCTTTTCAAGTGCCTCGATGAGCCGGTTATTGTCGCGCTGATGCAGGCCGATGGATGGCTCGTCGAGGACATAGAGCACGCCGCGAAGCTTTGAGCCAATCTGCGTGGCGAGACGGATGCGCTGGCCTTCTCCGCCTGAGAGCGTGGCGGCGTTGCGATCGAGGGCGAGGTAGTTGAGGCCGACCGCGCACAGAAATTCCAGGCGCTCGACGACCTCGCGGCGGATGCGCTCGGCAACCAGCGACTCGCGCGCCGTGAACTTGAGGTTGATGGCGGCTGATAGCGCGCGGTTCAGCGGGAGGGCTGTGAAATCCGCGATCGAGAGGCCGCCGATTTTGACGGCCAGTGACTCCGGGCGTAGCCGCTTGCCGCGGCAGACGGGGCAGGGCGTCGCGGACATGTAATTCATCATGTATTCGCGATAGCCCTCGGGGGCCTGGTCGATGGAGTCGCGAAGGAAGGCGAGAATGCCGTGGAAGCCGGTGCGGGGAGCTTCGTTTTTGGGTGGCCCGTAAACGAGAAGGTGCTGCTGGCGCGGGGGCAAGTCCTCAAAAGGCAGCTTGAGGTCGATGTTGTAACGGCTTGCGGCCAGGTTGATGAGTTTGAGTAGATATTGCGACGAGGAGCCGGGTCCAAGGCCGCCATCGAGCAGTGGCTTCGACCAGTCGGTGATGACTTTGGCGGGGTCGAGATCGTAGAGCGAACCCAGTCCGTGGCACTCCGGGCAGGCGCCGAAGGTGGAGTTGAAGCTGAAGCTGCGCGGTTCCAGCTTGGGCACGTCGAGGCCGCAATCGGGGCAGGCCATCGAGGAGGAGAACAACTGCTCCTCGGAGCCCGTGACGGCGACCAGCGCCAGGCCATTGGCCAACTGCAAAGCCTTGGCTACGGCGTTTTCCAGGCGCTTTTCCACTGAAGGCTTGCCGGGCAGCGGCGGGGGCGCGCCGGGCGCAGGCGGCTTGAGCAGAATGCGATCGATCACGGCCTCAATGGTGTGGTTTTTGCGGCGGTCGAGCAGGAGCGGCTCGGAGAGGTCGCGGAGCTCGCCGTCGACACGGGCACGGAAGCCCTGCTGGTCCAGTTGATCGAGCAGCTCTTTGAACTCGCCCTTGCGGCCCCGCACGACGGGTGCCATCACAGTGACGCGCTCTCCCAGGCCAAGCTCCAGGATGCGCTGAACAATCTGGTCTGCGGTTTGCCGGGAGATGGGCCGGCCGCACTGCGGGCAATGCGGCGTGCCAACGGAGGCGTAGAGCAGACGCAGGTAGTCGTAGATCTCGGTGATGGTGCCCACGGTTGAGCGGGGACTGCGGCTGGTGGTCTTTTGCTCGATGGAGATGGCCGGGCTGAGGCCCTCGATGGAGTCTACATCGGGCCGCTCGATCTGATCGAGAAACTGGCGCGCGTAGGCGGAGAGCGTCTCGACGTAGCGCCGCTGCCCCTCGGCATAAATCGTGTCGAACGCAAGCGAACTCTTGCCCGACCCGGAGAGGCCTGTAACCACCGTCAGTGTGTTGCGGGGAATGCGCACGTTGATGTCGCGCAGATTATGCTGGCGCGCCCCGCGTACCGAAATGTGAGTGATGGGCATGATGGGTCTAAAAGAAAAGAACAGCCAACTTATATTGTAGACACCGCCGGATTGGAATTGATACTATGCGCCCAAACTCCCCGCCATCAGGAGGTTCCGTTTGTTCCGATTCCGGTGTATCCACTCCCTGGTTGTTCAATTTGTCGCGTTTTCCGCCTTGGCCCTTGCGTCACCCTCTCGATCGATTGCGGCCGAGCAGGGTCAGATGCCTGCCGGTTCGCCGCAAGAACAGGCCAGCCAGAAGCCCAACAGCGACTACGGAGCCGGCGGCCACTCCGTGACGCAAAACGACACGGCCGGGGCAGAACTGCACGGCACCGTCTACGACTCCACCGGAACCCTCCGCCACGACGAGACCAATACTTTTACCACCACCGAACGATTGGGGGCCACCGATAACGAGAAGCGCGCAGCCTACGAGGCTCTGGAAAAACTCAAGGTCGCGGCTGGAGTGAATTAGAACAGCGGCTCTGTGGCTAAAGTTTGGAGTGGCTGCCGTCGCACAGCCCTGGCGTCGCAGTGTGCTTGCACCCGCAGAAGTAGACAGTTTTAGTCTCGGTGGCGTCGTACTTCACGGGGGCGAAGCCGCTGCCTCTGTGGCTTCCATCGCAGAAGGGCTGGTTGGCGCTCAGGCCGCAGGCACACCAGAAGTAGCTCTTGCCCGCTTCGACTTCTACGGGATAAGGGCCCTTCTGGGCAATTTTCGCTTCAGGCATCGACATCGGGGATTCTCCTTAAGTGGCTAAAGAAGATTATCGCCGATGCCGAACAGCCATGGCGCTCTCTGGATGCATCATAGGGACTGTTGTAGAAACGTGGTGCCGAGGCTCGGGGGTATTCTTCTGGTCAATACAAGCCAGCCAACCTGGGGTCATTTTCTGCGAAAATCGCAGACAGTGCTTGTTCGGCTGTCCAGTGAGTTTCCTATTGCCGAAACGCAGTGAGTTTGATACCGCAGAGGAGTTGATCAAGGTGGGGACAATGGCGGATTTATTGAATCTCGCAATGTTAATTTGCGCGTCCGTGGGCTCGATGGCGTTTGGTGTCCTGGCGGCTTATGCAATCCTTCGTCTGGGGTTTGCCCTGATGCGTCCGCAAGCTCGGCGTGCCGCCGTGAAAGCCCCGGCTGAAGTGGCGCGGGTGCTGTGAAACAGGGACAGCGAGCGGCCATCACCCAGGCGCTTGAATCGCGATTGCTTGCTCCTGATTTTCTCGCCAATTGCCGTTTACCAAACGTAGAAGACTGCCCGTTCGCATCCCTACTCACATTTCAACCCAACGTCAGTTTTACTGGCTGTTAGGCTGTTGCCCCGGCTGAGGCCCGCGCGGCGGAAAGCCGGCGCGGAAGGGCGGTGGGGGGCCTTGCGGCTGCTGCGGTGGTTCGTCGAGGTCGGCATCGTCGTCGCTGGGCGTGCTTGCCGGGGGCGGTTGCCCGTTGCCGGCGGTCCGAACGCTGAGCACAATCTGCCGTGGCGTTCCCTCGCCTTGATCGCCAATCATGAGCACGTTGTAGCTGGAGCCTTGCAGCAGCTGAGAAAGCACGTCGCGCGCCTGGCCAGGGCCAAAGGAGCCATAAACGCGCTCATCCGTGGCCATTCCTTCCACCTTGGCGCCGGTGGCTGCGGAGAAATCGTTCAATATCTGCTGAAGGCTGGAGTTCCTGGCGTCGATCCGAAGGCCCTGGCTGTCCCATACGACGGAGGCTTGAACCGCCAGGTCGTTGGCGGGCCAAATGGGCGGGGGAGCCGGTAAAGGCGCATATACCGTCTCAGCCTGTGCGGCGGGCGGAGTGGTTGCGCCGGGACGCTTGCGAGAGTGAGCGGTCTTGCGTGCTCGGGTAGAAGCCTGCCCGGATGTCGAATGGGGCGCAGGGTTTGCAGCCGGCGTTTGCGCTGTGATTGGCTGGCTGCCTAGCAATAGTTGGCCTGCAAACACAGCGGCTAAGGTAGCCAAAACCCAAACAAACGGAATCGGACCAGAGGCGGGCGGCAATTTCCGCGAGCCCTTGTCTTTGACGACTCCGGATTGTAGCGGGACAATGGTGCGCATGGGAATTGGCTCCTCATTCCGATTGCAGCGGCCCGGTAGCGGCGTCCGGCTCATCGGGACGCCGCGATTCGTTGCCGCTCCACTGTACTAGACTATCAGTGGCCCGCGGACGCTCGAAACGGGAAATCCGCCGGGCAGAGAGGAAATCCAAAAGATGCGCCTCTGCTGGAAGGTTCTGTTCGTCGCGGTGTTTGTTTTTGTTGTGCTGGCGATGCCGCGGGCGAGTCGCGCGGCGAATTCGGTGAGCTGTGTGACCCAGGCGGAATTGTCGCCGCAAGACCGGGATGCGCTGGCTGCCACCGGAGGACGGCTGGCGGAAGCCGTGGTGCAGCAGGACTACTCCGCGTTGCAATCCGCGTTGCTTCCCGCCGAGTCGGCGGAGTGGACCGGCATTCGCGGCACCGTGGAGCAGGCCGCGCCTTTGGTCAAGGGTGGACACGTGCAATTGCGGAGCGTGTATCTGCTGGACGCGACCCCGCTTGCCGCTACCGGCGATACGCAGTTCTTCTGCTCCAACTCAACTGGATCGCTGACTGTAACGATTACCATGCGGTCGCTGCCGCCGGGGCGCTACGCGGTGGTGTTGGCCGATGCCGCGGGCGCCGCGCTGAGCGGGCAAATGGGAATCATTCTGGCCTGGGACCCGACCGGCGCAACCGCGGCGTGGAAGCTGGCCGGCCTGTCGGCGCGGCAGGGAGTTTTCGACGGCCACGACGGGGTTTGGTACTGGACGCATGCCCGCGAGCTGGCCAAGGCCGGCCTTCCCTGGAGCGCCTGGTACAGCTATGAGGCAGCGCGCTCTCTGCTGGTGCCGGTGGACTTTCTCTCTTCGCCGAATCTGGAAAAGCTTGGCTCTGAGCAGGCGCAAATCAAAGGCTCGCCGCAGGACGTTTTTCCCTATTCCCTTGTGGATGGCCCTCGCACCTGGAAGATAGATGCGGTGCGCCTCGACGCCTCGCTGCGCCAGCCCGATCTCGGCGTGACCTACGAATCGGTGGGAGTGACCGATCCGGCCGCGGCGCGCACCGAGGCGGTTGCCGTGCTCAGCGCGTTGCTCAAGGCACAACCTGACCTCCGGCAAAACTTTCATGGGCTGTGGGCGTTCGCCATGAAGGATGGCAAGATGACCCCGGTGATTGAGCTGCCTATGGCGCAAATACCGTGACGGCCGAAATATAGAGCGGTGCACAATCGCTGAATTGTTAAACCGCTGCCGGGGTGTTACCTGCGGTAGCTCATAGGCATCATCTCGGAGGCCAATACTCAATGCTAGCTATGCTTAAAGGTGCCAAAGACATTGCGGAAAGAATTAGCGGTTGCCGAATCTATCGAAACAGCCTGCCCCACGGCGTCGATTGTTTTTTGGATATCGGAAGGCAGTTGGGGCGCAATGGCATCAAGGTAGTTTTCGATGTCGGCGCAAATATCGGGCAGTCGGCGATCGACTATTTGCATCGATGCCCGCAGGCGGAGATTTACAGTTTTGAGCCCGTTGCGGCTACTTATAAGGAACTCGTTGCGGCGACTCACCAATTCCCGCGGGTCCATTCATTCAACTTCGGCATGGGGCGCGAAACCGGCGAGGTGGTCATTAACGTGAACCCGCTCAGGCAAATGAGTTCTATTAAGGTACGCCGGCCGGAAGATCATCCTGAAACGATTAGATTGGACACGATTGCTAACTTTGTAGAAGAGCATCGAATCGAAGTCATTGACTTCCTCAAAGTCGATACGGAAGGGTATGACCTTGACGTATTATCCGGCGCGGCGCCGCTGCTCCGGCAGCAAAGAATTCATTTTGTTCAGGCAGAATGCGAACCGGTTGTCTGCACGAAGGCCTTTGTAGGCTTTCCTACTCTAGTCGAGTTCATGCAGGACTTCGGTTATCGACTCTTTGGAGTCTATGAACAGCAACCGAATTGGGACTACACGAATGTGCTCCTGTACTGGAATACACTTTTTATCTGCGAAAAGCTGGTGTCTGAAGACTCCAGGTTACCGTGCCTGACCTAGCCACGCAGCTGTCCCCCCTTTGAGATATTCGCGTTCTTATTCAGGAAATGAAGGAATGAGGCATTGGCGGCGATTCTCGATCTGCATTCAGATGGCGAAGACCTGATCGTCACTCAGCTGGAGCGGCGCGCGGCTGAGATCTTTAGCTGCGCGGAGGTGCTGCAAAAACAAATTGAGGCGGCGTGACTCGATTTTCACTGAGAACTGAGCAATTCAGCACATTATTGCGGAATTCAGGGGTGGTACAAGGAGTGAGGTCGCGGGACGCGATAGACGCGCAACTATTCCCACGCCTCAGCGTTCATACCTTCAACACGCCGGAAGGCGACAAGGATTCCGGAAACGATCAAGACCCTGGAGGATTCGATTCGCCATGAAGAAGATTGCACTGGCACTATTGCTTGCGCTCACCCTGTTCCCTGCGGCTTCGTTTGCGCAGGTAGTGATTCGCGTAGGGCCGCCGGCTCCTATCGTGGAAGTTCGCGGTCCGCGCCCGGATCGTGGATATGTTTGGATCAACGGCTATCACCGCTACGAAGGAGGCCAGTACGTCTGGACCCCAGGCCGCTGGGACCGTCCACCTCATCCCGGCGGGGTTTGGGTAGCGCATCATTGGGTCCACCGCCATGGGGAATGGGTTCTGGTGGAAGGGCACTGGCGGTAGATTGTAGCCAGTCGCAAAAAAGAGCGGAGCTTCGGCTCCGCTCTTTTTCTTGTGCGCGTGAATTTATTTCGGCTGATTTTGACGCGCGCTTTTTATAGCTCCTCAGACCACTTAGCGAATCGGCCATGCATCTTATCAAGTGCTCGATTTTGTTGCGGCTGGTTTGATGTTCTCTTGCAGGGCGAGACGATCTCTTGAACGCAACTATTTTGCGGACAACCGTTGAAAACCTCAACGGGGCGGAACCGAGCATTCCGCAAACCCCTGAAGATCTGGAGGAATTCATTCACCATGAAAAAGATCGCACTAGCACTCTTGTTTGCTCTCACCCTGTGCCCTGTCGCTTCGTTGGCGCAGGTAGTGGTTCGCATTGGGCCGCCGCCTCCGGTGGTCGAACACCGGCCGCCACCGCCAGACCGGGGCTATGTCTGGATTTCCGGCTATCACCGCTGGGAAGATGGCCACTACGTCTGGACGCCGGGCCGCTGGGATCGTCCGCCACATCCCGGTGGGCGTTGGGTAGCCCACCGCTGGGTACACAGAGGCGACCATTGGGAGCTGGAGGAAGGACACTGGCGGTAAAGAGAGCTAATTTGGTGAGTCAGAAGTTCATCGAAGAACAACCGCAGATTCTTCGACTCACCACCCCCGAACTGAAAGACGTTCGGGGCCCCGTTCGCTCAGAATGACAGCCAGTTTTATGTTACGTATTCAGACTTAGGACACCAGAGGACGAAAAGGCGGGGCCAGGCTCCGCCTTCTTTTAGTTTGCAGTCGAATATCTCTCGCGCTCCGCGCTTGTCTGGCTGACTGCCTAACTGATCTCGATGACATCGGTCGCAGCGGCCGCGGCGGCTTCGGCGCGGACCATCAGTTTTTCAGCCACGGCATAGAACTCCGCCGCTTGGGGGCTCTTGGGTCCAGCGAGGGCAACCGGTAGGCCCCGGTCGCCGCCTTCGCGGATGGCCGGAACCAGCTCAATGGATCCCAGGAAGGGAATATTGAATTGCTTTGCTGTGCGCTCTGCGCCGCCCCTCGAAAAGATGTCGATTTCCTTTGCGCAATGGGGGCAGGTGAAGTGGCTCATGTTCTCAACGATGCCCAGCACTTCGACGTTGACCTGCGCGAACATCTCCAAGGCCTTGCGCGCGTCTTGAAGGCTGACGTCGCTGGGCGTGGAGACGACCACCGCGCCGGTGAGCGGGACGGTCTGCACCAGCGAGATGACCACGTCGCCCGTGCCGGGAGGCAGATCGACGACGAGATAGTCAAGTTCGCCCCACTCCACCTGCTGAAGAAACTGGCGGATAATCTGGTGCAGCATGGGTCCACGCATCACCAGCGGCTTGTCTCCCGGCGAGATGTAGCCGATGGAGACGGTCTTGACGCCATGAGTCAGGTTGGGTTCGATGCGGTTGCCGGGGCCGACCTTCGGCTGTTGGCTCGAGCCCATCATAAGAGGCACGTTGGGGCCATAGATGTCGGCGTCGATGAGTCCCACGCGCTGGCCGAGCCGCGAGAGCGCAATGGCCAGGTTGACGGCGACGGTGGTCTTGCCCACGCCACCCTTGCCGGAACCGATGGCGACGATTTTGGAGACGCCTGGCAGGGCGACGGGGGTAGGCATGGCAGGTGAATGACCCATAGTATTTAATTGCTCCTTGTTGCGCGGCTGAGGACCTGGTCCCAGTGCCGTTCGAGGTTGAAGTTATTCTGTTGGCTTACGGTTGGGTTTCTTCCTGGGCGGCAGTGGCGAGTTGGCCCCGCTTGCGTCGCACGCCTTCGGCCTCGCGATGTTCGCGGCGGAGCAGCGCATCGGCATAGCGGCGCAATTCGTCGGGGGTTTCGGGAATCAGTTGAGGAACCTTCTGGCGGCGGCCCTCCTTGTCGATGGCCACGAAGACCAGGTAGGCGCTGGCCACGTGCAATTGCTCGCCGGAGCGGGTATTTTCCGCCCATACTTTCACGCCCACCTCCATTGAGGTGTTGAACGCCCGGTTGACGCTGGACTTGAGGGTGAGCAGGTCGCCCAGGTGTACCGGGTGGATGAAGTCGATATGGTCCATGGAGGCGGTCACAATGTGGGTGCGCGCGTGCCGGTAAGCGGCCATGGCGCCGGTGAGGTCGATGAAGTGCATCAGCCGTCCGCCGAGCAGGGTGCCCAGAATATTCGTGTCGTTGGGAAGGATGATCTCGGTCATCTCCGACTGGGTGCTGGTCACGGTGCGCGCCATCGGTTTGGTCTGGCTGGAACTCATGGTTCGCTGACTCCGTTCGCCGTACATTGGACCGACCGCTCGATGTTGTACGGGCAGTGGGTGCCCCCGGTCCCTCGCTTTTGGGGACCGGGGATGGAAATCCTCGTTCGCCAAGCCGGACCGGCTGCCAGCTACAATGGAGCTGACGACGGGCCGGCATGGCCTACCTTTCCAGTTTCGGCAATTGCGGCCAATTACGCAAATCCCCCAACTAAAGACAGGGCCTATTTGGCCACCGGAGACGGGCAATTATGGATAAAATCGCAGGCCTGAAACAGATTCTGGCGCTGGACCCGAAGAACAGCTTTGCGCGCTACGGCATTGCCATGGAATTGGCCAAGGGGGGCGAGACGGCGGCGGCGCTGAGTGAGTTCGACGCGCTGCTGGCCAACGATCCCGACTATACGGCCGGCTACTTCATGGCTGCGCAGACGCTGTCTGCGGCGGGCCGCGCGGCGGAGGCGATCGAGCGACTCAAAGCTGGGATCGGGTGCGCTGCCCGCAGCGGGAACCGCCATGCGCTCACCGAGATGCAGGCCATGCTCGATGAGCTGGACAGGTAGTTTGTTTTTTGGCACGGGCGCCCACTGAATAAGGACTTTCGTTTGGGCAGGCGGACTGATTCAGCGCGGCGATATCCATTTTTATTCAATCTGCGTCTATACTTGCATCATGGCCAAGTACTCGATCGTTGTGCCGTTTCACAATGAGGAAGAGAATGTTACGGCCTTATACGCGCGCCTGAAGCCGGTGATGGAACAGGTGGGCGAACCCTTTGAGCTGGTGTTTGTCGAAGATGGGTCAAGCGACCGCACCTATAAGCTGCTGGAAGAGATTGCCGCGGTAGACAGCCGGGTGCTGGTGGTCAAGCTGCGGCGTAACTTTGGTCAGACCTCGGCGCTGGCTGCGGGTTTCGACCACGCCTCAGGCGAGTTCATCCTGGCCATGGATGGCGACTTGCAACACGACCCGAACGACATTCCCGCTTTCATCGAGAAGCTCGAAGAGGGATACGACGTAGTCTCGGGCTGGCGCAAAGAACGGGTCGACAGCTTCCTCATGCGGCGCGTTCCCTCAAGCTGTGCCAACTGGCTAATGGCCAAGCTTTCCGGTGTGGACATTCACGACTTCGGAACAACGTTCAAGGGCTATCGCCGCGAGGTGATCCAGAACATCCCGCTCTACGGCGAGATGCACCGCTTCATTCCCGCGCTGACCAGTTGGTATGGCGCGTCGATCTGCGAGATTCCCATCAGGAACCTGAATCGCGAGCGAGGCAAGAGCCACTACGGCATCGGGCGCACCTTTGGCGTCCTCTTCGATCTGCTGACCATTCGCTTCCTGCTCAAATACATGGGCCGTCCGCTGCACTTTTTCGGCGGCCTTGGCGCGCTCGGCATGTTAGTAGGCAGCATCCTCTCGATGATTCTGCTGGGGATGAAGATCCTCGATCCGCACATGAGCATGATGGACCAGCATGGACCCATGTTTGTAATCGGCGCGGTGCTCATTGTCGCCGGCATTCAGATGCTGGCTATCGGCTTGCTGGGCGAGCTGCAAGTGCGCCACTTCCACAGCGGTCAGAATCCTGCACCGTACACGGTGGATCGCATCGTGCGCCTGGAATCTGCGGAAGAGCAAAGCATGATGTCGGACAGGGACTAGGGAACAGGGAATAGAAACCCCCGCTTGGGTTCTGGATATCGGGTCCTGTGTTTTTATTTGTTAAATAAAACGTTTTTGTGTATACTCCGATCCACAATCGGGCTGGAGCTTATGAAAGCCTGAAAAGGAAAAGTCTACCCGTTTGCGGTAACTCATATGAACAGCGATTGGAATGTGCTGTGCTTTGGTGAGGATTGCAGAAGAGTCGCATTGCCTGGTTCCCCCAATCAAGTGCAAAGTGAATGCACAATATCCCGGGCAGAATTCTCTCCAGAAAACTCAAAAACTGTACTTAATTGACCAGCGGTGTTCCAGAAAATGCCGCAGGATTTTGCCGAGGAGTGTTGTATGCCAAGCCGAAATGTCAATCTGACCCCCGATTTGGACGATTTCGTATTGACCATGGTTGAGGGCGGACGCTATGCGAGCGCTAGCGAAATGGTACAAGTTGCCCTGCGCGCGTTGAATCGTGAGGAACGGAATCGCGAGACCGAGCGCACCCAATTGCAACCCGCCGCCGCTATGGACAATTCCAGTGGTATTGCGGAGATCGACGCGTTCCGGAAATTGTGGCTCGCGCACAGCGAATCCCCCCTGCTTTGGGAGTAAGGCGTATTCCCGAAATTTTGCAATGGTTGTGAGAGCTCGCCCCCTTCCGCGGCCTGCTCCGATTGCAACCGGGCAGTTCAATGGTGCATCCTGAACTGTCATGAAAGCCATTCAAGTTCTCGCAACAGGCGGCCCAGAGGTTTTGACGCTGACCGATCTGCCCATTCCCGAGCCGGGACCGGGGCAAGTACTGATCCGCGTCGAGGCCGTCGGGGTCAACTTTATCGAGGTCTACTTCCGCAAGGGCGTCTATAAAGCTTCGCTCCCGCTGACACTGGGCAGCGAGGCTGCGGGCACCGTGGAAGAACTGGGCCCAGGCGTCACAGGATTTGCCGCGGGCGACGCGGTGGCGTCAGTGAGCGTGCTCGGCAGCTATGCCGAGTACGCGCTGGTTCCCGCGTCGCTGCTGGTGAAGACACCGGAAGGTCTCTGCCCGGAGCAGGCTGCGGCCGCCATGCTGCAAGGCATGACGGCACACTACCTCACTCACTCCACCTTCCCGCTGAAGGCCGGAGACACGGCCCTGATTCATGCCGGGGCAGGGGGCGTGGGCCTCTTGCTGACGCAGATGGCGGTGCGGCTGGGCGCGCGGGTGATTGCGACGGTCTCTACGCCCGCCAAGGCGGAACTGTCGCGCGAAGCGGGCGCCTTCCAAACGATTTTGTATACCGAGCAGGACTTCGAGGCGGAGGTCAAGCGGCTCACCGGCGGCAAGGGAGTCGATGTGGTCTACGACTCCGTGGGCAAGACGACCTTTGAGGGCAGCCTGAACTGTCTGCGCCCGCGCGGGATGCTGGCGCTATTTGGCGCGTCCAGCGGGCCCGTGCCGCCCTTTGACCTGATCCAGCTCAGCGGGAAAGGTTCGCTGTTTGTGACACGGCCCACGCTGTGGCATTACATTGCCACGCGGGCAGAGCTGGATTGGCGCTCAGGCGACGTGTTGGGTTGGGCAGCCAAAGGTGAACTCAAGCTGCGCACCGAGCATGTCTATCCTCTGGTTGAGGCGGCGCAGGCGCAGACCGATCTCGAAGCCCGCAAGACGACGGGGAAGATTCTGCTGGAGCCGTAAATTCAGGTTCAGAGATCAGGGTTCATGGATCAGTCAGAAGGATGGCGGGTGCCCCCGGTCTCGATTCTGAGACCGGGGATAGCAGGAGTCCAACACACGAAAGCAAGCGGCCAGAGGATAACCGAATAGCTAACTCACTAACTCGCTCTCCACGCCAAGAGGGGGCTAACTCGCTGCCTTTGTCACAAAGCGCGGGTGCCCCCGAGCCTGCACTGAGCTTGTCGAAGCATCTCGATTTTGAGACCTGGGATCCCACCAACCAATAACAAATACTTCTCGGAATGAAACCGTGAGCACAATCTCCATCACCTTCGATGACCGAGTCTTCGTTCTCACTGGCGCGGGCATCAGCGCGGAGAGCGGGTTGCCTACCTTTCGTGCTTCGGACGGCTTATGGGCGGGCCACGAGATCGAGGATGTGTGCACGCCAGAGGCGTGGCAACGCAATCCCGCGCTGGTGTGGGAGTTCTACGCCGGACGCCGCAGGGATGGCGCCAAGGCCGAGCCGAATCCGGCGCATGTCGCGCTGGCCGGGTTGGAGGCCGAGTTGGGCGACCGCTTCTTTCTCTGTACGCAGAATGTCGACGATCTCCATGAGCGTGCGGGTTCCGAGCGGCTGGTCCACATGCACGGGGAGCTGTCCAAGGCGCGCTGCGAGCGGGAGTGCGGCCGGCATCCGGTGGAGGATCGGTCGATTTATCGCAGCCTGGACGAGGTAGGCCGCTGCGCCTGCGGTGGGCGGTTGCGCCCGCACATCGTTTTCTTCGGCGAGATTCCACTGGAGATGGATCGCATTCAAGCGGAGATCGGCAAAGCGACGCTGATGATGGTGGTAGGAACCTCGGGATCGGTCTATCCGGCGGCCAGCTTTGTGCATTGGGCGCGGCAGCGTGGAGCACGGACGGTCTACATAGGGCCGGAGCCGCCTCTGAACGCCGCGGCGTTTACGCAGGTGGTCGAGGGCAATGCCGGTGAGGTCTTGCCGGGCCTGTTTATTTTGTAGCGAAGCATACGGCGTTAGCAGCCTTAAGCATGTTAGCCGTTCTACAATCGTCTCTTGCTTCACCGGGCCCAACTCGAGCTGTGCGAACGCATCGACATAGTGCTCGTCTCCCCGCGCAATCCGCTTAATATCGGCGCGGCGGCGAGGGCGATGGCTAACTTCGGCTTTCGGCGTCTCTCGGTCGTTGCACCGTTCGCCCCTCTCTGGCGCGAGGCCCGATCGGCGATTGGCGCTCCGCACCTTCTCCAGGACGCAATTGAGACCGCGACTCTGGCCGAGGCGGTCTCCCGCTCGACACTGGTCCTGGGCACTGGCAGCCTCACCCATCGCAAGCCGGAGCAGTCCGTGGTTTCGCTTCCCGATCTGCCGCCGTTGGTGGCGCGAGAACTGGCATCCGGCGGGCAGGTTGCGTTGGTCTTTGGACCGGAGAAGCATGGGCTCACCGGGGAAGACCTTTCTTACTGCCACATGCTGGTTGAAATCCCCACCGATCTCCGTCAGCCCTCGATGAACCTGGGCCAGTCCGTGGCCGTGTGCCTCTATGAGCTGGCGTCGCGGGCCTTTCCGGCTGAAGCAAGCGCGCCTGAAGTGGAATCGAACCGGCCAAACCACGCTGCGTCCTCTGGCAAGCTCGAACTATTGGCCAGTGTGGTCGAGGAGGCCATGCTGGCTGCGGACTACTCGCCATCTTCGATGCGGGACGCAAACCGGCACGACCTGCGCCTGCTGCTGCGCCGGCTCGCCCCCTCCGAGCGGGATACGCGGCGCATATTGGGCCTGTTCCGGCGGATTCTTTGGCGATTGAAGCGGGTCCCAAAAGGGCACTGAGTGCATCTGTGGATTCATTTGCTGCCGCACCCGAGATTTTTCGTCCCCCAAGAACCAAATCCTGTTAAAGTGGCGCTCATAGGCTCCCCTATGTTCAGGTTTCGATATCGAGTGCGGCTTTTCGTTGCGGCTGCCTTCCTGCCTGTTGCCTTCAGCGTTTGCGCGCTGGCTTCGATGTTGAATTTATTCGCAAGTGCACAGCAGCCGGCGGCCGAACAGCAGCCCGCCGCGACCCAGCCGGCTCCAAGTGCAGCTCCGAGCCCCACCCAGACCCCCACCCAGACCCCCACTGCTCCGCAACCGCCGCCTGCCGCGCAGGTTCCCACGGTCGAGCCGCCTTTAGCTCCGAAGCCCCCCGCAAAGCAAAGCTCCCGGACCCAGTCTTCCCATGCGGGTGAAATTACTGAGGAGGAGTTGAAGCGCCAGTTGCTGGGCAAGCCGCTCTACCTGCGCGGCGGCTACCTGGACAATTCCCTGAGCTTCGACGAACACGGTGTGCTGGCCGGGGACTCTCCGCAGGGCTCCTACACATTGAGCGCGGTCCAGATCAACAGGGTCCGGCTCACCAAGCGCAAGTTGGAGCTGGAAGGGTCGCGCTACGGGCTGCACTTTCTCGGCGCGCTGCCCAACGAGGATCCCACCAAGGCCGTGGACCGGGTCAATATCACGCCCGGCAAGAAAATGGTACGGATTACCATCGACCGCGAGGTGGCGGTATCCCCGAAAAAGGAAAAGGCAAAAAGGAACCATAAGGGGAAAGAATCGCAAGCCGATGCCGCAACCCCGGCGCAGGCTGCGCTTCCCGCCGCCGCGCCTGCCCCGCAGCCGGACAATGCCGCAGCAACCCCTCCGGCCGATAAGGAGGACGCGATAGAGCTGGTCACGCCGGCCCAAGCTGCTAAAGACCTGAGAGACGCGCTCGACAGCATCTTCGCGCCTGGAATCGATGACCGGCTGATGGCCTCGATGCCCGCCTTCTGGAGGCTCTACTATCAGGCAGCCGCAGCCAACACCGATTACCGGCCCAGCGATCCTGCTGTGCTGCGCCAGAATATGGTGGACAAGAAGGCCACACTGATTACGACATTCGAGCCGGAGTCCAACGAATACGCGCAGGCCCACGCCGTGGCCGGCATGGCGCTCTATCACACCGTGATCGGCGCGGATGGAAAGCCCGGCGAGATTGCGGTGGGCCGGCCCATCGGCTTCGGGCTGGATGAGAACGCCGTCGAAGCCATTCGCAAAGCCACCTTCGAGCCGGCCATCAAAGACGGCAAGCCGGTTCCTGTCCTGCTCGACCTGGTGGTGCAGTTTCGCATCTACTCAAACCGGACCGCCGCCAAGCCCGACGCCGACAAGCCCGCTGAAGCCACGCCCGCTGAACCTTCGCTGCCCGGACCCTACTCCATCCCTCATTCCTGAGCGGGCTTCTTGCCGGCATCGAACGTCTGCAAGTCAGGACTTCCAAATTGGGTAAAATATTGCACAATCTGGCCGCAAATCTTTGCGCTTCATGGAGAAGTAAAGGGGTAAGATGTTTATTTTCAATTGCTTTCAATGGGTCTCGGATTGCATTTAGAGCATTACTAAACGCATGCTTCAGCTTAGGTTGCTGCCCCGGATAGCTAGAGGAGTCAGTGCCGTCCCCCCAGGCCGAATCATTCGCTTTCATGGAGGCGAATCAGTGAAATCAGCACAATTTTTGAAGGCCTTGGCTGTAGCAAGTGCGGCAACCGCATTCCTTTTGGCAATCGAGTCTGCCTCGGCGGCGCCTATAACTCCCTTTACCGTGTCCACTCTGCTCGATCCCAGGAATGCTTACTCCTCTAACTCTCCCGTAGACTTGCAGAGAGAGATCGAGATCACCAACGATACCGGTGCTGCCGAAACCATTGGTTCGATCATCGCCGACGTTGGCGTTCAGCATGTCAGCGGCAACCCGGGCGATTATGTCTCCGGGGTTTCACTGGCGAATGATGTCATTGGCAACGGGAATGGCTACTGCTACACCGGCCGGGTTCTGGCGCAGGAGTCGAGCTGTTTTGTGGATATGGTGCTGACACTCGTAGGCACGCTCCCTGACACCTCGCATCCCGATGACCATGGGATCAGCGAAATTGACTACACCGTCGATTCTTCCAATCATCCCAGCGCGGACGTGAGCGGGAATTTCGATGCAGGTGTCTACGACACTCCCGAGCCCAGCAGCCTGCTGCTTCTCGGCACCGGTATGCTCGGTTTGGCCGGAGCCCTTCGCCGCAAGCTCGGCCGCGGCTGATCGGGTCTGGTTAGGTTGTAAATTTAAGCTGAAGACCCGTCTCTATGCGGGATCGCTCTGGGAGGTTGCGCGAAGACCGCGCATCTCGGGAGCTTTTCTTTGTGAAGTAGAGTCAGCTCAACCGGACTCGGGACCCCTTGAGATGCATCGACTGGGGCGGAAGCATGGGGCTTCAATCGCCTGCTGTAAGACCGTTTGACAGGCGTTCAAGATCCGCATGACGGCGGTCTTGCGCGTGTCTTACGGGCGGTTGACACGCGTCGGGCAGGCGTAAGACAAGGTAAGACAATATGCAAGACCAGTCGGTCCGCGCCCTCCAACCCTGTCTTACACAACATCCCGCGTCTTGCAAAAAGCAAAAATTGCATTCCAGCTTTGCCCGGCTGACTTACTCCTCCTGCCGGATCATCTCCTCCAGCTTGGGCTTGTGCTTGACCTCGCGCCCCGTGCGCGGTTCCGTATCCACAACCCGCGCCGGCTTGGGCTGCCCCACCCGCTCCCGGGCATTGGCTTTTACCGCTTTCGTGACGGAAAACTTGTCTGGCTTGCGTTTCCTCATGGCAAGGATGAGTATGGAATAAAATCTCCCGGAGCGGAAGAGCCCGGCGACAGGTTTTTGTCGTTGGAGGCAGCATCGGGGGCCCCACAGGCAGGTCTTCGTCTGCGGGGTAGCGATGTGGAGGGTCTCAAAGCAGTGGAAGAGCGCGAGTTTTTCAATGAAACCACGGAACAGCGGTCGCACAGTCTCATCTGCCCCAAGTGTGGGCAGCCGGGCGAGTACAAGGTCACGTGGGTGGTGCGGCGCAAGCGGGCCCAACTACCCCGCGGCGCAGACGAGCGCGACCGCGCCCGCTTCGCCAAAGCGCAGTCTTACATGGTAAGACGTGACGACAAGCTGGCTTGCGCCAACGTCCGCTGCCGCAAACCCTTTGAGATTACCCAGCTACAGTCTCTCGCGTTTCTGTCGGAGTAGGCTCGGGCCGGCCAAAGACGCAAAGCTGCTGGCGCAGAACCGGCTGTATGTGATTGAATCGAAACTGTGAGCGGCTGGATCTACGGCCGTTCAATGATTGTGCTGCCCGCCCGACACCCCTGGAGAGATCGATGGCAAATTCCCTGCTTCCCCCCGAAGAGCGCAACCTGACCCCCGACCAGGTGGAGGCGCTGGACAAGCGCCGCGACCTGGGTCACACATTCCTGGTCATTGCCGGCCAGTTTACGGTGATCGCCGTCATCCTGCTGCTATGGGTAGGCCAGGATCTGTCCTACTCGCCGGGCTGGGCGCATCCCATGGCCTATTACTTCGCTATCGCCCTGACCATCATCCTGGTCTTTGGCATCGCAGGCGTTGTGCTGCGCCGGGGTACGCCGCGGCTGGACTAAGTCCGCTAAGGAACAAACAGATCTGCCAGGAACGGTGTAGCTTTGAGGTTATCCATGGCCGCTGTTTCCCCGAGCCTCTCGCCTGCTGCAACTCCCACCCAACGGCTGACCGACAGCCATGGGCGAGTTATTCACGACCTGCGCGTCTCCATTACCGACCGCTGCAACTATAAGTGCGTGTACTGCCGTACCGGTGAAGTTGGCGCGCAATATCCCGAGCTCAGCATTGAAGAGTACCTCCGCCTGATCAAGCTCTTCGTCGATCTTGGCATAGAAAAGGTCCGTCTTACCGGCGGCGAACCCCTGCTGCGCCGAGGGCTGGTTGAGCTGGTTCAGGAACTGGCGCGCCTGCGTACTCATAACGGTGAGCCGCTGGACCTGGCGCTCACCACCAACGGCCACTTGCTGGATTCGCTCGCCGCGTCGCTCAAAGCCGCGGGGCTGAACCGGGTGACGGTCAGTATGGACGCCGTGGACGAGTCCACCTTCGAGCGGATCACGCGCGTTCCCGGCAGCTTTCAGGCGGTGCTCAGGGGCGTTCGCGCCGCGCGTGCCGCCGGGCTCACGCCCCTAAAAATCAACTGCGTGCTGCTGCGCGGATTCAACGACAACCAGATCGAAGCCTTCGCCCAATTTGCGCGCGAAGAGAGTGTCGTGGTGCGGTTCATCGAGTTCATGCCCCTTGAGGAAGGGCGTCTCTGGACGCCGGAAATCGTGGTTCCTCTCAAGGAAATCGTCGTTCGCATCGATCGAGTTTTGCCGCTGGTCGAACTGCCGCCGCGCGAGGCCAGCGAAACGGCGCGGCGCTACACCTTTGCCGACGGCGTAGGCGAGATTGGCATCATCGCGCCTGTCAGCCAGGCCTTTTGCGGTGCGTGCAGCCGGGTCAGGCTTACCTCCGACGGCAAGATCCGCACCTGCCTCTTTTCACAGGTGGAACACGACCTTTATGGACGATTGCGGGCCGGGGCAAGCGACACGGAACTGCGCGCCTACATTTACCGTACTATTCAGGGTAAGGAAGCCCGCCATCATATAGGCGAACCCGGATTCCTGAAACCTTCGCGGTCGATGGTGCATATCGGGGGCTAAGCGGAATGCCGCTGGCCGTGCAAATGCCGGTTTGGGATCAATCCACTCAGGCATGTGCAAGGATTCTCTATCGTCTTTTTAGTTCGTTGTGACAGAATGCATTTTGAGACTTTTTCCCTGGGCCTTGGATGACGAAAGACACGGAAAACCGCATCCCGCTAGCAGATCTGCTAGTTTTCCACCAGTTGGCGCGCTCGCTCACTTCGAGCTTCGACCTGGACACCATCCTGCGCACCATCATCGAGCATATGGAGCGCATTATGGAGGCGGAGCTGTGGACGCTGCTGATCCTCGACGAAGCCTCTCAGGAGCTCTACTACGCCATGGTTGCAGGCGGAGAACAGGAGGCGCTCCGCGGCCTGCGCGTCAAGGTGGGCGAAGGCGTGGCCGGCTGGGTAGCCCTGCATGGCGAGACGCTGCTCGTACCCGAATCGGAGCAGGATCCGCGGTTGACCGCTGTGCATATCGTGAAGCAAAGGGTGCGATCGGTGATTGCTATGCCGCTGCGCGGGCGCAAGGGAACCCACGGCGTGATCGAGATACTCAACCCGCGCGCCGACCAGATGACCGACTACACCATCGCCTACCTGCACATTCTGGCCGACCATGCCGCCATCGCCATCGAGAATTCGCGCGACGTGGCCCGCATCCAGCAAATGAGCATCGTCGACGATTGCACCGGCCTCTACAACGCGCGCCATCTCTACGATGTGCTGGGCAAGGAGCTGGACCGATGCGTTCGTCTCAGGCTGCCCGTGAGCCTTGCATTTCTCGATCTCGACAAATTCAAGTTGGTCAACGACGCCTACGGTCACCTGGTGGGCAGTGAACTGCTCGCCCGCACCGGCCAGAGGCTCCGCGAGTTGAGCCGCGAGCAGGATCTCTGCTTTCGCTATGGCGGGGACGAGTTCGTGATCCTGATGCCGGAAACAGGAGCGCAGACTGCGCTCACCCTGGCCACTGAAATGCTTCGTGCCTTGATGGCAAACAGCATTCCCATGAAAAACGGCCTCAACCTGAGCGTAAGCGCCAGTGTCGGCCTGGCGACGTGCCCAGCCGACGGTACAACCGTGCATACCATCATCGGTGTCGCCGATGCGCGCATGTACGACGTCAAGTCCAATGGCTGTGGCCATGTGCATGGGGTGCACAGAATCTAGCCCCACTCACGTTCATCGCCAAACGTCGCATAAAGCTAAAAATTGAGCAGATTGTCACACGCCGTTCACCGTCGGCCGGTAGACTCGCCTCTTACCTCGAAGTGTAGGAGAACACTACCATGGCAACCCCGGCCTCCCCGCAAAGCGAGTTCCTCGTCCGGCAAATGACTGTTGGCGACATCCCAGCGGTTATCGAATTGCAGGTCCGTGCCTTCCCGGGCCAAGTGCCCTGGAGACCCGACCAGTTGCAGCGTCACCTCAATGTCTTTCCTGAAGGCCAGCTTGTGGTTGCCGACGCGGCCGGCCGCATCCTGGGTTCAGCCAGCTCGCTGCTTATCGATTGGGACGATTACGCCGAGTCCGCCAACTGGTCGTCGATCACCGGGGAAGGTACATTCGATACCCACAACATGGACGGCAAGACCTTATATGGCGCTGACATGGGCGTCGCTCCCGAGGCGCGCCAGCAGGGCATTGGAACGCTTCTCTATGAGGCACGGAAGGATCTGATCCGCGACCGCGGGCTCAAGCGGCTGCTCACCGGCGGTCGCATCGCGGGTTATGCCGCGGTCGCCAACCAGATGACGGCCAAGGAATACGTGGCCGAGGTAGTCGACGGCAAGCGAAGGGATCCCTCGCTCAGCTTCCAGCTTGAAAACGGCTTGGTTGTCCTCGATGTAGTGCCCGGCTACATGCACGATACCGAATCGCAAGGTTTTGCCACGGTGCTGGAATGGCTCAATCCGGAGTACACCTCCTCGGTTAGCCTTCAGGCCAGCTTACAGCACGCGGCTCTCGAACAGGCCTCCGCAGAAGCCATGCGCGGAACTCCTCGGCCGCGCCGTGTCCGCATCGCCGCCGTCCAGTATCTGCTGCGCCCTATCGCCAGCTTTGAGGACTTCGCCCATCAGGTCGAGTTCTTCGTCCATAGCGCCAAGGACTACAAGGCTCACTTCATCCTGTTTCCCGAATTCTTTACCATGCAGTTGCTCAGCTACATCAATGAGCCTGCTCCGGCCCTTGCCGTGCGCCGCCTGGCCCGCCTGGCGCCCGCATACGAAGAACTCTTCATTCGTCTGGCTAAGGAAACGGGTATCTACATCATCGGTGGAACGCATCCCGTCTTCCAGAGAGGCAAGGTCTTCAACGCGGCGCACCTGTTCACTCCCAACGGGCAGGTCTTCCGCCAGAAGAAAGTCCATCTCACTCCGACGGAGAGCGGTCCTTACCAACTCAGCCGCGGTCATGGCCTCTATCTCTATCACACCGACTTCGGCAACATCGCCATTCTTATCTGTTACGACATCGAGTTTCCCGAGGTGGCAAGAGTGATGGCCGAAGCCGGCGCTGAGATTCTCTTCGTTCCCTCCTGCACCGACGGCCGCGAAGGCTTCTGCCGCGTTCGCTACTGCGCACAGGCCCGCGCCATCGAAAACCAGATCTACGTGGCTGTCACCGGCACCGTCGGCAATCTGCCTCTGGTGCCCTACATGGCCGCAAACTACGGCCAGGCCGCCATCCTCACCCCTTCGGATTACTTTTTCGCTCGCGACGGCATCGCCGCCGAAGGCACGATCAATCAGGAGCAGATGATCTTTGCCGATGTCGATCTCGACCTGCTCGACGAGCAGCGTGTGAACGGCAGCGTCATTCCCCTCCAGGACCTGATCAAGGACGCCTACGACAACGTCGTCCACTTCTCTGACTACAAGGGGCAAAAGCCGATTGCTGTGGACGAGCAGAATGAAGTCGTCCTGGCAAAATAGCGGGATCTGGACTCGCACAAAAACCGGCAAGCTGTTCTCGCCCAAATGCCTCCCGCAATCTGCGCGGGAACCTGAGCGTTAGCAGTTCTGGTATTTCCAATTCCGCTGTTTGCCCTCGCCGATCCACTCCATTGCGGTGGCGATGCGTTTGTCGCGTGTCTCCGCACGCTTGGCATCGGCGATCCACTCGACATACTCCCGTTTGCAACTGGGGCTGAATGCGGCGAAGGCCGCGGCTGCCTTCTTGTTGGCCTTGAGCGCCTTTGTGAACTCAGGAGGCGCCTCAATTGCGGCTTTGGGAGCTTTGACGACCTTTTGCCGGGCGGCGATGGGGCTGGTGTGCTGGCCGGAGTCGATGAAACCGGCGGCCTGACGAAGCAGGCTGAGCATCTGCTTATCGGCGGGCAGATCTTCAAGGCGAGTGATGCGTCCAAGCGAACCCATCGCGTCCGGCTGCAGAAGCTTTGCTTCGCGAAGAACGGCGGCAATTTCCTCGCCCCAGAAGCCAAAGCTACAGTGTTCCTTGAAGGCGGACATGTTTGCGAGGATCGCGCCCTTGTACTCAAAGAAGGGACGGCTCCACTTCATGGTTTCGGTGACGTTGGGACATGCCTTGTGGATCAGTGTGCGGATGTGAGTGAGGATCGGCTGCGCAAAGGGTCTGGACTCGGCGATGTAGGCGTCAACGCGGGGATCGAGGGTGTGGGTTGGGCGCATGTTCCCCTCCTGAGGCTTATGGAGAACAGTGTAACTGGATCTTTGGGAATTGAGCAGCTTGGAAGTGAGTATGGACGGCTGCCGAACATACTGAATGGCCATATCTAAGACAATCATAATAAAAGAGTTAATATCCAATTACGCGGAAGAACGGGATGTGCGGTTCTATATTTCTGAGGGCTTTATCCAAGCAGCCTCCGCGTCCGAGCCGCCGTGAGCCGGAACGATATTGACAAGCATCTACAATGAAAGACGTAGTTCCAGACCCATGCGGCCTGACCTATCATCCGAATTTGAGATGCGAAGCGGCCAGGGCGAATGGACAGCCTGGAATTCAAAGAGGGGGTCAATTCAATGGCATTGTTCAAAACATCTAATCCGGCTCTGAGCGACAAAGCGTTCAACGGTCTTTCCGACAGTCAGTACGGAGGCTTGATCGACGCGGCCAACCGCATGACGCTGAGCGGCACGGTGAACAAGACCGGCGTTCTGCTATTCTGCGCCATCGCCACCGCGGCCTGGACGTGGCATACGTTCCTTCAGTCGCGCGATATAGCGGATGTAGCGCCACTGATGATTGTCGGAGTGCTCGGCGGATTCGTCTGCGCCATGGTCACTGTCTTCAAAAAGGAGTGGTCTCCGGTGACAGCGCCGATCTACGCGCTGCTCGAAGGCCTTGGGCTCGGCGGCATATCGGCGGCCTTCGACCTGCGCTATCCCGGCATCGGTTTCCAGGCTGTGAGCCTGACCTTTGGCACGCTCTTTGTCTTGCTGCTGGCCTATAGCTCGGGACTTATCAAAGTTACACAGAAGCTTCGTCTGGGAATCGTCGCGGCCACCGGCGGCATCGCGGTCTTCTACCTGATGGAGATGCTTCTCAGCTTTTTCAATTTCCGCTTCATCGCCATCAACGGCTCTGGACCGCTCGGAATCGTATTCAGCCTGATCGTGGTGGCCGTCGCGGCTCTGAACCTGGTGCTCGACTTCGACTTCATCGAGAGAGGCGTGCAAGCCGGCGCTCCCAAATACATGGAGTGGTATGGTGCTTTCGGCATCATGGTCACGCTGGTCTGGCTCTATCTCGAGATACTGAGATTGCTTTCCAAGATGCGCAGCAGAAACTAGGTTTCGACAGCCTGGTTTGAAGAGGAGCACGCCATCAACGTACGCATGCGATTGGGAGATCTGCTGATCCAGGCCAAGCTGGTCTCCGTCGAGCAGGTGGCAAAGGCGCTTGAAGTTCAGGCTGAACTCGGCGGCCGCCTGGGCGACCGCCTGGTGGCCCTGGGAGCTATCGCCCAGGATGTGCTGAACGCCTTTATCCATCGCATGCCAACGGAGCCGGCGGACATTGCGGCAACCGGGATCGACGCCACTGAATTCCTTAGCCTGCTGATGAAGCTGATTTATGTGGAACACCTGGAATCGGTCCGTCAGTTTGTCGATGCCATTAAGCTGCCCTATAACCTTGTGCTCGACTTGGTCCGGATGGCCATCGACCGGCAACTGCTGCGCAACCTCGGAACCCGCGATTCCGGCAATCCGCTCGACTTGAGCTATGCGTTCACAGACGGGGGCCGGCGTTGGACGGTCGACGCTCTCGAGCAAATGAGATACACGGGGCCCGCGCCCGTCACTCTTGAAGAATTCGCCCATCAGGTCAACCTGCAAAAGATTACGAATGAACGCATCACTTTCGAAAGCTTGCGGAATTCCTTCGGCGAGCTGGTCTTTGAAGACAGGATCGTCGAACATATCGGTCCGGCGCTTAACTCGGGCCGGGCCATTCTCCTTTACGGACCGCCCGGCAATGGCAAGACCTCCGTCGCGCTCAGCTTTGCCGGCGTATTCAGCGACGTGATCTATGTGCCCTACGCGATCGTTGTCGAGGGCCAGATCATCCGCGTTTACGACCCGAGCCTGCATACGATGCTGAGTACCACCGCTTCGAGTCACGATAGCGATCTCTCCTTCATTCGGAGCGACGAATATGATGCCCGCTGGGTTCCCTGCCGGCGGCCTTTCGTCGTCACCGGCGGCGAACTGACGCTGGATATGCTCGATCTCCGATTTGATCCCCAGTCCAATTACTACGAGGCGCCTCTGCATGTGAAGGCACTGGGCGGCTGTTTTCTCATCGACGACTTCGGCCGCCAACTGGTAAGCCCCAAGAGCCTTCTGAACCGTTGGATCGTGCCCCTGGAGAACCGGTTCGACCTGCTGAAACTCAACTCCGGCAAAAGCTTTACCATCCCCTTCGAGGAGTTGGTCATCTTCTCCACCAACCTCGAGCCGGAAGACCTGATGGACCCCGCTTTCCTACGCCGCCTTCCCTACAAGATCGAGGTGGGGGGACCCAGTGTGGAATTGTACAAGCGCATCTTCGACAAGGAGTGCATACGGCAAGGGGTGACGCCTCCCAACGATTTGCTCGATTACATCGTACACAAGCTCACAAAAGACAAAGGTCTCGAACTAGCCGCCTATCAACCGAAGTTCATCGTCGATCAAGTGGTTGCCACCTGCCGATTCATGCAACTGCCGGCCCATTTTGAGCCCCGGTTCATCGACTACGCTCTGGACAATCTGCGGGTGCATCGCCAGGCGCCGCCCAAGCCGCCTGCGCCGCCAACAAAGGCTGAAGGCGAATAGCTGCCGTTTGTCTCCTGCGGATGCACTTTTCGCGCGCCCAAGCCCTCTGGAAAGAAACACATGAAAAGTCATGCCCACCACGCGCATCTTGAGGTATAGTGGCTCGTATAGCGAAACCATGATTGCTCTATCCAGAAATCTCAGTGTGCAAGTCGATGCGACCAACAGGGAGCGCGACCCTGCACAAAACTTTTAAGGACACAGTTACTCGGGTTTCGCGCGTTGCCGGGAAAACAGGCTTGTAATTCCGGATGAGAACTTAAAGACAAGGAGATCATCGTGGCTAGCTTCTGTGCGAAATGTGGAGCTGAAATCCCCACTAACCAGCAATCCTGCGGCACATGCGGTGCTCCGGCGGTGGCCGCCGCCGCTCCCGCTGCGTATACGCCTGTTCAACCGGTTCCTTTCCAACCTGTAGCTTCGCAGCCGAGCTCGTATCAACCCGTAGCGGCTCAACCTGTTGCTTACCCGCCCCCCGCTGCGCCCGCTAAGTCCGGCAGCAGCGCGATCAAGATCATTCTGATCGTCATCGCCGTATTCGTTGGGATTGGCATTCTGGGAGCGGCAATTGTCGGGTACGGGGTTTGGCGGGTCGCGCATTCCTTCCATGTCTCAGGCTCGGGCGACAACGCTCACGTCACGTTCAATGCCCCTGGCGGCGGCGGCACCATCTCTGCCAACACCGCCGAGACCTTCACCGCCGAAGATCTGGGCACCGACATCTATCCCGGCGCAACAGCCGGCAAGGGCAGCATGAGAATGACTTTGCCTAATGGCTCCTGGGTTACAGCCGTATTTGTCACACCTGACTCGAAGGACCAGGTGGTCAGCTTTTACAAGAGCAAGTTTGGCAGCGATGCATCGATCTTCGATAACGCAAACAGCGCGGTCATCTCGCTCCAGAAGGGCAAAAAGGAATCCATCATGGTGACGGTGACTGCCAATCAGTCGCAGTATAACGGCAAGACACAGGTCACGATTCTGCATACCACCAGCAATAAGGAATAGGTTCTTCGCCTTGCTGCTCAATGACTACGGGGCGTGGAATGTTCGGCATTCCGCGCCCCGCGCTCGTTTCTGGCCGCCCTTATCTGCCTAGCCAGCCGCCGTCGACAGCCAGAATATGTCCGTTGATGTAGTTGCTGGCTTCTGAAGCCAGGAAGACCGCCGCACCGGCCACATCTTGCGGTGAGCCCCAGCGCCCTGCTGGAATGCGCTCGAGAATCTGCCGTGAGCGGGTGGGATCTTTGCGCAGGGCCTCCGTGTTATCGGTTTCCATATAGCCCGGCGCGATGGCGTTCACCTGCACACCCTTTGCGGCCCATTCGTTGGCCAGAGCCTTGGTCAGTTGCGCCACGCCGCCCTTGGCGGCTGCGTAAGAAGGCACTGTGATGCCTCCTTGAAAGCTGAGCAGCGAGGCGATATTAATAATCTTCCCGGAGCCCTGCGCCAGCATGTGCCGGCCCGCGCTCTGGCACAGGCGAAAGACGCTGGTGAGATTAGCTGCCAGCACGTCGTCCCAGTCCGCGACGGTAAAGTCGACAGCCGGTCCGCGGCGAATCATGCCTGCGTTGTTGACCAGGATATCAATGGAGCCGAGCGCGGCGACGGTTTGCGCAATCAGTTCCGGACAGCGGTCTGGCTGGCGCAGATCGGCGGCCAGAGCGGCATGCCGCACGCCGGTCGCAGCCACGCGCGCCACGACTGATTCCGGTACCGATTGCGAGCCGTGCAGCGCCACGTTAGCGCCCGCTTCGGCAAAGGCGATGGCGATGGCCGCGCCCAAGCCGCGCGACGAACCCGTGACCAGAGCGTTCTTGCCCGAGAGTCGAAACGAGTCGAGGATCAGCGGATGCCCCCTTGGTTATTCTGCAAATCGAGCGGCTTACAAAAGCTCCGGAATACGCAGTGCGTCCATGTCTGTGTACACCTGGTTTTCGCCGCCCATGCCCCAGCAGAAGCTGTAGCTGGCCGTGCCCACACCAGCGTGAATCGACCAGCCGGGCGAAATCGCGACTTGCTTGTTGGCTACCAGAAGATGGCGGGTTTCCGTGGCCGGCCCCATCAGATGAACGACACGCTGATCGGCTGGAATGTCGAAGTAGAGATAGACCTCGGAGCGGCGCATGTGCATGTGCGGCGGCATGGTGTTCCACACGCTGCCTTCTTCAAGTTCGGTGAATCCCATCACCAGTTGGCAGCTCTTTGCGCCTTCCAGGTGGATCAGCTTGTTGATGGTGCGGCGATTTGCCGTGGCGGCCGCTCCCAGCGTCAATGGCGCGCGATCGGCTGCATGCACAGGTGTGGTGGGGTAAACGGCGTGGGCCGGATAGCTGAGCAGATAAAACTCGGCGGGTTGGCTTGCGTCCATGCTTGAAAACGAGATGCTGTGCTCGCCCTTGCCAATGTAAAGCGCGTCGCGATTGCCGAGAGCATGTGCTTCTCCGTCCACTTCGACGGCCCCCGCGCCGCCGATATTGAAGACGCCCAGCTCGCGCCTCTCGGTAAAACAGGATGCACGTAACTCCGCAGGGCAGGGAAGCGGCAAGGCTTCGGCCAGCGGCACCGCGGCGCCAATCACCGTGCGGTCCAGGTCGACATACACAAGTTGAACCTGGCCCTGCGCGAAGAGATCGTCCACCAGAAACGTTGCGCGCAACTCCGCCGTAGACATGTGAGGGTAACGGACCAGGTCCGCCATCTGCATTATCTTCATAAGGTCACCTGCTCCACGCCAAGAAAGACCGGGGCAATATGGCGCGCGTATAAGTTCTCCGTTACGTTTTTTGCAATCACAGTTTCGTTGGCTTCGAGCAGGTCGAGATAGCGGCTGCCCATCTTGGCCACGACTTTGAAGCCGACGTGGAGCAACTGGCGAAGACTCGGGTTATAGGCGGGTGAGCGGCGATTGTGGCGCAACGCAGCCGTGAATTGCGCGCTCGACCATTGGTCCACCACCGCCGGTGCGGGCAGTTTGGCTGGGTCGATGTCGATTACCGTTGCGTAAGGCGCGCAAAGCTCGGCTGAGTGGGCATAGGCCTCGGCGTAAATCTCCTTAGCCAGCGCCAGCCCGTCCCCTCCAGCTTCCGCAAGACCGATGATCTCTTCCAGCCAGGTGGTGCCGGCGGTCTTCAGATGCACACCGGTCGAGAATTCCTTCATCGATGCGTGGATGGCCGGATAGATGGAGAACTTGTCGCTGCCGGAGTGAACACTGAGCTTGAGGTTGGCTGGCAATTTGTAAGCGGCCACGGCATGGCGGATGGCGGCCATATCGAGGGCCATCTCGCGGGCAAACTGGCTTGGATCGCCGACGTAGTCCACGCCTTTGTTGAAGCGGCCGCTGAATTTGGGGGCAATGGTCTGGATGGGAATGCCTTCGTCGGCAATGGCGGCGAGGATGATGAGCAGCTCCGCCGGTGTTTGCGCGGCGTCTGTCTCGTCCATCGAGACCTCGGCAATGAATTTTCCCTTGCCCTTGGCCGCCTCGATTTTCCGGTAGATTTTGCCGGCCTCTTGAACAGCGAAGAGGAATTTGGCAGCGGTCAGACCAAGCAGTTCGGGCGTGATTTCGATAGCTTGACCTGCGCCCTCCATTTGGATTGTCCCCAGAAGTTCCCCGTGTTGCTTCACAAACCTGTCGATCGAAGACGGCTCGGCGGGCTTGCCGATATAGTCGGCCACGTCGATGGTGTAAAAGTCGCAGGGCGTCAGAAAACGATCGACGGTGGAGAGATTGATGTGGTCCGCGTCGCAAAAGTAAGGCAGCTTCCAGCCAAGTTCCTTCACGGCGGCATCGGCCGCGGCACGGGTACTAGACGGCTCGGAGCCGATGATCGTATGCTCGCGATTGGACTTGTTCCATACAGGGATCACGTCGATTCCTGCCTCGGACGCGAGGATGCACGCATTGAGTTGAGCTTTGGACTGATGGGCGAAGCGATCGCCCACTCCGAGGGAAAATTTGCCGAGTACCGCCATGATAGTCTTCAAATCCTTTCATTGCAGGTCCGGAGAACCGAATCCGTTGCCGCGCAGCGGACTCGAAATAGAACCATGTCTTCTGATTGGACCCGCCTGGGAGCGGTGTCCTGCCTCGCTCAAGAGGTCTGACCACTAGCATACACCTTGCTGTCGTTGCCGCCCAGTTCCTTTACGAATTTGTGCGACAAAATCGCTTTTCCGGTGCTACCCTCAGTATGCGGGATCGCCCCGCACATTTGGAATGATGGATTAGGTTCCTATGCAAGCCGACAACGCTAATAATCTCGAAACTCAACTCACCTCTCAGGTGGTCAATTATATTCGGGCAAAGATCGAAGACGGCACCCTGAAGCCGGGCGACAGGATCCCGCCGGAACGAGAGTTCGCTAAGGAATTGAAGATCAGCCGTGCCAGCCTGCGCATGGGTATTGGTTACCTGGCCGCGATGGGCGTGATGAAGGTGCGTCACGGCGTGGGGACCTTTATCGAAGATGGCCCAGCGGAATTTGGACGGTCCTCGCTGGGATTGATGGGTGCGCTCCACGGTTTCAAGGCCTGGCAGATGTTCGAGGTGCGCAAGCTGCTTGAAACCAGTCTGGCCGCCCTCGCGGCCGAGCGCGGCAGCGAAGAACACTTTACGATACTGGCCGAGGAGGTGGCTGAGATGTATGCCACCATCGACGATCCGGCCCAATATCTGATTCACGATGTGCGCTTTCACCGCACCATTGCCCAGGCATCGGGCAATCCTATCCTCGCTGCGCTGATGGAGACGGTGTCAACGGCGCTTTACGAAGAACGGCGCAAGACCGCGGAACGCGCCAAAGACCGCAAGAGTTCCCTCGATGCCCACCGCGAGATTTATCGCGCGATTCGAACGGGAAATCCCTTGGAAGCTCGTGCTGCCATGGAACGCCACCTGCACTCCGCCGAGAGCGAGTTGGCGGCGGAGCAGTCTGGGCGCGGGTATAGAAAAAGACGCGAACGCAAACCCAAACTGGTCAGTGTGTGAGTGCGGTCGCGCTTCCTATTCGGGATTCCTTTTCCAGTAATCTCTTGATTGCGCAGTGTGCGACTTTTTACGCCGCCTTGGCCAGCCGCTTTGGCTTGAAGGTCCGCATGTAGACGTAAACCAGCACTTGCAGTGTGATGGCGCCGCAGCAGTCCAGCAGAACATCCCAGGGAGTGCCGGTGCGGTTGGGCAGGAAAGTCTGATGCCACTCATCGCAGCTGGCTACCAGCGCTGTGCCTAATAGAGCGAGTAAGGCGTCGTGGATGAAGCGGGAACGGGGCAGAGTCATCCACCAGGCGCGCAGCCATGCCAACCCCATGAGTCCATAACCGAGAAAGTGCCCGCACTTGCGAATCAAGTGATGCAGCACTTCCCAGCGGTCGTCGGTGACGTGGCCGAAAATCTTCTCGAAAAGCCAGCGCAGCGGACCGCTGGTGTGGTCGCTGCCAAACATCTCCGTTGACTCGAACAGGATGACGCAGATACAGGCCACGACCGGCAGCCAGGCGCTTACCCAGTACCTGAGGCCACGTCTCTTACTCCACATGATAGTTGGGCGCCTCTCGGGTGATGATCACGTCGTGGACGTGACTCTCGCGCAGGCCGGCGCCAGAGATGCGCACAAACTGTGCTTTCTCCTGTAGCTCCGCGATGGTGGCGCAACCCAGGTAGCCCATGCCGGAGCGCAAACCACCCACGAGCTGGAAGACCATGGACTCCAACGGTCCGCGGTAGGGAACGCGCCCTTCAATGCCCTCGGGGACGAATTTGGCGAGGCGGTTCTGGCTGGCGCGCTCGCGCTG
>Ga0182024_10003604_pt1 | contig 36627 bp, 30 predicted proteins | sample P32metaG_FD_120480 | JGI IMG/M metagenome (GOLD analysis project Ga0182024, IMG submission 120480) | Permafrost microbial communities from Stordalen Mire, Sweden - P3-2 metaG (Illumina Assembly) | ecosystem: Environmental > Terrestrial > Soil > Wetlands > Permafrost | place: Sweden: Stordalen...
GGCGGTTATGGCGGCGGGGTTCCACCCGTTCCCATCCCGAACACGGCAGTTAAGCCCGCCAGCGCCGATGGTAGTCGGACCGCAGGGTCCCTCGAGAGTAGGACGCCGCCAGATAATCCGTACAAAGAGCCCGCGATCGCAAGGTCGCGGGCTCTTTGCATACTGCTCGCAACTCCAGCTACGAGCGGCTTTTTCAGGAGTCAATATGATGCGCCGCACAGTATTGACGGGCGGTTGTCGGGCCTTTTCGGCAGGGCTGGCGTAGGTGGTGTTGAAGAAGGTCTGTGCGTCGCTGGACGACGCCCGCAACCCGTCGCACGTCGCGACGCGGCGCATCTGGAGGAACAGCATTCATGTCGGACACCAAAGCGTCGGAAACTGATCTCGCCCCGGAAGATCTTGATAAAGTCGCAGGCGGCGGCGGGCATGCCACCGAGGATGGCGGCCACGGCAAGATCGTCGACGGCGGCCACGGCAAGATCGTCGACGGCGGCCCCGGACACCTGACCAACTAGATCACAGCGCCTGGGCCGCGGGTGCCCTCGCGCGATCGATCAGCATCTGCTCAACCGCAGGTGCTGATTTTGTTTTGGGGCTGCCTAGAGGACCTGGCGGCGCGCGAGTTCGGCGAACAGGCCGTCCTGCCCCATCAGCTCGTCGTAGGTGCCCTGCTGTACCACGCGGCCGGCCTCGACGACGATGATCGAATCGGCCCCGACGATCGTGCTCAGCCGATGCGCGATCACGATGCGGGTGGCGTTGAGTTCGGCCAGCGTTGCGGTCACGATCGCCTGCGTCGCGTTGTCGAGCGCTGATGTTGCCTCGTCGAAGAGCAGCAGCCGCGGCGCGGTCGCGATCGCGCGCGCGATCGCCAGCCGTTGGCGCTGGCCGCCGGAAAGGCCACCGCCGGTGCCGCCGAGGTAGGTTTGCATCTGCATGGGCATCGCCGCGATGTCGGGTGCGATGCCGACCGCGCGCGCGGCATCCCACGCCTCATCCGGGGTGAGGATGCGCCCCGCTGCGATGTTCTCGTAGATCGAACCGGGAATCAGGCGCGAGGATTGGAGCACCGTGCCGATTTGGCGGCGCACCGCACCGAGGTCGAGCGAGGCGAGGTCGCGGCCGTCGTAGCACACCGTGCCGGCCTCGGGCTTTTCGAATCCGAGCAGGAGACGCATCAGGGTCGACTTGCCCGATCCCGACGGTCCGACGATGGCGATGAACTGCCCCGGCCGCACGTCGAAGGTGACCCCGTCGAGCGTCGGCGAGCCGGTCGGGACATAGCGGAAGACGACGTTCGCGAGGGTCAGGCCGCCGCGCAAGGGGCCGGGATCGCGCCGGCTCGCGTCGCGCTCAGGGACGGCGTCGAGGAACGGTTTGGCGCGTTCGTAGATGGGGATCGTCTGGGCGGTGGCGGCGGCAGCGTCGCCCAGGCCGAACAGGGCCGAGAGAAATTGGCCCAGCGCCGCGCTCACCGTCAGGTACGTCCCGGCGTTGAGGGTTCCGGCATCGGCGAAGACGACGAACGCGATCACGGCGAAGCCTGCGGCGATCGGCCAGGTCCGGTCGAACGTATTGAAGCCGATCATCGCGCGCTGATTGCCCACGATGGCGCGGCGCTGTTCGATAAACTCGTCGAGCCAGCGCACGAAGGCGCGCGTCTCGGCGTTTGCGACCCGAAGCTTCGCGATGCCGTCGATCATCTGCAGCACATCGGTCGCGACCCGGCCGCCGCGTTCGGCGATGACGCGGGAGTAGCGCGCCACGATGACGGCCTGCGCGATGAGAACGACGAGCGCGATCGCCGCGATCACGACGGCGAGTACGGCGATCGGCGGATCGTAGACGAAGATCAAGACCAGACTGAAGAGCGAGAAGATCCCACTCAGCGCGGCCGAGATCGTGACATCACTAACGTACTGCTCGATCTGGTCGATACCGAGCACGCGCTGGGCGAGATCACCGACCCCGAAACGGCGGAAGAACTCGGCCGGCAGGCTGACCAGCCGTTCCATCAGGGCTTGCTGCAGCGCGGTGCCGAAGCGCGCTTGTATCCGCACCACGAGCATGCTGCGGACGAACTCGGCGATGGCCGCCGTCACCGCGAACCCGGCGAGGCCGAGCACGATCAGTCCAAGTTGGAGCCGCTCGGCGGTCGGGACGATCTGGTCGAACAGCAGGCCGATTGCAATCGGGGTCGTCGTCGCGAGGAGCCCACCGACGAGGCCGAGGGCGAGGGTGCCGAGCACGTCACGTTCGGCGCCGCGAAAGGCGAAGCCGATCAGATCGCGCAGCGTGAGCGGACGATCCGGCAGCGGCCGCAGAATCGTGTAGACTTCGCCCGGGATCTCGCCGGCATTGGTGGCGTCGATCGCGACGCGGCTTCCGGTCGAGGGGTCCACGATCGCGTAGCGCGACGTCGGGGTGCCATGCGCGAGCACGGCGACCGGCTGTGCGTCCGACTTTCGGAACGCCACGAAGGGCTCGAGTTCGGCTTCCCACCAGCGTGCCGGCAGCTCGACCATGCGAACGCGAACGTTCGCCGCGTTGGCGATCGCGTACAGGCCGGCCACGCCCGCGTAGGTGTGCCCGCTGGCCAGCACGAGCGGCGTGCCGCCCGCGTGCGCGACCAGCGCTGCTGCACGAACGAGCGGCGCAGCGTCCGCGTCGAGATGGACGACGTTCTGGTTGAGGACGTCCGTGAGCGCATCGAGGCCGCGTGCCAGCGTCGAGCGGTCGTGCCGGAGCGATGCGGTGATCGCGCGCCCACGCTCGACGTCCAGCGCCCGCTCGCGGGCTTCGAGCAAGACGCCGAAGAGCGCGTGCACGCGTCCCAGCGCGTCGAAGCGCTGGCTCGTGTCGATATCGCCGCTGCGCCCGATCGGTTCGATCGCTGCCGGTGAGTCCGTTGTCAACCAGGTGTGATCGGTGAACAAAACCAACTCGCCGGTCGTAAGGGGTAGCACGCCGTTGTAGCGGACTTCTCCGGCGGTCACACGCGCGAACGCGACCCGGCGCCGCGCCCGAACGATGTCGCCGCTTTCGAGCGCCAGGGCGCCGCGCTCGACGAACCGCGTCGGCGACGGCGTCCGCATCCCGATGCTGTCGATGAGCAGGCGAACGTAGCGCGCACAGATTGCGTCGCGATTCGCCGACGAGTAGCCGTCGAACACCAGCTGCTCGAAGGTCGTGCCTTCGCTCGCGTGGGCGACGAGCACCCACTCACCATCGGTTGAGTTGAAGCGCGCGCCGAAGACGGTGTCGCCGGCGGCGACGCCGCCGATCCGCACCACTGCCCCGTGCACGGTCCCATCCTTGCCGACATGCGAACTGCGCACCGCGCTCAGGAGCACTTCACCGGTCTTGATCCGCCACGCGGTGCCCGGCCGGTCGAGCACCAGTGTGCCGTCGACCGGAAGCTCCTGCGGCGCGCTTTCGATCATACGGCAGTGACCAAGTCGACGTAGCGGCCGCCCCCGGCGAGCAGCGTATCGTGCGTCCCGCGCTCGATGATCTTCCCATTTTCCAGCACGATGATCTCGTCGCAATCGCGAATCGTGCTGAGCCGATGGGCCACGATCAGGCAGGCGCACCCGCGGCGCCGCAGGTTCTCCGCGATGATCTTTTCCGTGATCGGGTCGAGTGCGCTCGTCGCCTCGTCGAGGATGACGAGCGCCGGATCGCGCACCAGCGCGCGCGCGATCTCGAGGCGCTGCCGCTGGCCGCCGGAGAAGTTGCGCCCTTCCTCCTCGACCACGGCGTCGTACCCGCCGGCGCGCGCCACGATTTCGCCGTGAATGCTCGCGTCGCGTGCGGCGAGCTCGATCGCGGCTTCGTCGAGCGTCGGGTCCCAGAGCGTGATATTGCTCCGCACGGAGCCGGCGAAGAGCGCGATGTCCTGATCGACGGTGGCCACGCCGGCGGCGAAGGAGCGCGGGTCGATCGTCGCGCGCAGGTAACCGTCGTAACGAACGGTACCCGACCAGGGCGCATAGAGTCCGCTGACCAGTTTGGCCACGGTGGATTTCCCGCTCCCGGTCGACCCGACCAGGGCAACGCGTTGGCCGGGCTCGAGGCGCAGCGAGAAGCCGACGATGAGCGGCGGCGCCACCGGCGAGTACCCGAAGCTGACGTCATCGAGTTCCAGCCCGCCGCGCAACCGGACCGGCACCGGGTCCGGCACCGAGAGAGGACGCACTTCGGCCGGGTAGTGATAGACGTCGTCGAGTCGCTTGAGACTGCCCTCCATCTCCTGAAATTCGGCACCGAAGCGCACGATCTCGGCGAACGGACTGATGAATTCACCAGCCAGCAGATAGACGGCGAACATCGATCCGAGCGACAGCGCCCCGTCCATCACGCGCAGTCCGCCGAAACCCAAGATGACGATCGTGTTGAGCATTCCGAGGAAACGCGGCGTCGCCGCCAGTGCTTCCGATGGCGCAGCCAAGCGCTGCCGCGCGTTCATCACGCGCGCGATTCGTGAGCCCCAGCGCTGCATGAAGGTCGTTTCCGCGCCGGCGGCCTTCAGGGTCTCGATGAACCGGATGCCGGTTACGGCGGTTGCGAGCAGTTCGCCCTCGGCTTGGAGCAGCACGGCATTGGCGTCGGACCGGCGGTTGTTCACCGCGCGCAGCGCGACGATGTTGAGTGTCGCGACCACGATGCTGACCAGCGCGAGGATAATGTCGTAGCGGAACATCAGCGCTAAGAAGAAGACGGCCGAAATCAGGCGGACGGCGGCCGTCGTAATGCGGCCTGAAAGGAGCTGCGCGACGCGGTCGTTCAGCCGCACCCGGTAGGAGAGGTCGCCGGCAGAGCGCTGCGCGTAGAAGTCCATCGGCATGTTGAGGACATGCCAGAAGAAACGGCTCGCGCTCGACAGCGCAATCTTGGTCTGGAGCCGCAACACGACGAATTGCTGGAGCTGCAGGAGCGCGATCTGGACCAGGATCGTAATACCGATCGCAGCGAGAACGGGTTGACCCCATTCGGTGCGCCCATTCACGAGCACGTCGTCGATGAAGGTCTTGGTAAGCGCCGGGAAGAGCAGGCCGGGCACGACCAGCCCAAGCCCCGCCAGGACGACATAGATCACGCCGGCGCGTGACTCGCGCAATCGTTCGGCAAGGACCGCCAGCCCGCTCGACCGCGCCTTGTTCTTCTCGAAGGCCGGCGTCGATTCGAAGGTGATCGTGACGCCGGTGAAGTTGCGGTCGAACTCTTCCCACGAGACCGTGCGGCGTCCGATCGCCGGATCGTTGAGGAAGACACCGCGTTCGGACGTGCCGTCGATCACGACGAAATGCCGAAACTCCCAAAAGACGATGAAGGGCGGTGCGAGCGTCCGGATTACCTCGGTTTCGAAGCGGTGTCCCTTCGCATCGAGGCCGTACAGCTTCGCGGCGCGCACCATATTGCCGGCCGAACTGCCGTCACGCGACACACCGCAGCGCATGCGCAGTTCTTCGAGCGGAACCGTGCGGCCGAAGTAGCCCACAACCATGCCCAGGCACGCAGCGCCGCACTCGACCGCCTCGAGCTGTAAGATGGTTGGGGTGTGGACGCGTTGCGCGGGAGCGACGCTCATTCGAGGGCGGGGAACACGAACGCGATCGGGCGCCGGTTCTCGACCACGATTCCGGCCGAACACGGCGTACCCGACGCCGTACGGGGGCGGACGCGCGGAAAGCCCGACCAGGACGGCGAGCCGTCGGCATCGCGCTCGAGCGCGACGTGGACCTCGCGCACCGGACGCGTCGTCACGCCGGCCGCCATCGCGTCGTTGTGGAACACTGCCTTGATGCGGTCAGGCGACGCCGGATACGGTGCGACGCTTACCACGTAGCCGCGAATCACGCCGTAGACCTTCGGGTTGGCATCGATCGGGGAGACGCGGGCCGGCATGCCCTGCACGATGGCGCGTTCGGCGCTCACCGGAACGAAGACGATCGCTTGAAGCTGGGCCAGCGGCGGTTCGATCGTCGCGATCACGTCGCCCCGCCGCACGAAGCTCGACGGCAGGACCGAGACTTCGATGACCGTGCCGGCGATCGGAGCTCGCGCGACCGCGATTGTATCTGAACCGGTGCGGACTCGAACGACGGCGTCACCGCGGCCGACGCTTGCACCGACTCCCCCGATCGCCGTGACGACGCCGTCACTCGGCGCGACGATCGTTTGTATCCCGTTCCCGGCGACCAGTTCGCCCGAACCATCGACCGTCACCGGGATCGAGGCGAAAATGCTCCAAAGCAGCGCAGCGACCAGCAGCGCGCCGACCGTGGCGAGCGCCAGCCACGCCCGCGCCGAAACGACGACGAAAACGTCCTCGTAACGTTCGCCGGCCGCTGCATGCTGGATCGCCTCTTTCCGGAAGAGCGGCGTCGCCATTGTTGGCGGTATTAGGATGCGGCCCCGTCAGGCCCTACTTTTCGGACCCGCCCTCGTGCCCGAAAGCGGGCAACCCCATGCCGTGCGCTTCGAAAAAGCGAGCCCAGTCGGTTCGGCTGGTGCTGCTCTCGGCTTCGTCGCTGCCGCCTGCCGGCTGGGATCCCATAAGAAACGCCGTACCGTGCGGCGAGACGCGAAAGGGGAACGGATCTGCGCCATCTGCCAAGATCAGGTTGAGTTCCTCGACGGGCACGGCACCGCTCGACACCGGTCGCACTTCACCCGCCGCGCATAACGCCAAGGCGTTTGCGAGCAGATCTTCGGCTGGAAAACGACCGTCGCGCAGGTCGACGAGGCGGCGCGGCCCGCCCGCGAGGGAAGCGACCACGTGGTGCGCGGCCGCCGTATCGAACCCGACTTCGCCGGCCGGCGTCGTCATATGATAGTCGACCGTTGCTGCCGGCCGTGCGAGATGGTACGTCATCGCGAACAGCCCCGCGCGGCGCTGCTCGTCGTTAATCGCCCGAACGTCGCGACCGAACACGTCCCGGCGGAACGACGTCCCCCGAAAATAATCACGCAGCAGTTCGCGCAGGTTGGGCTCCTTCACCGCGGCGAGCGCGTCGCGCCCCCGCCGCCCGATCGTGTACGAATCGAAGTTGTCGCGAATCGTTGTCGATCCGACCGGCTCGAGCCCGATTTCGGCCATGTCATCGCGCACGTCGGTAACGTAGAGCGGCTGCCACGCCGCGGGGAGAAACTCATGCGGAAAATAGGCGCCGGCGACGGTCTTGCGTCGTTTCTCGAGCCCCGACCGCGCCATCGGGCTCGCGAGGAGCGCACGTGCTCCGGCACCCGTCATACGTCCAACGACATCGGCTGCAGCCGCAAACCGTGCATTACTGTCGCCGGTCCCCGCAGCGGCCAGCTCGAGCAGCAGGCGCTGGAGCGGCAGGTCGGCGGCCCATCCCGGCATCGCGTTATAGCTGACGTAGACGAGGCCGCCGGGTTTGAGATGCCTGTCGACAAAGGCGCGCAGGTCGGCCCGCGCGGCGGCGCTGACCCATGTGTACACGCCGTGCGCAACGATGTAATCGAATTGCGGCAGCGCCCGAAGTGCGGGTGACCCGAAGAGCGCATGGTGCAGCGCGATGTTGCCGATGCCGGCTTGCGCGCAGAATTCGCGGGCATGCGTGATGTGCTCCGGCATCGCATCGATCCCGCACACGTCGGCCTCGGGATGGGTAGCGGCGACGATGGCCGCGGTCATCCCCTGACCGCAACCAAGATCGCACCACGCGAAGCGCCCGTCACGCGGCGGGGGCTCCCGACCGCAGACAAGGGCGCTGAAATCGAGCCATGCCGGGACGATTTCGCGGGTGAACGTGCTCGCGTACGGGACGTCGGTGACGTACCCGTTCTCGTCAGCGAGCGACGCGTCGGCCCTCCGTTCGGGGCGGGTTATTCCTTATAGTCGATTTTCAGGTCGGCGCCGGGCGCGTGGCCGCCGGACACCTGGTTGAGATCCGCTTCGGTCAGCGTAATGTCGTCGGCGGTCGTTTTCGCCAGCGAATCGGGCGTTTGCTTTTCGTCTGCCATGTCAGCCTCTCGTGCTTTTGCTCCGGCGGGTCGGGCTTCCGGTTCGTCCCGGCATCTTCGACCAGCTGCCGGCCCCCGGGAACGTGGTTGACGCTAACCCTTGTTGTCGCCTTTGTTCTGGGGGGCGCCGTCGATCTTCATATACGCATTCAAGGCGCCGCCGGAAACGTGGTCCAGGTCGGTCTCACTCAGGGTGACGTCGTCCTTGCTGGTCTTGGCGAGCGAATCCGGATCGGGCTTCTCACTCGCCATCGGAGCCCTTTCGGTGAGCGGGCAAACGTGCTTCGAGCAGTCACCCGGGGCTCCTGGAGCACCGAATCCTCATCCGCCTTGGCGCGCCGGCGGTGCCACCAGCTGCGAGGTGAGGAAGCCGGCCACGATCAGGATCGCGGTCAGGAGAGCACGCGCACCGAGCGAGACCGCATCGGTGGCGTCCGCTTGAAAGATGTAGAGCAGGCTTTCGTATGAGATCGAACCCGGGACTAGCACGAGGAGACTGGGCACGAGAACAACGGCACTGGGAATGCGGAGATACCGCGCTGCCAAATTGGTCCCCAACCCGATGCAGAAGGCCGTTGCGAAGGGCCCGGCTTGGGTGATCCCGGCTGCAGCGAACAGCCGGGCGAGCGTGATCGTCGCCACACACGACGCGATGATCCAGCCGAGGTCGCGATAGCGCGCGTGGAGGATTGCCGCGATTCCGAGCGCCATCAGCACGGCGGCGCCGGCGGTCGACGGGAGCGTCATGTGTCCCGGGCTCACCGTTGGTCCGAAGAAGAGTGTGTTGCCGGTAAGACCTGCGGCGAGTGCGAATCCGCACCCGAGCGAGAGCAGCGTCACGAACACGCCGCCCAAACGCGCGGTGCCGGAGACGAGATTGCGATTCGCGAGTTCGCTGAGTGCCGTCGTGAGCGAGTACCCTGGCAAGAGCTGCACGAGCGCGGCGACGATCGCGACGTAGAGCGCCGTGGGCGCGAGAAATCGGTCCCACGCTGCGATGACCAGCGTCGCGACGAACGCGGCCGAGATCTCGTACATGCGATCGACCCGCCGCGAGCGCTGTGCCAGCGCCGCAATCGCCCCGATTGCGACACCGTCGACGCCGGCGACGGCGATCTCCGGCGTGCCCCCGCCCAGCAGTATCGCGGCGCCGCACGAAAGCACGGCGTAGGCGGCGACCGTTGCCGCCGGAGGATCGGGCGCGACGACCGTGTCGATCCGCATCACGTCCGCCAGGGCCTCGCCCGCGGGCGCGCCGCGACGAACGGCGTCGACGACGCCGTCGAGGAGTGCCAGTTTGCGCAGGTGCAGTTTGCCCGGCTCGAGCCGCAGGATGACAAGCCGCTGCGCGAACGGCGGACCCACCGCAAGGGTCAGGCTGGTGGGCAGGATGTTGACCTGCATCGCGACGCCGAGCGTCCGCGCGACGTCACGGAGCGTCTCCTCGGTCGTGTCGGTCGGGAGACCCGCCTGATGCAAGCCGCGGCCGAGAGCGAGAATCAGTTCGGTCCTGTCATCGCGCGGCTCGTCCACGGCGCTGCCTTCGGCGAACGAAAGGTCTTGGTCTGCCGTTCCACCGACTAACCGGTGAGGCGGCCTGCCATGGCGTCATTCGTCAAACTCGGAACTCGCGGGCGTACCGCACGGCTCTTGCTCGCGGGCGCCATGGTTGCGGGATTGTCGGGCACCAGAGTCGCGGCAGACGTCCCTTCGCCGCTGCCCGCAGCGACGGGTTCGGGCAATGCGCCGACGGTTGTGCTGAGCGAGGTGCCGGCGCGTGTGCCGTGGTCGGACCACCTCGTCGGTAGAGTGACCGTCAGCAATACGACGGATCGGGAACTGCACTTCGTCCAGCCGATCCGCTTTCAAGGCTTTGACGATCAGGGAAACCCGGTCGATTATTCGGAGGGACTCCGTACTATCGGTGCGATTCTGCCTGAAGGGAAGATTGCGCCCGGTCAAACGATGTCATTTCCGGTTGCGCTCCCCACGTGCGACGTCGAGACGGCCCCGTGCACCGTCCGCGGGGCAGCGCTCGTGTACCCGGCGCGTCTCGCAATGCCGTACAACTGGAGGCTGGCCTACCTCAGCAACGTCGTATCGTACACGCTGCTTCGCAATCCGGCCGCCACGTTTCGCGCACAGCCCCCATTTGATGGCCCGCTGAATGGGATCGGCGACGGCATACTTCCGATCTTCGTGCGGGAGGACGGCCTCGAGTCGGCCGACGACGTCAGCCGGAGGTTGGGCGCGTATCTCGGTGTGCTTCCGTTGGCATTCAATGGGGAGTCAATGAACCATCGGCGCGCGTACGAAGGTGCGCGTGCCGTCCGGCGTGTGTCGTTCGAAGTATCAACGAGCGCGCCGGTCGACGCCTATGACGCACCGGCCGACGATGGGTCGAACCTGTTCATCGGACTCAGTACCGTCTGGGACCGGACGGAACTTTTCGCCGTTGCGGTCACGGACTCACTCGCTGCGGCCGCCTCCGGCGTCGATCCGCGAACCGCGGCATTGGCCGAGGCAGCGCGCAGGGCTGATGCCCTGGCTCGGGATCTTGGCGCGCACGCCGACATCGTTACGCTTGTGGCCGCGTATCCGCCGCAATCACTCGGTGATAACCGCATGGGCTTTCCGGTCGGAGTCGCCCGCGCCGTCGCCGGCCAGGCCATCGTTCCCGCCCCTGCACCACCCGTGGCAACGCCGAGGCCGGAGCCGACGCACACGCCGGGTATGCCGTACAGTACGTATGCGCCGCGACCGTACGCGCGGCCGAGTGATGCGCCCGTCCCTACGCGAACCAGCGCGCCGATCGAGGTGCCGGACGCAGCGCGCACGGCGACCGGCAGTGGCGACGAGCGCGTCGCGTGGCCCGCAGATCGTCTGCGTATGGATGTGACGATCGGGCTCGCCGCTATGCCGCGCATACCGATGTCGGCGTCGAAGGCCGCGGACCGTCTGCGCGTTCGGCCGGACGTCGAGGACGTGGCGTTCTCCGAGGACCGCGCGCAAAGACTACTGCCGATCCATTTTGAAGTCATCATAAAGAATGCCGCTCGGACGACAGTGTCTGCCATCGTCGATGCAATTCGGGCGGAGTATCCCGGGTTACCGGTCCTCGCCGTCGCCCACGGGGCCGTGCATGACTGCTGGGAAGCGTCGCTTGCCGCCCAGCGACAGTCGGTGCGTGCGGCCTTGCGACGCGTATCGCTTGCAGCGCGCGATCGGTCTCAACACCCGCGCACACTTGTGCTGGCCATTGCCGGGGCCCCGCATGCGGATCGCGGCGCTTGTCAGCCGTCCGCGGCTGCTCCCGGCTACGCCGACACCGGCTCCCGCCCCGGTCTGACCATCGACCCCAAGCCCTCGATCACGATCGACGTGCCGGTCACGCTGACGTACCGTACGTACGAGCCGGCGAGACCTCCCGCGCAGTAGTTCGTGAGGAAGAGAAGGGCTGGATTGCGCGGATCGCGGCGAAGGAGCGCGCGGAAGGGATAAACCGTGTCGCGTTTGTTCTCGCCTATGCCACCGATGCTACGCACGACGCTCATATCGGCAGCGAGTCTTGTTGCCGTACTTCCGGTCGCCGTTCGTGGTGCCGAGCCGGGCGCCGCCCCAAGCGTGGCGTTGAGCGGCGTTCCGGCGCGGGCGCCCTGGTCGGATCGCATCCGCGCAACCGTGACGGTGATCAACCCAACGAGCCGCACGTTGCGGCTTGATCGGTGTGTTGTGTTCTTGAGCGTCGATGCCCGCGGCAAACGCATCGAAGCCCCGGTGTTCCCCTTCGGGGACGACATCATGTGCTCCGACCAAAAACGAAAAGTCGCGGCCCGAGAATCGCTGTCATTCCAGGCGTCGCTGCCCTGGTGCGAGGTCGAGAGCGATCCCTGCCTGGCGCACATTACGGCCCTGGTCTATAGAGACGGCACGAGAGAGCCCCTCAAAAGCAATGTCCTTACGTACGCGCTCGACCCGAATCCGGCGGCGACATTTCGGACGCCGTACATCTTTGCGCTGTACGGGTTAGCGGACAATGCTCCCGCCATGGTTACGGTGACATACTACACAGAAGAAGCCGCCACAGTTCGGCCCTTCGTCACCTTCTCGATTTCGAAAAGGCCGAACGAGGGATCTGCGGGCAAGACGTTCCGCACGAGCCTGCACATCATGAAGGCCGCCGGAATTGGCGACTTCGCACGGTCGGAGACGAATGACTTGGTCAGCCTCACCGTTCGGGTCCCGATCGTCGACAACGGGCGCGTCGAAGCCGCGATGCAGCTTCTGCAGGAGCAGTTCGGGCGGCGTCTGAGCGTGCAGCGTTACTACGAAGAGCCGAGCGGATACCAGGACACGACCGATAGCGCGACGACTGATGCTGCTCGCTTCGAGCGCCTGCGCGCCCACTTGGATATACGTCCGTTTGACGTACATCGCGACTCGGCCGATCTCATAGCCGTCGTCGCAAGGACGGACGCGATGCAGCATCCCAGGAGGCCATTCTCGACACCCGAGTTCGTACGGTTACAATCGGTCGCCGAGGTTAGGAGCTTGAAACCGACAGCCGGTGTGGTCGAGATGGAAGTAACCCAATTCGGTCGCGGTACGCACCCCGTCAGCGACGTTTCGTTCGCCGGCCCGGATGCGCGAGCGATCGAGACGTATGACGCGTCGAACAGCGATGTGCTGGAACCCTCCCTGGATCTCCGAACGGCATCGGACCGGCCGGAGGTCTTCGCTCTCGCAGTCGTCGGAGCGTATCCTGACGGCGAACCGGACCTCGATCCGTACACAGCCGCCTTCGGCTCGGCTGCTCGCCGAGCTTCCGCTCTGGCGGCTCAGCTCGGTGCGCAGGTAAACGTCATCACGCTGGCGGCCGTTTTCCCGTCGTTCTTGATGCGTGACGGCCGGACTGGCTTTCCCGCCGGCGCCGCCTTCGGTATGAGTGGAGGCGCGACCATCGCGACGACGGCGGAGGCGCCGCTCTCACCGGCGAGCGTTTCTCCGCAGCAGTCGCCGAGCCCCGATCCCGTTCCCATCACCGTCCCGGACGCTGCGAGAACGGTCGTCGCCCGCGCCGATGAGCACATAGCCTGGCCCGCCGACCGGCTCTGGATCGACATCACCGTCGGACGCAGCTCGTCGGCCGCTGATACGCCCCCCGCGGCCGAGATTACGGAGCGGCTGCGCGCTCGACCCGACGTCGAAGATGTCGCGGCGTATCGGGACCCGCGTCTTCCGTTTCCGATCCGGTTCGAGGTAATCGCACGAAGCGCCGACACCAAGACGGCCTCGGCAATCGTCGACGCGCTTCACGCGGTATACGGCGCCCTTCCGATCATCGCTCGCGCGCGGGGCGCCGTCCAGGACTGCTTCGCCGCCTCTCTCGCGGCGCAGCAGCAATCCGCCGACGCGGCGCTGCAGCGAGCGGCCGCGACAGCCCGCCGCAGCGGACAGCGTCTTCGCACTTTGGTCCTCGCCGCGGCTGGGCTGCCGCATGCGGAGCCGCAAACGTGCGCCCCCCGTCCCGGGCTACCGAGATCCTTCGAAGGTCGGGCTCCGGAGGGCCTCACAGTCGACGCGAATCTTGCGATCGCGATCGACGTCCCGGTGACGCTCACCTATCGGACATACGAGCGGGCGAAACCCGACATCCCCTAGCGCTCTGCGCGGGAACGCGACCTGCGGGGACGGAAGACTCCCGTGTGCCTTCCTACTATGCGATCCCGTTGTTCCTGGTCGTGCTCTCGTTGGCGCTCGTCGCGCTGTTGTACTGGGGCGGTTTCGTCGAAGAGAAGCGGAACGGCCGCAACGCGTCCTAGCGTTGACCTGAGCGATATTCGCCAAGTGAAAAGGGCGCCGCAGCAGCGACGCCCTTTTTGATATCCCGGCGACTCGGTCTAGGCGACGTGGGCGGGGGCGAGGTCGTGCGATTGCAGGACGAGTCCCGGCGAGATGATGTGCTTGTTCATGCCCAACAGTGAGGGGTCGATGCCCAGCGCCAGTCCGACCAACTGCGGCAGGTGGAAGATCGGCAGATCGGTGCGTCCCCAGCGGGCGGCTGAATCGGCCTGATAACCGTCGAGCGCCAGATGGCAGAGCGGACACGGCGTGAGCACCGCTTCGGCACCCTGATCCTTCGCCATGCGCATGTTCTGGCCGACCATGTTGGCCGCGATGCCGTCCTTCTCGAGCTGCACGTGGAAGCCGCAGCAGCGGGTCTTCCCGGCGTAGTCGACGGCCTCGCCGCCGAGCGCCTCGATCAGGTCCTCGAGCGAGTGCGGGTTGCGCGACGATTCCCAACCGTTGACCGATTCGGGACGGATGATGTGGCAGCCGTAGAACGCGGCGACCTTGAGACCGTTGAGCGGCCGCACGACCATCTTCTTCAGGGCATCCAGGCCGATGTCGTCGATCAGAAGCCAGAGCAGGTGCCGCACCATTACGGTGCCTTCGTATTTGGCGCCGAACTTGCCGAGGATCGCGTTGGCTTGACCCATCCGGCCTTCGTCTTCGAGCAGCTCTTTATTCGCCGCGCGCATGTGGCCGGTGCAGGTCGAACAGATCGTGATCACGTCGTCGAGCCCGAGCGCTTCCGCCTGCGCGTAGGTGCGGGCGTTGAGCACGCGCGCGATGTCGCGATTCGTGTCGTTCAGAACGGACGCGCCGCAGCAGGAGGCCGCGGTCAACTCCACCAGTTCGATGCCCAGCCGGTCGGCCAGCAGCATCGTCGAGTTGAAGAGCTCCTTGCACGACTCTTTGGCCACGCAGCCCGGGAAGAACCCGTACTTGCGCATTTGGGCGGACTTCGACGTCCCCCGAATCTCGGGTTTGTCCAGTACCATTGCCATCAGAGTGTCGGAGCCTCCAGGGTATCGAAGATGGTACGAATCTCGTCGACCTTCGGAACGGGCTTCAGGAACAGCGGCGGGATCTTGCCGGCCAGCGCCAGCCGAATCCCGAGCGGAGCGACTTGGATCAGGCCGCGGATGTTGAAGCGGCCGACGGTGCCTTGAATGACTTCGGTCTCGTGCAGCATCCCCGTCGCCTTGACGGTCTTCGCCACGACGAGCGCGTGGCGCGGCCCGGGCGCGTCGGTCAGGCCTTCCTCGATCGTCGCGCGCTTGACGGCGATGATGTCGTCGTGCGGGTCGACGTGCTTGGGACAGTACGAGCACGCGTAGCAGTGCGCGCAGAGCCAGAGGTAATCGTCGCTGATCTGCGCGGCGCGTTCCTTGCGCTTGCTGTCACGCACGTCTTCGATGAAGCGATACGCGTATGCGATCGCCGCAGGGCCGGCAAAGGCCGGATCGACGGAGACGACCGGGCAGAGCGCATAGCAGGTCGCGCACATCACGCAGTTGGCGACCGCCACCAGCTTGTGCATGTCCTCGGGCGACACGCGCCGTTCGGTCGGGTGATCGGAGTCGGCATCCTTGGGCTGGAGATACGGTTTGAGCCGCGTGTACTTGTCCCAGAACGGATCCATATGGACCACGAGGTCCCTCATGGGCTGGAAATTCGGCATCGGGTCGATCGCCACGCTGCGATCGGATTTGAGTACCGTCGCAACCGGCGTTTTGCAGGCCAGGCCGGTCGTGCCGTTGATGTTCATCGAGCACGAACCGCAGATCGCGGAACGGCAGGAGCGGCGGAACGTGATCGAACCGTCGATCTCGGCTTTGGCATGCTCGAGCGCATCGAGGACCGTCGCGGTGTCCGGCAGATCGGTGATCTCAACCCGATCCCGATGCGGAATATCGTCGAGAGCCTCATCGAACCGGAAAATGTCGAGGGTGTAGGCCATGGTTAGTACGTCCGCACGGAGGGCTGCCATTTAGTGATTACGACTTTGCGTGAGTAGTCCGCCTGAGGATCGGCCGTCGGGCCTTGATAGGTCATTCGGGTGTGGACCATCCACTTCTCATCGTCACGGTCCGGGAAGTCCGTGCGCGCCTGAGCGCCGCGTGACTCCTGGCGGTTGATTGCGCCGAGCATGATCGGTTGGGCGATGTCGGCCAGGCATTCTGTCTCGAGCAGGCCGATCAGATCCGTATTGAAGGTCTGCGACTTATCTTGCACGGTCATCGTTGTCGCCATCTCACGCGCAACGCGGAGTTTCTCCATGCCTTCCTTGAGGTCGGCGTCGTTGCGGAAGATGAAGGCGTGATCGCTCATCGCGCCGTTGATCGCTTTGCGTACCTGGCTGTGACGTTCGCCGCCATTGCGCGCCAGGATACCGGCGATGCGGTCCTTCTCGGAGCGCAGCGTGCGCTCGCTGGGGCGGACGTCGCCGGTGGATTTGATGTACTCGGCGGCGTGCCGCGCCGAACGGGCGCCGAAGACGATCGTCTCGAGCAGCGAGTTGCCGCCGAGACGGTTGGCACCATGGACCGAGACACAGGCACATTCGCCGGCCGCGTACACGCCCGGAATGCGCGTCGCGCCGAACTTGTCGGTTTCGATCCCGCCCATCGCGTAGTGCATCCCGGGCAGGATGGGAATCGGCGTATCGATCGCGTCCTTGCCGGTTGCGTCGAGCGCGAGCTCGCGAATCTGCGGCAGACGCTCGAGGATCTTTTCCCGGCCGAGATGGCGCAGGTCGAGGAATACGCAACCGTCGACCCCGCGCCCCTCGAGGATCTCGGTCCACTCGGCCCGGCTGACGACGTCGCGCGATGCAAGCTCGCCCTTGTTCGGCGCGTACCGGAACATGAACCGCTCGCCCTCGGCATTGAGCAGGTAGGCCCCCTCGCCGCGGGCGGCCTCCGAGAGCAGCACGCCGTTCTCTTTGAGCGAGGTCGGATGAAACTGGACGAACTCCATGTCCATCAGCGGGATCCCGGCGCGGTAGGCGATCGCCGTGCCGTCGGCCGTCGAGGCATACCCGTTGGTCGTCTTCCGGTAGACGCGTCCCAAGCCGCCGGTCGCGAAGATCGTCGCCTTCGCCGTCACGAGTTCGAGCTCGCCGTTGCGCATGTTGTAGGCCACGACGCCGGCACCGACGCCGTCCTCGACTGCCAGCGCGGTCGCGAAGTACTCTTCGTAGACCTTGACGCCGAAGCGTTCGAGCTGCTCCCACAGCGTGTGGAGGATGACCAGCCCGGTCACGTCGGCCGAGTAGCACGTCCGAGGCGAGCCGGCCCCGCCGAACGGGCGCTGGGCGATTCGTCCGTCGGGCATCCGGGAGAAGATGCAGCCGCGGTGCTCGAGCCAGATGATCTGGCGGGGCGCGTCCTCGGCCATCGCTTCGATCGCATCCTGGTCGCCCAGGTAGTCCGACCCCTTAGCGCAATCGAAGGCATGGTTCTCGGGCGAGTCTTCTTCGCGGTTGCCGAGCGCTGCGTTGATTCCGCCCTGGGCCGCGCCGGAGTGGCTGCGCACCGGATGCATCTTGGAGACGATCGCGACGTCGGCACCGAGCTCGGCCGCTTCAACGGCGGCGCGCATGCCGGCCAGTCCGCCTCCGATCACGACGATGTCGTGCTTGATCACGTTCCCTCTTTGCGTCCTCGTGTAGATGGTATCCGTACGATTTTATACGGAAAACACGGGCCGGCGAACCACCTTCGTCGCACGCCTGCCCGCTCCACCTTGCCGGGGCCAAAGCAGCCCGGGGACCGGCGGAGAACCCTCCCGTGCAGCGGGCGGGTTGACCCTCGCAGGGTGGCGCCCCGGCTCCCCGGTAACTGGTCAGCTTCCCGTCCCCATCGCTCCGCCAAGGTCGCCGTACGTTGAGTTCGTTCGTTCATTTGCACGTGCACAGCGAGTATTCGCTGCTTGATGGCGCGTGCCGCGTCGACCAGCTGTGCCGGCGCACGGCCGAGGAAGGCGCGCCCGGAATCGCGCTGACCGACCACGGGGTGATGTTCGGCGCGGTCAACTTCTACGACACCGCCAAGAAGAAGTACGGCGTGACGCCGATCATCGGCTGCGAGGCCTATATCGCGCCGCGCGGCCGGTTCGACCGTACCGTCCGGGAAGAGGCCCACGTCACCCTCCTCGCCGCGAGCGACGTCGGCTATAAGAATCTGACCACCCTGATCTCGAAGGGCTTCCTCGAGGGCTATTATTACAAGCCGCGGATCGATATGGATCTGCTGGCCGAGTACAACGAAGGCCTGATCGTCTTGTCGGGCTGCATGTCGTCGCTCGTGTCGGGCCCGTTGCTCAAGAACGACTACGAGACGGCGAAGAAAAACGCGCTGGTGTTCGGGCAGATCTTCGGCGACCGTTTCTACGTCGAGATCATGCGCCACGGCATGCCGGAGGAAGACGCGATCAACGAATCGCTGATCCGGCTCGCCCGCGAGCTGAAGTATCCACTGGTCGCGACCAACGACGCGCACTACCTGTCCCAGAACGACGCGCAGGCGCACGACGTGCTGCTCTGCATCGGCACCGGCAAGACCGTCCAGGATACGAGCCGGATGAAGTTCTTCTCCGACCAGTTCTACGTCAAGAGCGCGGCCGAGATGCGAGAGCTCTTTGCCGATATCCCGGAGGCCTGCGACAATACGCTGGCGATCGCGAAGCGGATCGACATCACCATTCCGGATAAGGTCTTCTATCTGCCCGACTACCCGGTCCCCAAGACGCCGGCCGACGATGTCGCCGGTGTCCTCGCGGGGCGGGCGGACGCGCCGGGGGACGCGGATGGGGCGCGCGAGCTGCCGCTCTCAGCCGACGCGTACCTGCGCCTGGTGTGCGAACAGGGCCTGGTGGCGCGCTACGGCGAGGAACGCGCGCACACCGACGCGGCGCTGCGCGAGCGGCTTGAATACGAGCTGGACGTCATCGTTTCGATGGGATTTTCGTCGTATTTCCTGATCGTGTGGGACTTCATCAAGTACGCGCGCGACTGCGATATCCCGGTCGGCCCGGGACGCGGCTCGGCGGTCGGGTCGCTGGTCTCCTACTGTCTGCGCATCACCGATCTGGATCCGATCAAGCACAAACTGATCTTCGAGCGGTTCCTGAACCCCGAGCGCATCTCGATGCCCGATATCGACACCGACTTCTGCGTCGAACGGCGCGACGAAGTCATTCGCTACGTGATCGACAAGTACGGCAAGGATCGCGTGGCCCAGATCGTCACCTTCGGGACGATGGCGGCGCGCGCCGCGGTCCGTGACGCGGGTCGCGCGCTCGGGGTCCCACTTCCCGACGTCGACCGCGTCGCCAAGCTAATTCCCTCCGGCCCGACCGGACTGTCGATCCCGGCCGCGCTGCAGCAGATCCCGGAGCTGGCCGTCCTCTACAACGGCGACCCACAGATCCGCCGCCTGCTCGATACGGCCAAATCGATCGAGGGGCTGGCCCGCCATGCCTCGACCCACGCTGCCGGCGTCGTGATCTCGAAGAACCCCCTGACCGACCACGTCCCGCTGGTCCGCATCGGCGACGGCGACATCAACACCCAGTACGAGATGGGCGACGTCGAGCGCATCGGCCTCTTGAAGATGGATTTCCTGGGGCTGCGCAACCTGACGGTGATGAAGGCGGCATCGGACGAGATCCGGCGTACGGTCGACGCCGCTTTCGACCTGACGGCGATCCCCGACGACGACAAGAAGACATACGACATGCTGAGCCGCGCCGAGACGCTGGGCGTGTTTCAGCTCGAGTCCGAGGGGATGAAGCGCGTCTGCGCCGAGCTCAAACCGTCGCGGCTCGAGGATATCATCGCACTGGTGGCGCTCTATCGACCCGGGCCGATGGAGTGGATCCCGCAGTACATCGCGGTCAAGCACGGCCGTTCGAAACCGACCTACGTGCACCCGAAACTGGAAGCGATCCTCGGCGATACGCACGGCATTGCGATGTACCAGGAATCGATCATGCAGATCGTCCGCGACTGCGCCGGCTTCACGCTCGGGCAGGCTGATGAACTGCGAAAGGTGGTCGGCAAGAAGCAGAAAGAGAAGATCCCCGTCTACAAGGAGCAGTTCATCGCGGGTTGCGGGGACAACGGCATCGGCGTCGATGTCGCGGAGCAAATCTTCGCGTTCATCGAGCCTTTCGCCGGCTACGGTTTCAACAAGGCGCACGCGACGGCGTACGGCTGGATCGCCTACCAGACCGCGTATCTCAAGGCGAACTATCCGCTGCAGTATTTTTCGGCGCTGATGTCGTCGGTGCGCGACAAGACCGACAAGCTCGTCGAGTACATCGACGAGGCGAAGAAGATGGGCATTGCCGTGCTGCCGCCGGACGTCAACGCGTCGCTGGTCGATTTTGCGGTCGTCGGCGATCAGATCCGATTCGGACTCGCCGCGATCAAGGGGGTCGGCGAGAGCGCCGTGCGCAGCATCCTTACGACGCGGGCCGAGGGCGGCCCGTTCCGCGACCTCTTCGATCTGGTCGACCGCGTGGACGTGAAAGCCGTGAACCGCAAGGTCTACGAAGCGCTGATCAAGTGCGGTGCGCTCGATCCGCTGCCCGGAAACCGGGCCCAGCTGCTCGATGCGCTCGAGGCGGCGCTCGAGGTTGCGGCGCGTGCGGCGCGCGACCGCGAGAGCGGACAGGGCTCGCTGTTCGGGTCGATCGTGGAACCGCACCCGGCGCTGAAGCCGTCGCTGCGGCCGCTCCCGAGTCCGACGACGATGGAGCAGTTGGGTTGGGAAAAGGAAACGCTCGGGATCTTCGTCTCCGGACACCCGCTCGCCGACGTCGCCGAGGCTCTGTCGCGGACGGGCGCCCTCCCGATCCGCGACCTGCGTGACGTACCGGACGAGAGCGTCGTCCGCATCGCCGGGCTGGTGACCGGGGTGCGGCGGACGCTGACGAAAGCGCAGTCCCAGATGCTGATCGCGACGGTCGAAGACACGACCGGCGCGGTCGAGTGCATCGTTTTCCCCAAGCAGTATGCGGACTTGCAGGCGCGTTTCGTCGAGGACGCCATCGTGATCATCACCGGCCGGCTGCGCATGCGCGAACGCCGCGGCGCCGCGCCCGGTGAAGAGGGCCCGCTCGAACTGAGCGTGTCCGTCTCCGAGGTGCGGACCTTCGACCGTGCGGCGGTGCGCGCGGGCCCCGCTCCCGCCGGCTGGCACGTGACCGTCACCTCCCGCGACCAGATCGACGATCTGGCGCTGCTGATGTCCGAGTGGTCGGGAACGACGCCGCTGGTGCTGCACATCAACGGTACGGCGGTCGAGCGCAGCGTCGCCGGCGACCGCCGCGTCGCGGAACGGCTGGCGGCGATCGTCGGGGCGTCGAACGTGAGCGAAGCATGACCGTCAACGGAAAAACCGGCCGATGAGGCTGCCGGCCGGCGTCCGCGACTGGCTTCCGCACGAACTCGCGCGCAAACGCGAGATCGAGCAGCAGATGCGCGCGGTTTTCGGCCGCTGGGCGTACGAAGAGGTGCAGACGCCGATGTTCGAGCGGTTCGACGTGCTCGAACGCGGACTGGGCCAAGAGACGACGGCGCTGCTGTTCCAATTCAACGATCGCAGTTCGACCGCACTCGCGCTGCGTCCCGAGATGACGACGCCGATCGCGCGCCTGGTGTCGACCCGGATGCGCGAGTCCGCTTTGCCGCTGCGGCTCGCCTACGTGGCGCCGGTTTTTCGGTACTACGAGCAGCCGCAGGAAGGGCGGATGCGCGAGCTGACGCAGGCCGGAACGGAGCTGATCGGGGCTTCCGGCGTCGACGCCGACGCGGAAGCGCTCTTCATGGCCATTGAAGCGCTGGCGGAAATCGGGCTGGCGGACGCGCGCTTCGACATCAACGATGCGCGCATCGTCGATGGCGTGCTTGACGGGATGGGTCTCCGCGGCGACGAGGCGCGCCGCGCGAAGGAGCTGATCCGGGAGCGCAATCTCGTCGCGCTGCAGCGACTGGGGTTGCCGGCGCTCACCCAGTTCACCCTGCAGCGCGGCGGTCGCGAAGTGATCGCGTCAGTGCGCGAACTCTGCCATACGCCGTCCTCGCTCGAGGCGCTCGAGGCGATCGAGACGCTGCTCCAGCGCGCCGACGCGCTCGGCTACGGCGGCCGCGTCGCGGTCGACTTCGCGCTCTTGCGCGATCTGGAATACTACACCGGCTTCGGCTTCGAGGGCTACGTCGAAGAGATTGGGTTCGCCCTGTGCGGTGGAGGCCGGTACGATTCACTGCTGCCGAAGTTCGGGTACGACGTCCCGGCCGTCGGCTGGACCGCGGGCGTCGAACGGCTCCTGATCGCCCTCGAGCGTCGCGGCAAGCACGTTCGGCGGCGCCGTCACCGCATCGACGTGCTGGTCTCCGGGTCGGACGTGGTTTCGGCACGCGAACGGGCCGCCGGCCACGTCGTGCGCTCGGCCCGCGCCGGCGCGCCGGAAGAGGAGCTGCTCGCGGACGCGCGCGCACACGGCATTCCCCGCATCGTCATCGCGATCGATGGGACGGTGCGCGAACTACGGGTCGGACCGCGCGTCGACGAGCTGCCGATTCCGCGCACGCCGTCGAACTGGGATGCGCGGTGAAGGAGGTCGCCGATGCGGCCGGCCTGACGATCGCCGTGCCCAAAGGCGCGCTCTTCCCCGATGCGGCGACGCGGCTGCGCGCGGTCGGCATCGAAGTGCCCGACGACAACGGGCGCCGTCTGACGGTCGTCACATCGGACGGGACGACGCTGCTGTACCTGCGCCCCAGCGACATCCCCGCCTACGTCGAATTTGGATCGGCCGACTGCGGGATCGTCGGCAAGGACGTCCTTTGGGAGACCGACCGCGCGGTGGCCGAACTCGCCGATCTGCGTTTCGGCTTCTGCCGGCTCGTCGTCGCCGGCCGGCGCGTCGATCGGTATCACGAGGGCGCGCCGCTCCCCACCTTCCTGCGCGTCGCGACCAAGTTCATCCATACGGCCGAGTCGTTTTTCGCCGAGCGGGACAGGCCGGTCGAGCTGATCCGGCTGCACGGCTCGGTGGAACTGGCGCCGCTGGCTGGCCTGGCCGACCTCATCGTCGACCTGGTTGCCACCGGCGCGACGCTGCGCGAGCACGATCTGGTCGTCGTCGAAGAGATCGCCGAGAGCACGGCGCGCTTCGTGGTCAACCCGGTGCGCTTCCGCGCCAAGTATCGCGCGCTGACCGCACTGCTCGATCGCCTGGCGAACGTTCCGGCATGACGCCGGCGGCGCCACCCCGATGAAGATCGTCGCAGCGAGCGATGCCGAAGCGCTTCGCGGCCTCTACGCCGGCGGTTGGGATCCGCCGGCCGCCGTCGTCACGGACGTGCGTGCTATCCTCGACGCGGTGCGCGCCGACGGCGACGCGGCGGTCGTCGCGTTCACCCAGCGCTGGGATCATCCCGGCGCTTCGCCGGCGGGCCTGCGAGTGGCGATTCCGTCGCGCAAACATGCCCGCACGCTAGTACCCGAACCGATCGCGACGGGTCTCGAGCTGGCGCGGGAGCGCATCGCGGATTTTCACGCCCGGCAGCTGCCGGATGCGCTCGACTATCACGCCGCCGACCTGACCCGCTACGCGTTCCTTTCGCGGCCGCTCGGCGCGATCGGCGCCTACGTCCCCGGCGGCACCGCATCGCTGCCCTCCAGCGTGCTGATGACCGTCGTGCCCGCGAAGGTCGCCGGCGTCGAGCGCGTGGTCGTGGTCACGCCCCCGCGCCGCAGCGGCGGCGTCGATCCGGCGGTGCTGTATGCCTGCGCGCTGACGGGCGTCGACGAATTGTACGCGGTCGGGGGCGCCCAAGCGATCGCAGCCCTCGCCTACGGAACGGCCACCATCGCGCGGGTCGACAAGATCGTTGGCCCGGGCAACGTGTATGTGACCGAAGCGAAGCGGCAGGTCTTCGGCGTGTGCGGAATCGACGGACTTGCCGGGCCCTCGGAGGTGCTCGTCGTGGCCGACGATTCGGCCGCGCCCGAGCTCGTCGCCGGCGAACTGGTAGCGCAGGCCGAGCACGACCGCTTGGCGCGCGTCGCCGCCGTGTCGCGCGACCGCACGCTGCTGGCCCACGTCGCCACGTTGCTCGACGGCGCGTTCGGCCGCGCCAGCGGACGCGATGCGATCGTCGGCCATGTGCTCGACACCAGCACGTGGCTGATCCACGCTGGCGGCGAGGACGAGATACTGACCGTCATCGAGCGCTTCGCGCCCGAGCACCTGTCGCTGATGGTGCGCGATCCGTACGCGTGGGTGCCGAAGATTCGCCGAGTCGGTGCGATCTTCGTCGGGTCGTCGACGCCCGTGGCCGCGGGCGACTATCTGGCGGGCACCAATCACACCTTGCCGACGTCCGGCGCGGCGCGCTTCTCATCGGGCTTGCATACGGCGGATTTTCTGCGCACGATGACGCTGGTGGAGAATTCGCGGGCCCGCATGCAGTCCGACGCACCGGCGCTGGCGGCATTGGCCGAATTCGAGGGGCTTCCGGCGCATGCGCGCACGGCGCGACTGCGCGGCGGGGAGTGAGCGCGGCGTGAGCGTCGAAGGCGTCCCGGCCGTCACGCAGCAATCGACGCGAATCCGGCTCGTCGCGCTCGATCTCGATGGAACGCTGATCGGCGAGGATCTCACCCTGCGCCCGCGCGTGCGCGCGGCCGTTGCCTCGGCCCTCGCGCGCGGCGTCGCCGTCACGATCGTGACCGGTCGCATGTTCGCCGCCACGAAGCCCTACGCGCGCGCGCTCGGGATCGACGCGCCGGTCGTCTGCTATCAAGGCGCCGCGATCTTCGACGTCGCGAGCGGCACGACGATCCGGCAGATTCCTGTGCGGCCGGATGTGACGCGCGAGGTACTCGACTGGGCGCACGATCGCGGCGTGCACGCGCAGTGCTACGCGGATGACACGCTGTATCTCGAGCAGATCAACCGGTTTTCGGAGCGCTACACGGCGCTTGCGAGGGTCGTGCCCGTCGTCGTGCCCTCGCTGCGGGCGGCGTTCGCTGACCGGCCGACGATCAAGATCGTGCTGGTCGACGATCCGGTGCCCAGTGAAGCGCACCTGCGCGATCTCGGCGCGCTGCTGGGCGAGCGCGCGTACCTTACCCGCAGCAATCCCGACTTCGTCGAAGTGATCGATCCGCACGTGGACAAGGGTGAGGCACTGCGCTTCGTGGCCGGCCGGCTCCGCATCCCCCTCGACGAAACGCTTGCGGTCGGGGACGCGTGGAACGACGTACCGCTGCTCGAGGCGGCGGCGATTGGTGTCGCGATGGGCTCCGCTCCGCCCGAGCTGCTCTCACGCGCCGATGCGGTCGTTGCTGATGTCGCGCACGACGGTGTCGCCGAAGCGTTCGAACGATACGTGCTGGGGTGAAGTCGGGGACGCGCTCGCGCCCGCTCGGCCGGCGCAAGCCCTCCGTGGCGGCGCGCATCCGGCCGTTTTGGATCCTGGCCTCCCTGGCCGCGATCGTGCTGGTCGCGGCGGGCGCCTGGCTCGTGCAGGCACCCTGGTTTCGGATCGCGCGCGTGAGCGTCAACGTGCCGCTGGAGTCGCCGGTGACGGGAGACGACGTGCTTCGCGCAGCGGGCGTCGCGCGCGGCATGAACCTCTGGCTCCTCGATACCGGCGCGATCGCGCGCCGCGTCGAGGCGATTCCGTATGTCGCCGCGGCAACGATCGATCGCGAGCAGGTCCCCCAGCCGTCGGTGGAGCTGAGCGTCACGCTGCGCCGTCCGTCGGCCTGCGTGCGCGCCGGCGACGCGGTGGTCACGATCGACGCGGCCGCGCGCGTGCTGCAAACCGGCTGTGCGCTGGAGGCCGCGGCACGCATCGACGCGGGCCGGGCGACCGCACCCGCGCCGGGCGGCACGATCGCCGATCCCGATCTGTCGCGTCTGCTCGCCGATGCGAAGATTCTGGCCGACGCAGAGCTTGGGGTTCGCACGCTCGGCCGCGACCGCTGGGGCGGACTCGAGGCGATCGATGCCTCCGGTATTCGGCTCCGCTTCGGTTCCGACGACGACCTCGCCAAGAAGGCGGCGCTGGTGGCGCCCGTCCGGGCCGGCGTCGAGCCGTCGCGGGTGATCCGCGTCATCGACCTGCGCGCCCCGGGTACCCCGATCGTCGATTTCCGCTGACCCTATCCACCGGGCTGTGGAGAGGGATCTGTGGATGACTGTGGACGATTTTGTAGGTATCCCCGCCTCCGCCCACAATATATGGTGTCGCAAGTGAGGGCGGGGACGGATGGCTAGAGGCGAGACAATCGCCGGCCTGGACATCGGCACGACGAAAACGTGTGCCGTCATCGCCGCATCGGGTGTCGATGGCCTCGAGATCATCGGCATCGGCGAGGCGCCTTCGACGGGGATGCGCAAGGGGGTCGTCACCGACCTCGAGGAGACCGTGCGCGCGATCGAGGCTGCGACCGAGCGTGCCGAACGCATGGCCGGTGTCCACGTCTCGCACGTCTACGTCGGCGTGACCGGCGAACACATGCAATCGACGAACAACCGCGGCGTCGTCGCGGTGACCGGCGAGGATCGCGAAGTCATCGCGCCGGACGTCAAGCGCGTCGTCGATGCATCGAAGATCATCAACCTGGCGGCCGACCGCCAGATCATCCACGCCCTACCGCGTCACTACACGATCGACGGACAGGACGGCGTCACCGATCCGGTCGGGATGAGCGGCGGGCGGCTCGAGGTCGATACCCATATCGTGACCGGCGGCGCGAGCTTCATCGCGAACGTCCTCAAGTGTGTCCACCGCGCCGGACTGGAAACCGCGGGAATCGTGTTCGAGCCGCTCGCGTCCTCGGCCGCCACGTTGCTGCCCGAAGAGAAGCATGTCGGCGTCGTGCTGCTCGACGTCGGCGGCGGCACCACGGATATCGCCGTCTTCGTCGGCGGCGGCGTCGTGCATTCGGCAACCATCCCGGTCGGCGGCAACATCCTGACCAACGATATCGCGCTCGGCTTGAAGACCACGTTCGCCGAGGCCGAAAACGTCAAGCGCATCTACGGGTCGGGGCTGCTGCGCGCCGACGAAGAGGACCAGAGCTTCGCGGTCAAGACGCTCGACGGACGCAGCACGCGCGACGTCACCTCATCGCAGCTGCGTGCGATCGTGGTGCCGCGCGTGCTCGAGATATTCCGCTTGGCGAAGGCCAACATCGTCGACCGCATCCCGCGCGACCAAGTCCTCGGTGAGGTCGTGATCACCGGCGGCGGCGCCCACTTGCGCGGGATCGAGACCGCGGCCGCGGACGTGTTCGGCCTGCCCGTGCGCATCGGCGTTCCCTCGACGATCGCCGGTTTGACCGACGCGGTTCGGCAGCCCGAGTATGCGACCGCGGTCGGGCTGGTGTTGTTCGGGCCGCGCGGCGAGCAGATGCCGCACCTCAACGGTCACGGCAACGGCAGCTTCGGCAAACTGTGGACGTGGTTCACGTCGATTTGGAACTAAGTGGACCCGGCTCCCTCGCAGCCTTCGCGTTTGCGGCGTCGCCGCAAGCCGTCGGCGGCAGCTACCCCTACGCTCTTCCCGGAGGAACAGGCGACAATGGCTGACGCGAAACGGTACGTTCCCGAGCACGCAGCGACGATCAAGGTGATCGGCCTGGGCGGCGGCGGCTGCAATGCGATCAATCGCATGGTGGAAGCCGGTTTGAGCGGCGTTGACTTCTACGCCATCAACACCGACGTCCAGGCGCTGCGCTCGAGCAAGACCAACAACACGGTGCAGATCGGGAGCGGGCTGACGCGCGGGCTGGGCGCGGGGGCGAACCCGAACATCGGCCGCGAGGCGGCTGACGAGTCGCGCGAGGATCTGGCCATGATTCTCGACGGCGCCGACCTGGTGTTCATCACCGCCGGCATGGGTGGCGGCACGGGCACCGGCGCAGCGCCCATCGTCGCCGAATTGGCGCGCGAATCCGGGGCGCTTACGGTGGCCGTGGTCACGAAGCCCTTCGCGTTCGAAGGGCGCAAGCGCATGCAGGCGGCGGAACGCGGCATCGCCGACCTCGAGTCGAAGGTCGACACGCTGATCACGATTCCGAACGAGCGCATCCTGCAGATCATCGAAAAGAAAACGCCGCTCAACGAAGCGTTCACGTTTGCCGACGACGTCCTGCGCCAGGGCATTCAGGGGATCAGCGACCTGATCACGCAGCCCGGATTGATCAACCTCGATTTCGCCGACGTCAAGACGATCATGACGGACGCCGGGTCTGCGATGATGGGGATCGGTGAAGGCTCCGGCGAGCACCGCGCCGCCGACGCCGCGCAGAAGGCGATCGCGTCGCCGCTCCTCGAGACGACGATCGAAGGCGCGCGCGGGGTAATCTTCAACATCACCGGCGGCCTCGACATGTCGATGTACGAGGTGAACGAGGCGGCTGAGATGATTTCGCGGGCCGTCGACAGCGAAGCGCAGATCATCTTCGGCGCCTCGATCGACCCGACGATGAACGGGAAAGTGCGGGTCACGGTTCTGGCCGCCGGCTTCGGCTCGCGGGTGCCGCGCGCGTCCGTCGGATCGCTCTCGGGACCGATCGAGTTCGACAAAGTCTCGCCGGTCAATATGGAAGATATCGAGGTTCCCGCTTTTCTGCGCTATCGCAGCTGACGATCGCGCTCGCAACGGGGCGAGCCGTGCATGAACAACCGTCCCGCCGTCCCGCAACCGCTGCGGATCGCCGCCGTCCTCTTGATCCTGGTGATCTTCGCGGGAACGGCGGGCTACGTCGTCCTCGAGGGATGGTCGTGGTTCGACGCGTTCTACATGACGGTCACGACGATTACGACGGTCGGCGGCGGCGAGCCGGCGCCGCTCGATCGCGCCGGCAAGGTGTGGACGATCGCGGTCGTCGCGGTCGGATTCGCCGTCCTGACCTACACCGTACTCGCGCTGATGGCGTACGTGATCGAAGGCCAACTGGGCCAGGTCTTCGAGGGCCAGCGCATGCGACGGCGGATCCGTAGGATGAACGATCATCTCATCCTGTGCGGCTTCGGACGCGTCGGGCGGGCGATCGCACACGAATTTGCCGAAGAGGGCGTCGACTTCGTCGTCGTCGATAGCGACGAGGAGTCGCTCGAACAGGCCGTGCGCGACGGCGTTACCGTGGTGCGCGGCAACGCGGCCGATCTCGAGACGCTCAAAGCGGCCGGCGTCGAGCGCGCGCGCGGACTCGTGACGGCGGTCGACAACGACGCCGACAACCTGTACGTGACCCTGTCGGCACGTATCATCAAGCCCGATCTGTTCATCGTCGCGCGCGCGAACCAAGCCGATGCCGAGCCGAAATTGCGGTTGGCGGGTGCAAATCGCGTGGTTTCACCATATGTGATCGGCGGCCGCCGCCTCGCCACGCTCGCGATGCGTCCGACCGCGGTCGAGTTCATCGACATCATCCTGTCGGCGAGCAACGGAGAGCTGATGCTCGAGGACATGACGATTCGTGACGACTCGCCCTGGGTCGGGCAGACCCTGGTGAAGCTCGTCCCCGAAAAAGACGCGGCGCTGGTGCTGGCGATCAAACGCGCGGGCGTTATGCTTTTCCGGCCGGCGACCGCGACGGTACTGCAGGGCCAAGACGAACTCGTCGTCGCCGGACCGCAAGAAGCGGTCCGCGAGCTCGAATCGCGTGCGCTAGGGCGTCCCTAGGGCGGCTCGCTCCAGGGACGCGCGTGCGGGCGAGCCAACACCCCTGCGTGAGCACCACGGTTGCCGATGATACGGCCGCGCGGGCAATCGAGATACGGCGCGAAATTCACCGCCATCCCGAGCTCGGCTTCGAAGAGTACAATACCCAGGCGATCGTCGAGCGCGAGCTGGCGGCGCTGGGCATCGAACACCGTCGCGTTGCGGCAACGGGTGTGGTCGGCGTCGTCCGCGGCGCACTGCCCGGACATGTGAGCGGCCTGCGCGCCGACATGGACGCCTTGCCGATCAGCGAGGATTCGGGCGAGGACTGCAGCTCGCAGATCGCGGGAAAGATGCACGCCTGCGGACACGACGCGCATACGGCGATGCTGCTCGGAGCCGCGCGCGAGCTGCAGCGGACGCGCGACACACTGCACGGGAGCGTCGTGTTGCTCTTCCAGCCGGCCGAAGAAGGACCAGGCGGTGCGCTGCCGATGATCGAGGCCGGCGCGATGGACGATCCGAAGATCGAAGCCGTCGCAATGCTGCACGTCGACAGCCGGCTTCCGACCGGCTCGATTGGCATCACACCGGGACCTGTGAACGCCGCCGCCGACGAATTCCACCTGACTATTCGCGGCAAGGGTGGTCACGGCGCGGCGCCGCACAAAGCGATCGACGCGATCCCCTGCGCAGCGGCGACCGTGCTCGCCTTACAAAACATCGCGGCCCGCGAGACGGACCCGCTGGCGACGATCGTCGTCACGGTCGGCACCCTCGAAGGCGGGTATCGCAACAACGTCATCGCCGACTTCGTGAAGATGAGCGGCACCGTGCGCACGCAGGATCCCGGGCTGCGCGACGGCGTCGAAGCGAAGCTGCGGCGCATCGTGGACGGCGTGGCAGCTGCATACGGCGCGCACGCGTCGCTGGAGATGCTCTACGGCTATCCGCCGGTCGTGAACGACCCTGCCCTCGCGGCGGCCTTCGCACGCTACGTGCGGGAACGAATCGGGCTCCCGCTGAGCGCGCCGCCGCCGACCATGGGCGGCGAGGATTTCGCCTACTTCGCGCAGCGCGTCCCCGGGCTGATGATGCGGCTGGGCATCTACAACGAGGCACGCGGCTCGGTGCATGCCGGACATAGCCCCCAGTTCCGGCTCGATGAAGAGGCGATCCCGACCGGAATCACCACCCTGATCGCGTTCGCGCGCGGCATCGGCGACGGCTCGGTGCCGCTGGGCTGAGGCCGGCCGACCGCCGTCCCCGCAATCCACGCTGTCCCCACACAACGCCTAGTGGCATCTGTGGACGGAGTGCACAATATCTTGTGGTTTGCGGCAGGGCGAGCCGAACCGCTCCCGCGAAGCGTGGTGGCTATGGTTTCGTCGTCCGTGTCTGCCGACCAGCCGTCGCCACGGGCCCTCCATCGCAGCCAGGATCTCAGCTCGACCGCGCGGACCGCGTTCGATCTGGCCTGCGAGGTCGAGAAATGGCCGGTCTGGCTATCCTTCGTTCGCAGCGCCCGCCGGGTCGATGTCGAGCGGGAACTTGGTCCCGGCTCGGAGGTCGCGCTCCGCTCGATCGTGGCGGGCAGCGGCGAGGAGCTTTTCGAGGTCGACCGCTTCATCGTCGGCCATCAGCTGTCGCTGGTCGGCGCCTTCTCCGTGCGGCGCCGCATCGATATCCGCATCGAGCAGAAGTCGGAACGCTGCCGGGTCGTCGTCAGGGTCGACTACCCCACCTACGGCGGCATTCTCGGCAGTTTGTTCGATCGCCTCACTCGCCGACGCAAGCTTCACGCGGAGCTCGATCATGCCCTGATTCACTTCAAAGGCCTGTGTGAATTCGACCGTGAGGCGAGCGCTCTGGCCGATTTCTAGCACTCGTTGACGGTGTCTGCTAACATGGGTACACTCCAGCGAGACCCTGCTGCCACGGAGAACCGCGTGCCCCTCTACGATTACCGCTGCCAAACGTGCCAAAAGACGACCGAAGTCCGCCACGGCTTCGGGGAGGCCTTCGACGGCGCTTGCCCGTCCTGCGGCGGCCCGATGGCGCGCGTGTTCAACGCTGCGGGCATCGTTTTCAAAGGGTCGGGATTCTACGTCAACGATTCGCGCGCCGCGGCATCAAAGGCCGCGAAAAGCCCGGCCAAGCCGGCCGATGTCGCCGCACCGGCGTCCGATGCGGCGGCCGCACCCGGCACGGAGAAGAGCACGGCGCCCGTCGCTTCTGAATCCAGCGCTCCGGTCAGCGGCGATAGCGGCGCGAAAAAGAGCGACACCGCCGCGTAAGTGGAGATCAGCGTCAGCACCGCCGCCTGGTGGACGACCCTCGGTATCGTCATTGTCGTCGCGATCGTCGCCGCCGTGTTCCTGGCACGCGCCGCGCGCGAACTACTGCGCGTCAAGCGACGCGTCGCCGCCTACGCCGCCCTCCCGATCGTTGCCGCGATCGCCCAGGCGCAGGCCGATGCTGCCCGGCTCGAAGCCGCGATCGCGCAGATCGAGCCGCTGATCGCGCGTGCCGAGGGCGCGTTAGCCACGCTGCGGCGCGGCCCGATCCCGCCGGACGTCGCCGGAAGCATTGCGTACGTCGGCGCCGAGCTGCACGAGCTTCGCGAACTGGCGCAGTAAGCCGAACGCCGGAATGCGCGAGGGTCCCCCTCCCGTCGCGCCAATAGAGCCTGGGGTCGATTTCTCTCGATCTTGACGATATTTTTCAGCGTCAACAGACGACAAGGAGAAAGCAATGGCACATGGCATGTCGCAGCGCTTTAAGACGATCGCGCTCGTGCTCGGTTCTGGTCTCGTCGGATCGCTTCTGACCGGCACGGCGTTCGCTCAGATGCAAGACAATATGGTCAACGCGCGCACATCGATCAACCAGGGCATCAGCTATTTGCAGGCAGCGCAGTCCGACAAGGGAGGGCATCGAACCAACGCGATCAACCTGGCCCATCAAGCCGTTCGTGAGATCAATCTCGGCATCGGATACGCGAACCGACACTGACGATCGCGTTCGGAGAACAAAGGAGGCCGGCGTTCCGCCGGTCTCCTTTTTGCATCTGGGGAAGGTGGGACTCGAACCCACCTGTGGGATGTCGCCAGATGTCGCCCACCGCTGTTTCGTGCTTAGTCTTTCGATGCGACTCCGTGCGGTGATACACGATGCTAACCAATTATTCGCCGTTCGCTAGCAAATCCGTTAGCAAATCATCTGCACGATGGTGAACTCGCCGGTCCCGCGTGAAGCTCTGCTCCTGGTCCCGAACTTGACGAAAGGGAAGAAGATCAAGGTCTCTAAAAAGGCTGCCGCTGCCCGTCGGAATAGCTGTCCAAATCTCTCCTAACCGGGGCCGTCCCGAGCCGATCCTTCGGGAAGCCGTCTAGGCTCTCGAAAGCCCTGCCGCGGCCGGGGGTTGGGAGGCCTAAACGATTGACCAATTCGGATGCGGAATAGAGCGGTTCGACACCGCCGATCGCTAGGGTGTCGCGCCATGGACGATACCCCGTCTTCAAATGCGTCGAGACCCGATGCGCATGAACGTCTGGGGACACCGGCGAACGCGTCGGCCTCGTCAACGAGCAATTTTAGGGTGGGGTGGCGTTCAGATCCGTTCACGGTTGTTCGCCGCTGCTGTGACCAGGATGTGACCAAAAAGATTGGCTCGGCCCGGCGCGACCGCCTCTGAACCTGGATCTCGTGCATGAAGCGCCGGGCGCTGCGATTGGCGTTAAGCAGCTGATTCGTAATCAGCAGGTCAGCGGTTCAAGTCCGCTCGTCGGCTGAGACAAAAAGGAGCCCTCATCGAGGGGCTCTTTCGTTTGCAAACTCTTGCGGGAGTGTAGCGTCAGCTGCTCTACCAACGAGGCGGTGCGACGCGCGGGCAACACCGTGTTCGGGCGGATCGACCATGCGCGCAATGCGGCCGAAGCGGGACTGACGCTCCGTGCGACGCGCTCTCGTGTTCGGCAACGCCGTCATCGGGCGCCGCTGGGTGCCGGCGACTTAGCCGCCGGCCATCGCGCCAACGATCAAGAACGGCTCGGTTCCCGTCGCGACGGCATCCGGAAGCGGGGCATCCGGCTGCTCGTGCGAGAGATCCTGGCCGCAGGCGAAGAACCGCACGAAAGGGCGGCGCCGATTGGTGAGGCGGTCGCGAATCGTTCCGCGGAGCACCGGAAAGGTCGCCTCGAGTGCCGCGAGCACCGTGTGCTGCGTCATTGGATGCGCGACCTCGAGCGCCACTTCGCCGTTGACGCGTGCGAGCGTGCGCAGATGCTGCGGCAGCACGACCCGAATCATGGCAGCGTCTGCACCTCGACGGACAGCACGGGCGGCAGGTCGCGGACGATCGGCGCCCAGTTCTCTCCGGCATCCGCCGATGCGTACACTTGGCCGCCGGTGGTGCCGAAGTATACCCCGCACGGGTCGAGCGCGTCGACGGACATCGCGTCGCGCAGGACGTTGACGTAGCAGTTGCTCTGCGGGAGGCCGCGCGTAAGCGCCTCCCACTCGTTTCCGCCCGTCCGGCTGCGGTAGACGCGCAGCTTGCCGTCGGGCGGAAAATGCTCGGAGTCGCTCTTGATCGGGACCACATAGATGGTGTCGGGTTCGTGCGCATGGACGTCGATCGGAAACCCGAAGTCGCTCGGCAAATTTCCGCTGATCTCGCGCCACGAGTCGCCGGCGTCGTCGCTGCGCATGACGTCCCAGTGTTTCTGCATGAACAGCACGTTCGGGCGCGACGGGTGCATCGTGATGCGGTGGACGCAGTGGCCCACCTCCGCATCCGGGTCGGGAATGCCCGCCGATTGCAAGCCGCGATTGATCGGCCGCCAGGTCGCGCCTGCATCGTCCGTCCGGAACGCCCCCGCCGCCGAGATGGCGACGAACATCCGCGCGGGATCGCTGGGGTCCTGCAGGATGGTGTGCAGGCACATCCCGCCGGCACCGGGCTGCCAGGACGAGCCGGAGCCGTGGCCCCGCAGTCCGGGGAGTTCGTGCCAGGTGGCGGCGCCGTCGGTCGAGCGGAACAGGGCGGCGTCTTCGACGCCTGCGTAGACGGTGTCCGGATCGGTCAGTGATGGCTCGAGGTGCCAGACGCGCGCGAACTCCCAAGGATGCGGCGTGCCGTCGTACCACTGATGCGTCCCGGGAACGCCGTCGTAGACGAACGCGCTGCCGACCGGGTTCCACGTCGTTCCGCCGTCATCGGAGCGTTGGATCGTCTGACCAAACCAGCCGCTCGACTGCGAGGCGTAGAGCCGGCTCGGGTCGGCCGGCGAACCCTTCAGGTGGTACATCTCCCAACCCCCGAAGTACGGGCCGCTGACCTCCCACTGCGCGCGCTTCCCGTCGGCCGTCAACACGAACGCGCCTTTGCGCGTCCCGACCAATGCCCGTACCCGGCTCATCAAGTCTCCCTTCCCCTTGCAGCAGATGCCCCAAGCCAGTATCGCCATTGGCTCGCCCGATATCCTCGCGCCCAGCAATCGTGTGCCGCTGCCACGCTGGCCTTCCCTCGACAGGTAAGCAGTGTCCGCGGCTGCGCAGTGCTTGGGGACGAACAGCTGCTGGAAAGACTCCGTGGCTTCGCCGCGAGCAGACCATCGCGCCGCAACATGATCGTGAGCTTCCGGTAGCCAAAGCGGCGGTATCGTGATGAGGACGAGCTTGTGCCGTCGTGACCTTACGAACGTCTTTGTTGTTGAGGAGTTTGGCAACAAAGTTGCGTGAACTGCAGTTCCTTCGCACTCATTCTGGTCTCAAGACAGTCTCACAGCTGGGTCGGAGTTCGGAAGCCGTTCCAGCGCCTTCAACTGGCGGGACAGCCATTTCGCTAGGCACTCGAACCATACACTGAGCGCGCGGGAACTGCAGCCAGACGCTCGTGCCCAAGCTCTGGGACATCCTCGTCGCAAACACCGTGCAGGCAGATTGCGCAGTACGTATTTAGCCCTCCGCGCCATGACGCTCGGATGTCGGCGAACTCGTCAATATCCGCGACCACTCGGACGCAGCGAGGTCCATCTTTGTTGACGCAAGTGCAACGCATTGAACCGATATCCGCCCGGAGCGGGTCGAGTACCATGTCCGGGTTCTACTAAGCCCGAAGCGGCCGAGTAGGGCTGCACCTCAGCGGTTCGGCGCCTGGCTTCCGATGTAGTCGAGCATCTGCTGCACGTCGGCCCGATGAGCGCCGTTCGGCGCGAGTGTGAGGTACGTTCGAAGCGCCTCGACCGTTCCGGCGGGAACGTGTAGTTTACCGTCCGTACCCGTCGTGGCGGAACCGACCAGGAGCGATCCCTTGATGAAATAGGCGTCGGCCCGCTTCGGATCGAGTGCGATCGCCCGATCGCAGGCGCGCAGGGCTCCGGTCGTCTCACCTTGGTTGTAGTACAGGGCGCACAAATTGAAGTACGCGCCGGCTGAAGGATTCAATGCCGCCGATTGCTCGCCGGCCGCCCCGGCATCCGCGTTCCGGTGCAGCTTCAGGTACGCGTTCAATTCAGCGTTGTAAATCGTCGACATCTCGATATCTCGCTGCTGCGGCTTGAGCGTGCTCGCTGTCGCACTTCGCAGCATCCCGAGTGCTGCATCGTACGCCTTGAGGGCGTCATCGTACTGACCCAGCCGAAGGAGAGCGTCGCCGAGACCGCGTTGAAAGCGCCACTGCTTCGGATCGATCTGCACGAGCTGGCGATACAGTGACGCCGCCTCTTCGAAGCGTCCCGCCTTGAACGCCGTCTCCGCGCTCTGACTCAGTACGCCGATTCGGTCGCTTCCGATTGGCGCTGTCGTACTTTGCGCTAGCGCGGTACCGGGCACGCACAAGCCGAGGACCACGGCAGCCACGATTGCCGGAAAAAGGTGCACTTTCGAGTTTTCGACGACGGATTGCCGGTTTCCGTTGAATGAAATGTCCCCTTTCAGTAAATGGTAAGGACCAAATGTGGTTTGGCTGCTAATGTCGCTTCAGATCGCGCCTTAGCTCTCGCTCGAGTCTAATCAGGCGGCAGAAATCAAGTACACTCGGATTCAGGATTCGCCGGCGTTCCTTCTTACTCAAACCAGGATCGCCC
>Ga0182024_10003605_pt1 | contig 36626 bp, 29 predicted proteins | sample P32metaG_FD_120480 | JGI IMG/M metagenome (GOLD analysis project Ga0182024, IMG submission 120480) | Permafrost microbial communities from Stordalen Mire, Sweden - P3-2 metaG (Illumina Assembly) | ecosystem: Environmental > Terrestrial > Soil > Wetlands > Permafrost | place: Sweden: Stordalen...
GCGCCAACTTCAACAGTCGGCCACCTCACGCAAGTATCGAGTGCAGTCTTTACTACCAGGTATCATTCGACTGGACCACCTCCTTTCTCAGTGATGCACCCATAATAAGGCGCAAACCTGAGAACTGTCAAACGTTTTCTTGGCCGATGTTTTTAGCCCGGTAGCCGCGCGGAATTAGTTTGGAGTCGGCATTTTGGAAATATTGTCGATGACGAGAATGGAAGCGTCGATCTTGCCAGTGGCCAAGTGGAGGCCGTAGGCGCTCAGAGCCTCCCGGAATGCGGCCGGCCGTTCGGCTTCGTCGCTCATGTCGGCTTTTGGAATTTGAATCAGGATGGAGTAGAAACCTTTTAGCCCGGTTCGATCCTCAACAGGCGCCTGCAGATTCTGCGCCAAGTCGTCGGCAAGCTGGGCCATGTCGCAGTGGTTCAGTCGCTCTGTATGTCCGATGAATGGCGGGTTTGGCCGATCGATGGAGCTGCCCGGTTCGCGAGTGGGCGTGAACGGAGCGGCTTCCTTGAGCTTCGGCCCGCCTTTTCCAACCGACAGAATGTATCCTGACGTCTTGCGAACCTCGTGATGCGCTTTCAGGGCGAGGCGCTCCTGCAATAATGTGAGCAACATCGCCGGCGCCTCGTCGCGAGTCTGGCCTGAAGGGATGAGAGCCTCGACTTCGAATCGAGCGTCAGACATCCACGAAGGGCCCACGATCTCCCGTAACGGGATGCGGTACGCAGCCGCAATCAATTCGGCGGCGCTCATGCCGTGGATCTCAATTCTCTGGCCGTCACCGGGCAGGAAGTGGCCGCCGCGCATCATCCCGCCGTCGCCCGCCGCCATCTCGAATAGGCGATCTCGCTTCGGATCGGTCGGCCCGGACGGTTTGACGGAAGCGACTTCGAAAGCCGGAGCACCGGAGTCCTGTGCATACGCCGCGTTCACGGGACTCAGGCAAACCGCAACTGCAATCAATCCGGCTCTCACGCGGTGCGCCACGTTACTGGGGATCTCCCGCGAGCGTGAAATTCACGTCGATCTGCGTGATCACCTCGACCGGATTAAGGTTGAGCAGGGTCGGTTTGTAGAGCCACTGTTTGACGGCCTCCATCGCTGCTTGGGCCAGCAACGGATGACCGGAGATGAGCTCCAGGTTCTGAACCGAGCCATCGGCTCCGATGATCGCTGTCAAACTCACCGTGCCCTGAATGCGTGCCTGTTTCGCGAGCGGCGGATAGACGGGATTCACTCTCTTGAGTAGATTCGCGGATTCCACATTTCCACCGACGCGAATGCGTTGCGGCATGGAGCCTGCGTCGCGGGGTGCGACTCCGCCAGCCACGCCGCCCTGGACACCCCCGGCCACTCCACCCACGGGGCCTCCGTCGGTCACCGTCATCGAAACATTACCTTGGGAGGAGGTCAAGGGTACGCCGTTGCGATAGGCTACGACGGGTCCGCCGCCCGCCGTATAGTTAGGCAAGCCTGCGCCTAGCATGAGGTGCACCGTCGCCCCGGCAGCCGCCCCGTCTTTCTCGATGGACATTCCTCCCGAAAAATGCTCGTCGACCTCTCTCGCCGCCGCAAGAACCCCAGCCATCGATTGCGGGGTAATCTGGTCGCCCTCCTTCACCGGCAGCAGCGCGCGCACTTTTTGTTCGACATCGGGCGGGGTACCGAGAAACTCGATCGTCTTGAGCGTCGCCATCGGACTGTCGGCGTCGGCCGGGCGCTGAGCCGCCAGCTTCTTAGCCGTAGGCGGCGCCGGCGCCGCGCCGAAGGTGATGGTCGCGCGAACCGTCGGTGTCGCACCGGCGTCCATCGAATAGTGCCATTGAAGCACGCTCTGGAGCGCGGAGCGGCGAAGCTCATCCGGTCCGCTTACTACGCGAGCGTCGGTTACTTCGCCCTTCGAATTCAATGAAGCATCTAAAACTACCGTTCCGGTGGCCGTTACGCCCGCCGTCCGGAAAACGCTGGTGCGATGCATCAGCGGACCGCCGGGGTCCACATGGATACCTGGGCCATCCATGACGCCGGCCTGCGCGGTTACCGCAGTCGATTGTGCATTGACCTCGATCGGGCTTTGAAGCGGGAAAAACCAGACCGCGAGACGCGCTGCGACGAGCGCGGCGGAACAAACGGTGGTGAAGCTGGCAATCAGGCGGGGCTTGGACATGGGGGTCTCCTTAAGTACGGCCGCCACTCGGACGGCGAGTTGGCGTTTTTTTAAAAATAACGGCGCCGGAACAACATCCGGACGCAACCTCTGCGAGGCGACGGCGATCAGCGCGTCGAGATACCGCTCACGATTGCTCATCAGGCGCACCACTTCGGAATCGACGGTCTGCTCGCGCGCAAGCTGGATCTGGCTGAGCGCAAACCAGACTGCCGGATGGAACCAGAACAGGCCGCGGATGGCCTCTTCCGCGAGCACGAACAGCCAATCGCCGCGGCGCACGTGGACCAGTTCATGACATGCGATGGCTTCGCGCAGATCGGCGGGTAGCTCGCACACTCGCGCCGGAAGCAGGATGGCGGGGCGCGACCATCCGAACGTCACCGGGCCGGAGATGGTATCGGAAACGTACCATCGGATTCTCAGATTCTCGAAAGGCACCGGGGGCTGAGGCAGGAGCCGCGCAGCCAGGCGATGGCGGCGCAGACGGGCCAGTCCGACCATGATCCACAGCGCGCGCAACGCGACGCCTGCCAGGATGATGAACAGTAGATTCTCTTTACTCAATGCGTCGCGCAAGTTGCGCAATGCAAAGAAGGAATGCTGGGGCGCCGTCGCGACCACGGCCGTCGACGTCGTCACCGAAACCGTTGCGCCCGTCTCCGCCGCGGGCGCGGTCCACGGTTGAATCGCGGGGAGAAGCAACGTGATCGCCAGCAGGCCCTGCCAGAACACCAGCCGCGCACGGCCGGGCGCGAGCGTCCACGCCGCCACCGCGCCGATCGCCACCAGAATGCCAATTTGCGCGGTCCATGCGGCCAAATTATTGAACAAAGAGGGAATCGTGAGCACAGAGTCCGTCGTCATCTCGGCTACCTCACTTGGTTTTGCGAGCCGCCTTTATCGTGCGGCGGATCTCGTCCAAGTCGCTTTCACTTAGATGCCGGTCCTCCACCAAATGTGCCAGCAGCGGCTCGGCGGAACCATTGAAGACGCGATTGACGAACTCCCGCACCATGGAACGGATCACCTGTTTTTGCGGCTGGCTGGGCTGATAGATGTAGGCGCGATCCTCGTAGCGCTTCTTGAGATGGCCCTTGGTCTCGAGGATGTTCATCATCGTCATGACGGTGGTGTAGGCGATGCGCCGGCGTTCGAGGAGGGCTTCATAAACGTTGCGAACCGTGGCGGTTTCGAGCCGCCAGACAACCTTCATGATTTCGAGTTCCTGCTCTGTAAGAGTGGGCTTCGGAGAACGCATACTAGTAAATTAGTACGAAAGCAGCGAGGAGTCAAGGGGAAAAGTCGACTAAGTTAGGCCGTACCTTCTCCAGGGAGGAGACTCACGGCGTGAGAATCATGCGGACCACGAAGGGTGAAACCGCGAGATCAGACCATTTCTTGATTTTGCCTGGACCAGTTTCGCAAGGCTCGCAGCCGCATTCTAAATGGAGTAGTCCCCGATGGCCAGCTGCGTCCCGCAGCCGGTTTAGCTGCCCTGCGTAGCGGCTTTGGACATGACGCAGGCCACTTTGCTGAAGATGGTGCTGATGCTAGTGGCGATTCCGGGCATGATCGCTCCCGCGGCGACTGCCACAAATCCCGCCATCAACGCGTACTCGATCAAGTCCTGGCCGCTGTCGTCCACCCACAGATTGAGACGCGACTGAAGGGCTTTGCAACGTGAAAACAGCCGTATCGTTATCCCCATACCCTGACGATAGACCTGTTCGGCACTCAGGGGAATACGGAAGCGGGTCGAGTCGTGTGAGAAATTGTCTTAGGCTGGCGTAAGAAACTTGCCTAGTATCGGCCCGTCGGGGCCTTTGGAAGGAACTGGATTAGACGTCTAGCAATCAGCGCCCCAGAACAGCCAGCCATTCTGCTGCCCGGGCACGAATGCGGCCAGGGCCTGAGGACAGATCGCTGGGAAACAAATCGCCGATCACCGCGACCGAATCCGCTCCGGCATCGATCACGTTACGAGCATTCGCGCGCGTGATCCCCCCGATCGCGACCAAGGGCCGCGAGGTCAGCGGACGAAGCCGGCGTAGCGCATCGAGTCCGACTACAGGATCCGGATTTTGTTTGGACGCAGTCCCAAAGATCGGCCCGAACGCCAGATAATCCGCCGGTTGCGACGCGGCACTCGATTCAGCCTCGCGAAGCTGGAGTTCATTGTGCGTGGAAAATCCGATGATTGCCGCAGCCCCCGTGACGCGTCGCGCATCCGCAGGGGTAAGATCCTGCTGGCCCAGATGGACCCCCACGTCGAAATGTCTTGAAGAAAGCATTTGCGCGATATCAACGCGATCGTTCACCACCAGCAGCGCTCCTGCCTGCCGGCACAGACCGGCGACTCGTTCGAGTTCATCGAAAACATCGCGTCCGAAGAATTCCTTGTGCCGGAACTGGAGGATGGTCGCACCCGCTTCGAGAATGTCTCTCGCCACCGCGGAGATTTCGAGATGGCGCTTCCGCGCGGACCCAACATCGAGAATCGGATAGAAGCGGGGAAGTTGCACGCGATTCTCCAGTTCAACACGAAATGGGGAACTGCCGTTCTGCCGAATTGTCGCAAAACAGGCTCCGCTGGTTCCTGAGCAAAGCGGATCTTTAGAAGAAAACAAGCGACACCATCAACCAGTAAGCATTTGTTTTAACATCTGAATAATTTTGATCTGCCCGCAACATGGCCCGCGCTAAATTGTCCTCGCAGTAGTAAATGAGATGTAAAAGAATTGTAAAAACGAAACTTACGTTAGTTTACGAGCAACTTCCTGCCGCATAATGGGGGCGTCGAACATCGCTTCAGAAGTCAGACTCGATGGTCAAACACTCGATAGTCAACGTTCAGGGGGTTCCACTTTGATCCGTAAATCCGCCAGCGCAATGTTATCGGGTGGCGCCGCCGCCGCCGTCGCAGGGGCGCGGCCCCAGCCGAGCCACGCCGCCAATCACGTCCACTCCAGCCGTCCAGCAAATCATACCGGTCACGCCGCCCGCTCGGAAGACCCTTGCCCGTGCGCGGAAACTTCGGGCACGCTAGTCGCGATGCGGCAAGTGCCCGGATTCCGTGTGATTGAGAATCACTATCCAGCGGGCCTGGAGCTGCCGCGGCATTTTCACGAATGCGCCTATTTGAGTTACGTGCTGGAGGGGCCGTATTCGGAATCCTATGGGAATTCGGCGAGCGTCACGTGCTCGCCTGGGGTGTTGCGGTATCTGCCGCCGACTCTCCCGCACGCTAATATTTTCGATGCCGGCTCGCATTGTCTGCTGATTGAGGTGGATAACGAAGCCTTGAAGCGGGTGGAGGAGCACACCACCACGCTGGACCATCCGGGCGAGATCCAGGGCATCGGATCGACGTGGCTGGCGCAGCGTCTCTATCACGAGTTCCGGCAGAGCGACGAGCTCGCGCTGGTGTCGATTGAAGGGGTGCTGCTGGAGATGCTGGCGGAAGGGGCGCGGCATGCCGGCGCGTCGGGACCCGTTACGGTGATTCCGAGATGGCTGCGGGTCGCCCGCGAGTATCTCGAATCGAATTTCCTGCGGCCGCTAAGCCTGGCTGAAATTGCTGGCGCGGCTGGTGTGCATCGCGTGCATCTGTCGCGCGAGTTCCGCCGCTACTTTTCGACGACCGTCGGCGAGTTCCTGCGGCGTAAACGAATCGAGCATGCGTGCCACCTAGTGTCCACTACTCATATCGCACTGGCGGAAATCGCGATGACCTGCGGCTTTTCCGATCAAAGCCACTTCTCGGCGACGTTTCGCCGCCAGGTTGGTTTGACGCCTGCGCGCTTCCGCCAAATGGCGCAATCCAAGTAGGTGCGCGCGGGTCAGGCGCAACGGCAAGTCTGACTTTTATTCCTTCCTTCCACCGGCGCAGGCGTTCACGTCTGCGCCTTTTTTTGAGCGCACAGGCCGTTCGTGCCGTTTGTGCGCGATGAAAATGGTTGAAACTGTTATCTTGAACGGAATGGCTGATCGCCGAAACGTGCGTTGGGTCGCGCTGCTTTTCTTGATCTGCGTGGTGTTTGAAGGCCGGTTCACCTACGATTCCCTCAACGACAAACTGCACTTCCAGGAACGGGCGCGCCTGCCATTCATCATCAAGTCGCCCACATGCGAGCTGCAAACGCTGACGAAGGAAGCGCAGGACGCCGGACTCAGCGGCATGGATCAAATTGACGCCGTCGACGGCCGCGCAGTGCTTGGCATGGCGCCGCTCACCGCGGCGATTCGCGCGCATCGCGCCGGAGATTCGATTCAGGTGACCGTGAAGCGCAAAGGCGCGGAAAGATCGGCCGCAGTGCGCCTCGCGGGCAACACCATCAGCGCCAGCACTTGGGCTCTGATCATTTTTCTCAATTATCTGACGCCGTGGTTTTCCATCGCGCTCGGCTTCACCGTTCTGTTCTTGCGGCCGCGCGACCCGCTCGCCTGGCTGCTGATGCTTCTGATGCTCAGCTTCAGCCAGTTCGCCGGTGGGAACGCCTTTGTCGAGACGGCGCTTGGATGGAATGATTGGATGCGCCCGGTCGCGACGTTCTATAGCGTGCTGCTGAACGCAACCTGGCCGCTGTGGATGATGCTGTTCGGGCAGTATTTCCCCAATCGCGAAGCGAGCGGCGTTTGGCATCGCATTTTTCGGTGGGCGATCGGGTTGCCCTTGCTGGTCGTCGCCCTGGTGAGCGCCGTGGTCAACGTTGCGGCTGCGGATGACGCGGCGGCCCTGTCTGCCCTGCAACTTCCGCTCATTCGCACCGGGCTGGCGCAGATCATCCTGATGATGATTGCCATCGGCTCGTTCTTCATCAACGTCTCTTTCAAACAGAAGATTGCGAAGGCAGCCGACGAAAAGCGGCGTTTGAAGCTGTTGTATTTCGGCGTGACGGCCAGCATGACTCCTCTTTTTCTGCTGGTGATCGCTTCGCTGATCCTGCACCGCCAAAATTTCGGCGGATCGGGATCGGACTGGTACATCATTCCCGCGTTGCTCGCTCTTTTCCTTTTCCCGTTGACCCTCGCCTATGTAATCGTGGTCGAAAAAGCGATGGATTTGAGGGTCGCCATCCGCCAGGGATTGCAGTATGCACTAGCGCGCCGAGGAGTTCGCGTGCTCACGATCCTCGCGATGATCGCTGTCGTGACCCTCGGAATGACGCTGCTGAACAAACCAGGAGTGCGGGGGCCGGAACAAATCGCCGTGATGACCGTCATGATCATCATCGTCATTCGACTGCGCATTCTGGCCGAGAGGTTGCGTTCCTGGATCGACCGCCGCTTCTTCCGCGAAGCTGTGAACACGGAGCGCGTGTTGCGCGAGCTGGGCGAAAAGGTGCGCTCCATCGTCGAGATGCAGCCCTTGCTCGAAATCGTGACCAGCACGATTTCCTCCGCACTGCACGTTGCGAAAGTTGCCGTCATGACCCGGCAGAACGGATATTTCGCGCCGGCGCACGCGCTGGGGTACCCATCGCCAGGTCCGCACATGCACTTTGCCGCTACTAGCGCGGTGACGGAGCGCCTGGGGCGATCGCGCGAGCCTCTACGCGTGTCGCTCACCAGACCCGAGCCGTGGGTCGACAGCCAGGTGGCCGAGCTCGGGTCGGAGCTGTTGTTGCCGCTCGCGGTCAAAAATCACTTGCTGGGATTCTTGAGTCTGGGCCCCAAGCTTTCTGAGGAGCCGTATTCGCCCACGGATGTCGCCCTGCTCGAGTCGGTGGCGTCGCAAACCGGGCTCGCGCTGGAGAATAGCCGGCTAACGGAGGCTGTCGCAAGTGAAGTCGCCCAGCGCGAGCGCTTGAATCGCGAATTGGAGATCGCGCGCGAAGTGCAGCAGCGGCTGTTTCCGCAATCCGGTCCGGAGATCGCGGGATTGGACTACGCGGGAAAATGCAGGCCGGCATCCAGCGTCGGTGGCGACTACTACGATTTCGTATCGATGTGCGACGGACGTTTGGGGATCGCGATCGGCGACATTTCAGGCAAAGGAGTTCCAGCGGCGCTGTTGATGGCGAGCCTGCAAGCGTCCCTGCGCGGGCTGGCGATTTCGAATCCGCCGGAACTGTCGCCGCTCATGGTGAATCTGAACCGGCTGATTTACGACGCGTCGCCATCCAATCGGTATGCGACGTTTTTTTACGGCGTCTACGACCCCAAATCCGGCGAGTTCATGTACGTGAATGGCGGCCACAATCCGCCGATGGTGTTTCGCGGCGGTGAAGTCTTGCGCCTCGAAGAAGGCGGTCCCGTGGTCGGCCTGTTCGGTCCGGCGCAGTATGCGCAGGGCATCGTCACGCTCGAACCCGGCGACACGATGGTGCTATTCACGGACGGCGTCAGCGAGGCCATGAACTCCGTGGACGAAGAATTCGACGAACCGCGATTGATCGAGGCAGTCCGAAGCGGCGCGGGCTTGAGGGCCGTGGACCTCATCGATCACATCATTCGCGAGTGCGATGCGTTCGTGGCGGGCGCTCCACAGCACGACGATATGACGCTGGTGGTGGTCAAGGTCGAATAGAGCCGTATCTTCTGATAATCTATACGTATGAAGCGAAAGAAGACTTGGCTATTGGATCAGACCTTGATTGACCGTGTTCGCCGCGCGTACAAGTCCAAGACCGAGACCGAGGCTGTAACGCGAGCTTTGGAGAACGTTGTCTTTCAAGAAGAGATCGTCAAGGCTCTTCGGCAGACCGCGGGCAGGATTCCGCGAATCGAGAAGATCTTCTGAAGATTATCGTAGATAGCGATATTTTTATCACGCATCTTCGTCGTCGCGATGAACTCGCTCTGCTTGAACAGTTCGCGCGCCGGTCACTTTGGTACATGAGTTCCGTGGTGGCGCTGGAGTTGCGAGCCGGATGCCGCACCCGAACTGACGCCCGCCTGTTGCGCAACCTGCTCGATCCGTTCGAACGAACGCAACGGATTGTGTATCCTGATCACCGCATGTGGGTTCGAGCAGGCGCCATCCTCGCCGACCTGGAGAGGCCTGATCGCGACAGGAGGCAGAGGCTCGTCCACGACACACTCATCGCACTCAGCGCGGTCAGCATTGGGGCGTGTATCGTTACGGCAAATCGGCGTGACTTCGAAAGGCTAGCCGGCGTCCTACCGTTGACCTGCTTCGGAAGCGTTCCCGAAGCTCTCGCTGCCGTGGGTAGCTAATCTTGCGCTTCACTCGCCGTGAAATACGCGCAGTCCGGATGATGGAACACCAAGGCACTCACGCTCGCCTCCGGGTCCATCATGAACCCTTCGGTCAGCTTCACGCCGATTTCTTCCGGCTTCAGAAGCGCGAACAGTCCCGCCTGGTCTTCCAGATTCGGACACGCCGGATATCCGAAGCTATAGCGCTTGCCGCGATAGCGCGACGTGAAGCGGTCCTGCATGGTCATGGTCGGCGAATCGGGAAAGCCCCAATCCTCGCGAATGCGCCGATGCAGCCACTCCGCGCATCCTTCCGCGGTCTCGATGGCGAGCGCCTGAAGCCCATGCGCCATCAAGAATTCGCCGCGCTGTTTGGCTTCTTCCGAATGCGATCGAACACACTCGCCCGCCGTGACGACGAACATCGCGAGGTGATCGCGACGTCCCTCGTCTGCGTCCAGGACGTAATCGCTTAGGCACAAACCATCGGCTTTGGGCTGCCGCCCGAATTTGAAGATATGCAGTGCGTTCGCGGATCCCGGCTCAAACAACCGGATCGAATTCCCGTCGCGCTCCGCTTCGAGAAACCGCCAGACCGCGCGGATCTTCATAAACTGCGCGGCGGCTTCCTTCACTCTTTCCATCTGGTCGAAAAGTTCCAGTGCTTTCGGATCGCGCTCCGCGAGGAGTTTTTCAAAATTACCCTTGAATCCCAAGTGCCGGCCGAAGAGCATAAACGGATTGATGTAGCTCCACACTTCCTGAAGATTCGGAACCTCGCGCACGCGGCGATCCAGATAAGGCGCCGCGGGAATTGGAATGTCGACGCGAACCTTCGGGCTACGCGCCGTGCCGGTATTGATGTGCGCCGCCGCCTCCTTGAAAAGCGATGGATCGGCAGTCGTGAAAAGGTGCGTGCTGATCACCACTTCTCGCGTCGCCGGATCCATCAGCTCATTCATGATGCGCAAGCCGGTCATCGCGTCCTTTGCGTAGAACGTCGCCGATCCGTACGCCGGGCCGATGCGCGTCGTCGTGAATTTTTCCGATAGCGCCGCGCCGCCCACCAGCAGCGGCACCGCGACGCCGTGATCCTTGAAATCCGACGCGGTGGTCACCATCTGGTGCGCGCTCTTCACCAGCAACCCCGACAGACCGATCGCGTCCGGCGAATGCTCGCGCCACGCTTGAATCAGATCCTCGGGCGGCACTTTGATGCCGAGATTGATCACCTGGTAACCGTTATTCGACAAAATGATCTCCACCAGATTCTTGCCGATGTCGTGAACGTCACCCTTCACAGTCGCCAGCACGATCTTGCCGCGGGTGGACGATTCGGTCTTCTCCATGAACTGTTCGAGATGGTTGACTGCGGCCTTCATCGCCTCGGCCGATTGCAACACTTCGGCGACAATCAGCTCGTTGTTGTTGAACAACCGCCCGACTTCTGTCATCCCCGTCATCAGCGGCCCGTTGATGATGTCCATCGCGCCTGTGCCCTCGGCGCGTTTCTTTTCAAGATCGGGAATCAACCCGTCCTTGGTGCCTTCGATGATGTAGTTCGCCAGGCGCTCATCAAGGGGAAGTTCGGCGGCAACCTTTTTCACCTTCTTGGTGGCCCTGCGGGAATACTCGGTAATCGCGGCGATATGAAACTGATTGATCGCGATTTTCTGTTCGCGTGTCTGCTGCCGCCAGTCTTCCGGAGCCTGAATTGTGGGAGGCGGCGTGTTGAACAGAAGGCTCTCCGCCAGCCGCCGCTCCTCCACCGGAATCGACGCGAAGCGCTCCAGCTTCTGCGCGTTGACGATCGCCAGATCCAGGCCTGCCTTGGTCGCGTAATACAGGAACACCGAATTTACGACTTCGCGCGCCGATGCCGGCAACCCGAACGAAATGTTCGACACGCCGAGAATCGTCTTCACGTAAGGAATGTGCTCTTTGATCAGCCGTATCGCTTCGATGGTCTCGACCGCGCCACCGACGTAGTTTTCATCGCCCGTGGCGCACGGAAACACCAGCGGATCGAGGATGATGTCCTCGGGCGGGATCCCATATTTTTCGGTCAGCAGCTTTACCGACCGCTGGGCGACCGCCAGTTTCCGCTCGCGCGTGAAGGCCTGTGCCTGGAGCTTGTCTTCGTCGATCGTGCCGACCACCAGCGCTGCCCCATAGCGCTTCGCCACCGGGCAGATGCGCTCGAATTTCTCCTCCCCGTCTTCGAGATTGATCGAGTTGATGATGCCCTTCCCCTGGCACCACGTGAGCGCGCGCTCGATGCCCGCCGGATCGGTAGTGTCGATCATCACCGGCACTTTGATTTTCGGCATCAGCTTCGCGTAGAACGGATCGATGTCCTTCAACTCCTCGCGATCCGACGATTGCAGGCACACATCGACGATGTGAGCGCCGTTCTTCACCTGCCAGCGCGCGATTTCGCTGGCCTCTTCCCACTTTTCTCCGGCGATCATCTCTTTGAACAGGCGCGACCCGATAACATTCGTCCGCTCCCCAACAATGAGAGGACGATTCGAATCCTCCGCTTCCACTAATTCAATCCCGGAATAATACGCGCGATGCGATGGCGCTGGAACCGCCCGCGGCTTACGGCCTTCCGCCATCTGCGCGATCGCGTGAATGTGCTCCGGCGTGGTTCCGCAGCACCCGCCGACAATGTTCAACCAGCCGTGCTCAACGAATTTGTCGAGTTGCTTCGCGAGCGATTCCGGCGTCTCCAGGTACTTGTCTTCTTCGTTCGGCAGCCCCGCGTTGGGATAGCAGGAAATTCGCGTCGAAGCCATCTGCGCCAGCGTGCGGATGTGATCCGTCATCAGGTCCGGACCCGTGGCGCAATTTAATCCTACGGATAAGAGATCCGCGTGAGACACGGAGGAATAAAACGCATCGGCGGGCTGGCCGGCCAGCATCGCGCCGAATCGTTCGATGGTGCCCGAAACCATCACCGGAATTCGCAAGCCGAGTTCACGCTCCAGCCTCTCGATGGCCACCAGCGCGGTCTTGATATTGCGTGTATCGAACGCGGTTTCGATCAACAGGAGATCCGCGCCGCCTTCCATCAGCCCCTTCGCCTGAATGTAGTAGCTGTCGCTGAGTTCCTTGAAGGTCACGTCGCCGCGCAGCGTGATCGACTTGGTGGTCGGCCCCATCGATCCGGCCACGAAGCGGGGTTTGGCCGTGGTCGAAAATTCATCGGCTGCCTGGCGCGCGATTTTCGCGGCGAGAAAGTTCAGCTCATGCGCCTTGTCTTGAATATTGAACTCGGCGAGAACAATCGGCGAGCCCTGAAAACTGTTGGTCTCCACGATGTCCGCGCCGGCTTTAAAATACGCGCGATGAATATCCGCTATCCATTCCGGACGCGTCACGCACAGGTTTTCGTTGCAGTTTTCCAGACCCGCTCCGCCGAAATCGGCGAGGGTTGGATTGTAAGCTTGCAGCATGGTCCCCATCGCGCCATCGATGATGAGAATGCGCGAGGCGAGGGCGTCGTAAAGTTGCTGCCGTCCTAGAGTATCCGCCATAGACACCAAAGGGCGAGGCTGGCCTCGCCCTTCACTAACTCTATTTTATGCCGATTACGGAAGCAGCGCTGCGTCGCACGCCCTTTCCGGCGGTACCGCCAGCGATGGTGACAGAAACACTCCTATGTCAGTCGTCTCGCCGTGGTATACCATCGTCAATCGCTGAGTCCGGATGAAGTCGCTGTCGAAGATAACGTTGAGAACGTACAACTGCCGGTCAACCGGATACTTAACGTCGATCATGAAGGACGAGAACCGCTCGTGCGGGTTGACGGTTCGGTAGAACTCCAGTGCGGATTCGTAGTACCAGCTCGAATACACCTTTTGGGCACAGCGCGTGTGATTGAAGTAGGCGGCGGCGAAATACGCCTGCTTCGCCTCGGCGATGTATTGCCACTCCCGAAAATAGGTGAGCCGCATACAAGACGCAAAGTAAACGGCCATCACGAACAGCATTCCAATCGCGACCCTTCGGCTCCACGTGCCGGCTTGAGATCGCGCCGGAATCGCCACGGCGGATCCGGCCATGACAGTGCACAGCGGAGCGAAGAAAACCGCGGTTCGATCCAGGGGAAGGCGGAGCCCGAAGCAAACGAAGGCCGCCCAGTGCAACAGCAGCGCGAGGGCTGCCGCTCCCCCGGTGATGATCGAGAGCGCCGCCCGCCATTGGTTTTCCGCGGTGCGCAGCTTTCCCCAATCGATCCGCGCCATGGTGATGTGGAACAGAACGGCCGCCCAAAAGGCGGGAAGCAGGAATCGTTTGAGCCGGCTCACCCTTGCGAGCAGGAGCGGGTTCACGATATGGGGATTCAGTTGATACAGCGTCGCCTTCATCGCGGAAAGGATCGTCTCGCGGATTGAATCCGTCCCGATGGCGAGCAATCCCTTCGGCCAATCCAGCAACGTCGAGGATGGGATCAGGATTACCACAATCAGCGCCGGCGACAGGCTCGCGGCGATCAATCTCCATCGCTCTCCAGCGCACGATATGCGGCCGCTTCGCATCGCCCAAAGAAAAATCAGCAGCAGCAACGCGGCGTCGGCAAGAGCGAACGCAAAATTCGCGGTGAAAGAGAGCCCGATACACAGGGATGCGGAAGCACATCCCAGGATTGGGCGCTGCTCCATTTGGGACCACGCGGAGAATGCGATTGCCGCCAGCAGAAACGCGAGCGCCAGGCCGTACCCTCGCGAGGCGACGAAAAAGTCGAAGACGTAGGGGTTGTACACCAGGCATGAAAACAGCGGCAATCGAATCAGCCACTCGCGGCTGATCATTCGGCAGAGCCAATACGCCGAAACGATAAAGATCGCCGCGCCGATTAACGCGCCCGCCCGCAACGTGAGCGGGGAGAGCCCAAAAATGGAGGTGAACACTTGCACGATCATCTCGTTCAGCAAGTGATTCGCGGCCGCCGGATACCATTGGTGCGCTCCCGTGGCGAAACCGAAGTACGCCGCCGCCTCATCGCCCACCACGGACTGTACGTAAGCCCGCGCAACCGCCCACGCGAACGCGAAGACGGCCATCAGGATAAGAGCGCCATGAGCCGCGCGATCCCGATTGGAGATCCCCATGGCGGAGAACGGAGACCAGTTATCCGAAGGTGTCATTGCGATGATGATCTCATCGTACGACGGAGCGCCACTCGATCGAGAAGCTACGCGCCGGCGAGAGCGTCGCAAGGCGAGGCGGTGAAAACCGTTCCCGCTATTATCCCAATTGCTCTTGCGGGACTTCCGAGTTGAAGCTGTACCCGAATCCGCGCACGCTGCGAATGAACGGACTGGCCTCATCCACTTCGATTTTCTGGCGCAGCCGCAGAATGTAGACGTCCACGGTTCTGTCCGTCACCGCGCGATCGTGTCCCCACACCGCATCCAGCAACTGCTCGCGGCTGAACACCACTCCGGGACGGCTCATCAGGAATTCGAGCAGGCGAAATTCCGTTGCCGTGAGCGTGATTTCCTGGCCGGAAAGATGCACGCGGCAGCGCGCCCGATCCAGCTCCAGATCGCCGCTCTTGAGGAGTTTGGAAACCGGCGGCTGCCCGCGAAAATGAATCTTGACGCGCGCGATTAGTTCGCGCACGAAGAACGGCTTGACAATGTAATCGTTCGCGCCGAGCTCAAGCCCCACGATGCGATCGGTTTCCGAAGCCCGCGCGGTCAGGAAGATCACCGGCACGTGCGCCAACTCCGGATTCGCTCGTATGGCTTTGCAGATTTCGAGGCCGTCGGAATCCGGCAGCATGATGTCCAGGATCATCAGGTCCGGGCGCTCCCGCCGGCACAGGTCCAGCGCGCCCTTGCCGGTGTGCGAGCCCGCCACCACGAATCCCTCTTTTTCCAGGTTGTATTCGACCAGCGAGTAGAGGTCCTGGTCATCCTCGATCAGAACGATCTTCTTCATAAAGAGAAAGCGTAGCCGATAAGTGGTTACAACTAGATTACAATTTCATGAGTTCCCGCTGAATGAGCTTTTTCACCGGCTTTATGCGCGGCAGGGCGCGACCGTCAGTTGTCTCCCGGCACTCGTTCTACATGTTCGATAACGATAATCGGCAGCGGCAGCTTCTTCCTCTCCAGCTTAAGGCCGAGCTGAGCCTCCACGGCATCAAACACCGTCATACCGCCCACCGCGTCGGGGGATGCGGCGTCTAGCCTGATCGGGGGCGCCCAATCCAACTTGAAATCGTAAGTACCTTTGAGCCCGGTTTGATCTACCACCGGCACGTCAAAATCCCGCGGCGACAACTCCTGTAGCGTATCAGCCAGGACCGCCATCGTCAGATGGTGGCACACCACGTGTCTCAATCCCGCTGTCCCCGCCGCCGGGTCGCAGCGCTGTTCCATGAGGATCGCGACCTCCGACGGCTGGAGCTTCGGCCCGGACTTCCCCACTACGAGCGCGTAAGCCGGCATTATCTTTTGATCGGTATGCACCAGCAGCTTGAAACGTTCGGCCAACACCGTTTGCAGCATGCGGCGAAGATCGTCGGGCGCCGTGGTCTGCGCGGCTTTTGCAACCACGTCGAAGCGATCGGATTCAAACCAGCTTGGCCATCCCTCCACACCTTCGGCCCGGACGTGGTATGCGAACATGATGAGGACCCTCATGGGCACGTTGCGCATGGAGAGCTTCCCGCCTCCCTGGAAGTCGACCGCCATGCGGGCCTCTCCGGACTTGTTGACCTTCACGTCCGCGACCTCGAACGATAGCGAAGTTGCCGGGAGCTGGCAGAACGCGTGGATTCCAGAAACCAACAACAAAATGGCGCCGGCGCTTCCGCGCTTCATTTAGCGGGGAAGCCCGGCGTCGCCTTCACTTCCTCGATCTGCTTATCGTGACGCATATTGTGGAGCGGAATGTACAGCACCCACTGATACGCGTTCAGCGGATTGAAAATTGGAAATGGATGCTCGGCCAGATGCTCTTTCAGCGGAAGCTGGGTGTCTTCCACGAAGTGCAAAGTCTTGGCGCGCGCTTCCGCGAATCGCTGCATGGTGACCTTGCGGTCCAGCTTGCCGGTGGGCACGATATCCTCGGGAGCCTGCGCCTTGCCGAGCCGCGGCGCCATCACGCGCAATAGCAGTTCGGTCTTACCCTGGGTCGCCGTTTCCCAGTCGGCCGTGGGCGCGTTCTTGATGGCCTCCTGAGCTTTTGCGAATAGCAAGCCTTCGGCGAGCTCGATGTGCTCGGCGCATTCGCCTACCGACCAGCGCTCCGGCGCCGGCTTCCACTTCCACTGCGCTTCACTCAGGCCGCTCACGGCCTTGACAAACTCCTCTTGCGAATCCTTCAGGTATTTAATGAGTTGTTCTTTCTCGGCTGGAGTCATATGCGGATCGGATGCGCGAGCGCTCGCGCAGATGCAAGCAGCTAACGAAAGGCAGACGATTAAACGGCGCGATTCCATTCGTCCAGAATACCGCTTTAATAGTTAGTGGGGCAGGCGATCTTGTCGCCTGCCAACTTTTCAACAATACTTGTGCCGGACGCGAACCAATCCTCGTGACAACCGACCTCGCCATCCTGATTGTCTGGATCTGCGTCGGCCTGGTGTGGCTGGCTGCGTCGGCATCCTTGAAATCCATCGCGCGCGAAGAGCCGTTGCGATCGCGCCTATTCCACACTGTGGCGATACTGCCGGCGTTCCTGCTTCTGTTCGATTCGCACCTGAACGCCGGCGTGCTAAATCGCCGGTTTGTTCCCGACACGCCCGTGATCTGGTGGGTCGGATTCGCCTTAACCGTCGCCGGAGCCGCGATCTCCATCTGGGCGCGATTGCTGCTCGGCGCTAACTGGAGTGCCACGGTCACGGTCAAACAGGACCATGAGCTCATGCGAACTGGCCCTTACGCGATGGTCCGCCATCCCATTTATTCGGGCTTCCTATTGGCCATGCTCGGCACGGCGATCGCGTTCGGCGAAATTCGGGGGCTAATCGCACTCGTATTAGCGTTTATCGCGTGGCGAGTGAAGTCGCTGATCGAGGAGCGCTTCATGCTCGATCAGTTCGGCGAGCAATATGCTCAATACAAGCGCGAGGTGAAGGCCCTGATCCCGTTCATTCTGTAAGGTTCCTCACGCCGCGATCCGGATCTTAACGAGCCGCGACCAAAGGGAGCGGTTACACATCCTTAACGGATACTTTCCGCGGCCAGTGTTTCAAGTTGTTGCAGGTGAGTTTTACTGCCCGTGCCCTCGCGTTAATCCCAGCGCCTTGATCCGTTTGTGCAGATTGGTCCGCTCCATCCCCAACACTCGGGCCGCGCTCGACACATTCCACTTGCTCTCTTCCAGCGCGCGAAGAATGTGTTCGCGCTCGGCCGATTCCTTGGCCTCCCGCAGATTTCCGCGTGTGCCCGCCGACCTCGCGATGCGAATCTCCACCGGCACCGATTCCGCTTCCAGCACCTCGCCGCGCGTCAGAATCGCCATGCGTTCCACGGTATTGCGCAGCTCGCGAATATTGCCGGGCCAGGAATAATCATCGAGCGCCTCGAAAGCGGCATCGGAAAAGCGTCTCGACCTGAAATTGTTGCGCGCGCAGAATTCGCCCAGGAAATATTCGGCCAGAGGACGAATATCGTCGCGACGCTCGCGCAGAGGAGGCATGCGCACCGGCACCACGCACAGACGATAGTACAGGTCCTCGCGAAACTTCTGCTGTTGAACCAGTTCACTCAGATCGCGATTGGTGGCGGCAATCACGCGCACCGTGACGCGAATGGATTGCTCCCCGCCCACGCGATGAAACTCGCCCTCCTGCAGCACCCGCAGCAATTTCGCTTGTGACGACCCGTGCAAATCGCCCACCTCATCCAAAAACAGCGTGCCGTTATCGGCGAGTTCAAACTTTCCCCGGCGTGCCGACGTCGCACCGGTAAACGAGCCCTTTTCATGGCCGAAAAGCTCGCTCTCGATCAACTCAGTGGGGATCGCCGCGCAATTCACTTTGACGAATGGCCCCGCCGCGAATGGACTTTCGGCGTGGATGTGCGCGGCCAGCAGCTCCTTCCCGGTGCCCGACTCGCCTTCCACCAGCACCCGCGCGTCGCTGCGGGCCGCCATGGTGGCTTGTTCCAGCACGCGATCGAACGCGGCGCTTCCTCCGATCATTCTCGCGCCGCCCACCATCTCACGCAATCGCCGGTTCTCCTCGCGCAGCTTGGTGTCTTCGAGCGCGTTCTTGAGAGACACCAGAACCTTTTCGCGGCTCAGCGGCTTTTCGAGAAAATCGAAGGCGCCCGCGCGGGTGGCCTCCACCGCGTCGGCGATGGTCCCGTGACCGGAAATCATCAGGATCGGCGAATCCACCGCATTGGCCTTCATCCAACGCACCAGGTCGATGCCGCTGCCGTCCGGCAATCGCACATCCACCAGATACGCATCGGCGCGCTGCGATTGCGCCTTCGCCTCGGCGACGCTTGAGCAGGTGCTGACGGCGTAGCCTTCGCGCTCCAGAATCAGACGCAGTGACTTCCCGATATTTTCTTCGTCGTCGACTACCAGCACCCGCCTTAAAGCCATTCAAACTCCCGCTTCTTAAAGAGCGACCTAGCCACGAATGTACACCAATGAACGGAAATAAAAACAAGTTGGATGTTCGGTTTTCGTTCGTGTGTATTCGTGTTCATTCGCGGCTGATGTGTTTTTTCACACTCCCGTTTCCACACTCGTCAACACCACCCGAAATCCCGCGCCGCCCAGTTCCCCGTCGAACGCTTGAAGATCGCCCCCGCACAACAGCGCGCTCCGGCGCGCAATGGATAATCCCAATCCCATGCCGCCCTTCTTGAACGAAATCGTCGGCTCGAACAGCGTTGATCGCGCCTGCGCGCTCAACCCCGGCCCGGAATCCTGGACCTCCACGTTCAGTCTCGATCCCGCGATCGAGGTCGACGCCAGTACCTTCCCGCCCGGCCGCGCCGCTTCCGCGGCGTTCTCCAACAGATTCGTCAGCACGCCCTTGATCAGATCCGGATCGGCCATCGCTGTCGGCCGCTCCGGCGCCAGCCGCATATCGTAGGTCACCTCCGGATGCGCCGACTTCAGAAACGCGATACGCTCCTCCACCAGCGCGTTCAAATCGATTTCAGCGGGCATCACCGGCGGCTCCGACGCGAATTCGGAAAAAGCCTTGACGCGTTTTTCCAACGTCTGCACCTCATCCGCGACAATCTGCGCCGCCTGTTCCAGAAACGGCGCGCCGGCGCTTCCCATTTGTGTGGCCGAACGGCTGATAATCTCCTCCATCGTCAAACGAATCGGCGTCAGCGAATTCTTCACTTCGTGCGCCATCTTGCGCGCCAGCGCCTGCCAGCTCGCCACGCGCGTCACATGGATCAGCCGCTCGCGGGAGCGCTGCAACTGGTCCGCCATGTGATTGAAAGCCGCGACGGCCTCGCCAATTTCATCCAGGCCGCCCGGTCCCAGCCCTAATCCATCGTCCAGCCCAAATCCGCCCGCCACTGCTACGCGCGCATCCAAATCGCCCGCCGCCACTCGCCGCAATCCCTCCGTCAGCTCCTGCACCGGCCGGCTGATGCGATGCGCCAGGAACACCAGCGCGCCCATTGCCGCCAGCCACAACGCCGATGCCACCGCGATCAGGGTCCATCGAAATCCACGCCTGGAATCGTGAACGTTGCTGCGTTGCAGGGCTTCTCTGGCTGCCGCATATTGCGCCGTCAAATCTCCCATCGCAACGCCCATCGGTCGCGAATATATCCACACTTCATCGCCGTGCTTATTGTCGCTGTGACGGACAAAATACTCCAGCCGGTCGCCGCGCTCGCCGGCCAGCTCAAACTGATCCGCCTCGCCGCTATCCCAAAACGCCTGCGCCTCGGCCGGCGCCAACTTCCGCGGCGCGACGCGTCCCTCTTCCGCATCCCTCCGCAATGCCTCTTTCGAAATCGTGTACAACTCGCGCCCGGTGGTCTCGAGCGATCGCGAAACCCCATCCAGCTCGGCCAACGGAGCCAATCCGCGGCTCAGTTCCAGCAGGCTGAGCGTGGTCCATATCGTCAGACACACCGGTACCAGCGTTGCCAGGATGAACACAAGAATCAGGCGGTTTCGAAGCCGGTTCATGAGGTGGCCGCTTACGACACTCGGCGGAGCGCGCTCGGCTCAGCTCATCAGTGCCGCGCTCTTACCACTCTACGACCCTCTTCGAATGCTGCGCTTAAGCTCGTCCACCGTGAACGGGCCAAAATCGTATGGTCCCCAGTGCGATTGCTGCTGCGCCGGGCGGCTGAAAATTTCGATCAGACTGCTGAGGCTGATTCCGGAATCGCTGACGCTCCCCCGCGCGCCTCTTCCGAACAGCCCACCGTCCTTGCCATCCTCGGCGCGAATCTCCAGCCGCAGCCACAACGGCTCCGATCCGCCCACGCCCGCCACGGGCACGTCCATCTGGCGCATGCACCAGGCCTCCGCCGCCTCCGACGTCAGATGTTCCATCTTGCCCACCGGCGACATCGTCTTCACCACCTTGAACTTTTCCTCCCACAAGTCGTAGCTGATGACAAAGCTTTCGAAGTTGCGCGCGTAGATGTGATTGTGGTTCTGAGACCACAGTGTCACGTTGAAATTGAACGGTACCGATGCCGCGTTGTGCAGCAATTCCAGCGGCTTGCCTTTCAGAAAATGCACGCGCGGCGCCGTCAGCTCCAGCCGGTTGTCCCGCCAACGGACGGTCAACTCCTCCGCCACCATCGCGAACGCGAGGCCGCACAGGAATGCCAGAATGAACCACCAGGATTTGATGGCTTGCACAGTTCGTCTCTATAAATTCACAATCTCAAAATTCACATTCTCGACAGCCGCACTCGTCAAGGCGGCGACCATCCCAACTCCAGCCCCACCCGTCAGGGTGGGGGCTATTCCAACCACAGCCCCACCCATGAAGGCGGGGATCGTCCCGCAACAGTTACGCCTGCTCAAAAATTCATCCCCGCATAGAAAATCGGATCGACGCGCCCCGCACGCATCGGGAACGCCACCGCTAACTGAAAACCGTCCTTTTTGAATCCCACGCCGACGGATTGCTTCTGCTCGCGCTCCTCGGGACGATCCCAAACCGCCCCCGTGTCATAGAACACCTGCAATACCCGGTAGCGATAATCGATCGACCCGTGCACCACGTGCGACCCGCCCAGCGGGTCCAGATCGAATTTGTTCCACCCCCGCAGCGTGGTCGAATCGCCCAGCACGAACCGTTCATACAGCGGCGCCTGACCATCCAGCACTCCCGCCAAAAATCCGACTTCGACCGTCGAACGCGCGTGCCGGTAACGATAGTGCGCCTTCGCCTCATGCCGCGTAAATTCCTGATCCGTTGCGAGCAGGCTCGCAGCCGACGTCATGGCATAGGACGCGCTGGCTTCCTGCTCCTGTTCATCTTTCGCCGAACCCCAGCGCTGGTGGTAGCGCAGAGTATTTACCACCGCGTTGGAGGACTCGGTTTTCGCCGCCGTCGCCCCACCGGTCTCCGTTGGAATAGACCCAGGGACTCCTAAGCGCGCGAAGCTGACGCCGAAGCTCCATTCGAGCGGCGCCGCGATCACCAGCGTCGCTTCCGGCGTGAAAACCTGCCGCGATCGATAAATCTCACCGGGAGTAGGATTGGCCTCGGCCGCCACCAGCGTGGCCCGATTCCACATCTCGTGATAATCGTCGAACTCGAAACGCAGCCTCAGCCGCTTGCTGCCGAACAGGCTCTTGCGCTCGAACTTCGCGCGAACGCCCGCGAACCGGTCCACCAGGGAATCGCCGTCGCTCACCAGTCCGAAAGTGAACTCATTGCCGTGAACGGTCGTAGTGGCGCTGCCGTCCCCAGTCCAACCCTCTTTTGAGTTGTATACGAACTTCGCCAGACTCAGATCGAAATTCTGGTCGCGCTGTTTGGTCACTTCGAAATCCACTACCACGTGATCCGGTTCGGTGCCGCGCGTCACCTTCACCGCGACATCCGACACATGCAGCTCTTTCCTGATTCGATCCGCCAGCGTCTTCAGCTTGGAGTCGTCGTATTTCGACCCGACCACGTTGTCCAGATCCGTGCGCAGCGGATCGCTGATGTTGACGTTTAACGCGTTCCCCGACACGTGCACGTTTTCGATGATGTAGCGCGAGTTCACGTTCAACTCGCTCGCCATTTTTTCGTCGTCGTTATCCAGCGTGTTGCAACCCACCAACGGAGTTGCCAGAATCAGCGCCAGCGACCAGAGCCTTTTCATACGTGACTGTCTTAGACGCACGCCACAGTCCAAAGGGTTGCATAATGTTTGCAATAACTTGCGGCGCCGTTGGTGTGCCGTTCATTCACACTGTTTCACAGGTGGGCGTGATTCCCATACCACCTTCGGCACGCATCCTGGCGTCAGCCAATTATGGATTGTGAACAGGCGCGGTCGAGATCAGCGTTTGGACGATGGCCGGAAAGGAAGCGCCGACCCAAATCGCCTTGTACTCGCTATCTGGTCTCCAGGCGACCGACATGATGCCCGCAGCTAAACACAGCGTCATAAGTATTTGCGCATCCGCTCCCTGATGGTCGCGGTTCTGTTACGGAACCGCGCGCGTCAGCAAGCGGCCATTCGCAAATACTTCTGACGCTGTGTTTAGAAGGTATAAGAGCCCAAATCGCCCCATACACGATCCACCCGCTACTCTGGAAGTCTTGGTTCTGATACGCCCACGCAATCAGCCCCGACAAAGTGGCGCTTGAACGCAAGGTCCTTCCGCGAGTGAACACAAATCGATCAGTGGAACGGTCAGACGGGATCGGTTTGATCGAGACCACATCGAATTTGAGGTCTTGAGCTTGCATAAGCGATGCAAAAACGAGGCGGAGTACCGACGCGATGGATGGAAGTTTCATGCAGCCTCCCTGCGACCATTGACGGCACAACTCGCCTGAGCGTGGAGTCTGGGAAAATGCGGGCTCTAGGCCGCTCTTTGAACTTCAGTTTCTTCCGCTTCGAGCAATGTTACCAGACCGGACGCTTCCCACAGCCAGTTCCCAAGAGACTGTCCCAAGAGACCTGGACCAGCGTGGGAGGCTCGGAGGTAGAATGTACTAGGAAATTAAAACAGCCCGAAACCCGCAGGAGGGTGTGCGATGAAGGTCAGAGGTCGCTTCGGCTCCCGAGTAACTGCGCGACGGCTAACGTGCCCTGTCGCCGTCCTTGTCGGTCTCTTTGCGTCGCTCCCCTCGCGAGGGCAGTCTGTCCCGCCTGACATCACTTTCACGAAAGATGTTGCGGCGATCCTACAGCGTGCCTGCCAGGGGTGTCATCATCCGAACAGCATCGGTCCGATGTCGCTGGTTACGTACCAGGAGGTCCGGCCGTGGGCCCGCTCGATAAAGGAGCGCATCACGATCGGCCCTCACGCCGGCGTCATGCCGCCCTGGTTTGTGGAGAAGGATATCGGCATTCAGAGGATCAAGGCAGATCCTTCATTGAGCGATCAGGAGATCGCGACGGTGGTGAAGTGGGTGAACAACGGTGCGCCGCTCGGCAATCCGGCCGACATGCCGCCGGCACTCAAGTTCGACGATTCGGGCAGATGGACCATCGGCGAACCGGACTTGATCGTCAAGTCCGAAGAGGTCACGGTGCCTGCCAGCGGACCCGACCAGTGGGGAAATTTTGGACTTATTCCAACGGGCCTCACTAAAGACAGATACGTGCAAGCTCTGGAGGTCAGGGAGGTCAACGACGTCCCGAAAGACGTCCCAACCAAAACCGTGGGGGGACGTTTCGTGTTTCACCACATGACGTACACCAGTAACGCGCCGGGCGCCGAGGGAGGGGGGACCAGTTGGCCTATCCACGAGATCGGGCGGAACGCGGATCTCTTTCCGCCCGAAGCGGGCAGGCTGCTGGCCGCGGGTTCGGTCCTGGCGCTGAGCGCGGGCCATGTTCACCCCAACGGCCGGGTGACGAAATCGCGTCTTGAATTCGGCTTCAAATTTTTTCCGGAAGGCTACCAACCCATCTACAGGAGAGCAACTCTGCTTCTGGGCAACGGCATCGACCTTGACGTGAAGCCGAACCAGGGGAAGCAGGAGCTTCACGCGTACGCGACGCTGACGGAAAACACCAAGATCATCGCGTTCGAGCCCCACCTCCACGCGCCGGGCGTGCGGATGTGCCTGGAATCGATCTGGGGGATCAATGTCCAGACGCTGAGTTGCGTCGGCTACGACCACAATTGGGTGCATCAATACGAGTTCGAGGACGACGCGGCGCCGCTGCTGCCGAAAGGAGCGATCGTTCATCTGGTTGGATTCCTGGACACGACGTCCGCGAACAAGAACCCCGCCGACCCTCGAAACTGGGCTGGCGGCGGCCGCCGCTCCATCGCGAACATGTTCATCGATCTGGGATATTCCGTCGCGCTCACCGACGAACAGTTTCAGGCCGAAATGGCCAAGCGGCGCGCGAAGATGAAGAGCCGGAACGACTATGACATCGGCTGTCCTCTGTGCTGGGCGCCGCCGGTGGCGCCGGCGCCGCGGCCGACCGGCGCCGGAGGGCAATGAAACTCACGGGAACGATCGTTCGAGTTCTCGCGTTGCCCGCGGGGCAGGTCGCGTATGTTTCGCTGGCCGCCATTCTTTTGCTGCAACCTCTCTTACTGCAGACAGCCGACGGCCAGATGAGATTCACGTATTCGAAAGGGCAGAGCCTGGAACCGGCCTACGAAGGATGGATGCCCAACGAGGATGGCTCCTTTACTTTGTACTTCGGCTACATGAACCCGAACTGGGAAGAACAGTTCGATATCCCGATTGGTCCGGACAACAAAATCGAACCGGGCGGGCCGGATCAGGGGCAACCGACGCACTTCTATCCGCGCCGGAACCCGTTTCTGTTCACGATCCGCGTGCCGAAGAACTTCGGCCAAAAAGAGCTGACCTGGACTGTCTCGAGTAACGGCAGAACCACGAAAGCCTATGCGTCGCTCAAGACCGATTATCAGATCGATAAACAGGTCATCTCGACCGAGATCGGCGGCGATGGCGGGAGCCTTCGCGACGAGCTTCGATACAACATCCCGCCTGAACTTGAGATCCAGGGAGAAGCGCGAAAGACTGTGAGAGTGGGAGAAGCCCTGACGCTGGTGGCGCTCGCCGGCGACCCCGATAACCTGCCCCCCAGACGCGATGGCAAACCGCAACCGCGTCACGCCGGACAGCCCGTAAATCAGAGTGAGGCAGCCCAGACGCCGTCTCCGCGCACAGCGCGCGCGATGGCGCGTGGGGGGAATGCGCCTCCGTCATCTGTTGTCGTCGCCGACGGACCTGGCTTGTGGGTGACATGGATCGTGTACCGCGGGAAAGCCTCGACTGTGACGTTCAATCCAGAACTGATGAAAGCGTGGATGGACTCGCGCGCGTGGGCGAACTCGGCATGGTCGCCGCCCTACGTTATTCCCGAACCGCCTCCGGACGGCAAATGGGTGACGCAGGCTACGTTCCAGGAGCCTGGTACGTACGTGTTGCGTGCGGTGGCATGCGACGGATCCTTGTTTACCTTCGCGGATATGATCGTCACCGTCACGCCGTAATCAAGTTGGATTCCTCGACCGTTGCCGTGACTGACCTGATCCCCGGAAACTCTACCAGCGATAATTTGAAGGTCGCGCAATTTCTAACTCACGATCTCCCATTAGCTGGACCGACCGCTTCGAGCGAAGTCTACTTCTTAGCCCTCAAGCCAGAATCTGGCAACGTCACAACGTCCCACTGGTCCTGGTAGGCTGGCGCCTTAAGATCATCCGCAAAATGGAACCAATACTTCGATTGCGGGGAAAGTACGTAATGAATCAGAGAAAACCGGTATACCCCGTTCACAAGCTGCGGCGGGCCAAGAAAAACGCTTGATCCGGGAACAGGCTTCGAGTCAATTTCCGTCAAGTATTCCCCCTGTGGAGCGCCTCCAGACGGGAGTATTGCGTAGACAAAGATCCACAGAAACTGCGTGCTATCAACATGGAATCGATCTACGAATACCGCCTTATCATCCGGCTCTGGCGACTGCTCCAGATGGTCTATTCGGACATAGTTTGCCATACATTCCCCCTCCCTAGCTTAATTGTGGACGCGGCCACCTGCGAGCCTTCGCCCGTCACTTCTATTCCTCGACGGTCACCATCACATCCAGAGGCGTAACCAGAACCCCGTCGTCGGCATAGGCGCGCAATCTGTATATACCCGCCTTGCTGAACCTGACCTTCGTGGTCGCCTTTCCATCCACCACTTTGATTCGCATCGGATCGAACATAACCTCACCCGGACCCGCGCGGTAGACGATCCACGTAACTCCCAAAGTCACTCCGGGGTCCAGTCTGACGATAGCCTGCGTAAGCGGGTTCTCCCTTTGTGGACCCGTTCGCTCCGGACCAGTGGCGACCACCGCACCGTCGGAATCGCGAATAGCGCCGCTGCCTGCTCCCGGCGTCGCGGCCCTGCGAACACGCGGCTTGGGGTGCCCATCGTCCGTCACCTCAACCGTCAACGCCAGCGAATCCTGAACCTTAATTGCTTTCGTCGCCGATCCCACCATTTCAATCGTCGGAGCCTGATTAGGTTCCTCGGGATAGGTCAAGTCCCCTGGCCCGCCCCGATTCTCCTGGTAGACCAGGTTCCCGAGCTCGCGAAACGGCTGTAGAGTTCCGTACGCTTTTTCCGTATGACCAGCGGAAGTAAGTGTCCAGACAAGATCCTTCGCGCCCCAGTCCTTCGGCACTTTCACCTTAAATACGAATTGCTGTCGCCGCCTGTAGAAATGCTCGGGCTGACCCTGGTCCGGCGGACCGGGTGCAAACGCGTTGTTCGGCCCAACCGGAACGTCCAATTGCTCTTCGTAATTCCGGTTCATATACCCGAACACCAGGTTGAAGGAGCCATCGGGGTTACGCTCCCAACCCTCGTACACCGGGACCACGTTCTGACCCGACGCATATCGGGTTTGTGCGATCAACGGGCCTCCCCAGCCCGCAAGCAGGATGATCGCACAGGCCAGCAATGTCCGTTTGAACGGAACCTTCATGGGACTAACGATCACCGCGCGCCGCTAGCTTGGCTCCTGAGGCTGGCAGCTTTCGCCCTTCGGGCCGCGGTCTCCACCTGAAATTCCTCGTCGCTCAAATAGTAGAAATTCAGCCACGCGCGCGACATGTCGTCGGTGGTTCGATTTCCGAATCCCACCCAATTTCGCGGATCTGGATTGAACGGATTCGCCGCCGAATTGTCGTGCCAGGTAGTCGTGTGAAGAATGGTGCCGGCCGGAAGCAAAGGAGTAACATCATCCGCGTAGCTGTACGCGATCTGCCAACCGAAGTTGTAGCGGTTCACGCAATTCAGCTGCTCCACCGTCATATTGGGATAAATCGCTTCCAGGCATTGCGCCTTTCCCCGATTGTGCATATGGGGTTGATAGCCGGTGAGCCGCGCCGGCCGATCCAACTTGAAATAAGCGTCGGACCGGACGTTGTCCGCGCCCGCCGGAATATCGAGATCGTCGTTATTCGGCGAAAGCACCGTTTGTATTACATGCTTGGGAACGTATCCCCGGGGATAAAACACGAACGCAACGCTGGTGCGGTCGCCGATCACTTCGCCGACTGCGTGGTAGTGCATATTGAATCGGATTTTGGCCCCAGCCTTGATCAGTTTGCCTGAGCCTTCCGGATAGATATCGCCATACTTTCCAACCGCGTACTCGTTGAGCGTCCCAGCCGCGGACGAGCCGTCTTCATACGAGATGCTGGTGACCGCGTGATGCACCACCCGTCTCCCGGCACTGGATGACGGCTTGGTCTCCACGGCGCTGATATAACGGTCTTCCATCAGACCTGAATCGGCGACGAAATTCCCCCACCAGTCGGAGGAGGCGGGCTTGACCATGTATTCGACCGGCATCGACACAATCAGGTCCGGTTTGCCGATGTGCCACTGGTCGAGATCCTCGAATTGACGCGCGGGAGGCAGATCGGAGGCGTTGCCTTCAGGCGCACCGGCGTCCACCCAGGCGGTAATCGTCGCAATCTGAGCATCCGTCAGCGACACGTCGTCCTTGAAACTCCGGATCCCGATGTTCCGGTCCATGAACCATGGGGGCATGTTCCGCAGCGCCACCTGCTGCTTGATCGAACGGGCCCAAGGCCGCGCGTCTTTATAAGTCAGCAGCGACATGGGAGCGATGTTGCCCGGGCGATGACAATTCTGGCAGGATTTCTGGAGAATGGGGGCTACATCCTTAGCGAATGTAGGATGATCCGGCACTTTGGCCGGCGTCTGCGCCCGGACCAAGCTGCCGGCTGCAAACATGCCGAGGGCCGCAAGGCCCGTTATCTTAATCTTCAGCATCGGGTCCCTCTGCTAAACACAGCGTCAGAAGTATTTGCGCATCCGCTCCCTGATGGTCGCGGTTCTGTTACGGAACCGCGCGCGTCAGCAAGCGGCCATTTGCAAATACTTATGACGCTGTGTTTAACACTTAACACCGAATTCCAGTTTGACGTTCCGGTCGGACATAGTATACACCGAATCTCCGCCGGCGCCGCTGGAAGGGATGTAACTTGATGTCTTCGATTCCTAAAGGCAGTGATAGGGGCGTTCATTCCGTCGGCCGAGCGTTACTTCTTCGAGCCCGGGGCCGTATTGTATTCCGCCTCGGTCACATCCCCCAGCCAGTTGGTTGTGCCGCGTTGGACGTTGAACTGGGTACCGCCCTCTTTCGGCGCCGCGCCCTGCCAGTGAGGCACGCCCGGCGGGACATATGTCGTTTCACCCGTGTGCAGCTCGATGACAGGTCCGCCCTTGAGCTGCGTGCGACACACGCCCTCTTCGCACAGGATGACCTGTCCCATTTCGTGAAAATGCCACTTCGTGTGCGCGCCTGGCTCGAAACGGAAATGGGCGAAGGTTCCCGTGGAGTTCTCCTTCACGATGTAAATCGTGCCAGTGAAGTTGGGATTTACGAGAACATCGCGGACCTGAGCGGCCAGGAAGGGCAAGCCGATGGCGAAGAGGGCAACGGCTGGCCAGAAATAAACTGCGGACCGTCCGGAAAGCAAGCTGCAATATTTCATGCTTGGAACCTCTCTTTTCAACTTTCACTGTAGACCGAGTGCACGGCGGGAGCAACTTGCGACCCCAATCCGCGCAACTGGGGTAATGGCCGCACCCTATAATGAGTCGATGCCAGATCCAAAGGCCAAGCAGGGCTCACCTGCGCTCTGAATCGCCCGATTAGGATGCGTACGCCGATTCTGATTCCCGCTTTTCGGCCGGGTCCGGAGCTAGTGGACCTGATCGCGCAACTGGCGCCGACCGCTGTTCCCGCCGTGGTGATCGTCGACGACGGCAGTGGCCCGGAATGGCAACATGTCTTTGATCGTTGCTCCGCCTTCGCCAAAGTCCAGGTCCTGCGGCATCGGATCAACCTCGGAAAAGGCGCGGCCCTGAAAACGGGGCTGCGTTACGTCCTCCAAACTTTCCCTGACTGCGCAGGCGTCGTTACAGCGGACGCGGATGGACAGCATCATCCCGGCGACATTGTTCGCGTGGCGCAGAATCTGGAACGGAATCCGGAATGTCTGGTGCTGGGCTGGCGGCAGTTCGACCGGCGCGTTCCGGTTCGGAGCCGGATCGGAAACGTGTGTACCCGCGCCCTTTCCCGCGTGGTCCTGGGCCAGCGCGTCCAGGACAGCCAGACCGGATTGCGCGGTCTTCCCGTCAAATTGCTGCCGCATCTTACGGATCTGCAATCCGATGGATACGAATTTGAGCTGGACATGCTGATCGCTTCGAAGCATCTTGGGCTTCGCGTGGTGGAAGAAAGGATTCAGACCATTTACGCCCCAGGCAACCCGGGTTCTCATTTCGATCCACTGCGCGACTCGATGAAGATTTACTTCGTCCTGTTCCGATTCACGGCGCTGTCGCTGGGAACTGCCGTGCTCGATAATATAGTCTTCGCGCTCGCGATTCGAATGGGCCTGGCGGCGGTGACGGCGCAGGTCGCGGCGCGTGCATTGGCGGTTTGCGTCAATTATCCGCTCGCCCGGCGCTCCGTGTTTCTATCGAAGGAGCCGCACCGGTCGACGCTGGTCCGGTACTTGACCCTGGTTGCCGGGAGCGGATATCTTTCATTTCAGTTGCTGACCTACATTGAGAGATTCGGCATGGGCGTGCTGGACGCGAAGATCCTGGCGGAGTCTGCTTTGTTCCTGCTCAATTTCGTGGTGCTGCGCGACTGGGTGTTCGTGGGCGGCGGCCAGCGCGGCGCTACCGATTGGGACCGCTACTACACGTCACCCGCACCCACCGCTCGCATCACACGCAAGTACACCTCGGCTGTGTTGGTCGACGCGCTGCGGCGGTTCGGCGGGCAGATCGGTAAGCTGGTCGAGTTCGGGGGCGCCAATAGCTGTTTTCTCGACCGGATTCAAGCTCAGGTCGCGCCCGGCGAATACCACGTGGTCGACACCAACGCCTACGGGCTCTCGCTGCTCAACGGACGTGGCGTCATCGCGCACCAGGAGGATTGCCTGGAGGTGAACCTGGGGTTCGAGGCCGATGCGGTTTTCAGTATCGGCCTGATCGAGCATTTCGACCGCGCGGGCACCCGTAAAGCGGTGGCGTCGCATTTTGCCCTGCTGAAGCCGGGTGGGTGCGCGATCATTTCGTTTCCCACGCCCACCCTTTTATATCGCGTGGCGCGCTGGCTGACGGAAGCCGTTGGCGCGTGGAAATTCCCCGACGAGCGTCCCCTGGGACGCGAAGAGGTTCTCTCCGCCGCGAGCGATTTCGGAACGGTCGAATTCGAAAAGATTCTGTGGCCGTTGATTTATACTCAGCGGATGATGGTGTTCCGGAAATTTTCACGATGACGTTCCTTTTCAAGGTGACGTTCCCATGAGGCGAGCCCTTACCTTGGCGACCCTGGTCGCACTCATCTTCTGCGCGGGCTACGGATTCGCGGACCAGCACCTTTTCCAGCAGTTCATCTGGACCCCCCTCGGCCTCCGGCGATTTCTCATTTTCGCCGGTTGCTATGCCGGGTGCTTCGCGGCGTTCTCCTGGTGGAAGCCCCACCTGTTCCCGGCGGTGGTCCTCACGATGGTTCTGGCGTTCAGCATTGCCGCCGTGGGCATCCTTCCGATCCTTACAGTTGGACTGATTCTGCTTGCCAGTGAGGTTCTGGGCAGGTTGATCCTAACGCGCGGAGGCCCTCTTGAGAACGATTCCATCTCCACTCTGTTGGCGATGCTCGCGGGCCTCAGTGTGTACATGTTGGTGGTCAGCCTCGCGGCCCATGTCCCCATTACATATCCTGCCGTGTATCTGGCGATGCTCGTGGCTCCCTTGCTGTGGGGCCGCCGCGCTGCTCTCGCGTGCCTGGCAAAGGCCGCCCGGTTCTGGATGCCGGCGCGATCGTTAAACCGAAGCGGGCAATTCGCTTGTGGCTTGCTCATTTTCGTCTTGCTGCTGCACTGGCTGGTGGCGCTGGAGCCTGAAACCGGACCCGACGCGCTGGCCATGCATCTGGTGATCCCATGGTCGATGGCGGTTTCTCACCAATGGGCATTCGATGTGACGCGCCACCTTTGGGCGGTAATGCCCATGGGCGCGGACTGGTGTTTCACGCTGGCGTATGTGCCTGGCGGGGAGGCCGCGGCCCGACTGCTCAATTTCTCCTTCTTTCTGTGCATCGTGGCGCTGCTGGTTGCGAGCATTCGCGGATGGCTGCCCCGCGCTCCAGCCTGGTTTATGGCGGCGCTGTTCGCTGCGACGCCGCTGGTGCAACTGGTTAACGGATCGCTGTTCGCCGAAAACCTCTGGGCGCTGCTCTGTCTTGGCGCGCTGGTTTCATGGAACCGTTACGACGAAAGCGGGCGCGAGATGTACCTCTATCTGGCCTGGGTGCTCGCCGGCGCCGGAGCCGCGACGAAATTCGGAGCGCTTGCAATGCTCCCCCCACTCGCGCTGATTTCGCTATGGTCCTGGAGGAAGCAGCGCGAAGGGCCGGCCGCTTTCAACGCCCATACGGCAGGCCTCGCCCGTATCTGCCTGCTGTGCTTCCTCGCTTTCTTCATCTTTGCCGCTCCGCCGTATCTTAGTGCATACGCGAAAACCGGCAACCCGGTGTTTCCTTTTCTATCGCGGATCTTTCCATCCCCAGCCGCCTCTTTGTTCGGGTCGTGGGTAGCGCCGCCACCCCAGGTGACGCCGCGCGTGTTTTATGACTTAACTTTCTCGACCACCCGATTCCGCGACGTCCAGAATGGCGCGCTGGGCTTCCAATACTTCTTGTTGCTGCCCTTGGGCGCATGGCTCATGCGCCGGACGTGGCCTCGCCTGGGACTCGCCAGTGGGTTGACGCTGCTGCTTTTCGCCGTGGTTATCCTGCTGGTGAACCCCGGCACGCGGTATCTCTACCCGGCGCTCGTATTTGCCACGTTGTTCCTGGCTGCCGCTTTCGCAGAGATGAGAGTGTCCGACCAATGGCTGTACCGCGCCGCCCTGGCGCTGGCGGGCGCGGTGTTTTGTGCAGACCTGTACTTTCTTCCGTCGTCGGGTTGGATGTTCAAGGATTTCGTTTCGAACCCCGCGTCCAATCGCGCTCGAGCGGAGAAGGTGACAGCGGGAGCGCCGGAACGGGACCTGGTGGCATATCTCAATCGCGTCCATCCCGGCCTTCCGGTGGCTTTTTTCGAGAGTGCATCCATTGTGGGACTTCGCGCCCCGGCTGTCACAAAAAGTTGGCATAACATCGATTTCTACGACAGGGTGGTGAGAGCCAAATCGGCGGCCGAATACTTTCGTATTCTTACGGACTATCGCATCCATCTGGTGATCGCGCAGTTGCCTTCAGGCAATGCCCTCATCCCGGCTACAACGCAAGATACATTCCTGAAACACTGTACGGAAGCCGAGACCAGTTCCGGAAGCTTCTATGTAGGCCGGTTGAAGGACGCGTGTACTGACCACCCGGACCCGTTCCTGTCGGCAACTCTGGGCGAATATGACGACGTTGATCCCCGCATCCGCTACGCGGGAGCATGGACAGGAGGGAATTTCCCGGAAGCGTCTCACGGAACCGTAACGTACTCCAATACCTTGGGCGCGGAGGCTGTCTTTCATTTCGTTGGGGCGGAGGTGGTCTACGTATATACCAAGGCATTCAACCGCGGCGTGGCGGAAATTATCGTGGATGGCGCGAGCCACGGCCCCCTCGACCTGTATTCGCCGTCTGTCGAATGGCGATCCCGGTCGCGCATCGTTTGCGGCGCGGGCGGACCACACACGCTCGAAATCCGAGTGACCGGACGCAAAGACCCTCGCGCCTCGGACGCATTCGTTGACCTCGATGCCCTGATCGTGCATTAACCCGCACTGCTCGCTGGCTCGCTTTTCTGCGATGAAAATCTCCGCCATGAAAAGAAGCTGACCGTCCGATGGGTACTCGTTGTCCCGCTAAACACAGCGTCAGAAGTATTTGCGCATCCGCTCCCTGATGGTCGCGGTTCTGTTACGGAACCGCGCGCGTCAGCAAGCGGCCATTCGCAAATACTTATGACGCTGTGTTTAGATCAATGGCCGATGGCCAGCAGTTCCACCTCGAAGACCAGCGTCGCACCGCCAGGAATGTCTGGAGGAGACCCCCGTTCACCATAAGCCAGGCTGGACGGGCACACCAATCGTGACTTGCCGCCTACTTTCATTCTCTGCAGGCCCTCCGTCCAGCACGGAATCACCTGATTCAGTGGGAATTGAGCCGGCTGGTTTCGTTTGTAAGAGCTGTCAAATTCCGTTCCGTTCGTAAGAGTCCCGCGATAATTTACCGTAACCGCATCAGTGGCTCTGGGAGACTGGCCCGTACCCGCTCTGAGTTCGCGATAAACCAACCCACTCGGCGTCCGGATGGCGCCTGGCTCGGCAGCCGCTTTGTCGAGGGCGGCTTTCGAATCGGCAGGCGCTGTGTCAGGATTGTTGCCCGACTCGCTCGTTGAAGAGCATGAGACCAGGACGATGGACAGAAGGCATGTCAGGAGACGCATGTGTTCAGCGTAGCATCGCGGCTTTTGCATTTCGACCGTGATTCGGCCCGATCGCTACTGTAGTGCGTCACATAGATTGAGTAGTATGTGGGGCGGACGCCCTCGCCCGCGCCGGACCCCTGGTCCGGCTCTTCGGGTTGCAACCAAAGGCGACGGGGGCGTCGGCCGCGAATCTCGTCACAGAGAACACCCAGGTGGTCCGCCCCACCTCACGGTTAAACAGTTCGAGATTTCCGACGCACTACACTACGTTGGGCGACACATACATAGAGGCGGAATCGTCAATCCCTCGCGATGGTATGCTGTGCTTCTACACTCATTGAAACGCTGGAGGATGCCATGGCGCTAACCGCTGCCGATCTTGTCAAGACCGATCAGGATCACCTGATTCATCCCCTTCAAGATCACACCGAACCGGTGATTTATGTGCGTGGATGCGGCGCCAAGGTTTACGACATAACCGGGCGCGAGTATATCGATGGGTTGTCCGGGCTGTGGAACGTCAACGTGGGTCACGGCCGCGCTGTGCTGGCGGATGCCGCAGCCGCACAAATGAAAGAACTGGCGTACTTTTCGGCATACGCCGGATCATCCAACGTGCCGGCGATCAAACTCGCCGAACGCCTTGCGGAACTTGCCGGGATGCAGGCCGTATTCTTTACGTGCGGCGGCGCGGAAGCGAACGAATCCGCTTTTAAGACTGCTCGATTTTACTGGAAGGCCTCGGGCCAACCCGATAAAGTCAAGGTCATCGCGCGCGGCGAAGGCTACCACGGAGTCACTCTCCAGGCGATGAGCGCCACCAAGATGGGCTCGTACTGGAAGATGTTCGAACCGCGGGTTCCGGGTTTCCTTCACATCCAGACGTGTTATCCATACCGATTCGAGGGCGCGAAACCGGGCGAGACCATCGGCCAGGCGGCGGCCCGTGAACTCGAGGAATCGATCCTCCGCGAGGGGCCGGGGACGGTTGCCGCTTTTATCGGGGAGCCGATTCACGGCGCCGGCGGCGTCATCTATCCGGCTGACGACTACTGGCCGCTGGTGCGCGAGATTTGCACACGTCACGATGTCCTGCTGATCGCGGACGAAATCATCACAGGCTTCGGCCGTACGGGCCGCTGGTTCGGGATGGAGCACTGGAACGTAAAGCCCGACATTCTCTCGTTCGCTAAGGGTGTGACATCCGGTTATCTGCCCCTGGGCGGGATGATGGTCAGCCCTGCGATTAAACAAGTGATGGATTCGGTTCAACCCGGAGAGCGCTGGATGCACGCCTACACCTATTCGGCGCATCCGACGTGCTGCGCGGTGGCGTTGAAGAACCTGGAGATCATCGACAGTGAGCATCTGTGCGCAAACGCGGAACTGATGGGGAAGCGGCTCCATACCGCGCTGACGGCTGCATTCGGCGATCATCCGAACGCCGGTGACATTCGAGGGGGCAAGGGGCTACTTGCAGCCGTGGAGTTCGTCGAAGATCGGGCCAGCAAGAGGAATTTCGCCGGAGACCGGAAGATCGCATCGCGGCTGCAATCCGAGATGATGAAGCACGGGGTAGTCACGCGCACGCGACCTTCCGGCGGCGTTCATCCGGCGCCCGGCGATGCGGTGTACTTCGCGCCTCCGCTGGTGGTCACCGAGAAGGAGATTGACCGGCTAGTGAGCGTATCACGTGACGCGGTCAAGGTCGTGCTCGGCGCGTAGAGCAAGCACTTCGATCGTTTTCGCATCGTCAACACCGCTGGTCGAAACGTTCTGGACGTTGTGCCCGAACCTTCGCGATGATGTCAGCAAAACCCAGAGCGGCCGGAAGCTAGTGTAGTCCGTCAGAAATCTCGACCTGTTTAATGAGAGGTGGGGCGGACCCCCTGGTCCGCGGCCGACGCCCTCGTCGGCCTTTTTTTTTGCAACCCGAAGAGCCGGACCAGGGGGCCGGCGCGGACGAGGGGGCCGGCGCGGACCAGGGGTACGGCGCGGACGAGGGGGCCGGCGCGGACGAGGGGGCCGGCGCGGACGAGGGGGCCGGCGCGGACCAGGGCGTCCGCCCCACATACTGCTCAATCCGTGAGACGCACTACACTAGGTCTTTGACCGCCTGAAAAGATTCTTATAAAACAATTCATATCAAGAATGTTTTCGTGCATAC
>Ga0182024_10003606_pt1 | contig 36625 bp, 32 predicted proteins | sample P32metaG_FD_120480 | JGI IMG/M metagenome (GOLD analysis project Ga0182024, IMG submission 120480) | Permafrost microbial communities from Stordalen Mire, Sweden - P3-2 metaG (Illumina Assembly) | ecosystem: Environmental > Terrestrial > Soil > Wetlands > Permafrost | place: Sweden: Stordalen...
GGCGGTCTTCATGCCGCATTGACAGGAGCAGTCCTCCTCGCGCAACAGCTTCAACACGGCTCGCTTCTGAACGGCGGTGAGATCGGAGAAATCGACGTCCGGCAGCGTATCGGCGGTCTTCCAGGCTTCGGCCGGGTCCTGCGCTTTGGCCGGTTGGGCTTTGGCCTTACCAGCGGGAGCTTTGGCGGGCTGGGAGGTTTGGGCAGCCAGAGCGGCGGTGGCGGTCAGGCAAAGTGCTGCAATCCGTAGTTGCATGCTTCTATTATGCCTTGCGGCGCTACCGGCCGGCGGCGCCCGCTTCCAGAAAGCTCTTCAAATCTTGTTCGTTCACGTTGGGCTCGCCCGGCGCGACATTGTTCAGTTTCCCGGCCCGCATCCATTTCTCCAGCAAGTCGACCAGTGTGAACAGGTGATCGAAGGAGTCTACGATGAACAGCAGCGGCTGGTAATGATCGATTTCAAAGGCCTGATTAATGGCCCATTCCAGCCGAATCGGATAGCGCTGCACTTCGGCGGCTTCCACCGCGTGCGAGATCTCGCCATAGGAGCTGAGCAGACCGCTGCCGTACACTTTCAGGCCATTGCGGCCCTGCATCAGCCCGAATTCGATGGTGAACCAGAAAAATCGCGCCATCGCCTTGACGATGCAGGTAAGGCAATGCACGCGCGTCTCTTGATCCCGGATTCCGGAAACCAGATCCACCGCCGTGTGCGCGCATTCACCGAAGCGCACCAGCGTCTCGGCGAAATGCTTGTCGGTGTGCATGGGCACGTGACCGGCGATGTCGTGGAAGATATCCGGCTCCGGCAAGTAATCCAGACGGTCGGAACGGCGAATCGTGATGGTGGTTGGGAATTCGCGGTTGCGCAGGCAGTCGAAAAAGAGAAACGACGGAATATAACCGCTAACCGCTTTGGCCTGAAAGCCCGTGAGCGGACGCAGGAAACGGTTTACATCCTCCAGCCGCGGGATGTGGTCCGGATCAAGGCAAAGCGACCGAATGCCTCTCAGGTAGTGTTCGTTCGCGTAGCGCTCCCAGCGCGGCAACATGCGAGCGTAGAGCTTCCTCCACGCCTCGTGATTTTCCTCAGAATACAGCTCGTAGGGCTGGGAGATGTAGAGCTGGCCGTCGCGTTTAGCCTGCTCGATGAAAGGCGCTGCGTTGGTGGTCAGGCCCGGGTGAATCTCGATATGGGAGTCCATGGATACCTCCCGCTTTCAGTATACACCACAATACCGTGGTGCTAAAAGTGGGGTAGTGGGTCAGTTTGACTAAAGTTTTCCGCTTCAGCGAAACGCCCCAGCCGCAGCCATGAACCCAATCAATAAGCTCAGGATCGAGATGACTAGAAACCAGATCGCGATACGTTTGATGGTTCCAAGAGATGTATCTATCGACCTCAGGCACTCTAGTTCAGACTTGGGGTCCTTGTTATCGACTGGGGCTTTGCGCGAGAGCGGTGCGCTCCCAGCCGGGTCACTCAGCCAGTCTCGGAAACCGCTCACGCATAAGCGGTATCCTTTGTGCAAACCCATGACGGTTTGCACTGCAGCTCTTGGCGATCTCGGGAAGTCGCTAGTTTTGGCTTGTGACAGCATGCTCTCGATTCCCGATGCTTCCGGCGATAGGGTCGCGTTCAAGCTCTACCCGTTGACGGATCGGTACCAGTGGTGGGTGATGATCGCGGCGGATGACGTTACGCATATCGTACCGATCATTGAGGCTGCCGTTCTCGGAATGCTTAACCTGACCGATGAGACCAACACTCGGGAGAATGTGGAGCGCATCTTCGTAGCGGCCTACCAAAAGATCAGATTGCGATATGCCGAAGATCTGATCTTATCCCCACTTGGTGTCACGTTCGACCAATTCATTGATAGCGCTGAGTGGCAAGCACGATTTACGGAGGATTTGCTGGCGGTTAATCTCGGTTGCGAATTTCTAGTAGCCGGGTTTGATTGGAACGGAGACGGCTATATCTTTTCGGTGGAGCACCCTGGGATTGTGCGAAATCATAATGTGACTGGGTATGCTTCGATTGGAGTCGGAGCATACAGTGCAGTCAGCATGCTGCTCCACCATTCCGTAAACTATGAAATGGAACTTGCGCGCGTGCTTTATCATGTCTGCGAGGCAAAGTTCATGGCGGAATCCGCGCCTGGAGTCGGCAAGCATACTGTTGTTAAGATCGCTACTTCCACTGGAAGAATGGACGCATACGAGGCCTCCACAGAATTGATCGGCGGTATCCGAACGGCATGGGAGCGAGAAGGCAAGCCGCGCGTGCCTTCCGGATTTGTCGAGCATCTACGGAACACACTAAAAAGGCATCCCTCCATTTCAAATGGTGGAGATTAAATCCTCAATCGACCACAGCCGATCTGTAACGCCTGCTGCCATTGCTGGCGACACGCGCAATGTCTGATGAACCACAATACCGTGGTGCTAACGGTCGTGCGGCCTCCGTAGTAAAGTAAGAGGCGTTGACCATCGATCCGAGCGCGACCGAGACCCTGAATGTTTACAAGTTGATGATTGGGGCGATTGTGCCCCGCCCCATCGCCTTGGTCTCCACGCTGAGTGTGGATGGAATTCGCAACCTTGCGCCCTTTAGTTTCTTCACCGGCGTGAGCGCGAATCCGCCGATCATTTGCTTTTGTCCCATGCGGCGCGAAGGTGCGCACCCTCGCAAGGACACATTGCGAAACATTTCCGACACGCGCGAGTTCGTCGTGAATGTCGTTTCGGAAGAAATTGCCCAGGCGATGAACATCACGTCGGGCGAGTATCCGCCGGAGGTCGACGAATTCGAGCTGGCGGGGCTCACGCCGGTCCCGAGCGACCTGGTGAAACCGCCGCGCGTGGCCGAGGCGCATGTGCACATGGAGTGCCGCCTGTATTTATGGATGGAAATCGGTGCACTCCCACTGAGCGGCAACCTCGTGCTGGGCGAAGTTGTGCGCTTTCATGTGGATGACCGATGGGTCGACAATTTCCGAATCGACCCCGACCAACTTCGCGCCATCGGACGCATGGGCGGCGCAAGCTACACCCGCACCCTGGATCGCTTCGATATGCAGCGGCCGAAGTAAACGGCCCGACCAATTCTACGAGAACAGGCGGTCGAAGATTTCGCGAGTGCGATTCTGGATCTTGGACAGCTCGACTTTGAGCGGCTGCTGATTCAAGTGCTCCGGCGTCCAGCGCCGCACCAGCTCGGTGAGCGCTTCCAGTTGCACCTCAGAGTTCGGCAGACTAGCTCCAGCGTGACCGGAGTATACGCGCAAGGCGTGATCCAGCGCGCGGTAGAACGTCGCGGCGTCGCGCAAAAACTCGGCATCGGCGCGCTCCAGATGTCCCATGGCTTCCGTGATGTTGATCCGCTCCGGCGTGTTGAGCACCTTGTAGAAAATACCCGCGGCCTTGAGCCTCAAGTACAGCAGCGAGAAATCGATATCGTAAAAACCACCCAGTCCGGCTTTCAGCGGATGCCCGGTGCCCTGCTCTTTCTCAAGGCGCAGGCGCATCTGCCGCAAGTCCTTTTTGGAACGCCCGCTTTGCCCATATCTGCGCCAATCCACCTGCTGAAGAGCCGTCAGGAACTTGGTGGCGCGTTCGGTATCGCCCGCCACGGCGCGCGACTTCATATAGGCGATGCCTTCCCAAGCCTCGGCTTGCTTGGCGAAATATTCTTTGTAGGATTGCTCGGACTGCAGCAGCCCGCCGGCGCTTCCGTTGGGCCGCAGGCGTGTGTCGACAGCGAACATCAAGCCCGCTCCGGTGTACGCGGTAATGAGGTCGATGACACGCTCAGCCACGCGGGTCCAGAATAAGAGCTCGCCGTGATCCTCGTCAGGAAGGATGAATAAGAGGTCGGCGTCGGAAGCTAAATCAAACTCGCGCATTCCCAGCCGGCCCAGCGCCACGACCATGAGCTGCTGGCGCGGTTTGTACGACGCGGCTGGAGGCTGAACCGCGAGTACCTGCTCCACCGCCATCCGGTAGCTGGCCGCAATGGCAGCATCGGCCAGATCCGAAGTAACCTCCAGCGTGTCAAAAACCGGAACGCGCAGGCACATGCTGGCGGCCTGAATGCGGAACATTTCACGGCGGAAGAAGCGCCGCAGACTGGTAATGTCTTCGGCCTGGTGAACCGCCTCGGCATAGGGGTTTTCCTTACCGATGGGCAAGCGGCTCAACTCTTCCATCAGCTCGGGCGAGCGGATCAGCTCTTCGGAAAAGTACGGGCTGTGCTCGAAGATATCGAGCGTGTAACGCGCAATGGTTGGATCGGAATTAAGCAGCCAAAGCCACTTGGACTCCGGCATCAGACGTTCTAAGAAGTGCCCGAAAGCGCCGCCGCCTCTGCGAAGCTGGGTCTGAGAAACGGCGCCAGCCAGTTGCGGAGCGCATTGATCCAGGAACCGGACCACGTTACTCGAGACGGGTTCGATGGTCTCCGGCGTGTCCACGTCGGCGGGGGCGGCCGGCGGCAGATTGTAATAGCTGGGACGTTGGGCGTGAATCACGCTGTGATAAATTTCCTGCACCGCCTCGAGATGCGCGTTCAGCTCGTGCAGCAGCTTCTCGCCCGAGGGCGCGCTCCCGAGTTGGTAGATCGGCATTTTTCGCGCCAGTAAGTCCAAATCGCGCGCGGCTGTCGGCAGAGTATGGGTCTGGCGGTCCTCGGCGAACTGGAGCCGGTGTTCCAGGTTGCGCAAGAACCGGTACGCCGACATGAGGCGGCCAAACTCGGCGGCCGAGAGCATGTCCTTGTCGCTCAAACGCGAAAGCGCGAGCATGGTTCCGCCATGGCGAACCCAAGGAACGCGGCCGCCATGCAGGCGCTGCAGGCACTGCACCAAAAATTCGATATCGCGGATGCCGCCCGGCGCCAGCTTGACGTCGAACGCCGATTTGGCCAGCTTCCGCCGGTTAAGCTTCTCGCTGATGCGCTCGCGCGTTGCCGAAACCGCTTCGACCGCCGAGAAATCGAGCGTGGTGGAGTAGATCAGCGGCTCGGCGAACTCCAGCAGCTCGCGGCCGGCTTGCGGATGCCCGGCGGCCACGCGCCCCTTGATCAGCATCTGCAATTCCCAGTCGCGCCCGCGGGTCTGATAGTAGCTCTTGGCGCCATCCAGCGAAATACAAACTTCGCCCAGACGGCCGTCGGGACGAAGGCGCAAGTCCACGCGATAGCACAGGCCTTCGGCGGTGTAGGTGGAAAGCAGCTCGGTGTATTGGTTGGCGACCTTTTTGTAAAACTCCTTGTTGGAGATCGGATGCGCGCCGTTGGTCTCGCCGTTGGCTTTGTAAACGAACATCAGATCGACGTCGGAGCTGTAGTTCAACTCGCGGCCGCCCAATTTTCCGAGCGCGATGACCGACATGCCGCATTCGCGCAGCTCCCCATCGTCGCCGATGTAGCGCGGTACGCCGTGCAGCGCGATGAGATGCGCGCGGATTCGTTTATAGCTGACGTCCAGGATGGCATCGGCGAGGTTCGAGAGTTCCTCGGTGGTCTCCGATAGCGCGCCCAGGCCAAGAACATCACGCAACAGGATCCGCAGGATTTGCTGGCGCCGGAACAGCGCCAAGGACAGAGCATTGGGCGTCTCCGCGGGACGAAGCTTGAGAAATTTGCCGAGCCGTTTCTTGTACTCGGCGGCGGTGAGCACCCGGTTCATGTCCGAGAGTTGCTCGATCCATTCCGGATTTTGAAGAATCTCGTCGGAAAGAAACCGGCTATGAGAAGCAACCGCGATCAGGTACTTCAGGCCCGCAGGCGAGAGCGCCAATTTCTGAAACGCTTCAGGATTCTTTTGTTTTAAGCCGGCGAGGTAATGAAGGCTGGCGTCCGGATCGGCTGCTGACACCAGCAGCATCTCAAGTTGGTCCTGGACAGCGGCAGGCAACCCTTCTCCGATTGCGGCCACTTTACCGCGAGCACGCCCAGGCTGGCGAAACGACACAGTTTCAGCTATTACGGCCATTCGAGGTTAGACGACTTGGTCCACCAATTCAATTATATCGCGAGAGCGGATCGTGCCGGCACGAATAACGCGAGCATAGAAGCCGCTCAGTCCCCAACGCGGCGAGGAAGCATTGCCCACATTGACCTCCGCATCATAGATCGACTGTTTAATGCTGGGCCCATAGATGTCGAGCGTGGCGCAGGGCGTGCGAAGTTTTGTGAGTTCCAGTACCACTTCGCCGGCGCGATAACGCTGGCCGGGCCGCATTTGCCGTCGATCGAGACCCAGGGTGGTCAGGTTTTCGCCCAGCGCTGAGGGGTAGAGCGCGAAACCTTGAGCGATCAGTTCGTCGATGCCCTCCGCGGTAATCAGCAGCAGCGCTTGGTTCTCGCCGCCGTGAATGTCGGGATGCGCCCAGGAGTCGCCGCGAATCCCCTCGGCAGTGACGGTGGCTTCCGGGATGGCGCGTTTGGGGATGCCGCCCGGCGAGGCGTTGATTTGGAGAATGGACCCGGTCATGGGAATGAGAAGAGCAACCCCTGAAAATGAGGATAGCGGGATCGAGAGGCAATAGTAATCTCGGTAAAATTGAGGAGTTCCCGGGAGCATTAAAATGGAAACGCGCTACCAGGTATTTGTGAGTTCCACCTACGAGGATTTGCAGGAGGAACGGCGGGAAGTAATGCAGACTCTCTTAACGCTCGACTGCATCCCGACAGGCATGGAATTGTTTCCGGCCGCCGACGACGATTCTTGGACACACATAAAAAGATTCATCTCAGAGTGCGACTACTATGTCGTCATCGTTGGTGGTCGTTACGGCTCCGTAGGGCCAGCAGGCAAAAGCTACACGGAAATGGAGTACGACTACGCGGTTGAGGCCGGACTTCCCGTATTGGCTTTCCTACACGGGGATCCCGGTACCATCCTGGCCGACAAAACCGAGGCCACCAACGAAGGTAGAGAAGCCCTAACGAAGTTCAGGGATAAGATCAAGGCCGCTCGGCATGCAAAGTACTGGAGTTCCCCCAAAGAACTTCCAGGAATGGTTGCGGTCGCAATGTTGTCCCTGAGGACGATCAAGCCGCGAGTGGGATGGGTCCGAGCCGACCGCGTTCCTAGCGAGAGCGCGGCGCAAGAGATTCTTGCCCTCAAGAGGAAAGTGGAGGAACTTGAGGCACGAATTGCTGAAAGCGAGCTCACTGCGCCAGCGGGAACCGAAGAACTCGCGCAAGGCGACGACCAGTTTTCTGTTCATTATCGATATAGCACGCCGGCAGGTTTTTTTGATGAGATAGAACGTCTCAGTTGGAACACTATCTTCTCGATTCTGGCGCCAATTCTCATTGTTCATGCATCCGAAGAGGAGTTAATCGAAAAGCTTGCTGAAGCCTGTGAGAATCGCTACAGGGACCGGCGCAAAGCTAAGATTTTCGACGTAAATCCGCGAGATGAGGATTTCCAAAAAATCAAGCTACAACTCCGCGCCTTGGGACTGATTCGAGAGGTCAAGGCCCCGACCGAAAAGGGGGCCACTACGAAAAGCTGGACGCTTACACCTCACGGCGACCGTCTGATGACGCAGGTGGCAGCCCTACGATCCTCGGCGAAGGCTTAGAAAAGCGGCTATTTCTCCGCCGACACAATTTTCGAATCAACCTGAAATTTCCGGTAATTGTTCCAGGTCAGCTCCTGCTCGAGCGCGATCTTCTTCAGCAACCCCACCCGCCCCGATCCGCTGGTCACCTCGCGCTTGGGCAGCCACACCTCATCGTTCACTCGGGTTTGCTCGAAGTACAGTTTCGCGCCCGGATTCAAACGGGCAATGAACAGGCCATAGGAAATCGTGGCGGTGGTTTCGGCTTCCAGGCGCACCCACTGATACTCGGCTTTATCGATCCAGATTTTGCCGCGGATTTTGAGCAGCGCCTTGGCGTCGGAATGCTTGGGATGATAGTCCAGCCGAGGGACGGCCGAGATCACCCAGGCAGCGTGGCCATCCACCGTCTCCTCGCCCTCCAACCGGAAGTTGTAAAGGTTTGGGATTTCCTCCAGGAATTGGCGATCTTTTTCGCGCTGCTTGGTGTACTCGGCTAGACGGCGCTCGCGCTGTTCGGGCGACTCGCGCTCCAGCTTGGCCACCGCTTGATCCAGCTTTCGCTGTTCCTTCTGCTGCTCGCCGGTCGAAAGCGGTTTCCCGCCGCGCTCCAGCACCCGGCGATGCGGCTCGCCGTACAGAATGACGGTTTCCCAGCTCTTGGAATCCTGGGACTTCACCTGCCCGCGCGAATCCAGGTGCCGTTCGGTTTCGCGGGCGATCCAGGTGTAGTCCTTCATCCGAAGCCAGTTGGCCTGGTCGAGTTCCACGGACTTGCGGACGATCTCGCGCGCATCCTGACCGCGCGCCAGAGTGAGGCTGAGGCCCGCGAGCATCGCTATTCGATTCGCGGCCAGCGCAATGCGATTCACGCTCTCAACCTCCGAGCTAATTATGCGACCATTCCTGGCCGATGCGCGAAATCACTATGCGATCTGGATAATTGCCTGCCGCGGCAGTGAAGCGTTCCACCGGTTCCAGGTAAGGCTCGCGGCTTAGCCGGAAGGTTTGGTGATGGACCGGCAGCAGGAATTCAGCGCCGCAATCGGCACCCATGCGCCAAGCCTGCTCCGGGCTGCAATGCACGTGAATCCAGGGATCGTAGGCGCCGATCGGCAGGATGGCCAGATCTACCGGCTTCGAGCTGCGCACGGAACGAAATGAATCCGTTAAGGCCGTGTCCCCGCCGAACACGATGCGGCGCCGCTTGGTCTCGATGAGGTACCCGTTGAAGCCACGATGCGTGTCCGCCCGCAAACGCGCGCCCCAATGATTCACCCGCAGACCCACAATCGACAAAGGACCCAGCCGCAGCCGCTCGCCCCAACCGACCTCGGAAACGCTTTTGTATCGCCTTACCCGCAGCAGGTCGCTGGTGTTCTTCGCCGTCACCACGTGTACACCTCGGCGCTCGAAGCTGCGCAGCGTCCGCAGATCGAAATGATCGAAGTGCGCGTGCGACAGCAAAACCAGGTCGATCGGCGGAAGCTGAGCCAGCGTGATCGCGGGCGCAACCAGGCGCTTAATGCCCACCGTCACCGGACCCATTCGCACGCCACAACGTTCGCTCAAGACCGGATCGGTCAAAATCGTGTACCCGTCGATCTTCAGCAGCACGGTGCTGTGGCCCAGCCACGCCGCGTGCAAACCTTCATCGGGCCATCGTTTGGGATGTGGCAGAAAAGGCGCGGCAGCCACCACTCGCCTGGAATCGCGGCGATATCGGCGGAAGAAGTCCGGGGCCGCTCCACGGGCGTATTTTGCCGCCCCTCTCCATTGGGCCAGTTTCGATGTACTGCTGGAAACTTTCCTTCTCACAAGGAGCCTTTATGCGGTATCGGCTGATTATGCGCTTTGCTTGAATCGGGACGTGAACAAAAGGAGAACATCGCTGAGATAATACGCAGGCTACAGCTACTAATGAGTATGACATCCAAGAGCCTCGCCGCGCTACTTCTCGTGGCCTGCTGCCACCTGGTGGCGGGCGGCAATAACGGCCGCGCGGAGTATATCGGAGGCACGATCTCCGAGATTCCAGCCGGCTGCGAAGGTACGGTACAGTCCACCGACGATCAGTATCTGGTCTTTTATGCCAAAGGCGCGAGCTGGCGGGTGCTGTATGACCGCATCAACTTGATTGAATACGGCCAAAAAGTGGATCGGCGATACGTCGCGGCCGCGTTGCTTTCGCCGTTGTTCCTGCTGGCCAAGAAACGGCAACACTTTCTCACAGTGGGCTATTCCGACGAGCAGGCCCGCCAGCAAGCCATGGTCTTCAAGGTAAATAAGGATGACATCCGAACCATGCTGGTGAGCCTGGAAGCGCGCACCGGCCGCAAAGTCGAATTTCAGGATGACGACGCCCGCAAGGGTGGAAAGGATTGATCAGCCGTGTTACTGCTGCTTTGCATGATGATGTTCTTTGCGCCGCTGGATCGTCCGGCCGATGACCCCAGCCCGGAAAATGAAACCATGGCGCAGCTCGCTAGAGTTCGCCGCATCTACATCGATATTCTGACCGGCGGGGACGCCGCGCTGCAGATACGCGACTTGCTCATGACTAGCCTCCAAAACTCCAAGCAATTTATCGTCACCGAGGACGAAGACCGTGCCGACGCCACGCTTAAGGGAGCGGGCGACGACGATGTGTTTACCGACCTGCATCAGTCTTCTGAAGGCATCAACGCGCACACGCAAATCGGCGACGCCCAGAGCACCGGAACCAGAAACTACGCCAGTAGCAGCAGTAATCACAGCCTGGGCATTACCATCGGCGAGAACGAAAGCCGGCGGACCGAGGAGCGTAAGCATGAAGCCATCGCCACGGTCCGGCTGGTGAATAAGGATGGAGACGTCATCTGGTCGGCCACCGCCGAGAGCTTCGGCGGGAAATTCCTGGGAGCAGGCGCCGATGTCGCCGATAAAATCGCCAAACGGCTAGTCGTCGACTTTAAAGCGGCCAAGCAGTTGGCGGCGGCGCCGGTTAAGACGCCGGAGCTGGCCGCGGCTGCGTCCAACGTGGCTGCGTCCAACGCGCCTGCGTCCAAGTAGACTACCGTCTCAAAAACCCTCCCATACGCACGCAAAGAAATTGCGCGTCTTATGGAATCCCATGCGCTCGTACAGTGCGATCGCCTCCGTGTTGGCCGCCGTAACGGTCAAACTGACCTTGTGACATCCATGGCGGGCCAGCGACTCGAGCGAGCGCCGGATCAGCTCATATCCCAGGCGGCTGCCCCGCGCCGCCTTTGAAACGCACACCTGGGTAATGTGGCCCACGTCGGCCTTGACCAAGCTGCTCAAACAAATGCCGCACAGCTTGCTGGAAGCCGGATCAACGGCTACGAAAGAGGCCGGCTGAAAGAAACTTCCACACCCCGGATATTGAATGATGTTGAGCAGGAAGCGCCGGGCGCCTGCCGGCGATCGATACTGATCGTTGATCTGGCTGTCGATATGCCCCTGGTAAGCGCTGACGATCAGAGCCGCCGCATCATCCTGGCGGCGTTCGGTCCAGCTCTCGATCCAGACCGGACGAGCGGGCCGAGCCTCGGGCAGTTTGTTAGCCCGCGATAACTCCAACTGCATAAAGTTCCTGCCATGCACACGCAGATAGCGCCGCTGCGGCAGGTTCATCACCGCGCCGCTGCGCAGCATCATCAACTGCGATTCGATTCGGCGCACCGACGAACTCTTCACCAGGCTATCCACCACCGTGCTAAACAACAGCTCTTCATTCTCCGGAGTGGCGAATTCCTTCATCACGTAGAGATCGCCGATGAGACCCTTTCGCTCCTCGGAAACGAAATAGCAATACCCCACCGGCCGCCCATTCATAATGAGCGAATACCCATTCAGGGCCTGCATATCCAGGAACCGGCGCACCAGTCCGGCGGAGCCCCGGAAATCCCAGTCCAGAGTGTCGGCCCAGACTTGTGTCTCCTCATCCAGCAGCGCGTCCAAATCCCCGGCGCGTAAATGCCGCAGATCCAGGACCCGCGCCAGGGGGAAATCGGAAACAGCCGCCATACGGTCTCAGACTACACCGAAAAGAGGCCCGTGTTCCACAACCACCCTGGGAACTGTTCCAGGTTTCGGCCGTAATGCGAAGTTTTTCGACTACACTCGAAAATTGCAGCCTAGACCAGACCACGGTGCGAGACCTCTGAAGAAGTTCTGGATAATGCTACTGCTGGCGCTCCTGCCGATGGTAAGCAGCGCCGATCCTCAGCAGGGCGCGATTGCGCAAGCGGCCCCGCAAGAGCTCAAAAATCTGAGCCTCGAAGAACTTTCGCAGATCGACGTGACCTCGCCCTCCAAGGAACCCACGCCAGCCTTCCGCTCGCCGGTGGCGATATACGTGATCACGGGCGATGACATTCGGCGTTCCGGCGTGACCACCATTCCCGATGCGCTGCGGCTGGCTCCCGGCGTCGAGGTGGCCCGCATCGATGGCAGCAAGTGGTCGGTCGGGATTCGGGGCTTCGGAACGCGGCTCTCGCGATCCGTGCTGGTCTTGATCGATGGGCGCACCGTGTACACGCCTCTTTTCGCAGGCACCTACTGGGAAGTGCAAGACACGCTGCTCGAGGACATCGATCGTATCGAGGTGATTCGCGGCCCCGGCGGCACCATCTGGGGACCCAACGCCGTGGACGGCGTCATCAATATCATCACCAAGAGCACCAAAGACACGCAGGGCGCCTTTGCATCCGCGGGCGGCGGAAACGAGGAGCAAGGCTTCGCTAATTTCCGCTATGGCGGCGACGACGGCAAAGGGCTCACGTATCGCGTTTACGCCAAGGCCTACACGCGCGGCCCCGAATATCATTTCGATCACGACAATTTCGATGACTGGCGCGGCATGCAGGGCGGCTTCCGCATGGACTGGACCGGCGGCCCTCGCGACCAGTTCACGCTCCAGGGCGACCTTTACCGGCAGCAGGACGGCGAACAGGTTTCGCTCAGCACGTATGTTCCTCCCATGAATGAGACCGTGGAAGGAAATGCCGAGCTCTCCGGCGGCAACGCTCTGTTCCGGTGGAAGCGAACCTTCAGCGACGGCAACGATTTTCAGTTGCAGACTTATTACGATCGAACCAATCGCTATGAGCCGAACCTGGGCGAGAATCGCGACACCTTCGACGTGGATTTGCTGGAGCGGACCAAAATTTCGGCGCGCCAGGAGCTGCTGTATGGATTAGGCGCACGAACCAGCGACGGCCGCTTCATCGAGGTTGCCTCAGGCCTGGTTTTCGATCCGCTGCACCGGAACGATTATCTGTTCTCCGGTTTTCTAGAGGATGACATTACCCTGGTGGATCGCAAATTACTGCTGACCGCGGGCAGCAAAGTTTTGCGCACCAACTACACCGGCTTCAACTTCGAGCCGAGCGTGCGCCTGATGTGGACGCCCAACGATAAGCAAACTTTCTGGGCAGCCTACACCCACGCGCTGCGCACGCCCTCCGACGCTGAGGAAGACTTCAACCTCTCCAGCTTCATTGGCACCGCGCCCAACGGAGTGCAAGAGTTCGCCCGATTCAGTCCGAATCCCCAGTTCGCGCTGGAACAGCTCAACGGCTACGAGATCGGCTACCGCCAGCTCATCGGGAAGAATTTTTACATCGACGTTGCGACATTTTTCAATCACTACCACGATCTGTTTAGCCAGGATCTGGCGGGACCAATTTTCCTCGAAAGCACGCTGCCCTTCCCCGTCCCGGTCGAGCCGCCGGTGCACATCCTGCTGCCGGCGCAGTTCCGCAACGACCTGTATGGCTTCACGACCGGCGGCGAAATCGCCCCCGAATGGCGGCCTAAGGATTTCTTGCGTCTGCGGGCTTCCTATTCGTACCTGAACATGAATCTGTCCAAAGCGCCAGGAACGGCGCTCGGGGAAACGCCGGAGAGCGTAGTCGGCTCCAGCCCCCGGCACGAGGTAACTGCGGAATCCTCCTTCGATATTTCGAAGAAGTTGCAGGCCGATTTGATTTATCGCTACGTGAGCGCGTTACCCGCAGGCAGCGCCCCCGCTTATTCCACCGGCGATGTGCGCATCGCATGGCGCTTCCATCCAGAGCTTGAATTTTCCGTGGCCGGTCAGAACCTGTTTCAGCATTACCACGTCGAATACGCCGCTGACCCCGGTGGCCCCGTGGCTATCCTACGAAGCGTCTACGCAAGTTTGGCTTGGCGGACGAAGTGAAATGAGCGCTTCGCGAAACCAGCGCCGCGTTGCCGGCCGCATTTCGCTGGCGGGGCTATGTGTGCCTCTGTGGGCTTGTTTGGTGATCAGCCCGGTGCCCGCCGCCGCACAGGCCGCGCTCGAATATAACGTGAAGGCGGCGTTTCTGTTGAACTTTACGAAATTTATCGATTGGCCGGCCAGCGCTTTTGCAAGTCCAGATGCGCCATTCGCCATCTGCATTCTGGGGAGGGATCCCTTTGGCCGGGCTCTGGATCAGACCGTGGAAGGAGAATCCGTGAACGGCCGGAAGCTGGCGGTGCGCAGAATAAGCCAGAGTCCGGAGCTGCAAGGTTGTCAGGTCGTCTTCGTCGATAGCGGAGAAAAGGAGGTCCGCAGGATTCTCAGCGATCTGAAGAACGGCGTTCTCACGGTCGGCCAGGGTGAAGGTTTTATGCGTGATGGAGGCATGATTGCCTTCGTGATTGAAAATCGGCGGGTGCGCTTCGACATCAATCAATCCGCGGCTGAAAACGCGGGGCTGCGGCTCAGCTCCAAACTATTGAGTGTTGCGAGATCTGTTGAAAAATAGAATTGGTCGGCTTGCCCAAGCTAGCTATGCGTAGTTTTCGAGACAGACCGATTAAGCAGAAGCTGGTGATCACCACCATGCTGACCGTAACCGTCGCCTTGGTGGTCTCGGGCTTGAGCGTTGTCCTGTTGGATTCCATTCTATTTCGCGGATACTTGCAGCGCGATCTTTCCGCGACGGCGAAAATTATCGCCGACAACAGCACGGCCGCCCTGGCCTTCAACGACCCGAACTCCGCCGGCGAGACGCTGAACGCCTTGCGGGCACGCGCACACGTGGTAGGGGCCTGCATCTATCGCATGAATGGCACATTGCTCGCCAGATACTCTCGCCAGGGAGCGTTCGAATGCCCCCCGCCCGCTGCTCCAGAAAGCGCTCGCTTCGCCGGCAACGACCTGACGCTCTCGCAGCCGATTCTTCTGGACGGCCGCCAGGTCGGGACCTTGACGCTGCTCTATGACCTCAGCGAAATTGGCGAGCGCACCAAGCTGTATAGCGCTACCGTGCTGGTTGTCCTGCTCGCTTCCAGCCTGCTCGCCCTGCTGCTCTCAAACAAGCTGCGCTCGGTGATCGCCACGCCGATCTCGCGCCTGGTGAACGCCACCACATCTGTGTCCGAGACCGGTGATTACGGCGTTCGCGCCGAGAAACTCACGGGCGACGAGCTCGGAGTCCTGGTGGACCGGTTCAACGCCATGCTGGCGGGCATTCAGAACCGCGACAACGACCTCAAGCAGGCCCTCGCCGATCGGGAAGCCGCGCTTGGCGAAGTAGAAAAAGAACGGGAGCGGTTTGCCTTCATGGCGGAATCGATGCCGCAGAAGATCTTCACCGCGGGGCCCGCGGGAGAATCCGTCTACCTAAACAAGCTGTGGATGGATTTCACCGGACTTTCGTTTGAGCAGATCCGGGATTGGGGCTGGACGCAATTCATTCATCCCGACGATCTGGAAGAGGGCCTGCGCATATGGCGGCACTGCGTCGCCACGGGCGAACCGCTTCAGATGACCGCCCGCTTTCGACGCGCGGACGGCGTTTATCGCTGGCACCTCAATCGCGCTCGCCCAATGCGCGACGCCGATGGCGAGATCAGGCTTTGGATCGGATCCAGCACCGAGATCCACGAGCAGAAGGAAACCGAAGAGGAGTTGCGGAGGGCCAACGACGACCTCCAGCAGTTTGCCTATTCCGCCAGCCACGATCTGCAAGAGCCGATCCGCAACGTGGCGGTGTACAGCGAAATCATTTCCAAGCGCTACCATAGCGTCTTAGACCCTGAGGGCCAGCAGTTCCTTGGGTTTTTAAAGGAAGGCGGCCGCCGCTTGGCTACGCTCGTGAGCGACCTTCTGGCCTACACCAGAGCGGGCATGGACGATGTTACGGCGGTACCGGTGAATTCAGAGGCGGTCTTGAAGAACTCGCTCGCCAGCCTGGCGGAGGCGATACGCGAGAGCGGCGCCCAGGTCACCTACCAGGCGCTTCCGGAGGTGCATGTGGGCGAGTCGCACCTGCAACAGGTTTTTCAAAATCTGATCGGCAACGCTCTGAAATATAGAAACGAAGCGCCTCCCGAGATCCGTGTCTCCGCGGTTCCGCGCGGCGCTTTCTGGTGCTTCTCGGTACAAGACAACGGCATTGGTATCGACTCTAAATACAAGGAGAAAATCTTTGGCGTATTCAAGCGGCTCCATCATGACCAAAAATTTAGCGGCACCGGTATCGGCCTGGCTATTTGCCAGCGAGTGGTGGCCCGCTATGGCGGACGAATCTGGGTCGAATCCGAGCCGGGGAAAGGAGCCACCTTCTTCTTCACCCTCCCGCAGTACGCCCAGCGAGTCCGCCCGGCCGCGGTTGAATCTTCTGCTGGCTGAAGACAATCTCCCGGACGCTCTGCTGGTGCGCGAAGCGATTCGAATGGAAGACTTGCCGCTGGACGTGTTCGTGGCGGCGGACGGCGAAAAGGCGATCGAATTTATAGCCCGGGCCGAGCGCGACCCGGATGCTCCCGCGCCGCACTTGCTGCTGCTCGATATAAATCTTCCGAAGTTGGATGGCTTCGAAGTGCTCAAGCGGTTGCGCGCGAGCGGCAAATACGAAGGGATCCCGGTGCTCGTGATCAGTTCTTCGGATTCTCCCAGCGATCGCAGCCAGGCCGCCGAGCTGGGCGCCCGGTATTTCCGCAAGCCGCCGAGCTACGACGAGTTTTTGAAATTGGGCGGCGTGTTGAAGCAGATGCTGAAGGATGCCGGGGCGCTCTAGATCCAATCCGAATCGATTCTGCTCGTTGCTACAATGAAAACTCCGGGGAGGCTTCATGGCCGTACAACAGCGCCGCGTTTCGGTGCCGGTGAGGATTGGAAACGTCTGGATGGGAGGCCACCATCCCGTTGTCGTCCAATCCATGACCAACACCGACACCGCCGACGTTATGTCCACCGTCAATCAGGTGATGGCGCTCGCACAGGCCGGATCGGAACTGGTGCGCGTCACCGTCAACACGGAAGCCGCCGCGCAGGCCGTGCCCAAGATCGTCGACACGCTTGATAAGTTCGGAGTGCGCGTGCCGGTGATCGGCGACTTCCATTACAACGGCCACATTCTCCTGAAGAAATATCCGGATTGCGCGCGGGCGCTGGCGAAGTACCGCATCAATCCGGGCAACGTCAACATCGGCAAGAAACACGACGACAACTTCCGCATCATGATCGAAGCCGCCATCGAGTACGACCGTCCGGTTCGCATCGGCGTCAATTGGGGATCGCTGGATCAGGCTTTGCTTACGCGCATGATGGACGAAAATTCCCGGCTGGCCGAGCCGCTGGATGCGAAAGAAGTGACGATGAACGCCATCGTCGCCAGCGCGCTCCATTCGGCCCAAGCCGCCGAAGGCTACGGCCTCGGCCGCGACAAGATTATCTTAAGCGCGAAAGTCAGCGGGGTGCAGGATCTCATTCAGGTCTACCGGAAACTCGCCGGCCAATGCGATTACACGCTGCACCTGGGCCTTACCGAAGCCGGCTTGGGATCGAAGGGCATCGTCGCCACGACGGCCGCGCTTGCGGTGCTGCTCCAAGAGGGCATCGGCGACACGATTCGTGCCTCCTTAACGCCGCTTCCAAACGGCGACCGAACCGAGGAAGTCATCGTCTGCCAGCAGATCCTGCAAGCGCTCGAACTGCGCAACTTCACTCCTCAAGTTACGGCCTGTCCGGGCTGCGGACGCACCACCAGCACATTCTTCCAGGATATGGCCGATCAAATCCAGACCTATTTGCGCGAGCAAATGCCGGTTTGGAAGAACCAGTACGCCGGCGTCGAAGAGATGAAGGTCGCCGTGATGGGTTGCGTGGTCAATGGTCCCGGTGAATCGAAGCATTCGCACATCGGTATTTCGTTGCCCGGCACATTTGAAGAGCCCGTGGCGCCGGTTTACATCGACGGCAAGCTCTCAACAACGCTGCGCGGCGATCGGATTGTCGCCGAGTTCATCGAGATCTTGCACAATTACGTAGATCGCAGATACGCCGGCCGGCTGGCCGAGACCACTTCGGTCTAGGCGCTCACGTCATTTATACTTGTGGCACAGGCATCCTTGCCTGGCTGCTCAAACACAGGAGTCGAATATTGTCCCTTGAAGACGAGCTGTATCACCAACGCGTGGCCCGTATCGCGGAGATCGAGGCGCTCGGCTTTCGCGCTTACGGCCATCGTTTCGATGTCAGCCATGCCATTCCGCAAATCCTGGCCGAGTATAGCGACAAGACCCCCGAGCAGCTCGAGCCGCATGTCCCGGTACGCATCGCCGGCCGCATCCTCACCATCCGCAAGATGGGCAAAGCCGGTTTCGCGCATCTTTCGCAGCATGGCGAGCGTCTGCAGATTTATGTGCGCAAGGACGCCGTTCCCGAGAAGGACTTCGCGTTGTACGAGCTTCTGGAAATCGGGGACATCGTGGGCGCCGAAGGTTATCTCTTTCGGACTCGGACCGGCGAGCTGAGCGTGCATGTGGAACATCTCGACTTCATGGCGAAAACGCTTTTCTCGATGCCCGAAAAATGGCACGGCCTGGAAGATATCGAGATCCGCTACCGCCAGCGCTACCTGGACCTGATCGCGAACCCCGAAGTCCGGAAGGCTTTCGTCATCCGATCGAAGATCATCGCATCCTTGCGCCGCCAGTTGGAAGCGCGCGGCTTTCTCGAAGTAGAGACGCCCATGCTTCAGCCGCTCTATGGGGGCGCGGCCGCACGGCCGTTCATGACTCATCACAACACGCTCGACATGAATCTGTACTTGCGCATCGCGCCCGAGCTTTATCTGAAGCGGCTGGTGGTCGGCGGGATCGAGCGGGTGTACGAAATCAACCGGAATTTTCGTAACGAGGGAATCTCCACGCACCATAATCCGGAGTTCACGATGCTGGAGTTCTACCAGGCCTATACCGACTACCGTGGTTTGATGGATCTTTCTGAAGAGCTGCTGCGTCAAGTAGCCATCGACGCCACCGGCTCGGCCGTTGTCGAATATCAGGGCACTCAGATTGACTTCGGCGCCGGCTTCCGCCGCGTCCCCATGCGTGAGGCCGTGGGCGCGGACGCTTCGCTAAAGGGCCATCAACTCGTGGAGATTTTCGAGCGCGACATCGAGTCCACACTGGTGCAGCCGACCATCGTCTACGACTACCCGGTGGAGGTTTCGCCGCTCTCCAAGAACAAGCCCGACGATCCCGACTTCGTCGAGCGTTTCGAGATCTACGTCGCCGGGATGGAAATCGGCAACGCGTTTACCGAGCTGAACGACCCGCGGGAACAGCGGCGCCGCTTCGAAATGCAGCTCGCCCTGCGCGAAAAAGGCGATGAAGAGGCGCATCAGATGGACGAAGATTATATTCGCGCGCTCTCCTACGCCATGCCGCCCACCGGCGGCGAAGGAATCGGCATCGACCGGCTCACCATGATCCTGACCAACTCGCGTTCCATTCGCGACGTCATTCTGTTCCCGCTGCTTCGGCCACAGTGAGGGGCCGCGATGAGCGCCAACACTTTCGAGCTATTTATCGCCAGCCGGTACCTGCGCGCTAAGCGCAAGCAGGCGGTGATTTCGGTCATCACGGTGATCTCGATTATCGGCGTTGCCGCGGGCGTGATGGCGCTGGTGATCGGCATCGCGATCAATAACGGATTTCGCAACACGCTGCAGGCTAGTTTGCTCGGCGCAACCGCGCACGTAATGATTCTCGAGAAGGAGCCAGCCGAGGGAATCGCGAATTGGCGGGATCTGGACGCCCAGCTTCGCAAAATTCCTGGTGTTATAAACGCATCCCCAGGCCTCTACGGAACGGTTTTGCTCAGCGGGCCTTTAGGCGGACAATCCTCGGGCGCCGAGCTGAAAGGCATCGCGGTGGATTCGCCGCCCGACATGCTGCGCCACCTGAAGCAGGGATCGTTCAGCGATTTGAAGAATAGCGGCGGGCTGCCCGGCATCATCCTCGGCTCGCGTCTGGCGCAAAACACCGGCATGGTGCTGCACAGCGTGGTGAACGTCATCAGCCCGCAGGGACCGCTGACGCCGTTCGGTCCGGAAACGGCGCGCTATCAGTTTCGCGTGGTCGGGATTTTCGAATCCGGTTTCTACGAGATTGATTCCAGTTATGCCTTCATATCGCTGATGTCGGCCCAGCAGGTGTTCGACGTGGGAGACGTTGTCAACAGCGTGGAACTGAGGCTGGCTGACATTTACAAGGCGCCCGAGGTGGCCCAGGCGGCCGAAAAGATCGCGGGGCCGAAACTCATGGCCAATACGTGGATGGAGCAATACAAGCAAGTTCTGAGCGCGCTGAACATGGAGAAGGTGGTGACGGCGGTGACCATCGGGCTCATCCAGCTGGTGGCGGCTCTGAACATTTTGATTACGCTGATCATGATGGTGATGGAGAAGAATCGCGACATCGCGGTGCTGATGTCGATGGGCGCCAAACGCCAACAGATCCGGAAAATATTCGTGATGCAGGGCGTGCTGATCGGCGCGGTTGGAACAGTAATCGGGCTGGCGCTGGGCTACATTTTGTCGATCCTGGCCAACCATTATCGCTGGCTGAGCTTGAATCAAGACGTCTATTCGCTCAGCTTTGTGCCGTTCAATCCGCGCTGGCAGGACGGCATTTGGATCGCGGCAGTGGCGATCTTCGTGAGCTTCGTTGCCACGCTCTACCCGGCCAAGCGCGCCACCAGCATCGCGCCGGTGGAGGCGCTGCGTTACGAATGAGTCGCCGCGCCCTTCTCGTTCAGCTTCACCAGTGACTCTCCGGCCAGCACTGCTTCGGCGTCAGCGGCCGTGAACTGCTCGGTCTTGGCCGAGTGGTTCATAGAGCAGAATTTCGGGCCGCACATGGAGCAGAACGCCGCATCCTTGAAACCTTCCTCGGGCAGCGTTTCGTCGTGCATCGCCTCGGCCGTCTCGGGATCGAGCGAAAGCTCGAACTGCTTGCGCCAGTCGAACCGGTAACGGGCGCGAGATAGTTCGTCGTCGCGATCGCGCGCACCCGGACGGTGCCGGGCCACGTCGGCCGCATGAGCGGCAATTTTATACGCAATGATGCCCTGCTTCACGTCCTCGCGATTCGGCAGGCCAAGATGCTCCTTGGGCGTGACGTAGCACAGCATCGAAGCGCCGTACCAGCCGATCATGGCTGCGCCGATAGCTGAAGTGATGTGGTCGTAGCCGGGCGCGAAATCGGTTACCAGAGGGCCGAGCGTGTAGAAGGGAGCCTCGTAGCACAGGTCATTTTCCTTCTCCACTTGAAGCTGGATCTGATCCATCGGGATGTGGCCTGGCCCTTCGATCATCACCTGCACGTCATACTTCCAGGCCGTTTTGGTCAGTTCGCCGAGCGTCTTCAATTCAGCAAACTGCGCTTCATCGCTAGCATCGGCCAGGCAACCGGGCCTAAGGCCATCACCTAGCGAGAAACTGACATCGTGCTTCTGGAAAATCTTGCAGATCTCGTCGAAGTGCTCATACAGGAAGTTCTGCTTGTGATTCTTGACCATCCACTCGGCGAGAATCGCACCGCCGCGGCTCACGATGCCGGTAATGCGCTTGGTGGTGAGCGGCACGTATTGCACCAGAACGCCCGCGTGGATCGTCATATAATCCACGCCCTGCTCAGCCTGTTCTTCGATTACCTCCAGCATTACGCCGATGTTCAAGTCTTCGACGCGCCGCACGCGCGACAGCGCCTCGTAGATCGGTACCGTCCCGATCGGAATGGGCGATGCGGCGATGATCGCCTTGCGGATCTCCGGGATGTCGCCGCCGGTGGATAGGTCCATCAAGGTGTCGGCGCCGTATTTCACGGCATAGCGGAGTTTGTCGACTTCCTCATCAATATTGGACGTTGTGGCTGAGTTGCCGATATTGGCGTTGATCTTGCAACAAGAGGCCACGCCGATGCACATCGGCTCCAGGTTAGGGTGATTGATATTGGCCGGAATAATCAAGCGGCCTCGCGCGACCTCGGACCGGACCAGCTCCGGCTCCAGGCGCTCGCGCCGCGCCACATATTCCATTTCCTGAGTGATCACGCCCTTGCGTGCATAGTGGATTTGCGTCCGGATCGGGTCTTTCAAACGTGGGGAAGTCCATTCGCTGCGCATACCGGACATAATAGCGCAGTCAACCGCTAGTTGATTCTTGGAGCCTTACGCTAGTTCTGCGTTCTGGCTTGTCCGGCCTTGATTCCAGTCAGCTCGTCGGATTCTTCATGATGGTTGCCGGTGCAGCAGGCGATGAGGTGTGGATCGCATGAGCGTTGAATGAAATCGGCTAGGACGGCTGCCGATTCAGTGTGAGCCGTTGTGATTCTTTCTATCGATATACTATCTCCATCCCCAAATGGACAAATAAGCGCTCCAATGATCCCAAGGGCTCTTCTAAACCCACCGAAAAACCCCGACAAACCAATGCAGAAAATAGTTCCACCAGCACAGATACCGCCGCCAATCAAAGCCACGGCCCAGCCAGACCAATGTGGAAGACCCCGCCTTTCTGGCAGGCGGTCTTCAGTGGATGCTTGGTGCTGAATGCTGGATTCACTCTCTACTACCTGTCCAAGCAGCAAACTAACACTACCAATGCGCTCAGGCTCACACGAGACAATTTTATGGCCGATCAACGCGCCTGGATTCAAGTGACGCAGAAGCCCCCTGACAGCAGACTGGAGGACCTTAAGGAGGTCGGAACTACTGCGCAGGTCACCAACGTTGGAAAAACAGCGGCCAAGGACATCACAATTGACTGCGTAGTCGAACTCGTTGTGCGGGATAAGGCCCCGTCCTTCTCCTACGCTGGGGGTCATTATCTCATTACCAAAACAAACGTCATCTTTCCTGGCATCGTACGTGACATCCCTTGCGCAAGCCTGCTCGGCGATAACGTAACCCATGTGCCGCTTATGTCGAAGATAGGGCAGACTTGGCAGCGGGAAAAACTTATATCGCGACCTTCGGGAAAGTCGCCTATATCGATCAGTTCGGCTCTCATCGGACAGATTTCTGCTGGTGGCGGAGCTTCCCCGCAAATATTACCTTCAACGCAATAACATGCCCAGAGTACAATGACGTTGACGGCTTTGAGTCTCATTGATAAAGTGCGGCGAGCGTTAACTCACCTTTAGCGAGCCTAGTTGATCTTTTCCCAATAGCCGGTGCGGCCGAAGGGCGTAATTACCACGTGCTTGAGGAATGTTCCTCGCGCATCCGTGTACTGCGCTCCATCCGGATAGGTATCGCCAGGCACCGTTAAATATAGCGTGCCGACCGATTGCGGGCCCACCGGATCGTTACTCGGCGGGGTTGGCGGCGCGGGCTGCGCGGGCGGATTGAACGGTGGATAATCCTGGACATTCGTCGACACACGAATCGAACCTTCCGGCGGATTTGCCGGATCATAAGGAATCAGGCCCGGGGTCGTAAGGCCGGGAGCCATTTGGACGCCTGCCTGCAGCGCCGAAGGCACCCAGGTGTAGCCATAGCCGGCGCGCATCGTCATGACCAGGTACGGATCCCAGTCCCAGGCCATAATCGGCACGTCGATGGTGAAACCTTGGCTAGCGAGCTGAGCGGCCTGCGCGGCACGTTGGTCCTGATCCGTTAGCGCGATCAGCGCCTGCACTTCGGGGGGCTGCGCTGCCCAGTAAGCTTGATCGAATAGGGTTTGTGTACTGTCCATGAAACTCCGCCGCTCGCACAGTAGCAGCGCAGCGCCGCGCTCGACGCAGCCCGCCGGAATAAGCTATTCAAAAGAAGGCAGACAAAATGCGGCCACTCCTGTGATTCCCCAGACCGGAAGAAAACAGATCCTGGTTCGCGGCGTCGTGCAGGGCGTCGGATTCCGGCCGTTCGTCTACAATCTGGCGCAGCGTTATAGACTGGCTGGGTTCGTTTTGAATTCTTCGGCAGGCGTCACGATCGAGGTAGAAGGCGACGCCGCGCAAATCGACCAATTCGTCGGCGCGCTGAGCGATGAGGCGCCTCCGCTGGCGCATATTGAAGACGTTACGGTCGCCGACGTTGTATCGGCCGGCGCGTCCAGCTTCGTCATCCGTGAAAGCGTGCAGGAACCCGGGAAACTGGTGCCGGTCTCGCCGGACATGTCCACTTGCGACGACTGCCTGCGCGATTTTCGCACTCCGGGGAACCGCCGCTACGGGTATCCTTTCACCAATTGCACCAATTGCGGCCCGCGCTACACGATTACCCGGCACATTCCGTACGACCGGCCGCTCACGACGATGGCGTGTTTCGCGATGTGCCCGCGCTGTCTGGCCGAGTACGAAGATCCGGCGGACCGGAGGTTTCATGCGCAACCGAATGCGTGTCCCGAGTGTGGGCCAGTGGTGTCGCTCGGGCCGGAATTCACGCGCGGACAAAACAGCCTCGGTGCGATTCGAGAAGTTCGGCGTCTGCTGCGCGAGGGAAGGATCGTAGCGATTAAGGGGCTGGGCGGCTTCCAACTCGCCTGTGACCCGTGCAATGACGACGCGGTTCGGCTGTTGCGGGAGCGCAAGAAGAGGAGCGACAAGCCGTTCGCGCTGATGGTTCCGGATATCGCCGCGGCCGAGCGATTCTGCATCGTGTCTGAAGAATGCCGGAAGGCGCTGCTCAGCGCACGACGGCCGATCGTCATTTTGCCGCGAAGGGCGGACGCGCCGCTCTCGCTCGCTCTTGCTCCGGGCAACAACACGCTGGGCTTGATGCTGCCTTATACGCCGTTGCATTTTTTGTTGTTCGCCGAATCGCTGGATGCTCGGCCAGAATTCACGGCGCTCGTGATGACCAGCGGCAACATCAGCGAGGAACCCATCGTGACGAGCAATCGCGAAGCCGCGTTCCGGCTCGGCTCGATCGCGGACGCGTTTTTGCTTCACAACCGCGATATTCACACGCGCGTGGATGATTCGGTGGTGCGCGTCTTTGAAGGTAAAGAGCGCGTGCTCCGGCGCTCGCGCGGGTTTGCGCCGTATCCTGTCATGTTGAACTTCCCGCTCGCCGAGATCCTGGCTTGTGGTCCGGAGTTGAAAAATACTTTTTGTCTAACCAAGGATCGCCACGCGTTTCTGAGCCAGCACATTGGCGATCTGGAAAATTACGAGACCCTGGTGTTTTTCAAAGAGACGCTCGAGCGGATGAAAGAGTTGTTTGGGATTCGCCCGGCGGTGGCCGCCTATGATCTTCATCCGCACTACCTCAGCACACGCTTCGCCCAGGAACTCGCCGGCGTTGAAAAAATCGGCGTGCAGCACCATCACGCGCATATCGCCAGTTGCATGGCCGAGAACGGCGTCACGAGCAAAGTAATCGGCGTGGCATTCGACGGAACCGGATTCGGCACGGATGGCAAGATTTGGGGTGGCGAATTCCTGATCGCGGATTTTCAGGGCTTCGAGCGGCGCGCTCATTTTCGTTACGTCCCTCTGGCCGGCGGAGACACAGCGGTCCGCGAGCCATGGCGCCTGGCTCTCAGCTACTTGCTGGATACCTACGGCGCGGCCATCGATTCGCTCGAGCTGCCGCTCTTGCGGCGCGTTCCTGCCAAGAAGCTCGCGACTGTTCGCTCGATGATCGAGCGGCGCATCAACACGGTGGAGACATCCGCATGCGGGCGGCTATTCGATGCCGTAGCATCTATCGCCGGTGTGCGCGATGAGGTGAACTTCGAGGCACAGGCGGCCATTGAGCTCGAGACCAGCGCGCTCGAAGGCGTAGACGCGTGCTATCCGTTCGAGATCTCGAGTGATGATCCGTGGCAGATCGATCTGCGTCCGGCCATCGAACGAATCGTGAAGGACGTGCTGGCGCGGCAAGCCACGGGCTGGATCGCAGCTGCGTTCCACAACACGATCGCCGCGATCATCATTGAGGTCTGCCGCCGGTTGAGACAAACCGATGGCATCAACCGCGTCTGCCTGAGCGGTGGAACGTTCCAGAATTTTTATTTGCTCGAGCGCGCGGTCGCCGGTCTTGGGCGCGATGGGTTCGAGGTTTTCCTGCACGCCCAGGTTCCCCCCAACGACGGCGGCATCTCGCTCGGCCAAGCCGTTATTGCGAATTCGCAGTTGGGCCGGTCCGATAGCCAAACTGGGTGAGGATCTGGCGGCCTTTTCCGCGAAGCAGAAACTCCTCAAGCCGGCGCGCGTCGCTCTGCCGCGGCGACTTCGCTAGCACCGCCATTTCCTGCTCCACGCCGCTCGCGGGGAGAGGAATCACTTGGCCGCTTTCATGCAGCACCAGCGAGTACGCCGTGAACACGACATCGGCGTTGTTCGATTTGCCATATTGCTTGGCCATGCTGATGTCCTCGGCATAGACGATCTTGGGCTTCACCTTGGCCCAGCCCGGCCGGCTTTGCAAGAGGTCGATGGTAGCTTTTCCATAGGGCGCCAGTTCAGGATTGGCGACCGCTATCACGCGTACGCCCGGCGAGTCGAGATCGGACAGCCGGCTTACCTGCACTTTGCTTCCGGGAGGTATCCACATCGCCAGCACGCCGAGAGCGTATAACGCGCGAGTGCCCGGAGCGAGCAGCTTCTCGCGCTCCAGCTTTGCTATGTGTTCGGAATCGGCCGCGGAGAACACATCGAACGGCGCCGAATTCTCGATCTGTTGCGTCAGCTGCGCGGTGGATGCGAAGCTGAATACCGGATGAATTCCCGTCTCAGCCTCGAACTCCGGGCCGATCCGGCCAAACACATCGATCAGATTGGCGGCGGCTGCAACCGTGATCTCGGACTTTGCGGCCACCGTCGGCGGCCCATTCATCCCACAGCCGGCGAGCAGCAGCGCTGCGCCAATCACGCCGTTCAGTCTGCTGTAGCGAATCATAGACTCTGTCTTGTATATACTACACCTTGAGGCTCGGCATCGTTAGTGGAAACCAGAACCCAGCTCAATGAAATTCGCCAGGAGCGCGGGATTTCCGCGTCACAATTGGCGAAGCTGGCGGGGGTGAGCCGTCAAACCATTTACGCGATTGAAGCCGGCGATTATGTTCCCAACACCGCTCTGGCCTTGCAGCTCGCCAAGCTGCTGGAGGTCCGCGTCGAAGATTTGTTCCAACTCGAGAACGACGCGCCCAGCGTTCCCGCGCCCGTTGCGGTGGATCTTCTTTCGAACCAGGGTGGGGCAAAAAAAGGCCAGCCGGTGCAGCTCTGCCGCATCGGAAAGCGGACCATCGGCGTTGCCGCGATGCCTCAACCGCTCATGCTTCCGATGGCGGACGGCGTTATCGTAGAAAGCTCGGCACGAAGCTCACAAGCCGAGGTCCAGCTTTTTCAGAACGACTTGGACGACGGCAAGCGGCTGCTGGTGGCGGGTTGCGATCCGGGCATCTCGCTCCTGGCCCAACATCTGGGCCGCTTCAAAGATGTCGATATGGTGGTGGCGCCTTCCTCCAGCCGGCAAGCCTTGGAGTGGCTCAAGGAAGGCAAAGTGCACGTGGCAGGCTCGCACTTGCAGGACGCGTCGAGCGGCGAATACAACCTGCCGGCCATTAAGCGCCTGTTCCCCCAAGCGACGGTGAAGGTGGTGACGTTCGCGATCTGGGAACAGGGCTTCGTGGTCGCCGCCGGGAATCCGAAAAACATCCGAACCATCGAGGATCTGGCCCGCAAGGATGTCAGCACCATGAATCGCGAGAAGGGCGCGGGCAGCCGCGAGCTGCTGGATCGCCTGTTGCACCAGGCAGGCATCGCCGCACACAAGCTCAACGGCTACGAGCGCGTGGCATATGGCCATCTTCCGGCCGCTCTCGCCGTGAGCCTTGGCGATGCGGACTGCTGCATTGCGACGCGATCGGCGGCGCGCGCATTCGGACTCGGTTTCGTGCCGCTCGCCACCGAGCGTTACGATCTGGTTCTGCGGCGTCAATACGCGAGCCTGCCTGCCATCGAAGCTCTGCTCGATTCATTAAACCGCGCGGACATCCGGCGAAAACTGGAAATGCTGGCCGGCTACGATACGCGCCACACCGGCGAAGTTCTGCTCGGGTAAGCGACGGCTGGTGTGGTTCGCCATTCCCTGTATCATGAATGCTATGTCTACCGTTTTTCCGGCCCAGCAAGAGGCCAGCGTGCTCGATCGGCTTCGAGCGCTCGAAAGCGATTATTTACTGCAAAATTACGCCCGCTACCCGATCGCGTTGCACCGCGGCAAAGGCTGTTATGCCTACGATACCGACGGCAAGCGCTATCTCGATTTCATCACTGGCATCGGCGTCAATGCCCTGGGGCATTCGCATCCCCGCGTGGTACGCGCGATTCGCGAGCAGTCGGCTTTACTGCTCCACAGCTCCAATCTTTATTACAGCGAATATCAAGGCCCGCTGGCTGAGCGGCTGGCTAAGATCAGCGGCCTACAACGCACCTTCTTCTGCAACTCGGGAACTGAGTCCATGGAAGGCGCCATGAAGATGATCCGCTCGCATGGGCGAAAAATTCATCCGGAAAAGTACGAGATCGTTTCGCTCGAAAATTCTTTTCATGGCCGAACGCTGGGGGCGCTCTCCATCACCGGCCAGGAAAAATATCGCAAGGATTTCGAGCCGCTGCTGGCGGGCGCTAAGTTCGTTCCGCCGAACGACTTCGCGGCATTGGAGCAAGCGGTGGGCGAACGCACCGCCGGGATCGTAATCGAGTGGATCCAGGGTGAGGGCGGCATTTATCCCATGTCGGTCGAGTATGCGCGAAAGGCCCGTGAACTCGCCGATCGCTACGATGCCCTCCTGGTGTTCGACGAGATCCAGTGCGGCGTCGGGCGTACCGGCAAGTATTTCGCTTACCAGCTCGCCGATCCCGTGGTGCTGCCCGACATCATGGTTGCCGCCAAGCCGCTCGCGTGCGGCATTCCTCTGGGCGTGATTGTTGCCAACGAACGCGCTGCTCGGTCGATTGGCCCGGGCATGCATGGATCGACTTTTGGCGGAGGACCGTTGGCGTGCCGCGTGGCGCTCGAATTTCTCGAAGTGCTGGACGAACTGCTCCCGCACATCGAGCAGGCCGGCAACTATTTCCGAACCAAGCTGGAAGACCTGAAGAAGCGCTATTCGTTCATCCAGGAAATTCGCGGGCGCGGGCTCATGATCGGCGTCGATCTCAGCATCCCCGGCAAGCAAATCGTTCTGGATGCGATGGAGCAAGGCTTGCTGCTGAACTGCACGCATGAGACGGTGCTGCGTTTTCTGCCGCCCTACATCGTCACGGAAAGCGAGATCGATCGCGGGATTCGCATCTTGAGTCGAGTGCTCAAGACGGCCGCGAAGCCACAGACCGCGGCGTGAGCCTGGAGGAGTGGGACCATCGCTACCGCAGCGGCGAGCAGCTTTTCGAGACGCCCTCGCCGCTGGTGGCGCGATTTGCCAGAACCCGTCCTCCCGGCAACGCTTTGGATCTGGCTTGCGGGCCAGGCCGCAACGCTCTCTATCTGGCTGCACAAAATTGGCGTGTGACTGCGGTCGACGGCTCGCCGACGGCGATCGAAGTGCTGCTGGCGCGAGCCCGCGAGCGCAAACTCCAGATCGAGGCTCGAGTCGCCGATCTCGAGCGCGGCGATTTCGAAATCCAGCCGGGCGCGTACGATCTCATCTGCGACTGCTACTATCTCGAGCGCGACTTGATCCCGCTCATGCGAGAAGGCCTTCGCCCCGGCGGTCTACTGGTGGCGATTGTCCATCTGGCCGATCCGGATCAGCCGCACGGCACGCCGGCGCGCGCCGCACCCGGCGAATTACGCAGTTATTTCCAGGATTGGACCATCCTGCATTGCTATGAAGGCGAATCGAACGAGGCTTGCCATCAGCGGCCAGTTGCGGAGTTGGTGGCGCGAAAGCTGTCGGCGTAGGCGCCAGAGTTAGTTAGGCGGGCTTCGCCAGAGTTTTTAGCCGAGCAGTGATGCGGCTCTTATAACGCGCGGCCGTGTTCTTCCCGATGATGCCCCACTTGGCCGACCGGTCGATCAGAGAGAACGTGGCCGGCAGCACCGATTCAGCGCCTTTGGCGTCCTTCTGTTCGATCAACCTGCGTACCGAACGAATCTGATGCCGCAGCCGCGTCTTGCGCAGCCGGTTCACCGCGGTCTTGCGCTTGGTTTGACGCGCCCGCTTCAGGGAAGAAAAAGTGTTCGCCATTCGCTAAAGTGATTTCCTTACAAGGCTTAGGATAGCGCAGCCGCCAGGCCAAACTCAATCCGCAAGTCCGGGCCGCAGCGCTCCGTAAGTCAAGGCCGCGTACGCTAATGTTACCATACAATCAAGTCGAACAAATCGTTGAGCTTGTACGTCTAAACAAGCTGGGAGAACCCTCCGAGGTGAAGCGCAAGCAAAAGATTCTTCTGGTGGTAGGGCTGCTGGCCCTGGCGGGCGGCGGTGTTGCCGTCGGCATCCGGCTCAGCCGGCGCGGGATTGTCGCCGTTCAGACTGGCCGAGTGATTCGACAAGATTTGACAGCCACGGTCACTGCTTCGGGCGAAATAAAGCCGAGAAATTATATAAATCTAGGTGCAAATACCTACGGGCCGGCGCCTATAACGGAGATTCTGGTCAAAGAGGGCGATCACGTCAAGAAAGGCCAAGTGGTCGCGAAGCTGGAATCAGTGCAGGCGCACGCGGACGTAACCGCGCAGCAAGCGGCGATCGACACTGCTTTGGCGGATTCGGCGGCGTCCGAAGCGGGCGTGAAATCCATGGGCGATGGCGTCCAAACCGCACTAGCTACGTTGCAGCGCAATAAGGCCGAACTCGAACGGACCAAAGCCGGCGTGGATCGCGCCAAGGAACTGTTCAAGGCCGATCTGATGGCCAAGCAGGATTACGAGCAAAAACAAGCGGAGTACAACACGGCGGTGGCCGCGATCGGCGAGGCCGAAGCCCGCCTGGCTCAAGCCAGATCGCAAGAAGCGCAAGCTCGGCAACAGCTTGCCTCCGCGCAGAAGCGGGTCGCGCAAATGCGCGCCGGACTGACTCGAATTTCCGACGTTCTCGAAAAATATTTCGTCACCGCGCCGATTGACGGCATCGTAACCAATCTTCCGGTACGGATGGGCGAGACGGTTGTGCCGGGCGTGCAGAATGCGGCCGCGAGCACCATTATGACGATCGCCGACATGTCGTTGATCACCGCCGAGCTCAAGGTGGATGAAACCGACATTGTCAGTGTAAAGCTGGATCAGCCGGCCGCGGTGACCATTGACGCCATGCCGAACCAGACCTTCCATGGTCATGTCGTCGAAATCGGCAATACCGCCATATTGCGCTCCACGGGACTCGCGGCCTCGCAAAGCACCACGGCCAATCAGGAGGCCAAGGACTTCAAGGTAGTGGTGGCCCTCGACGATCCTCCCGAGGACATCCGGCCCGGCCTCTCCTGCTCGGGGGAAATCACCACCGCCACGCGGCAGCGCATCCTCACGATACCGATTCAAGCTTTGACCATCCGCCAGCGGGGCGACCTGGAGCCGGCCAGCCAGAATGGAGGAGTGCAGGCCGCCGCTTACGTCGATCCCGGCGTTGAAAAATCCAAGAAGGAAGAAATCCAAGGGGTGTTTGTCGTACGCGACGGCAAAGCGGAGTTCCATCCTGTCACCACCGGGATCACTGGTTCTACGGATATCGAGGTGCTGGGCGGCCTCGAGCAAGGCGATGAGATTATAACCGGCGGGTACAAAGCGATCCGGACGCTCAGGAACTTCGCCAACGTCCGAGTGGATAATAAAGTGCCCGCGGGCGGCTCGGAAAGCTAAGCGAGAATGGCGACAGCAACACAGGAACTGGTGGACCGCGGCGCGACTCTAAAACGCGACGGCATCGTCATTCGCACCTACGATCTGTGGAAGACCTACCTGATGGGCGATCAAGAGATCCACGCAGTTTCCGGCGTAGACATCGAGATTCGCCGCGGGGAATATGTCGCCATCATGGGACCGTCCGGTTCCGGAAAATCGACGCTGATGAATCTGATCGGCTGCCTGGATACCGCCAGCCAGGGCCTTTATTACTTGAACGGAAACCTGGTCAGCGATATGTCCGATGACGAGCTGGCGCACATCCGGAATCGAGAGATTGGCTTCGTTTTTCAATCCTTCAATCTTTTGGCGCGCGCCAGTGCCCTGCACAACGTCGAGCTGCCGCTGATCTACGCCGGAATCCCCGCTCATACGCGGATCGAGCGGGCTAAGATGGCCTTGCGCGCGGTCGATCTGGAGCCGCGCATGTACCACAAGCCTAATGAGCTTTCCGGTGGACAAAGACAGCGCGTGGCCGTCGCGCGAGCGCTGGTCAACAACCCGTCCATCCTGCTGGCCGACGAACCCACGGGCGCTCTCGATACTGTCACCGGCAATGAGATCATGGGGCTTTTCGAGCGGCTTTGGCAGCAGGGCAACACCATCGTGGTGGTTACGCATGAAGCGGATATCGCCATGCGCGCCAAACGGATCATCCACATCCGCGACGGCAAAGTCGAAAAAGACGAAATTGTTAAATAACTGGGCTTTGCCTAGTTCGCTGAGGCGACATATTCGCCACTAAACACCACAACTCTGAGATGCCTCCAACAATCGGCGATACGCTGTTTTTCGAGGTCCGTGCTAACCAGATGGTTTAGTTCGATAGACTCGGACGTCCAAAAAACCGAGTGCCGTACAAGACTGTCAATTTCTTTCCTCACCGTGTCCTCGTAGTGCTGTCGGGCCTGTCCCGCTCTTCGACCATGATGATCGCGTTATAGCGCTCGTGGTTTTCGCATGCGTTTTCGATCCTCATTTTGATACGGGTACTCGACCATCACGCGCGGATGTTCCTCTTTTCGAAGGGCCTCCTTCGCAATGATGAAGGTCAGGGTCTCCTCGCGAGCAACCATGCGGCTGAGAGAGCGAGCAGTCCGGTTAGCCTCCCCCAACTTCTTGAGGCACCTTTCTTCGCTGCTAAGCGCAGCGAAGGCCAAATCCCGAAATACTTCTCCATAGCTCATACAACCTCCGGATTTGGAACGCTCAGAATGTGCTCAACTCATGAATTGCTCGCCTTGAAGCTCTTGTACTCGGCGCGGCGCGTCCGCAATTGCGCGGCGTGATTTTCGGCGTGCTCGGCTACCAGCTGCACCAGTTGCTTCAATGTCAGCGGACCTCGTTCGGAGTGTGTGGCTACCCTCTCGAAGGCTGCTTCGGGCAGTTCCTTTAGCAGTTCGTAGTTCTCCGCGCGGATGCGGCGAAAGGTCTCCAGCGCCTGCGACGGTTTGCGACGCGCGTAATCCAGGTTGGTGGCCCAAGCATCCTGGTCGTACGCTTCCAGCTTGGGATTTTCTTCAGCGATTATGCGCCGGAGCCGCATGGCGGCCGCGATCTCGGCATCGGATAAATGCGCCACAATCTGGCGGATGCTCCACTTGCCAGGACTCGGCACAAAGTCCACCTCCGAACCGGCCGCGCCTGTCATCGTTACAGCGACCAGTTCGGCGCCACGCCGCAGGCGCTCCAGTAGTTCGGCAATATCGCTCATCCGTGTTCATTATATGACCCGCCGCAGGAACGCGATGGCTCAGCGCTCAGTTTCGCGACAGGACGTTTCGCGGCCCGAAATGACGCAATCGGCCAACAGCCGATTGTGAGCGTTCCTCAAAACCAGCCGCCATCCCTGGGCCACGCGCGTGAGCATGGTGAAGCCGAACTGGTGTTCGCTGATGCCGGCTGCGACTTTGGCGTCGCCCATTCGTATTCCCGCCAGCGGCTTCTCGATAGGACTGGCAAGATCGGTGCCGCCCACGCCCGCAACCAGCGCCGGAGGCAGGCCGTGGTCGAAGCTTAGCAGCTCAAAGAGATGCACATGTCCGGAGACCACCAGATCAATCCCTTTGGGATCGGCCTGCTGCCACGCCTTCTGTAATCCAAGACTTGCGGCAACCGGCGTCGAACCGACGGTGGAAAAGCCCCAGAACGGATGATGGACAACCAGCCAGGCGTGCTCAACGTGAAGCGAGGCAAGCTCGTGAGAGTAGTGCTCCACCTGCTGCTCTGTCATGTTTTGAGTGACGGCCGAAGAATCGAACACAATCAGCTGAAACGCTCCGAGCCGCGCCAGATAAGGCGGCTGGAAGGCCTCGCACTGATCGCCGCGCCAGGCATGCGGGTCCAGGTAGTAGAACCAGCCGCGCCACGAGCGCGCGCAGTTCTCGTGATTTCCACGCGCGAACACCCAAGGCGTGCCAGCCAGCAGCTTCGCGGCGGGCGTGAAAAAATCGGCGTACCAGGTTGGCCAGTTGTCGCCGCTGGGCGTGCCGCCGCAGAACGATTTGTTCGCAGGCGGGCACATGTCTTCTCGATACAGATAGTCTCCGACATGGATCATCAAGTCCGGCTTGCCGGCCGCGGCCATAGCAGCCACGAGCGGAAAGGGCCAAGCGTCGGAGTTGTTGCAGTCCTGAATCTCGCCGCCTTTGATCCGGCACCCGCTATCGCCGAAAACCACGATTCTGGATGGATCTGGTTTGGGAAGCGCGAGTGCGCGTCCATCGACGGACGCTGATTTTGCGCCTTCGGGCAGCGTGGCTTCGCAGGCCGGCAGGAATCCACGAGGCACGGGCAAGCGGGCGTTCATGGGACGGGTCCCGCCGTCCACAGCGATAGACGGGCACTCGCCAACCGCATTCACCACTACGCGTGCGATCACGGCGCCGTTCTCGCCCAGCTCCACCCAAACCGGAGTAAGCTGTTGAGCTGAGCCAAGCCTCAGGCTGCAAATCAGCAGTACCATCCACGCGAGCGCTCGCATGTTGTCGATGATACCTACCGCTTCGGCGCGTAGCCGACAATGAAGGTCGCCATGATGCTGCGTCCCGGCAAAATGTTGATCTGGTCGTAAGGGCTATAGGCGTAGGGCGTCGCGGCTGTCGGGGCGACGGCCGGCGTTACGCCGACGATGTTGTCGCTGTCGAGTAAATTCGTGACGGCCAAGCCGAGCTTGCTTCCGCGCAGCCAGGAAGCGCTCTTGATGGTGTAGTTGACGAACACGTTGGTCACGTCGAAAGGATTGATGGCGACGGCTTGATCGACCGGGAAGGTCAGCGTGACTCCGCTGATCGGGTTCGTGTAAGGCAGCGACGCATTGTCGTTGTACATCGATCCCACGCGCTTGTTCACGATTCCGAGGTCCCAGTTCTTGTGTTGGTAGAGGACCATAAAGGTTTCGACGTCCTTGGGCGTGCTGGCCACCCACAGTCCGCCATTGGGAATATATTTGCCCTCCTGGTATTTCGCGTTGCCAATCGAGCCATTGACGTAGAACGCGAATCCCTGGCCAAGAGCGATGTTGCTCTCCATTTCAATGCCCTTCGTGTTCAAGGGACCGGTCTGCGTGAAAACCGGCTCACCCGTGCTAGGGTCCGTGTAGTTCTGATAGCCCGAGCCGTAATGCACGTAGTAGGCGTCGAGATCGAGCGTCCAGCGGTTGTACTTAATCACCGAACCGGTTTGGTAGGTTTTCGCGATTTGCGGCTGGAGCGGAGTCGTGACGTTCCCACCCGGCACATCGAAAGCGGCGGTCGGAGGAGTGATACTGCCTTCGCCGAACTGGGCGTAAACGGACCAGTTGCGTTGCACGCGGTAGCGCGCCGCGATGCTCGGCAGCCAGCTGTTCCAGTCGATGCTGTGGGACATGAACGCCGCTCCTCCAACGCAAATCGGCGCGCCGGTGACGGGATCCTTGGACGCAACGCCGCCCAGGCAGCCCACCGTCTTAGTGTTGTCCTGATATTGATTCAAGGCCAGCGCGTAGTTGGCGTCCTTGACGCCGGCGATGATCGCGAACTTCGAGGTCACCCTCCATTCGAACTCCACGAACGGCTGGAAGGATTGCGAATTGAAGTGCTCGTGGAAGTTGCCGAGAGGCGTGTCCAACTCAGTGATGGGGTTGTCGGGAATTTGATAGCGATCGGTATAGGCCCAGTTGTACCAGGCGCCAAATCTGAAGATGCCCCACTTCATTTCCTTGCTCATCGTGGCGATGTCGCCGGCCTGGCGGTATCCATTTAGTTTGTCCACACCGCTGGGCTTGGCGGTGCTGACGCTTATCGGCGCTATCGCGCCCGCCCCGTTGTTTTGGTAATACTGCTTGTTCCAATAGCGATAGGTAAATAGTTTGTTGTCGAATCTCCAGCCATCGCCCAAGTCGCTGTTGAAATTTACGTTTTCGAAATCGGTTTGTACGTGGTAGGTTTCGTAGCAGTAGCAGAGGGGGTCGGGCTGGCCGACCGTAAGCCCAAGCTGGTTCGACGGCGAGCCCGGAGTGATGATAGGCGTGCTGGTCATCAGGAAGTTATCCCCGAACATGGCGACCTGCTGCCGCGTCGGGTTCGTCGTATTCGGCGTATTGTTCCATATGTCGACCACGCCGCCAACCACCGAGAGATAGGTGTGAGGAGAGAACTTGAACAAGTACTTACCCTCGCCGCCATCTTGTTTCTGGTAATTAAACGACTGGTAGCCGTCCGATTTCAATTGGTGAATACCGAGCGTGAGGCTGCTCTTGTCGCTGGGCCCGAACAGGCCGGTATCGTAATCCAATTGCAGCAGGTTCGTGGACCACGACCCGTAGGATTCCGTTAGCCGGATGTCCTGGGTGGTCGGCACTTCCTTGGACTCCAGATTAATGGAACCGCCGAAATTGGCCGGGCCCACCGTGGAGGCCGTGCCGGGGCTGCGGTCGAAATCGACGCCCCCGATCCACTGGACC